>Ga0123357_10000444_pt1 | contig 39848 bp, 20 predicted proteins | sample TergutEmb28metaG_FD_89873 | JGI IMG/M metagenome (GOLD analysis project Ga0123357, IMG submission 89873) | Embiratermes neotenicus P4 segment gut microbial communities from Petit-Saut dam, French Guiana - Emb289 P4 | ecosystem: Host-associated > Arthropoda: Insects > Digestive system > Gut ...
GCGCACTCGCAAGCGACCCCGCTTATTCTTTCTCTGCGCAGACTGCCAGCGGGCTGACAGATATATTCACTCAAATTGAAAATCAAATCGTCGCTCCGACAATAGCAAAGAACAGCGTTATAACAGATACGCTTTCGCAATACTTCGATTTCACATCTGATTGGTTTGTAGGCGCAAACGTAGGTCCGGTTACCGGCGGAGGTAATTCATACTCCGACCCGACGTCCGCAGGAGCGCAGGTAACAGGCAACTCACTCACCTGGACGATTCCGCAGAACGTCGGTAAAGGCATGGTTGCATCAATAACCGTCAGGGTAAAAGCTAAACCGGAAGCATACTCGTCAAGCTGCCAGCCTAACATTGCCCCAAATGTAGTGCCGACAAACGCTTCGGCAACTTTGACATATTATAACATTCTGAGACCTTCGGGAACAGGTTATACCGCCGCTTTCGCAAGCCCAATGGTACATGTTCAGAAACCCTCTGTTACAATAACCAAACAGGTTTCTGCAAGCCCGTATGTGTCGGGCGCGCCCACAAACAATATTACAGACTGGCAGTCAGCCGCCACTTTCAGCGACACAGACAATTCTGCCGCAATATTTAAAGTAACGGTAACCAACGGCTCTACAGTCGACGCAGCTAATATTAAATTAACAGACACATTCACAAAAGCGACCGGTTCTACGGCAACAGGAAGCTGGCTCGGCACAGACCCTACCGCGACCGCGTTCACCGTTGTTAAAGGCGGCGCTCAGACTTTCTATTATGCGACAACCGCGCTCAATACAGCCGGCACATATACAAATACTGCGTCAGTAATCGCAAGCAGTTATTATGACTCCACGCCCGGTTCTACGGCGACAGTTACAGTAAATCAGATTGTCCCGCAGGATCTGAGTATAACAAAAGAAGTATATTCACAGCCTTTCAGCGGCAGCCTCACAGATATTATCAATAATTCCTCCAGCGTATGGTTCCCCGGAACCACTTCTGGCACTCCCGTATTGAGTTTACAAAAAGGGGACAGCGCATTATTCAAAATTACAGTGACAAACCCTGATACGAGAGACAAAACGCAGGTAACCCTCACTGATAAATTTGCAAACGGCAATCAGACTCCTGTAAACGGCACATGGTACGACGCTTCGGGGACTAAAATAAATCCGCCGCAGAATATTACCGTTCGCGGAGGTCAGCAGCTTGTTTTCTACTATGTATCCGATCCTATTACCGTAACAGGAATATATACAAACAACATTAACGGCGGTAAGGACGGCGGCGATTCGGACGTTGTTATCACAGTCGATAATCCCGCTTATACCGTAAAGAAAGAAGTTATGGATCCGAATACCGGCAACTGGATAGACAGTTCAGCCAATCCTATAGAAGTTGATTCCGGCGCCACCGTACACTTCAAAATAACAGTACAAAATACAGGCACAGTCCCCGTAAACGGTCTTTCTCTGACGGATAATTTCAGCAACGGGACGGATACCCACGATATAACAACATCTAACCTTAAGAGAGCGACATTAAACGGCAATGATTATACCGTAGCCGATATAAAGAATTTCTCAGTAGGCATAGGAAACACTCTAATACTTTACTATGATATCGATCTCACCGGAAATTACGCTAACACATGGGGCGTGTCGGGAATATCCGGAGCCTCGGCTCCAATCAGCATCGCTCCTCTTAAAGATCAGCTGACGGCAGATCAAGCTGAATTGGGCGCGCAGGACGACGCTCCGGCAGCCAACGGCTCTCTCTATGCGCAGTACAACTTCGCTTTGCAGACTCTGAATGATTACACATCTTCTATAACGGCTCAGGCTGCAACAACTGAAGAAGTTACGACAGCTTCAGAGCCCTCGGATACTACTGATAATACTACCGCAACGGACGCAGACAGTTCTGATAACAACGCTGGTGAAGTTGCTTCAGATACTACGGAAGCGCCTGCAGCAGACACAAGTGAAAGTATCGCTCCTGACAGCGGCGTTACAGTTTCCGACGACAGCACTCCGGCAGATAACAGTGCAGACGTTGGCGACGGCGGCGTATCTATAGACCAGCAATCATATATGCCATCTAAAGCAGATAGTTCAGTATCACTTTTAGGTATGGCATCTTCCAAACCGTCAATAGTATTGCTCAGCGCAGATAACGGCGTTGCCGTCGGAGACACAACCGCTGACAACGGCGCGGCTGACCCTCAATTAACAGCATTGCAGGCGGCATGTCAATCCGCTCTTGATGCCATAAACGCTAAACTCACAGAAATCGACAGTTTGCAGTCTCAGATAGACGACGCGCAAGCTGACGGCACAGACGGCAATACAGTCGCAATAAATAACGCTATGCTCGCAAACCCGGTAATAAGAGCCGCCACAGGTATAGACGGCGGCGCACTCTTACAGGCTCCGGCGGCTCAAAGCGCGGGCATATCCGCTGCGGACGCACTCATATCACCTGCCGATATAGACATATCTCTCTTTGACGCGCCTGTCGCAGCCACAGCCACGCTTCCGTCAAACGTAACATGGACGAATACTGCCAAAATTAAAGGTCCCGGCGGCAATGAGGACGACCCGGATGTGCCGATAGTCGTTAAACCTGTTGCGGGAATTTTAGTTCAGAAATACGTTCTCGACTCAAACAGTCAAAGACAAAAATCAATGAATATGCCATATACAGGCGGACAGGCAAAATTTGAAATAGACCTCACCTGCGTAGGCACAACATCTATAGACGTCACGCTCAGCGACATGTTTGACAGCTCTAAGAATATTACTTTCACAAGCGCTACGGACAACCACGGCAATATAATCCCGGTAAACGGCAATGTCATCACCGTTGCCGGCGGAGCGACAGTCACACTCGTATGCACTGTAGATATAGCTCCTAACACTGACTCGACCACTTCAAGAGAATACGCAAATATTATGAATATTTCATACAAGGACAAAGACGGCAATACGGTAAATAAGAGCGACACTGCGGAAGTAGTCGTAGCGGCGGCTCCAGTACCGGTAAATCTTGATGTTCATAAAGACGCCGCAGTATATAACAGTAACAATACCTGTGACGATCAGGACTGGAACACATCCGGGACATTAAACGTTACGGGCGTTGATAACCCGCGTATCATCTACAGAATAACCGTTACAAACCCGAGCGCCAGATCGACAAAATTCGGGTTCAGCGACATGATAACCATTTTGCCGGACAACAGCACAATACAGGTGTCTTTCGGCGATTTAGTTGAGCTGACAGCGTCGGGCATAGTGCCTGCAAACGACAGCGATATGGTTATCGGAGCAGGTCAGACGAGAACATTCTTCTATATTACGCCTGTAAATATGCCGAATAATTCTACTATAAAAAACCATATGGAATTCACTCCGTTAGACTGCAATAACGATCCGAGCGACCCGCCCGGAACGGCTGATAAAGAAGTCGATATAGACGGGGGAACTCCTACCCCGACAGATTATTTTACAGTATCAAAACAGGTTGCGCAATATAATCCCATTGATTCCAACTACGGCGGATCAGGATACCGCTATTACGACAGTTTGACCAATCTGCCTCATGATTCCCGTGTTGTATACAAAATAACTGTTACGAATATAACCAAAATAGGCGTTAATTTCTCTTTCACAGATTATTTCGACACCACAGGCTCAAATACGTCGGTCAGCTTCTACAGTTTAATTGACGCCGCGACAGGCTTAACTCCGACCGATACTTTCATTGCGGCAGGTCCGAACACCTCGAGAACATTCTACTATGTTACGACCCAGACCCTGCCTAACAACAGAGATTCAACCAATCCTATTATAAACAAAGTCATGGTGCAGGCATTGGACGCCGCCGGCAAAACAGTAGGCAATATAGCTGAAGATACTGCGTCAGCCACGACTGAGACATACAATCCCACTTACTCCATAACGGCAGCTAAACAGGTCGCCGAATATAACGGGGGCGCGCTTGACGGAAATTACGCATACGGCTCGTCAATAACATTGAGCAATCCCAATGCGCGCGTAATCTATAAGATAACTCTTACCAACAACAGCCAAATCAACCCCGTAACATTCAGATTCGACGACGAACTTGACGGCTCAAGCGTTCCGTACACCGCTTTATGGGAATGGTCCAGCGTCAACGGATGGGGACATCCGACCGATATGTTACTTAATGCGGGTCAAACGAGAACGTATTACTATTATACAAACGCTCTCCAGGGCGGCAGAACTATTACAAATACGGTAACAGTAACCCCGACAGACCCTAAAGGCGGCGAACACGACCCCGGTTCTGATGAAACTACAGTTGAAACTGCTCCTGTGCCCGCTACTGTTTACTCTGTAAACGTAACGAAATACGCGGCTCTGTATAATCCGACCTATGGAACAGATTATTCAAAATATGAGAATCAGAGCGGTTTATTCACATCAACATCGTTGAATGTTCCGGCTAACTCCCGCGTGGTATACAAAATAACTGTGCAAAATACCAGCCACGACTCCAACGGAGTTCCTCTGCCGGCAACATTCAGTCTGACAGATTCATTAGACGCTACAACCGGCGGGCTGAATCAGTCGATTACTTACGAATCCATGTATGAAGCTTCTCAGTCAGGCGGTTACACAAACCTCAATAAAGACAATTTACTCGGACCGAATGAAACGAGAACATTCTACTATGTTACCTCAAATCCTTTGCCAAACGGCAGAATAACGCCTCCGGTCGACAATACCGTAACAGTGACTCCAGCCGGAGGAGACCCGACGTCAAACACGGTATCAGTCATTACAGGTACGCCCGACCCGATTCAGGCTCTCGACGTTACTAAAACTGCGGCTCAATACAGCGACAGCATCGGCAACAATTTCGCAGGATATAAATCTATGTTCATATCTCCTCTGTCTTTGCCTGCAAATTCCCGCGCCGTATTCCAGATAACAATACACAATCCGAATACCGTCGCGGTACAGATTGGCTTCAGCGATACTCTTATTATAGACGCAAATAATAAAATTACGATTCCTTACAGCGCATTGTTCGAAGCATCCGGAAATACATATGTAAGTCCGCAGAGCGACACTCTGCTCGGACCGAATGAAACAAGGACATTCTACTATGTCACTCCGCAGAATATGCTGCCTAACGGCAGAGATTCAAGCAATCCGATAAAAAACAGCGTAAGCGCATATCCGGCAGACGATAACGGCAATCAGCTCGTTCCGCCGACTACAGCCGATGTTTCAATCACAACCGACCCTTACAATCAGCCTCCGGTTAACCTGACGGTAGAAAAAACAGTGGCATTGTATCAATACAGCAATTACGCAAACAACGATTTCAAATCGTCGTTAGATTTGACAACCCCCAATTCCACTGTAATCTATAGAGTATATGTCAAAAACAACAGCGCATATCAGACTTCGTTCACTTTCAAGGATACGTTTGATAAAACAAAAGATATTCCGTATACCGACTTCCGCGAAATAGCCGACCCGACGGCTGCAAATCCGTCATATGTGCCTCCGTCCAATACGGTTCTCAATCCGGGCGAGGAAAGAACATTCTATTATATCACCTCTGTGCCGAATAACAGGGACAGCGGCAATGCTATCGAAAACACCGTGGTAATTACCCCTGTAAACAGCGGCTCAAATCCCGGCGATACAATGACGAGCACAGCAACGCTCACAACCCCGACGCTTGATCCGAATGTAAATCTCACAATTACAAAACAAGCGGCTCTTTATAACCCTAACTCAACCAAGTTCGCAGACTCGTCTTACTACACATATGCCGATACTCTCAATGCGGTCAAGGATTCTAAAGTAGTCTACAAAATAACAATAAGCAATACAAGCGACTATCAGACTCAGTTCAGATTCACAGATACGCTTACAATTACAGGTTCTAAGCCTTCCACAACTAATATACGTTTAGAAGATCAGAATATGTATGAATATGTAAATAGCAACTACATACATACGACAGATTACTCTGTCAACGCTCATTCCGACAGAACATTCTTCTACGTTACAGACACGCTGCCCAACGACTCTGATATTAATAACACCGCGACAATCCAGGCTGTATATGACGACAAATCGCCGCGCGGAACCGAAGACGACGCTTCCGTCGATTTCAGGACGCCGTACGTAGGTCCTGTAAACATTGACCTGAATATCGCAAAAGAAGTCGCCGTACTCAGCGGGACAAATTATAAAGATTATACGACTTATCAGTCCGGAACTCTGACTTTGGATAAAGCAAACATGGGCGTCGTTTACAGAATAACCGTAGAAAATACAAGCAATTTGCCGACAAAATTCAGCTTCGGCGACAACATAACCGACGGAAACGGACATGCTATAAATCTTCCGACACTTCCGTCAAGCATATCGTTCGGAAACTTACTCGAATATGTAAACGGTCAGTATGTTAATCCGACAGACATGACCCTCGCAGCGGCAGGAACTCCCGGAGCAATAAGAACATTCTACTATCCGATAACCGCTCTTCCAAGCGCATCGGATTCGCCCACTACGATTGTCAATACGGCAGGCGTACAGGCGATAGACAACGGGAACGCTACTCAGGGAGGATATAAAGACAGCTCCGTCACAGTTATAACGCCTAAAAACGATATTCAGCCGGTTGTGCTGACTGTTGACAAAAAAGTGGCTCCGTATACCAATAACACAACAAATTACGCAGGATTGACGTATGCGGACGGACCGCTGTCCCTGCCCGTTAACTCCCGAGTAATATACCAGATAACAATTACAAACACATCCGCCACAGCAGCTATTATTGACTTCAAAGATACATTTGACGTTAATAAAAACGGCGGAACTCAAATCCAGCTCAAAGACTGCTGGGAATATAAAACGACCTCAAATCCTCCGTATTTTATGCCGACCGACTCAATAATCTTAGGCAAAACTACAAGAACATTCTACTATGTCACAAATACGCTGGATAACGGCAGAGACGAAGGCAATCCAATTATCAACGATGTAACGGTAATTCCCCGCGACGATAACGGCGCGGATATCGGTCCCGGAACTCCGGCGCACGATTCCGTTACGGTTATGACGGCTCAGGCTCCCGAAGATAAAATCGCCTTAGACGTTACAAAATCAGCCGCAGTCTTCAATCCGAACAACTCAGACTACGAGGGCTATACCTATACGGCAGATCCGTATTCGCTCAACGTGCAGGCTTTCTCCAGAGTAGTGTATAAAATATCGGTTACCAACACCAGCGCATACCCGACAAGATTCGACTTAAAAGACACAATCAACTTAGATCCTACTCCCGGCAAAGAAACGACCATACCGTTCAACTCTTTCGTTGAGAAGATAGGCAGCACATATGTTCACACGTCAGATATGACGCTTAATCCCGGACAGGTAAGAACATTCTACTATCTCACAGACACACTCCCGAACGACAGAGACGGCAGCGACGCCAACCATCCTGTAATCACGAACTCCGTAACGGTAACTCCTAAAAAAGACGACGGCATAACCGACCGCGGAGATTCCCAAAACTCCTCCGTTATTGTCAAAACTCCGATAGTCCCGGCTGTCAGTATCAACTTGGTAGTTACAAAGTCAGTCGCGCTTTATAACGGAAGCACCGATTATGAAAACGATTACAGAACTTCCGATTTTACCGCCGACGGCAATACGCTACGTACAAATAAACTTGACTCTCGTGTTGTCTACAAAATAACAATCCAGAACAAGAGCGCTTTGGACACGACATTCGATTTCACAGATTTAATCAACATAAATGCCGCCAATCCGACTTCTATACCACTTACAAGTTTCATTCAATGGATAAACGGCGCATATAAACCTGTAGCTGCCAACGACAACATAATCTTATCCGGACAGACAAGAACATTCTACTATCTCACAGGCGTACTCCCAAATAGTAGAGACGACAGCAATCCGATTACAAACACTGTGACAGTGACTGCTAAAGCTTCGGCAAATCCTGTGCCGATAATAAAATCAGTCAACGTCGTAACTCCGGCTCCGACTCCGGACGCAAATCAGGTTAAACTGACAGTCAAAAAAGAAGTTGCCCTCTATACAAACAATACCGACTTCGCAGTAATAAGCAACGGCGCATACACTCAGCCCAACAATATACTGCGGTTAACAAATCCCAATTCGCGCGTTGTTTACAGAATAACCGTTACAAATACAAGCAATGTTGCGACCAGCTTCTTATTTACGGACGTATTCACTAATATAACCCAAAATGTTTCGTTCTCCGATCTTCTTGAAGAGAAAGACGACGGGTCTTACGGACCTCCGTCCGACCAGACGCTCCTGCCCGCAGGAATGCCGGGATCATCAAGAACATTCTACTATCTGACAAACACGCTCCCGAACGATATAAACAGCGCCACTGTAGGCTCTATTGACAACACAGTAACAGTAATTCCGGTAGACGTTAAACAAACTCCGACCGGTCCGGCAGTTTCAAGCAAAGTATCAGTTACGACTCCCGCGGGACCGAGTGCAGACATCAACCTCACAGTTACAAAAGACGTCGCTCCGTATCAAAGCAACAACACTGACTTTGCAAGCAACGCATATAAATCTACTTACGTTACAGGCACATTGAAAACAGGTCTCGACGCCCGCGTTGTTTACAGAATAACAATCACAAATAACAGCAGTTCTCCTGCAAAGTTCAGCTTCAGCGATACGATGGACGCGGCTCCGCAGAATATAGACTTCTCAATGTTTGTTGAATATGTAAACGGCAAGTACGTTCCGGCAAATGCGAATGACACCGCGCTTACAGCCGCAGGAACGCCCGGCTCGACAAGAATATTCTACTATCTGACAGGAACTCTCCCGAACGGCAGAAACGGCAGTAACCCGATTACAAACACTGTAACAGTGCGTCCGCTCAATCCCGACGGAACAGTTTCAGGAGACAAAATTTATAATCCAAGCGTAGCAGTATCTACTCCAGACCCAAATACGGCAGGCGTCGACCTCAGAGTCATTAAAACAGTCGCCCCTTATAACAACAATTCTACAGATTTCGCTAAATATCAGTCATTTGTATCAGGTCCTCTGACATTAGACAGCTCGGTTTCGCGCGTTGTTTACAAAATAACGATAGAGAACCTGAGCAGCATCGCGACAGCTTTCAGTTTCACCGATACATTTGGAGCGTCTCCGGGCTCTATACCGTTTAGCAGTCTGATTGAATACAAAAACAACAGTTACGCAACTGTTAATGTAAACGACACTGTTATTCTGGGCGGGGAAATAAGAACTTTCTTCTATCTCACTCCCACTCTCCCGAGCGGCAGAGACAGTAACAATCCGATTAACAATAAAGTATCAGTATGGACGTTGGACACAAACGGCAATCAGGTCAAAGAATTCACAAGTTCTGTCGACGTGATAACCGCCGCCCCCGTAGATCAGACAGTTACTCTGAAAGTTTCAAAGACAGTGGCGCTCTATAGCGAAGGCATGAAATACTCGGATTATTCATTCGCGCCTCAGTTAGATATCCCGAGCAGCAAACCTAATTCGCGCGTCGTTTACAAAATAACAATAGAGAACCCGAGCAATTACACAACGACATTTGACTTCTCAGACACATTCGACAATATCAAACCCATAACGTTCGGCGCGATGTTAGAACAGGTAGGAACGGCTCCGAATTACAGCTATGTAGATAATTCGTCCGACATGACCCTCACGCCTAAACAGATTAGAACGTTCTATTATGTTACCAACATTCTCCCGCCGGACAGAAGCGCAAGCAATTCTATTAAAAATATATTGACAGTAACTCCTAAGAGCGGTACGCCGCAGCAAGCTACAGCTATAGTCACAACTCCTCCTGCGGGCGACAGCCAGATCTATCTCGCGGTTGACAAATCAGTCGCTCTCTACACAGGCAACTTGGATTATAGAAATGCTTACGGCTATTCCAATCCTAATACAATTAACGACTTCCCGCTCAACTCACGCGCAGTTTATAAAATACACATAACAAATAACACCAAGATGTCCGCTATATTCAACTTCTCCGACGTTATGACCTCAGATAACGGCAATACGACTATAAACGCTGTAGATTACAGAAGAGATTTATATGAATATGACAGCGTCAGCGGCAAATACGTACATCCGTCAGACTTCTTCATAGGAGCAGCCGGAGAGAGAACATTCTACTATGTATCAGATACGCTCTCGGCAGGATATTCGGCAGGCAATCCAATTACCAATACGGTAACCGTAACGCCGGTCGCCGACGACCTTACAACTAAATTAGGTCCGGAAGTTTCCTCCTGGGTTTCAGTGACAACACCGGAGCCGTCCGATACCAGCATTAACCTTTCCGTTACAAAGAGCGTAGCCGTATATGACGGAAGCACTTCATTTGTAAACTACTCGTCATGGGGCAACGATGCAAGTCCAATAACTATATCTAACGCCAATGCGCGTTTGGTTTACAGAATCACAGTCTCCAACCCGACAGATGTCACCACAAAATTCGATTTCAGCGATACTCTGACAATAAGCGGCGGCAATACTACGATAGACTACGCAACTTTATATGAACACAAAGGAACAGATCCGAACACCGGCTATGTACATCCGTCAGATAAGGTGCTCATGCCTCGCGAGACAAGAACATTCTATTACCTCACCGATACATTGCCGAATGAAACTGTAATTAAAAACTATGCGGAAGCAACCGCGAAAGACGACAAAGGCAACGACCTCGGGACAACAGGATCAGACGAGGTCACAAATACGACTCCTAAGAGCGAACCGAATAACGTCGATCTGACAGTCAAAAAAGAAGTCGCACTCTACAAAGACGGAACCGATTACAGAAGCTACAACGGCTCTTTCAGCGACACGTTAAGCGTACCGGCAAACTCCCGCGTTATTTACAGAATCACAATCGTTAATCCGAGCCAATACGCGACGAAGTTCAGTTTCAGCGACACAATCACAATACCCGACGATCCTGCAAATCCTGATTCGATAGCGTTTACAAGTTTGTACGAATGGGTAAACGGTCAGTATGTACATCCGGCGGCAACCGATAACGTCCTTACAGCCGCAGGAAATGTAAATTCGACAAGAGTATTCTACTATATTACAGATACTCTCCCGAACGGCAGAACATCAGTAAATCCGATTTACAACACAGTAACTGTAAGTGCAAGCGGAGATCATACCGGCGCAGAAGCGACAAGTACAAGCACAGTCACAACAGACCCGTTGGATAAACCTACTGTTAATCTTGTCGTCACAAAACAGGTTGCACTGTACAACGGAACGCTCGACTATGCAAAATACAACAGTCCGACAAATCTATTCCAAAACAGTATTAATATAACAGACCATAACGCTCGCGTCATTTACAAGATAACCGTAAGCAACCCGAGTAATACGGCGGTGCAGTTCTACTTGGAAGACCAATATAACATTTCCGACCCGTCAACTCAAACATCAATAGATTATTATACCCAGATGTGGGAGCAGGTGGGAACATCCTCGAATTACGCACATCCGTCTGACACAATTCTCACTCCTGCGGGGACGCCAGGCTCAACAAGAACATTCTACTATGCGACCAACACGCTCCCTGATGGAAGAAACAGCGGCGCAGCCCCGATTATCAACACTGTAAAAGCCTATGCGGTAGATTATCCTCACAGCGATCCGATTCCGCAGTCAGCCGCAGTAACGACCCCGGACCCTGTCACTCCGAGTTTCACACTCCAGGTTACTAAAGGCGCGGCTGTATACAAAGATGTAAACGACTATGCAAATTCGAATTATTACACATATACAGACAGTAAAGACGGAACATTGCCAGCCGGATTGAATTCGCGCATCGTCTACAGAATAACTGTATACAACCCCAGCAATTCAATAGTCACATTCAAATTCGCCGACACAATGAACATATCTCCGTCAAACGTCGACTACAGCACACAGCTGTGGGAACAGGTAGGCAGCACTTCTCAATACAGAAACCCGACAGACAAGATTCTCTTCCCGAAAGAGACAAGAACATTCTACTTTGTCACAGGCACGCTGCCCAACAGCAGAGGCGTAAATCAGGAGATAAGCAATAAAGCGGAATTCTGGGCATTGGACAATGCAGGCAACACAATTAACAATTCCTACGCTTATGCGACAATGTTAGTCACAACTCCGTCGCCTGATCTGACGCCCAACCTCACAGTACAAAAATCCGCAGCTCTTTACGACGATACGCTCAACTATCAGAACTATCAGAATTACACATACTATCCCGACAGTTTGACAGTGCCGGCAAACGCCCGCGTAATTTACAAGATAGTAGTCACAAATCCGAGCAATGAGCCTACGAGATTCAGCTTCCTCGACCAGATTACCCTTGACCCGCAGTATCCGGCAAACATAACTTTAAATATGATGTATGAACTTGACAAAAATTCGCCGACAGTATCGTACATACATCCTACAGACAATCTTATCCTGCCCGGAACGGCTAACGCAAGAACATTCTACTATATAACCGACTTCCTGCCTCCGGACAGAGGCGCGTCACCAGCAACTACTCCGATTACCAATACTGTTTTGATACAGAAGATAGGCGACGACGACAAACCAACCGGTTCACCGGCAGTCCGTTCGCATGTTGACGTTATAACACTCCCGCAGAACGCTGATAATATCAACGTTACAGTTACAAAACAAGTCGCTCTCTACAACAATTCGGAGAATTACAACAACACCAGCAGTTACAATTATAAGGATACAGTTCAGATATCTGGTCAGAACGCGCGTCTTGTTTACAGAATAAGCGTATACAACCCCAGCGACAAAGCGATACAGTTCACATTCCAGGATACAATGACATTCACCGGCGCAGTAAACCGCACGGACGATATACCATATGCGTCGCTGTATGAATATGTATCCGGACAGCGCACGACAGATCTGACGGATAAAGTGCTCCTGCCGGGTGAAACAAGATATTTCTACTATGTAACCGGCACTCTTCCGAGCGATTCCACAATCGTCAATACCGTAACGGCTCAGGCGCAAAAAGACAACGGCGACCTTGACGGAGCATCCGATACAAAAGACGTCACGGTAACAACTCCGAAAGCTCCGGATGCAGTTCCTCTCACAGTCGCTAAGTCAGTCGCTCTTTACAACAGCAATTCGGGCAATGCAGACAACTATGCGGCATATCCGGCAACGGCTTGGACTACCAACGGCGGAACACTGACCCTCTCAAATATCAATCAGCGCGTAGTCTACAGAATAGAAGTCTCCAATCCGGGCGATACGCCTACAAGATTCAGTTTCGGCGACGATATCAATATATCGGAAAATATAGGATTTACTAATTTGGTGGAAAAGACGGGAACAGCAGGAACATCCGCAGACTATACGAACCCGTCCGATACAAGACTTAATGCCGGACAGACGAGGACATTCTACTATGTAACAAATACTCTCCCGAACGACAGGGGACAATCAACCGGAACTCAGCCAATTGTAAATACCGTCTCAGTCCAGAAGATAAACGACTTGGGCGAAGCGGTAGACAACATAATGGCAACAAGCACGGTTTATGTCACAACTCCTCCGTATGACATTACGGCAGATTTGACAGTAACCAAATCGGTAGCTCAATATAACGGCAGTATGGACTACGCAAGCTATGAGCCTTACTTCCAGACAAGTCAGTTAGACATCGCGACTCCGAATGCCCGCGTCGTTTACAAAATAACTGTCACAAACAACAGCTACGACACGCCGGTGCAATTCAACCTGACGGACAATATAACCGGAGTAAGCCCAAGCACTATAGACTATTACAGTCAGATGCGCGAACCGGTAATAGTAAACGGAGTAATTACGGCATATGCAAAACCGTCTGATAATCTGCTCCAGCCGAGAGAGACAAGAACGTTCTACTACATGACAAACACTCTCCCGAACAGCGCGACGATTAAAAATACCGCAACTGTATATCCGTATGTAGACGCTTCCAAGACCAACATAGGCATCACAAAAGACGCGTCAGTCACAGTAACAACACCGTCTGTTATAACGCCTGTTATAAGCCTCGACGTCAAGAAAGAAGTCGCGCAGTATACCAATGTCGACAACTACGCAAGCTATACAGACTGGGTTGATACTGCCAAATACGGTCCATTACAGCTTGACCCGCTCAATACCCGCGCAGTTTTTAAAATAACAATATATAATAACAGCAGTTATATTGCAAACTTTGCTTTAACCGACATAATGGATTTCGGTAACGGCTATGTTGTTCCGTATACGTCAATGTGGGAACAGTACGGCACCCAGTATATCCACCCGGTAGACAGTTACCTTGCTCCAAACGAAACAAGATACTTCTATTATGTGACAGACACCAACGCGCTCCCGCCGAACAGACCCGTTGACAATCCGATTAACAACAAAGTAACGGTAACTCTTAAAGATAACAACGGAGACCTCACAGACAATACATTCACATATACGGCTTCTGTTTCAACGCCCGGCACAAACGATGCGATAAACCTCAGCGTCAGCAAAACGGTAGCAGATACGCCGTATGAAACCGGCAAGAGCTTCACCTCATATAATTTCAAGAACAGTACGGTAACTCTTCCGTCGAAATCTCAGGCGGTTTACAGAATAGTAATAACAAACAACAGCAACAAAGCAGGCAAATTCGTCTTAGAGGATACGCTCTCAACTCTGCCCGGAACCGCGTTCAGTTTGAACAGCTGCTATGAATGGTCTGCAAGTACGCAGAGTTTCGTACCGGTAACTGACAATTCAATCGGCACCGGCAATATCAGCACAAGAACTTTATACTACGTATCGCCTGTACTGCCTGACGGAAAAACCACGATCAATACAGCGACAGTATATTCCGCAGACAACAACAATCAGAAAAACGGCGGCGGAGTTTCAGATGACGTTTCAGTAATAATACCCGCTCCGACCAATATTGCTCTGAATGTTACAAAAGACGTTATTAAATACGCAGGCGACGACTATTTGAATTATGCGCCGGGTAATTTGTTTGTAACAAACAGCGGCACTCTGACACTGGGAACGCAGGATATGTCCGCCGGACAAACAGTCGCATACAGAATAACTGTAAAAAATACCAGCGATATCCCTGTGAAGATAAATCTCACCGACTCGGTAAACCTCTCCCCGGCAGTCAATATCAATTTCACCGACCTGTACGAGTATAACGCAGGCGGTCAGCTCGTTAAGATGACTGCAAACGACACTACAATCGCCGCAAACACTACAAGAACATTCTACTATCATCTTACCAACACATTGCCGTACGGCAGAGACGCAAGCAATCCGATTAAAAACACCGTTACGGTATACGCCGCAGGCAACGACGGAATACAACGTCTCGGTCCTGACGCCAGCGCTTCGATTTACGTAGCTACTCCGTTTGACCCGAGTTTAAAAGCAACCCTGACCGTCACTAAAGACGCAATAGCATCAGACGGAAGATCCAACTACGCAACATATGCAGACGGAGATTTCTCGAAGACGGTAAACCTGTCCGCAAATAACAAGGGCGTCGTTTACAGATATACTATACAGAATATAGGCTCTGTTTCGGCACATATCAGCTTTGGCGATACTCTGACGGCATTGACAGGTTCTACCGCGCAGACAAGCATAACATGGAACGACTTGTGGGAGAAAACCGGACCGGCAACCGTAGGTATTCCGACTAATAATTTGATTTCCGCAGGTCAGGTAAGAGTATTCTACTTCGCGTACGGCGCAACCGGAATACCTGCCGGCACGACGATTACAAACAGCGTTTCCGTAAAACCGCAGGACGATAACGGTCAGCAGAACGGCGACGGCGATAACGACACAGCGGATGTTACAACAGTTCCGCATGTCAATCTGACAGTCGTAAAATCAGTCGCTCAATTCGACGGCTCAAGAGATTTTGCCAACTACGCTTCGGGCGCATATCATACCGGCAGTTTAGCTTTGTCAAGCATAGCGGGCAATTTCAGAGCAGTATATAAGATAGTTGTAACCAATTCGACCAATATGGCGGCAAAATTCACCCTGTCAGATGTAATCACCGGAGCCCCGAATGAACATATAACGTTCAGCAACTTGCTCGAATATATCGGCGGCAATTACTACACAAACCTGACAGATGATACAATCGGCGCGAGCAGCGTAAGAACATTCTACTATCTCACAGACTTCCTGCCAGACAACTCCGCTAAAATCACAAACTCAGTCACAGTACAGGCAACAGATCCCACAGGCGATCCGTCCACATCTTCTGTCGATGTTTCGACAACCGGCATTATTACTCCTCCGTCGGGACAGCAGGTATTATCAGTTACTAAAGCGGCGGCTCAGTATGACGCGAGAACCGACATTTCATCATATGCTTTCCAGAGAGGCGAAGTACAGTTGACTGACAAAACAACTATGGGTGTCGTTTACAGAATACAGATAACCAATAAGAGCGGCAGTTCAGCCTATATTAATTTCAGCGACGTTCTGTACGGAATTACCGGGACAACAAGCATAGCATGGACAGATTTAATGCAAGCCTCAGGCGCTTCGTACCAGAAAGTAACAGCGGCAGACAACATGCTTTCAGCTAACCAAACAAGAACGTTCTACTATGTATTAATGTTACCGACGAATCTGGACGCAAATATGGCTATCCTGAATACGGCTACAGTATATGCGCAAAAGGGCAACGCCGACCCGACTCCGAACGGTCCGACTTCGTCAGATGAAGTTATAGTCGTGACTCCTTCCGCGCCGGTTATAATCGACCCGACGGCTGTAAATCTCACAGTTACTAAAAAAGTAGCTCAGTATGACCCGTATGTTCCTGAAGCCGCTACTAAAGACTATGCAACCTATCCTTATCAGACTGATACCCCGTCGATACTGTCACTTGACGCCTATTCGCAGGTAATTTACCAGATTACCATAACTAACAATACAAATGCTCTCGGAAGATTCGCTCTTGACGACTATATAAATCTCGATACATCCGACATCGACTCTCCTGACAATCATCCTGCGTTTGGCAACGAGCCAGTGACGCATCCGGGCTGGGGTCAATACGGCAACGGATTCTGCACTTTCTACCAGTCTGACGGAAACGGCGGATATGTGCCGGCAGCGGCAAATGACACCAATATCGCGCCAAACGATACGAAGACACTGTATTATATCACAGATATGCTTCCCGGCGGCAGAAACGGCAGAGACGCTAATATCCTCTCGTATATAATAAACAAAGTTACAGTCACCTCTGTGGACAAAAACGGCGTTCAATTCCCGGGTACAACACCGGCGACAGATTCCGTCAGCGTCTCAACATCTGGCGGACAGAGAATGGTAGTCGGAGTGTCAAATGAAGTCGCGGCATATACTGGCAGCAATAATTTCTCCGGTTATGACTTCAGCGCAAATACTATCAGTATCCCGCAGAACAGCTTAGGCGCAGTTTATAAAGTAACCGTAGCAAATACAGGCGACGTCGCGGCAAAATTCAACGTTGTCGGAAATAACAATACTTCGTCGTCCGCTATTGCTCTTGATAATTTCTACGAATGGTCAGGCAGTCAAAACAGGTACGTTAAAGTCAACCCGTCTGATAACACAATCAATGCGGGCGAGACAAGAACACTCTACTATGTTGCGGACTCTCTGCCCGAAGGAAAAACGTCAAGCGACCCGATTACAAACACTGTAACACTGTCTCTTGTCGACGGCAGCAATAAACCTATATCCGATAAAAACGCTTCAAGCGCAGTTTCAGTAGTGACATCGGGAACAGTTGCCCCGTCTGACATAAAAGCGGTTCAGCCCGCAGTCATCTCGATTCCTGCGAATGCTTCTTCCGGAATATCAAATTCGATAATTCCGCTTACACAGGCAGCTTCTGACACAAGCAACGATATGCTGCCGTTGATGATAGCTCTGTTATTCGCGGCATTAGGCGTAAGCATTATAATCAACAGGAAAAAGGCGGCTAACGTTCAGCATCAACAGTAACTCTGACTTGATCTACATAAGCAGGGACACAAAGTTTTGTGTCCCTGTTTGCATTGACTGTATATTATACTCCCCTGCGTTTTATGAGTTTTTTTATAGAATATTTTTTATTTTTATGAAAAAAATATAAAAAAATTCAAAAAATATGTTGCAATTTTAAATTTAATATGTTATAATATATAACGAACTTTTAAGATTTTAATCAACGAGAGTGGACTGTTAAAAATCCACTCTCTTAATTTTGGAATTGCAGTAATGTAAAATATAGTGGGATATGAGGAAATTATGAAATCCAGCAAAAAAGATATAGAAGAAATAGTCAGGTTTCTTATAAAAGAAATAGTCGCAAATCTTGGCTTTGAGCTGTGGAACGTCGAATATTACAGCGAGGCGGACGAGTGGTTTCTTGAAATAACTATCGACAGAATCAATAAAAGCAGCGGCGGAGTGTCTATCGACGACTGCGAAACAGTCACACATGCGGTAACCCCGGTTATCGACGCTGCCGACCCTATCGAAAACAGTTATTCTTTAATTGTCTCGTCTCCGGGATTAAACAGGGAACTGAAAAATGAATTTCATGTTAATAGATACATAAACAAAATGGTTTCGGTCAAATTGTTCTCAAAAAACGAAAACCTGAGTTTATTAAATACAGACGGCAAAAATTTTACAGGTATATTGAAAGAAAAGGCGGACGACGCTATGACTTTTGAAGTATGCAAAATGGAGGATAAACAATCCAAGACAAATAAACAAAAAAATAAAAATAATAATATAATAAACAATGAACAGAAAAACTCCGACGGTATAAATAATATTATAACACTCGTAAAAAAAGATATCGCGCATATATATGCGTATGATGAAATCGATATTTAGTATAATATTGAAACATTGATATAAATTAATATAAAGTTTTTAGGGGGAATTAAAAAATGAACGCTGAATTTTTCGCGGCGCTTGACGCTCTCGAAACCGAAAACGGAATACCGAAGAATTATATGCTCGAAAAAATAGAAACCGCGCTTATCACAGCTTTCAAGCGCGACAACAATAACAACACAAACGTGAAGGTCTATTTGGACGAAAGCAAAAAAGAAATAAAAGTTTATCAGCTCAAAGACGTCGTCGAATCCGGAACGGTGGAAAATCCCGCTTTGCAGATAGAGCTGGAAGACGCGAAAAAAGTAAATCACCGGTATGAAATAGGCGACGTGGCCGAAATAGAATTTAAACCTAAAGATTTTGGCAGAATATCTGCTCAAACCGCAAAACAGGTTATAATACAGGGTATAAGAGAACACGAAAGAGGTATGCTGGCTAAAGAATACGAAAGCAAAAAAGAAGAACTGATATCCGCAACAGTGTATAAAGTCGATCCCGTTACCGGAAACGCCGTTCTGAATATAGGCAAGGGCGAGGCTGTTTTAAATAAAACCGAGCAGATTCCCGGAGAAGTTCTAAAAGAGGGCAAACAGATAAAAGTCTATGTAACCGAAGTCAAGAATCAGGTTAAAGGTCCTGTAATAAATCTTTCAAGAAAACATCAGGGATTTATAAAACGTCTTTTCGAGCTTGAAGTTCCGGAGATTACGGACGGTACGGTTATAATAAACGCAATATCGAGAGAGCCGGGTTCGAGGACAAAAATGGCGGTCAGTTCCTCCAATAAAGACGTTGACCCTATAGGTTCATGCATAGGCGCGAAAGGCGTAAGAATAAATACTATACTGGAAGAAATCAAACCCGAAAAAGTCGATATAATAAAATATTCGGACGACCCTGTCGAATATATAAAAGCCGCGCTGTCTCCTTCGACAGTAATCGAAGTGAAAGTAAATACAGACGAAAGAACCTGCCGCGTGCTTGTGGAAAGCAATCAGCTGTCTTTAGCTATAGGCAAAGAAGGACAAAATGCAAGGCTTGCCGCAAAACTCACCGGATATAAAATAGATATAAAAACACCTGCGGCAGCGGCTGCCGCCGAACAGGGGTAAAAATAATTAATAATTAACAATTAACAGCAATAAAGAGGGAAAATATGCCGGCAATAAAAAAAATGCCTCAAAGAAAATGCGTCGGGTGCGGGGTCTCAAAAAACAAGCCTGATTTGATAAGGGTAGTCCGCAGTCCCAACAATGAAATAAGCATAGATTTGAAAGGGAAAAAATCTGGCAGGGGCGCGTATATATGCAAAAATGAAGACTGCCTGAAAAAAGCTGTAAAAGGTAAAAAATTCGACAAAAATTTTGATATGAAAGTGCCCGAGGATATACTTGAGAATCTTTTACAACAACTTAGAGAATCGGACAACCCTGTGTCTGCAGATACGACAGGAAAAAATAAGCAGAATTTGACGGTTTTATAGTGATAAAATTAAACAGACAGAACATTTATATTATACTCGTTAAAGAAATAGGGAGGTAATTTTCGTGATAAACTTGGATAAAAATGAAAATTCGTTATTTTCAAAAAGAACAACACCATCACTAATTTTTGGCTTAATATTTTTTGTTATCGGCGTTTTTACTGCCGCTGAAGGGAATCAAATCGGTATAGGAATTATGGCTGGAGCAGTTGCTTTCTCTGCAAGAAGAATGATAACCTCACCCGAAAGTGTGAAATGGTGGTTTTGGGTTGCTTTAATATCAGTTATTGGCGGCATTTGGCTTGCCTACGAGAGCAGCTATACCTATGTTGGTTCTGGATTCATAGGTGCGGGAATCATAATTTTCATAAATGTAATATCATGTGCGTGGAATTTATTCCTGAATAAAATGCAAAAGGCAGAGGATAGAATTAAAGAGCTTGAAGAAGAAATTAAATTTTTGAAGAATAAATAGATTTTAAATTAAAACAAAAAACTAAGAAGGTGTGTTTTTTAATTTTGCAAGATTTTGGCGATAACAATTACAACGATAACAATAATAAAATAGGCAGTGTGACTGAATATGCCGAACGAAGTTCGGTCGGTTCAGTATTTGGACTTGCGAAGAAAGCGGGAGCTCTGCGCATAGGATCCGAACTTGTTATAGAATCGGTCAGAAAAGGCAGGGCTTTGCATGTGTACATAAGCTCTGACGTTTCTGAAAATACTGTGAAAAAACTGTGCGATAAAACCGCCTTTTATAATGTTCCGGCGACAAAACTGAATCTGACTATGGACGAACTTGCACACTGTATCGGATGTATGCACCCGACTGCCGCTGTTTCACTGACAGATAAAAATTTTTTGAAATTAATGGAGAAATGTTTAAAAGACAGTGATGATACCACATGATATACAATATTCGATAGACGCATAAATAAAATAGTAAAAATTCGCATTAATTATTAAAAAATTATAAAAGTAAATTTAAAGCGGAAAATCTCGGAGGTGCATTTTTATATGCCATTAGTACCCAAATATAAACTCAGCGTTGTCGCAAAAAATTTTAATTTAAAAAATAAAGATATACAGGATATTCTCTCGTCGCATAGCATAACGGGGAAAAGCCCCGCGGCTACTCTTGAAGACGACGAGCTTAATATGATATTTGAACATCTTACCCAAAATAATCATGTTGAAAATATAGACGATTACATGTACAATCCTAATCCCGTTGTTGTCAACCCTGTAGAAAACGCTCAGAAACAGGAAAAAACTGACGATACAACTAAAAAGGCGGAGACAACAGAAAAACCGGAAACCCCTAAAATTGCCGAAAATGTTTCTGAAACTGCAAAAACTCCCGAAGTTTCCAAAACTCCGGTCAGCAAACCTGTTTCGCAGAATAATATGCCCCCGGTTAATAGACATGAAAACTTTAAAAAAGATAAACCCGCGTATACTGCAAATTCGCAGAACAGACAGAATCCGCAGAACACGCATCCACAAAACGTAAAATCAGGGCAACAGCAGAATCCTAACACTGTTCCTCAAAGAACGGAAAGAACAGAAAAATTTAATAAGCAAAATAGACCCGAGCAAATACTGAACAGAGTTCAGTCGAACACAGTTCAGTTAAATAAAACTGAAAAGACGGAAATTCCGGCGCAGAATAAATTTCAGCAACAGACTAAGCGCGATTTTTCAAATCCTGCGTTTAATAAAAATAATAACAACAGACAGGATAGATTTAAAAATCAACAGCAAAATCAGAAATTTAATCAGAATAATCAGCAAAACAAAGATAATAAATCCAAAAGCACTGTCGATATAATATCGTCAAGCGATAACATAAAATTTGCCGCCGGAGTAAAAGACGAATCGGCAAAAATAGTCGACACAAGAACTTCGACGGTAGATTTGTCAAGATATGATGAGAATCTCGAGACTTATGTCAGCGATTCCGACAAAATCAGCAAGGATTTTGCTGGTGAAAAACAAAAATTAAAGAAAACGGTGCAGAACAAAGAAAGAGTTTATGACAGAAACGGCAGACCGATAGATAAAGAGCGTCTCGCTCTCGAAAAACTTCAAAAGAAACAGCAGGAACAGGAACAGGAAAAAGCTAAGAAAAAACCTCTTTCAATAATACTGCCGGAAAAAATAATAGCTTCGGATTTAGCCTCAAAACTCCACATAACTTCAGCCGAAGTCATAAAAAAACTGTTTCTCCTCGGGGTTAAAGTCAGTGTAAATGAGGAAATAGAATACGATACGGCGGCCCTTCTTGCAATGGAGTTCGGCGCGAAAGTCGAGAAAGAGGTTATAGTTACAATCGAGGACAGGCTTTTTGACGAAAGTATCGACACAGACGATAAACTCGTCGCGCGCGCGCCGATCGTCGTCGTTATGGGGCACGTAGACCACGGCAAAACGACGCTCTTAGACGCAATCAAACACACAAACGTCGCGGCGGGAGAAGCCGGGGGTATCACCCAGCATATCGGCGCATACAGAGTGGAAGTGAGCGGACGGGAAATAACGTTTCTGGACACTCCCGGTCATGCCGCGTTTACCGCAATGCGGGCGAGAGGCGCGCAGGCGACGGATATAGCGATTCTCGCAGTATCCGCTGCAGAAGGAGTGATGCCGCAGACGGTCGAGGCGATAAATCACGCGAAAGCCGCAAACGTCGCAATAATCGTCGCGATGACTTTCATAGATAAACCGCAGGCTGACCCGGAAAGACTTAAACAGGAACTTACAAAATACGAATTAGTCCCGGAAGAATGGGGCGGCGATATAATCTGCGTACCCGTCTCGGCAATAACCGGTCAGGGGCTTGACGAGCTTTTAGAAATGGTGCTGCTGACAGCCGATATGAAAGAACTGAAAGCAAATCCCGACAGATTGGCAAGAGGAATAATAATCGAGGCAAAACTCGACAAAGGCAGAGGACCTATAGCAACTGTGTTAATCCAGAACGGCACTCTGAAGCCCGGCGATATAGTGATTGCGGGGACGACGGTCGGCAGGGTCAGGGCAATGAACAACGACAGGGGCAAATCCATAAAATCGGCTGGACCTTCGGTTCCGGTCGAAGTCATAGGACTGTCGGAAACTCCGAATGCGGGCGATATGTTCCGGGTGGTGGAAGATGAAAAAATGGCACGCGAACTTGTCGAAAGAAGGAAATCCGACGAAAAAGAAGAACAGTTTAGCATTTCGTCAAACGTCACCCTCGAAGATTTATTCGCACATGTCAAAAGCGGCATAAAAGAGCTTAATCTCATAATAAAAGCGGATGTTCAGGGTTCGGTGGAAGCCTTAAAATCCGCACTCATAAAAGAATCTATAGACGAAGTTAAAATAAAAGTAATACACAGCGCAGTCGGAGGCATAACGGAATCTGACGTTATGCTCGCTTCGGCGTCAAACGCGATAGTTATTGGGTTCAACGTCCGTCCGGACAAAACCGCTATAGACGCAGCCGACAGAAAAGGCGTGGACGTCAGAACATACAGGATTATTTACGAGTGTATAGAAGAAGTGAACGCGGCTATGAAAGGCATGCTCGCGCCGAAATTCAAAGAAGTCGTACTCGGTCATGCGCAGGTGCGCCAGACAATCAAAATCCCGAATGTGGGCACGATTGCCGGCTCGTACGTCCAGGACGGCAAAATCTCAAGAAACGCGCAAATCAGGATAGTGCGCGACGGTATTGTTATATTCGAGGACAAAATTCAGTCTCTGAAGCGTTTCAAAGACGACGCCCGGGAAGTCGCGCAGGGTTACGAGTGCGGCGTAGGTTTGGAAAGGTTCAACGATATAAAAGAGCTTGACATTCTGGAAGCGTTTACAATAGAACAGATACGCAGTTAGGACGGGGATACATGACAGGAGTAGAAATGATAAAATTGTTAAAACAAAATGGGTTTGAAGTTATTAAAGTCAAAGGCAGCCATTATCATATGGCAAAAGATGGGGCATACGTAATTGTTCCTCACCATAACAAAGAATTAGGAAAAGGAATTTATAACAGAATTATGAAAGATGCGGAACTAAAGTAAATAGGGGGTGTTAAATTTGAAAATAAAATATGCTTATCCTGCAGTCTTTGAAAAAGAAGAAAACGGATATTTTGTTAATTTCCCTGATATTTCGCCGTGTTATACAGAGGGTTCTACATTGGAAGAAGCTGTTTTTATGGCGAAAGACGTGTTGGAAGGACGGATTGAGGTAGCCTTGGACCGCGGAGAAAATTTGCCGGTTCCGTCAAATCTTGAAAATTTAAAAGGTAAAGTCATGTTAATTATAGCTGATGTCGATAATAAAGAAAATCAAACAAAATTTGTTAAAAAAACTGTTTCTATTCCACAGTGGCTGAACGACGAAGCAAAAAAAGCCAACATAAATTTTTCCGTTGTTTTTAGGGAAGCATTGCAGGAGAGATTAAACTTAAATCAGCAGGGAAAATGATTTACTCGATAAGTTTTATTTTTTATTTTCTGATTGTATATCCCATTCCTCTGACTGTGTGTATCAATTTTACTTTATATTTCTGGTCGATTTTATTTCTTAAATACCGGACAAAAACATCGACGACATTTGTGGAGCCGTAGTAATCAAATCCCCAGACCTCGACAAAAATTCTTTTTCTGTCAACTACTTCCCCCCTGTTTTTTATAAGGAAAATCAATAAATCATACTCTTTTTTAGTGAGTTCTATTTTATCTTCTTTGAATGTGACGGACTTTGTGTTTTCGTCTATCAGCAGATCGCCTATCTGAATTGTTTTCGGCTGGGCGGTTTTCATTTTATTTATCTTTTTTTGAAAAGCGGCGACTTCTTTTATAAACTGCTCTGTAATAAACGGGCGTTTTACAAAAACGATATTGTTTTTGCTGTATTTATTATATTCTTTCCCGGTTATTTTTTTCTTGAAATCGTTTATTACATTTTCAAACGAAGTAAATACTATATTTATTGCCGACTTTTTGGAAAGTTTCATAAATTCCATATAACTGCTTCCGATTTCCCCTATCGCAAGTATCGCAAAACTGCAGTTGTTTTCAAAGCAGTAATTTAAGGCGTCGGCGCATAAATGCCTGCCTGTATTGCCAATACCGTCGGTATCGCTGCCGCCGTCGGGAATATAAAACTTTTTACATGCGTAGCCGTTATTTTTCAGCTCCAGCTCCAACATTCGCGCAAATCTTATATCATTGCCGATTATCACAATATTCTGATTATTCTCAATCAATTTATCCTGCATTTTATATATGCTCCAATTTTCTAAAAAACACTTGAAAAATACATATTTTTGAGTTATAATATTCAAAATGAAAAAATATAAAAATTAATAAATTATACGGGGTAAGTATATCATGGTAAAACATATCGTTATGTGGAAAATAAAAGATTTTGCAGAGGGCAAAACAAAAGAAGAGAATATAAAATATATCAAAGAATCTCTTGAAAATCTCGTCAATTTAATACCTGAAATAAAACTTTTGGAAGTCGGCGTCAGTTTAGAGCCGGGTTTTGACGCGGTTTTATACAGCGAATTTAATTCCCTGCCCGATCTGCAAATATATCAAAATCACCCGGAGCACAAGAAAATCGCGGAATATATAGGCAAAGTAAGAGAAGAAAGAGTCTGCGGAGATTATATAATATAGCAGTGAAGAAAATTTATATTTTATGCGGAAGTTATTGAAATGGATAATATCAAATAATTATGCATAATGAAGGGATTCAAACATGAAAAAACTAAATAATTTAAAATGGTTCACTCTCGGCATTATTTTAACAGTATTGATAATAGTATTCATCATCCCGGTTTTTGCTTCATTAAATGCACTTGGGCTCAATGTTAATGGGGATGGCAACACAAATACCGTGATTTTGACTACGTCTAATCAATCATCAGCATCAGAATCGACAATTGAATTGCCTGATCAAAAAACAACAACTATAACAATAAAGGGCGAAGAATACAGCACAGATTTAACAAGCCTTAGTTTAAGTGATAAAGGACTTACAAACGCAGATATAGAACCTTTGAAATATATGAAAAATTTGACAGAGTTGGATTTATCATCTAATCAAATAAGCGATGTTACAATATTATCCAACCTTACAAATTTAACTTATTTATCTTTAAATCTTAACTGGGATATTAGCGATATAACTCCGTTGTCCAATCTTACAAATCTGACATATTTATATTTAGGATGGAATCAAATCAATGACGTAACGCCAATATCTACTCTTAAAAATTTAATTGTGCTGCATCTAGGTAATAATAATCTTATCGATATAACACCTCTTTCAAATCTTGCAAATTTAACTTGGCTGGCATTAAACGCAAACTCGGATTTAAAAGATATATCACCATTATTCAAACTTGAGAAATTGAATACTTTAGAACTACAACAAATCGGAATCACCGATTTATCTCAACTTTCTCATATTGCGAATTTAAAAGATTTAGTCTTAGGAAGTCTTTATGATATTGATTTTTCTCCGCTTGCTAATCTTACGAGTTTGACTAATTTCAGTTTAGTTTATTCATCAATTAATGATTTGACACCTTTTGCCAACCTTAAAAACTTAAATTCATTATATTTGCATTCAATCCAAGCCACCGATTTTACACCATTATCCAAGCTTACAAACTTAACCAATTTGATGTTATGGGAGGATAAAATTACCGACTTAACGCCGTTTTCTAATTTAACGAATTTAGAAGAGTTATCTTTGATTGCAAATCAAATCACCGATTTATCACCGCTATTCAATTTAACAAATTTAACCACTTTAAATTTAAGCTACAATCCTGTTACTGATGAGCAGATAACAGAGATTAGGGCATTATTACCTAATACAGATATAATAAATCGCGAGCCTAAGTGATGTGTATATATAAATTACTTATCGTCATAGAATAGTATAAGCATTTTCTTCGCTATTCGTTACTCGGATATTATTTACATCCTCAAAACGCTGCTTAAAACAAAAATAACAAACGGCACAGACACAATCGAGAACAATGTCGAAAGTCCAACATCTGTAGCCCCGGATTCTGCGTCGCATTCATATGTCTCCGCAAAAATCGCGACGTTTGCCGCGCTCGGCATGCCGGGCATCAAAGCTCCCATGTATATCAAAAGCGTCGGCAGTTTTAACAGCCAGCATACTCCGCCGATAAACAGCGGCATAACAATCAGTTTTATTATCAGATAATAATAATTTTTTACAGATAAAAACATCCGTTTTAGGTTTACAGTCGAGATTAAAGAGCCAATAATCACCATTGAAAGCGGAAATGTCATATCGCCTATGAGTTTTGCCGAATCAAATAAAATCGGCGGGATTTTTATCCTGAACGCGAAAATTATAATCCCGATAAAAGACGAAATCATCCCGGCGTTTATGAATATTTTTGAAATCGGCAGCTTGACTTTCTCCCCGTTTTTGTTTTTGCCCCGCGATAACAGGATAATACCGTATGTCCAGATAAATATATTGAAAAACATGCTGTAAAATGCGCCGTAAAATATGCCGAGTTCGTCCCCGAAAACGACTTTAAGCACTGGATAACCTAAAAATGCGCAGTTGGTGAATATGGTCGCCATTTCAAAAATTTTGCGCTGCTCTAAATTTTTTACAGGTTTGTACAGCAAAAACGCCGCCGCCGCTAAAAATATATGAATTGCTGCCGACAATATAAATATACTGACTCCCTGTTTTAACTTTTCGGCGTCAAAGTCTATCTGAAACGAAGTTATAATCATCAGCGGCTGAGTTACGTTCAATAAAAAAGCCGAGAGTTTTTTCGTCGACGCCCAGTCCAATATATTCATTTTTCTTGCGATAATTCCCGCGAAGACAATCAAAAATAACGTCAGTACTTTCCCGCCTACCAAAAATACGCTATTATCCATGCGTCTAAAAAAACTCCCGTTTGATTTTTACCGAGCGAAGCTCAATTGTATGATCGTTTTATTATAACATATATAATATATCTTTTACAAGTGAAAAATAAAAATTTATTGATACTAAAAATAAAAAAGTCTTGATTATTTTCATAATATCAGATATAATATAAAATATATACATACGTCCGTTTTACAATAAAACATAAAAATAACAGAAAACAGAAAAAGGAACTGTAGAATACTATGAATAATAGTAAAACAATTTTCCGTATCCTCGCATTTATAGTATTATTTATACCGACATATCTTGTAATATACAATATGTCAGTAATATTGCAGGATAAACCGACTGCCGAAAATACGACAAAAATTACAGCCGTACGCGGCGCGGACAATTATACTAAAGACTATACGGACAGCAACGATATAAAAGTTTTTGTAAACGCTTTAAACAACGCCAAATCTGTAAAGGCGTCAAGCCGCAATCTTGACGACGAAAAACCTATTTCGCTCACTTTTTACAAAGGCGGCGAAGAACTTAAATACGAATTGTATTTGTCCGCCAAAGATACGGACTGCTTGTTAAAAAATGCGGACAACGAGCTTATGCTTTTGAACGCAAGAGACGCGGACGCGCTTCTTAACTCACCTATATCTGATACGGTTTACGACCACAGCCAAATCCCGCAGGCGATCATACCGCAGGGGCAGGATAATAAAACTATCTATCCCAGCAGCGGAGACTGGTATCTGAAAAAACCCAGCGGGAATTTTTATCCGTCAACTGTCGGCAATATGCTCGTAGAAAATGCAGAGACAAACAGCGTCAGAGTATTCCAGAATAAACCGTTAAATCTTCAGTTCGCTGTTCAGCCGGATAATATAAATGTTAAGGTTTATAGTAATAAAGAAGTCGTTTTCGACGATGTATACAGTAATTTTGACAGTAATTTTTATTCGGACGTCAATGAATCCCTGCAAATGGTTGTAACCGCGGAATGGCTTCAGAATGATACCAATGATTATTACGGCTCCGCAGAATATGATATAGATGTTTCATACGAGGTGCCGGCTATTTTCGCGGTGTCTGAAACAGAGGCAAATCCCGGCGACATCGTTATTTTCACAGGAGCTAATATAACTGACGGATCGAGTTATACTGTTGACGTTTCAAGCCCCGACAGTACAAATAATACTGACAGTGCCGGCAATACTGACGCGAGTATAATTTACAGTACGAATTTTGCCGCCGCAGACGGCAAAGAAATCGCGCTTGTGCCGATAGGTATTGATTTTGCGGGCAAAACAATCAACGTATCTATATCAGGCGGCGACCAGCCTGTAAATTATCAGATTAATGTGGCGGCTCTCAGCGGAAGCACTGGAGCGGCTGGGTCGGCTATAAGTGCGCGCACAGACAATGGCAACGTTGATAATAACTTATCTGATTCCGCTATCAAAACTAAAAATGATGAATACGCTAAAATTTTGGCTGTTGCGGATAACTTTAGCTCAAAATACTGGGACGGCAGCTTCATATATCCGCGCGAAGGCAAGGAATGGCTGATATACGGTCAGAAAGTTAGTATAAACGGCAACACATATTCATATATAAATTCCGCCACAAACTTAGACGTTAATCCCAAAGAGCCGATTCTCGCGTCAAATGCGGGCAAAGTTATTTATGCCGGAACAGTCCCGGACGACGGAAACCTGATCGTTATAGACCACGGCATGGGTGTAAAATCATGGTACGGACATCTTGCGGATATGAGCGTAAAAGTAGGCGACGATATTACTAAAGGTCAGCAAATAGGCACAGCCGGAAATACAGGGTTGTATACGTCAATCCAGTATAATTTATATTTTGCAGTATCGGTGAAAGATATTTTCATAAATCCCATATGGCTGATAAAGAACGGAATTGCCGGAACAGATTTGCCGGATTCCGCAGCCCCTACTTCTAACGATATAAATTACGGCGATATTCCGTCTGTCGCGCCTGAACCGGAAAGTGAAAGCCAGAGCGCTTCTGCTGCGCCCGTTGTATCTGCGCCGTCTGATACGTCCGGATCGCAAACGGCACAAACATCACAAACGGTTCCGGCATTATCTGCGCCGTAATCCAAAAACCTTAAAAAAGAGAGGATGTTTATTTTGAGAAAAACAAAAATAATATGCACTATAGGTCCGGCTTGCGAAAGCGAGGATATACTCAGAAAAATGATGCTTGTGGGCATGAACGTCGCAAGGTTGAATTTTTCGCACGGAACGCATGAGGAACATAAAGAAAAAATCGACAGAATAAAAAAACTGCGAAAAGAACTTGATTTGCCCGTCGGGATTTTATTGGATACAAAAGGTCCCGAAATCAGGACGCAAAAAGTTGAAAACGATTCGGTTACCCTGACTGGGGGCAATGAGATCGTTCTGACTACAAAAGATATTGTCGGAAATGAAAAGATGGTCGCCGTCACGTATAAAAACCTGCCGAGGAATCTTAAACCAGGCAATTCGATAATGATAGACGACGGACTTATCGAATTAAAAGTCAAAAACGTCACTGATACCGAAATTACCTGCGATATAATTTCAGGCGGCGAGTTGGGGAACAGCAAAGGCGTGAATGTTCCCGGAGTGACCATCGATATGCCGTATATGAGCGATACGGATAAGAGCGATATACTGTTCGGCGTAAAAAACGACGTCGATTTTATCGCCCTGTCTTTTGTCAGGAATCCGCAGGACATAAAAGAAGTGCGCCGGTTCCTCAATTCTCACGGAAGTTATAATATACAGCTTATCGCCAAAATAGAAAATACGGAAGGCGTAAAAAACATAACGGATATTATAAACGTCTCTGACGGCATAATGGTTGCCCGAGGCGATATGGGAGTTGAAATCCCATTTGAGGAGCTGCCGCATATACAGAAAAATATCATCACCGACTGTTATTCGGCGGGGAAAAAAGTCATAACTGCGACGCAGATGCTCGAATCCATGATACATCACCCCAGACCGACAAGAGCCGAAATAACGGACGTCGCCAACGCCATTTACGACGGAACCAGCGCGATTATGCTGTCCGGAGAGACCGCGGCGGGGGAATATCCCTTGAAAAGCCTTGAGACTATGGCGAAAATTGCGGAGAAAACTGAATCGTATATAGACTATAAAACTTACGGAGACAAGATCGGTTCCCGCACAAATCTCGATGTCAATATAACAAGCGCAATATGCAACGCAACATGCAAAGCCGCGCAGGATTTGGGAGCGGCGGCTATCGTCGCAGTCACTTTGAGCGGCAGCAGCGCGAGAACGATCGCGAGTTTGCGTCCCGATACCCCTATTATCGCCGTAACGCCGTATGAGAAAACCTATCTGCAACTTTCGCTTTCATGGGGAATTACGCCTCTGCTGAACAATTTTATAGAAAATGAACGAGCATTGTTTACCGACGCCGTAAACAAAATTGTAGGGCATGGGTTTGTGAAAAACGGCGACGTTATTGTGATGACCGGAAGCACTCAGGATTCTACCGGTTCGACTAATACTCTCCGGGTGCACATAGTCGGCAATATTCTTCTGAGCGGCAAGGGAATCGGAATGGATAATGTAACCGGGCGGGTCTGCGTAATAAAAGACGAAGAAAAAGATTTGAGCAGTTTCACATTGGGCGATATACTCGTCGTTTCGCGGACGACTAACGATATACTGCATTTAATGCGGCAATGCTCCGGGATTATAACCGAAGAAGACGAGAACGATTCGGGGGTTGTATCTGCCGGGTGCGCCCTTGATATACCGGTAATATCCAACGCGAAAGGCGCGACGGCTATATTAAAGACAGGCTCGAAAATAAAAATCGACGTAAAGAACGGTCACGTCTACAACAACGAAATAACAGGGATATAGTTTTTATATAAAAAGTAACAATAAAATTACTTTCTAAAAATATTTTCTGTAAATCTTGACAAAACGATTGATTTATAATAAAATATATACGTTGTTGTTTATTTAAAATTGTTTTTTTTGGAAAAATTTGGGAAAGTGTTTTTGATGAAAGATAATAAAGATGATAAAGAGAGAGACGAATGGAATAGAAAATATGCGGTAATCGCGGTTTATGCGTTTATTGTTATAATCGCGGGATTTGTAGCCTTTTGGATTATACGCTGGATATTCGACTTTTTTTCCCAAAAACAGTACAATGGTATTTTAAAAGCGTTAACTCCCGTTATTTACGGTTTTATCATTGCTTATCTGTTAAGTCCCGTTCTTATCTTTTTTGAAAAAAAAGTCTTTTTTAAAATCAAGAAAAAAGCCAGATATGCGCTCTCTCTTTTAACGACATATATAGTCACAGCAATAGTCATAACCCTGCTTTTCTTAATGGTCATTCCGCAGGTTATTTCGAGCGTACAGCAGCTTGGGGGAATGGTGACGAATTTATTCAGTCCGTACGAAGTATCTCAGACGTCAAAAACGACAGATCCCTCCGCAGCGGCAGCTGCCCCTGCTGCAACTGCCGCTGCCGATATAACTGATATAACTGACACGACCGGCGCGGCTTCGGATAATTCTGATAGTTCTGACGCGTCTGATGCAAACAGTATAAACACGGATAAGAAACTGCTTAAAAATTCCGTAATCGGAGTGAACCTGACTAATTTTGCCAATTCCCTGCAGAAGTATATAGACGGGATCGGCCTTGATTTTAATATACAGGATACAGTTAATAATTTTCTTATAGATTTTGCCGCCAATATTATGAATATCGGAACAAAGTTTATAACCCCGATGTTTAATTCCATCACGTCAATATTGTACAATACGGCGTCGGGAATATTAAATATCATTCTCGGTATTTTGCTGTCGGTTTATCTTCTGATCAGCAAAGAAAAATTTATCGCGCAGATAAAAAAGCTGCTGTTCGCGGTTATCCCCGGTAATTTTTCATACAGGTTAGTTAAAATAATGCGTAAGACGCATGAAATATTCGGCGGCTACATAACCGGAAAAATACTTGACTCCCTTATTGTAGGAGTTATATGTTTTATAGGAATGTCGATTTTTAATATAAGATATGCTATGCTTATCTCAGTAATCATCACAGTTACGGAAATTATCCCGTTTTTCGGTCCGATTATAGGGACGGTAACGTCTACTTTCTTCATCGCGATAAGCGATATATGGCAGGCTGTCGGGTTTTTGATATTTATGCTCGTATTACATCAGATAGACGGCAATATAATAGGACCTAAAATTGTCGGGGCGAAAGTAGGACTTTCGTCGTTTTATGTGATTTGCGCCGTTATTATAATGAGCGGGCTTTTCGGACTTTTAGGGATGTTTATAGGAGTGCCAATATTTGCGGTTATATATGTTTTAATAAAGGAATATGCGGAGAATAAACTCGGAAAGAAAGGCTACCCTGTAAGAACCGAATATTATGTCAGGAACGGCAATTTTGACGAAATTCCCGGCGATACAATCAAAAATGATAATCTTAAAATTGACGCCGGGGACACTAAATCGATATTTTCTATTCTGGCTAATATTGTAAAAAATATATCCGGCAGATTCGGTAAATCAAAAGATGAGTCAGATAAAAGTGACAAAAGAGATAATGATAAAAACAATAAATATAAATAAATATAAACAAAAATGCGCCCCCGTAGTTAAATGGACATAACTTTCCCCTCCTAAGGGAAGATTACGCGTTCGATTCGCGTCGGGGGTGCCAATACCGAACGTAGTTCGGGTATAATGGCACGAAATTCATTTTTGTGTCATTTTTGTTTTCTATAGAGCAATACGAATCCAACTGTATAAAATGTGTGTATTTATCCAATTTGCTAATCTGGACTCGAACTGTTTTTTTGCGTTTGCTAATAAAAATGATATGCTTGCTAATAACCGTTTTGTGTGGTGATGGATCACCGTGTACTTCCCTGTGCGTTGATGCCGGGTCCCATTTGATTCTGCGGACTGTGAAACTATATTCAACCGCTAATTCGACAAGTCGGCGGCAGCCTTTCTCTACATGTATGTTTGTTAGTTTATCCATGTCGTAAGCTTCGACTATTTCCTCGACGCCATTCTGTCGCAGAGTCTCAAATAATCCAATAAGATTGTGGTAATTGTTCGCGCCTGCGACAGCCGCGAACGTCAGTCCCGACAGACAATATGAAATAATAGCCTTTAAATAACCTTCTGTTACATAGACTGTTTTATCCCACCTATTGCCGATAAATCCAACCGGACTGCCGCACGATGTTCCTATGTTCTCGTTTGTACTGGAGAACCAAAAGTATTTACAGCCATTAAACGGCGTATCGAGCCGAATCTGTATTCCGGCAGTCAGCCCGTCAATTCGTGTGCCGCGTTTCAACGCTGAACGATGAAGCCGCGCAAATACTCGACGCTTTGGAAAAGCAAGACACAATCGTCGTTTACGCCGACAAAAAGCCTATACTGCTTACCATAGAAAAAATTTCTCGCTCTAACCCGATATACGCTATGGATATACCCAATATATTGACCAAAAAGAAATATAAAATAGATATTGTCACCCCGGCGACGCGCAAAACAAGCGGCGAATATACAAATCGCCCCGATTTATGCCAATACTTTACGTCTGTGGCAAACAAACTGAAAGTTTATGAAGATATATTGATTGAGAACAGCGAACTTGAAATGCTTTTCGCAAACATAAAGATGAGCAGATATAATTTTGAGAGCAGAAACTATATGATCGGCGGCAAAAATATACCAGCAATGACCGGAAGCTGTGACATATCAATCAATTCGGACAGCGAGCAGGTGGATAAAATAAAGTTACTTTTGGGGTATGCGACATACAGCGGAATCGGAGCTAAAACGTCGTTAGGCATGGGTGGGTTTTTAGTACAGGCGTAAAAACATAAAAAATCGGTTTTTTATGTTAATTAATGCAAAAAAGTGTTGACAAAAGGTATTTATAGCGTTATAATATATACAAATCTCGTCAGGGAGTAGAAAAAAGAGGGCAGTTGATGAAAAAACATCAAACCACAGGAGAAAATTCGGGAGGATTTTTTAGCCCGAAAAATGGCATCCTCCGGAAAATCGAGAAAGGCGTGATAGAATGGTAGGAAAGTTCATATTTCCGAACAGATGTTGTATGCGCCTGATTCCACAAAATGTTATGTTTTGGGGTAGAACAAATATACTCCTGAAAAACAGCCCTCAGAGTTCCGATTTTATGCGGCAAAAAAATGGGTAGGGTTGCGCGACCTTGCTTCCTCTAACGGGGATTGAAACGCTCCTAATACTTCATTGCAATATGTAGCATCACACGTTGCGCGACCCTGTTGCCTCGCAAGGGGATTGAATAATTGAAAAGAATCTCTCGATTAATATATCCGAGAGATTCTTTTTCTGGTTTTGACAAAGTAAAAATAAATATAAAAAATCTCCGTCAAACTATTGTAATCTCCGTCATTTTAGGGTATAATGATGGAGATAAATAATTTATGATGGAGATTAGCAATGAAAATATTTGATTATAAAAATACTCCCAAAGCATTGCTTACACCGGATATTGTGGCAATGTTCACCAGTATTCACGAACACAAGGGTAAACAGGAGTTATTCATAGAAGCTCATGCCGATGCGCTCACTACGCTGATGGAAATTGCGAAAATCCAAAGTACCGGCGCATCCAATCGGATTGAGGGTATTCATACCACCGATAAACGATTGGATGAGATAGTCAGGGATAAATCTGCGCCCCGCAACCGCACAGAGCAGGAAATAGCGGGGTATCGCGATGTTCTTGCGACCATTCACGAAAGCTATGATTATATATACCCGCGTTCGAATGTCATTTTACAGTTGCACGGGCAGTTATATTCGTTCTCTCAGAGTTCTGTCGGCGGGACATATAAAAATGCCGATAATTTCATAGCCGAAACTGACGCAGAGGGTAACGAAACAATCCGTTTTAAGCCTGTTCCGGCATATCTGACCGCAACTGCAATGGAAAATCTATGTGCGGCTTTTATTGAAAGCATGGGAAAAAACGAGTATGACCCGCTCCTGCTTATACCAATGTTCATTTTGGATTTTCTATGTATTCACCCGTTCAACGACGGCAACGGGCGTATGAGCCGTCTGCTCACTCTGCTTCTGCTCTATCGCGCCGGATATATTGTCGGCAAATATATCAGCTTGGAAAAACTGATTGAGAGCAGCAAAGACACCTATTACGAGGTATTGCAAGACAGTTCGATTGGCTGGCATGACAACGAAAACAATTATGCTCCGTTTGTGCGCTATTATCTCGGCATTTTGCAGAAAGCGTATAATGAATTTGAAACGCGGGTAACATACCTGAAATATCGGGGTCTATCGAAACCTGACCGTATAAGAACTGTAATTGACCGAAAAATCGGAAAAATCACAAAGAAAGAGATAACAGAGGCTTGTCCTGACATCAGCAAAGTTACGATAGAACGCACATTGACGTCGCTCGTCAAAGACGGATATTTAGTAAAAATCGGTGCTGGTCGTTCGGTCGCTTACGGGAAAACAGATAGAAAAGATTAAAACAAGCATAATCGCATAAAAATCGGTAAAATTATCAAAAAAAGTGTTGACAAAAGGTATCTTTGGCGTTATAATATATACAAATCTCATCAGGGAGTAGAAAAAAGAGGGCAGTTGATGAAAAAACATCAAACCATAGGAGAAAATTCGGGAGGATTTTTTAGCCCGAAAAATGGCATCCTCCGGAAAATCGAGAAAGGCGTGATAGAATGGTAGGAAAGTTCATATTTCCGAACAGATGTTGTACATGTCTAATTCCACAAAATGTTACGTTTTGGGGTCGAACAAATATACTCTTGGAAAACAGCCCTCAAAGCCCCCATTTTATGCGGGTAAAAAACGGGTAGGGTTGCGCAACCCTGTTACTCCGTAAGGAGATTGAATAAAAAAATAAAAAGTCGTGACCGCAATAATATACAGCGAACACGACTTTTATTTATATCGGAGGCAAAATAAAATGGCGGAAAGACCGATATTTGCTTATAAAAATGAAAAAGTGCGAATTTATATGACGGAATTTAAATGGGTTCCGGGATTTGCGAAATCGCAAAATCAGAAATGTATAAGAAGTCTGCATGAATGTGCCGTAAAACAGCATGGATTTTGTAATATCCTTTAAATATCGTCGAAATCGGAAAGCGAGTTAGGCGTAAGATTAAGCGCGTTTAACTTGAAACTCGACGGGATTTCCGTCGAGTGTATATATCAGTCGTCAAAAAAATTTACTGACGGCGGAGCGTAAGCGAATTAATTTTACTTACGCCATGTCCGACAATCTGCAGCCAAACAGTACCATAATTGATATACCCGACGACGAGGCGTTACCGGATATCGTGCCGTATAGCGAAATCACGGAAAATTATGAGGAATTCGGCGCGGAAAACTATGTCAGTATAACGGCAAATATGTCCGGCGACAAGCTCATTATAATAAATGAGCAGTTGTATTTATTAAGCGGCACTTCCATGTATGTATATAATGATGCAAGCGATTCATGGACGCCAAAAAATCCTACAGGGGCGGTAAACGTTCCATTAAACGCAGTCATATATAATAATTTATATGGGGTAACGAAAAATAATACAAGCACATTACCGACCGTATATAAATATTCATCTGACGACAATGTGTGGACTTCGTATTCGACATTCAATTTTTTCGGGACATTGCAGGCGATGGAATGTGTAAACAACAGGATGTACATATTCACCGGAAGCAGCGATTATTCGGACAGACTGGTGGAATATGTCCCGCCGATAAGCCCGTGGATAGAGAAAAAGAATTCCAATACGGGTTTAGCTAACGCAGGCACAGCCTACATTAACGGAAAGATAAAATCTTGGTTTAACATTTTGTCGATGCTTGTTTCGTCGTTTTGCTGAGAGGTATCGAGTTCTTTTTTATTGCCGGAATCCGGATTTGAATTGTTATCTTTATCGGGTTTGTTTTTTATTTTATCCCTCAAAAGCCTCAGCACAATTTCTGTGTTGGGGTTTATTTTGAAGTATTTTTTCGCCGGCAGTCCTTTTATTTTTGTGGAGATTAAATCAAGTTCTTCAAGGCGATTTACAGCCCGTTCCTGCTGACGCTGGGTCAATGTAGTGCGGTCTTCAATATCCGATGCGGTTGCGTAGAACATATCCTCCGAATCAAGCATACCTGCCGACCTGTAGTAGTGTTCTTTTCCGAGAAGCGCGCTGAATATGACGGCTTCGTTCAGACCGATTGCCGCCGCAAGAGTTCTGTTGACATGTATTGTGTTATCTGCTCTCAATAGCTCAAATATTTCGTGCGACATGGAATTTTATACCTCCTTAATTTTTTACGATTGATTTATTTATATTTTTTTGATAAAATATAAATAAATTGGTTTATTACAACATAGGTTTATTATTTGTATTAGATACAAGGGAGAACTATGAATATAGCGAATAATATCTTGAAACACAGCCTGAAAAACGTGTATTTTTTAGTGGGAACAGCGTGTAGCGGTAAAACTACTATGGCAAACGCATTATCAAAAAAGTATGGATTTATTCATTTTAGCCGCAATAAGTATGAAGATGAAGAAAGCTACAAAGTATGGCAGTCTATTATTGACGAAAAATATCAGCCTAATTCCACAAAAAGAAAAGACATGGACTGGGAAAAATACTACAGCAGGTCTGTAGAGGAGTTTTTAGCCGATGAAAACGATAAAAACGCTTCTGATGAATATCTGGATTTTGCCATTATTGAGCTAATCAAACTATCGCAAAATAATAAGGTGATAGCGGATATTAGAATATTAGATTTTAATTTAATAACGGATATTTCCGATTATAATAGAATCGCCTGTTTATTAGCCCCCGGCGAGTTAATAGTCCGTGATAATTACGTGCGTGATGACCACAGAGATAGAATAGAGCGTATTCAATCGCTGAAAGACTCGGAGAAAAAATTTGAAACGCAATACGAACTAATGAGAATACGCGCGAAAGAAATGGCTGAACAAGCAAAAAAGTATAATTTATTTAGTATAATGCGAAGCGAAGAAAGCACAGTTGAAGATACTTTGCGATTATTAGAAAAACATTTTTGTTTGATAAACGGATTATAAGTCACAATAAAAAATAAATCATGGAGTTATTATATTATGATGAATAAAGTCACAGTTGCAGCGTGTAACAATTACGAAAGCGAAAATCTGACCCGCGCTATAGATTATATCATATCGCAGTACGGAGAACTGTTTGAATCGCTGAAAGGCAAAAGCAAAATAGTTATCAAGCCGAATCTGCTCATGGCAAAAGATAA
>Ga0123357_10000445_pt1 | contig 39844 bp, 31 predicted proteins | sample TergutEmb28metaG_FD_89873 | JGI IMG/M metagenome (GOLD analysis project Ga0123357, IMG submission 89873) | Embiratermes neotenicus P4 segment gut microbial communities from Petit-Saut dam, French Guiana - Emb289 P4 | ecosystem: Host-associated > Arthropoda: Insects > Digestive system > Gut ...
GTTTTTGTGCCGCTGTATGCTTCTATTTGCCGGGCGAGTGCATTGTATCCCTGAAATGAGCCGCGTTCCTTTCCACCGGCTTTAATACGCTTCTGCTCTGCTATCAACTTGATATAATCAATTATATTTACTTTTGAACGTGTCCCTGTGCTTGTAAAGCCATGTGCATTATTTTGAAGTTCAACGATACGTTTTGATTTTACAGCGTTTGCAAGCTCCAACGTTTGGGCGTTTTTTGCTTTATCTATCGGATTTGTTTCAGGAATTAAATACAGTTTCAAAAACTCATATTCACGCTTCCCGGATTTGTAGTAATCTAAATAAATGGATTGGTTGCCGTTTGCAAGTTTCTTGTATCTTAGCTTCACCGGCTCTTTTGCCTTTGGCTGTTTTTTCCTGTTACTCATATCTGAAATATTTAATTTGTTACCGTGTGCAAAGTAAAAGATAAAAAACAACATTACAAAGGAAAACAAAGACTTTTTTAGCTCTTTATGAAAATTATATTTAATAGCTAATTATCAATAATATAAATAAATAAGTAACGGCGTTTTGAAAACATTTTTTGTTAAAATCAAACGAGTAACAAAATTTTGAGTACCAAAGTAACAAACGAGTAACAAATAAGTAACAAAAAAAAGCAATACAACTGATAAGTGATGTATTGCTTTTGCTTTTTATAGTATCCTGTAAATATCTGTGTTTTTGGGATTTTATTTTCTTTTTGATGGCTCTTTTATTCTTTTGTTTTCTTGGTGTTTTTTGTACTTTGCCCTTTGAGAATAAGAGCTAAAAGCTCAATTATTTTAAAATCAATGTTTTACTTTTCTATTTATACATAATCGTTTTATATTTTTTATACATCTGATACTTAATTATGATTGCAAAATTAGGAGAAATTTTGGTTTATACAATATGAGATGAGTAATTTTTTGACTACTAAACTCTTAATTATCGTTATTGGACGAAAACATCTTAAATCTTTGCCTGCCTTTTTTGTGTGGAGATAAGGGTTTGGATGATTTTTTTGTTGATAATCGGCAAATTACATTAACTATTCTCTATTTTCTCCTTGAATTGATTTCAAATTCTTCGCATTAAGTTCGGAAACTACTTTTTTACCCGTTTGCTGTTCTAATTTTTTACGTGCAGCAGCAGCTACCGAACCACCCTGTTTAGCTACCTTAGCATTTTCGATAAAGGTGTCCGGTTGTTTTTCTTTCGAAATTTCAGTGGTTGATGCTTCGGCAAGCATATTGAGTACAAGTTCCAAATTAGTCATATTGTCGCGCAAGCTTTCGGTTTTTAGCCCTTTGTGCTGTTTATACTGTTTGGAGGTCATTCCCGACCAAGTTTTTGTAATAATATCTGTCAACGAAGCATATTCTTGTCCTTTTTTCACTCCACATCGCTCCCATTCATCTGTCAATTCTTTGCGTACTTCAATGCTTTTAAGTCGCTGATTTATCCAATTTTCAGAATAACCTTTACGGACATAATATTCCATAAGCCTTTCAATACCCAATTCGGGATCATCGATTTCTTCCAATCGTTCACGTGCAATTTGTGATAGCCACAACTTAAACGGTTCTGCTTTAGGAGAGGGAATAGATTGTATTAGTCGAAAAAGTTGCTCAACATCAGCCACATCAGTAAGGCGCATTTTGCCGTCGGAGGCAAGCATTTTCAAAGCGTTACAATTTGTAACGGTTTCATTTCCCTCATCTGCAAGTCGTTTTTTTAACACACGCCAATATACTTGCGGATTGACACTTCCTGTTAAGGCTTCAATTACATCCACAATGGATATATACCATTTTTCTTGTTCTACATCCCATACGGAACGTACTTTTTTGTTTTCGAAAAGTTTAATGTTTGTTTCGGTTTTCATATTCTAAAATTTTCTTGAATGCAAATATAATACTTTTCAATAAAAAAACTATCTTTGCATAAAAATTGACGCAGTTAATTAAAAAATGAAAAGCAGCACGGTGAATAATAGATGTTTATTGCTCTTTTTATGTATAATATTATTTGTATCTTGTAAAGAAACAAAGCGATATTATTTATATCAGGGAGAAATATTTCATACAACTTTCCATATTAAATACGAGTATAACAGGCCGCTTGATGCCGAAATTGATTCCGTATTAAATGCATTCGATTTATCGATGAATCCATTTAATGAGCATTCAATAATCTATAAAGTAAATCATAATATTCCGGTAGAAGTTGATGACCGGTTTATTAAAGTATTCAATCAGGCGCAGGAAATTTCCCGGCAAACCAATGGCGCTTTCGATATCACTTGCGCGCCATTGGTTAATCTTTGGGGATTTGGTTTTGATAATTCCGAAGCGCCTACTCAAGCGGCAATCGATAGCGTGAAACAATTTGTAGGATATAATAAAATTCGTTTGTCCGGCAGAAAAGTAGAAAAAGAAGATCCGAGAGTTATGCTGAATGCTTCTGCAATAGCCAAAGGATACGCTTGCGATGTAGTTGCCGAAATGTTTAATTCCCGCAGCGTTATAAACTATATGATTGAAATCGGAGGAGAAGTGTACGCCAAAGGCAAAAATCCAAACAATACTTGCTGGAAGATTGAAATTACAAAGCCCGAAGATGATAATACCGGCCAACCTCTCGGACAGCAAGCAGTTATTTCTCTTTGTGAAGGAGGATTAGCTACTTCCGGAAATTATCGCAATTATTATGTCAAAGATGGGAAAAAATATTCCCATACAATAGACCTTGAAACAGGTTATCCGATTGAAAACAATGTGCTGAGCGCTTCCGTTATTATGCCCGAATGTATGCTTGCGGATGCTTATGCGACTGTTTTTATGATCTTGGGAACGGAAGCTTCCGATTCTTTGGCTAAAACAATCAAAGGGCTATCGTATTATGTGGTTTATAATGAAGAGGGAAAACAGTTGGTAAAACAAAGAAATATGGAGGAATACTCAAAATAGAAGTCAGCTCCCTCTTTCATTAATTTAATACAACAATTTTTATACATCCAAAAATTAGGTGCGAGAGTTTTGAAATATTTATTACAGACATTCAAATATTTGTCTAAATCCGATATATCGTCTAAAAATAAATATCCTGTACGGCAGATGTCCTGGTTGTTTATTACATAAGTTACAATAACATCTTTGAGCCTTATTTCCATTAATTCCTTATCCAAATTCAGCGGGTCGGGAATAATGTTAATATTATGATAAGGAAAATTTTTAATGACAGTTGCTTTGCTGCAACCCGGAATTGATGATGCTTGCATCATAATAATTTTACATTTAGGCTTAAAAAAAGAAATACAGTTAGTTTGGCTCATAATTAATATTTCAGCTTGTCCCTCACTTGCAAGCCATTTTAAAAGTAAAAAAGCGGTAGGGTATTATCCTATCGCTACAAAGGGAGTCGAAGCCCTGGAACACGAACAGAAACAACACCCTCCGCCTATTAGCAGAAGGCATTTACCTGTTTTCATCGTGTTCCTTTTTTTATTTTCGACTTTTTTGTAGCACGAGGAGCAGTTAAACGCTTTTTCCAAAATTTTCACAAAAATAAGAGTTTAATTATTATTATCAACACTCATCGTATTTTATTGTAACATAAAACCTTAGATAGCTAAAATAATAAAGTTTATTGCAGAGATATTAAAGTAAAAGATGTAATTGTTATCAGAAAATATAGGAGGCGTAAAATATCTGCATATTAAGGATTTTTTGTTGAAATATTTTTTATAGCATACAGCGGAATAACTTTAACTTTTCCGTATTCTACATAATTTTCAAGCGAAGTTCGATAGCCGTATGGCAGTTCTTTTTCTTTCAAAAACAGATGCAAGCTTTGCATTTTTCCTTGTTTGCCCGATTTGACTTCTAATGGTACAATATTTTGTCCTTTCTGCAAAACATAATCTACTTCGGCGTGGGCATTTTTTTCTTCGCGCTGCCAGTAATACAGTTGCGCCATTTCGTAAGGCGAAGTAGCTTTCAGCAATTCCAACCCTGTGTAGAGTTCGGCGATATTTCCCTTGTTTACGAAATCTAAGTCGTTACTTGAAATAACGTAACGAAGATATTGCAGGAGGACAACCTTGAATTTCATCAAAAAACAGCAAAGAGCGTTCCGGTATAATCGGTATTTGCTTGATTGCCGCAATTTTGTCGCATAGCGATTTCGGATTTAATGTTTTTGTCGAAAGAAATACATCGCGTATTTCTTCGTCTTTTTCAAAATTAAGCTCTATAAAATAATCAAACTTTTTACCCAAGTTCCGTATTGCCGACGACTTACCGACTTGACGCGCTCCGCGTAGCAAAAGAGGTTTATGGGAAATATCATTCTTCCACTTTTCTAATTCACTGTCTATTAGCCGTTTTATGTATGTATTGTCATTTTTCATAACCTAAGATAGACTATTTTTAGCAAAAATCAAAGGCAAAAATAACCATTTATTTGCAAAAATCAAAGGCAAAGATAGTGTGTATTATGCAAAAATCCAAATCAAAACCAAATTTCACGGCAATTTAGCGAGGGAAAAATGTCTAATATTCATTTTTATATTGATGAGATAAAAGCACATTTTTTGTTTTTAGAAGATTTTGAAAAAAATATCCGCATATCAAAACAAAGTTGTAGTTTTAATTCTATTTTTAATAATTTGTAAATTTTTTGCCAATCTATGGTTTAATCATTACAATTTTATTATCACGAAGAATAACTAACTCGCTGTTTTTTGCTCTTTTCTCTGCAAGTAGTTTTTCATAAGTAAGTTCAAGTCCTTTCAGAATTTTACGTTTAGTTTCAACTTTTTCTTGTGTTGTCATAATATTTTAATAAATCGTTGTATTTTTGTTTGTTAATAATAATTAAGTTTGAATTGTCTGATTTCTCAGCAATAAATTCATGTTTCCCTTCCGAATTATCGAAAATCAACACTTCGTCTGCCAAGCATAATTCTGCCTGCTTCGATAGCTGCCTTTTCGGGTTGAAACGGCGATAAGCCTCTGGCTATTTCATCGGCATTCACAAATTCGCGACAATTTAATATCTCAGGTAAAATGGTGAATGAAGCCGTTGTTTTCCCTGCACCATTACAACCTGCTATGATATATAAATTCTTACTCATACCGCAAAGTTACTATTATTTTGACGGAATTGTTTATGAAAATGTATAAAATCTTTTTGCAGAATAATATTCTTCCGCTTTTATAATTCGCTTTCTATTAGTCATTTTATGTATATTATGTCATTTTTCATAATCTAAAATAGACTATTTTTAGCAAAAATCAAAAGCAAAAATAACTGCTTATTTGCAAAAATACAAGGCAAAAGCAGTGTGTATTATGAAAAATCCAAATCAAAATTAAAATTCATAGCAATTTAGCAAAAAAAATGTCTAATATTCATTTTTATGTTGATGAGATAAAAGCACATTTTTGTTTTTAGAAGATTTTGAAAAAATATACAGGTATCAAAACAAAATTGTAGCTTTGCAAACGAAATACAAAAAAATTATGCAAAAATACGTTAATCAATTAGCCGAAATGCTTGAAGAAGCGCAACAAAACCGACCGTCGCCACGATATTTGGAACTTCCCAAAGAGATAGAATGTCTTCGAGACGTAATTGATTTGGAAATGTCGCTCGAAGAAGATGAAAAAACAATGGAAGCCATTTTTGGCGTGCCACAAATTTATTTCCCACCCGAAAGCCGACTTTCAGATGAACAAATTAGCCGACTTGTTGAAAGTATAATAGCCTTGTGGCGAGTATTTCATTATGAAGCCGATTTTCGCAAAGGAGAATTTACCGAACGCGAACAATACACGAAATTAGTCGAATGTTTGGGAAAAACTTACCCGCTTTTCAGGGGTACGAATGGTACTTGGCATATCGAAATGTACGATTATGAGCAATGTTGGGACGAAATAGAAATGCGCTATTTAACAGAGGAAGAATATTTTGCAAAACATCCCATAATTACCGATTTTGAATTCGACGAAAATGAAGAACAGCCATATTGATGTCATAAATTAAAACTTTTACGATATGAATTTTTATCGAATAGACCAAACGAAGGTGAAAACTTGAGGATTTCTTAAAAATCATCAATACTACATGACACAAACCAACCTTTACGATAATTGTAGGTAACAAATGAATCGTTATATTCGTTATCAGCAGGAAATTTTTCACCACAACAACCTGCCATTAGGAGTTTGTTGCCAACAATAATAGCAGAAGAGAAGCAACTTCTTTCAAAATCTTTTCCGAACAAATAACAATCCAATAATTCACCGGATAAACTAATAGTTTGTACAAAGCCATAACCAAACATACGGCCTTCATAGCTATGGTAGTCATATTCCCCAATCACATAATATTTATTATTATGCAAGAGTATTTGATAAGCATTTGTTCCTGCAATATCAGGATTTGATTCGGGAATGACTCGTTTCCATTTTATTGCACCTGTCTGATAATCTAAACATGCAACAATGCCTCTCTGAATTTTTTCACTACTTGTATAAGTTATACCTTCGGCATTGTCACCAGATCCAACGACCACCAAATCGTTACCATTTTTCACACATATATTTTGGTTTCGTCCCAAAGCCGGAGAACTTTTAAGGTTAGGATTTGCTTTATTATCTGTAATTATTGGAGCAGAAATCCAAAGATCATTATCATCTATTTCATCATTATATTTATCTACATATACACATCCACCTTTTTCAATTACCCATTGATAATTTGTAGTGTTGGGACTTGTTATGAAATATATATCATCTTCTCTTTTTTCTATAACATAAATTGTAGGTGAAGAATAATTGTCAAGATAGGAAAGAAATTCTACATCATTTTGATTGATTAATATTTCGCCTATTGTGTATATGGCATTATCGTTTTTATCAGGATAAAGGCCAACAAAAAAGAATGTGTTATTGCCCAGATATTTTAGAGAAGTAAATTGTGTGATAATACCCAAATCTCCTAATACATCTTTATATATAACATTAATCGAATGGTTTTCAATTCTTCCGATAAGTCCATTTCCCAATTCCTTATTTGTGCCAAATACATAAACATTGCCTTTGTCATCTTCAGTAAAGCCGTAAGTCCGAAAATCGGTTTGTTCAGACTCCCATAGTTTATTGCCATTTATATCAAGTTCACCCACCGTGCTGATGTAAGTGTTATTTTCTCGATCAATATATTTTATTGCACGATAGTAGATATTCCCATCCGATGCAGCAAACAATTCATTAATTTGAAAACTACCGAAATCATCGCCATAGGATTTTTCAACTTTAATTAATTCATTACCATTAGGTACAAGGTTGTGCAATTTTTCAGGCTCACCATTGAAATTGTCTTCCTTACAGGAAAAGAATAAAAGCATTACAATGCCGTATAGTATAATTTTTTTCATTGATAAAATATTTAAAAATCATTGATATTACAACTTATAAACCAAGCTTGATAGGCTTCACTATTAATCATTAAATTTGGATATGGGAAATCCATTTTAAAAGATCGTCCTTTATATCCAAACAAAAAAAGTTTTTTGTTAAGGATAATTCCATCACTTAAATTAGCATCTGCTGTTTCATTGCCAAAAATCCGAATATCGAATAAGTTACCGCTTTGGCTTATTCTTTGTACAAAGCCATAACCTACCTGTTGTTTATTGACTGATGAAACTAATGCATTATACTGCCCTATAACATAAAAATTATTATCCAAATAAAGAATAGAATTTATTCTTACATCACCCACTGTTGGATTTTTATATGGGATTGTTTGCAGCCAGTTAAATTCTCCTGTATCATAGTTCAGATTAGCAACCAAACCTCTTTTCCATTTATAACCTGAATTCGACGTGAAATCCATATCATTTTCTCCGTAGCCTATGATACATATTTCATTGTCTATTTTAACAGCCTGATTGTTAGTATAGTTGCATGAACTTGTAAGATTGGATGAAGAATTTTGCATGATGTCGCTTGTGATAGTTTGTTCCCACAAAGTAGTAATATCTGAATTACTTATTCTTATTTTTCTTGCTATCAACTGCGATTTCTCATTTTCGCCGGTAAGTACCACGTCATAAGTGTTGGCAATTAGTTGCTCTACATAAGAAGCCTCCCAGTCTGTATTTGTGCCATAAATCATTGATTTAACAACAGTTACAGTCATTCCGGAAAGTTTAACTATTATCAAATAATTGTTTTCAACGCTATCCGTACCAACAAGTAAAAATAAGTCGTTATCTATATACTTCATGCTATTAATAGTGTTTAGTGCAGGCAAATTGTTTGTGTTAAGCTCTTTTATTGTTCCGTCTTGTGAAACATTGGCTATATATTTTATATCTTCATCGTTTTCATATTTTTGACCGTAAACGTACAAGTCATTTCGACTGTTTTGCACGATACCTCCAATCCAATTATCGTCATTAAAAGTTTGCTCCCAGGCAATATCACCTAATTCATTAATTTTACCGACAATATAGTTACTCTCATAGTAATGTACTTTGTATCGACCTCGAAAAAGATCATTATCTATACCATTCACCCCATAGTAATACATTGACTTTTCATTACTCAAAAAAATACCGTAAAACAGTTTTGCTCCACCTTTATCACCATACATTCGTTCTGTTTTAATAATTTCATTCCCATTGGCTATAATGTAGTTCTTTTGAAAAATATTTTCGTCAAATCCATCTGTACAAGATACCAAAGACAGGATAAGAATACTATATATTATTACGATATAATTCTTCATTTGAGTATAAATACGATTAGATTCAGTAATAGACTATGTGATAAGGGATACGAATTAGCAAATGGCTTAAATTCAATTCCATTTATAGTTTGCTTATATTCAGTATTTAAAACAGAAGGCATTATACAATAATTCAATTCTAAGCCACCCCAGCCTTTTTTCATCAGGCTTAGGCCAACCAAATACTCAAAATTAAGTGAATCCGTTATTTTATTGTCTTTCAGTTCATAATCCAATAAATAATTTTTATAAGAGGCGCCGAAATTAAATCCGTAATTTATTTGAAAGTTTACATACAAAAAATGAAATGCCTTTGGAACTTTCCAGATTTGCCATTTCCAACCTAATGCTATATAAGCTGAACTATATGATAAATTTTCGTAATAAGTGTTATTTATTTTTGAAAATGGATAAGAGTTATGTTGAAATCCTAATCCTACAAATGTAAGAGATTTTTCGCCCATATTCATATCCAGTTCACCATTAAAACGGTTTCCCCAGCCGGATTCTATATTGTTGCCAAATGCTAATTTATTTGCTCCCCATCCTCCTTTGAGAGCTAAAGATACATATCTTCCTCCTTCGTTGGTTGGGTCAGTGAGCCATGTTCCAAAAGAGCGCCGGTTAGGGCTGAGCGTAACAGATATTGTTTCTCTATTTTTAATTTTTTCCTTCCAAATAATGAGAGGAATGTTTTGTACATTATGTTTTTCTTCACTAATCTGTACATTACTTTTTTCTATTTCTCCAAATGGTATTTCAAAACAATATTGAGCAGTAGAAGCACACAAGTTTTTTAATGGATCTCCACCATTAAGGATAAAAATAGCATCATTTACGTTTTTGCCTTTAGTGTCTTTAACTTCCAACCTTAATGGTATTTCTTTTTCATTTATATTTTCTATTTCTTTTTCATTTCCCGCCATATTATACCAATACTTTGCCGAATCAAGGTCAAGTTTAGCCCCCTCTCCGGTCTTATACGCTTTGCCTAATTCGGATGCTGCTTCTGCTTGGTAATCTTTGAACTTGATGACTTTTCGATAATAATCGAGAGCCTTTTGTTTATCCCCTTCTTCGTTGTATATTTTTGCAAGCACTATATTTGCCAAGTTATAATTTAATTCGGAAGCTCTTTTTAAATTATCTTTTGCAGTGATTGAATTTTTATCTGTACCTTTCCCTTCTTTTTGAAAAAGTCCTATGTAAAAATAAGCTCCGGCTTTCTGATCGTTTGTGGCTTTAGCTTTGAAATCTTCTTTTTCGTTTAATATCATATTCCATAATTTTTGGTATGAGTCTTTATAGAATTCAATATTAGAAGAATCGCAATAGCACAATCTTGCATAATCTAAAATATCGTCATATCGAAAAGAATTTTTTACATCAGAAAATTTTATTACATTTTCTTTACAAATATATGATTTATATGATTGTCCAAATATAGTTTGGCAAGACATAAAAATGATGATAGTTATAAATATTTTTTTCATGGTTCTATCCTTTCTTTTATGGTTTTCATATTTTTATCATAATAATAATACTTTGTTTCTTCACCTTTTGTAAAAACAATATCATTTCCGGAAACCTTGCAGTCATCATAAAAAGGTTTTATCATAATATTAGCATCTTCATCTATCAATCCCCATACTTTATTATTGTTTTTAACAATATAATAATTTGAGAATACTTCCTTCTGTTCGAGATATATTTCTAAACGTTTATTTAAAATTTCTTTGCATTGCAATATTTTATTTTTCGCTTCTTTTGTTGAGATCTTACTGTTTGCGTTTTCATATTCTTTTTTGGCTTTGGTATATTTCTTTTGCTTAAATAAAAAATCGCCGTTTTCCATATATTTTTTATACAGTGTACTATCCACTTGAGCAACCGATGGTACGACAGGTACGACAAACACAGTATCCACACGTTTTGACTGAGTTTGTGGTTTTGGCATTGTTTCAAGGTTTTCATCATACAAACGATTAAACATAATAATTCCGCTAACCAACACAATAATCAATCCAACAATCAACCAGCGCAAAAATTTATTCTTGTCTTTTTTTGTCCCAAGAATAGCCTCTAACTGTTTGTCAAAATTATCACAACGCTGTATTTTATCCCAATCCTCAATATCAGGGACATAACTATCTTCAAAATTTGGGCCTTCAAAAATGAATATTCGTCTTTCATTTTCTGTTCCGAGAGCTTTTTTATAAAGTATATTAAATGTTTCACATTCTTTTCGTACTTGCCGCGATGCTGCCGAATTAACCGTGCAAATCAATAAAAAATCTTTGCAGCTATGCAAAGCACCATTTATCCGTTGTTCATAATTATCTCCCGGATTTTGAGACTCAACAAAGAAAAATGGCGATTTGCCCTTAACTTTCAATTTGTTGTAGAACTTTTTAGCAAGTTTCTTGTCTTTTTTCGAGAAACTTATAAAAACAACATATTCATCTTTTTGTTCCAAATTACTGTTCATATACTATTTTTCATTTATTTCTCAATCCTAAACCCCAACAACCCTATCACCCTCAACGTCTCCATCGCCGTGTTCCTATCATATTCCTTTTCACTTTCCGGCAAATCTTCGTAAGACACAAGACACGGATGTTCTTTTCGTTCATCATTGCGTTCTGCGCCATACTTCCAGCCTTCGGCAATGCGTTGTTGCGCCCAAATGTCATGGGTGTTTTTTGCCAACAATTCAGTCAGTTCCAATAAGTCGGCGGAGAGTTCTACATGGCTTGTGTCTAAGGGTTGGGGCGTGTAATTAGTTTTCATTTTTTTGATTATTAAGAAGGTGTATCATTAAATCAATGGCATCAAAATCTTTTCCTTTCTGAATTTCAGGCAATTCGTCCAATTGCTTTAAACAATCATGCCGTTTAAATTCGTCGGGTTTAATTCTTTCGCCGGGCCGCCAGCCATTCTCATATTTTTCAATCATCCAACGACGGTGTTCCATCATTGCCAAAGTTTCCTTATCGTTGTCTGCAAAAGAAACCAAATGTTCTTGCGCAACATTGAAAGGCTTGCCTAATGCAATAAAAGTACGCAGGAAATTATCTAATATTTGATTTCGGTTTGTTTGTCGAAAATGTCCGGACATCTCATCATATTTTTTGTTTTCCTTATACAGTTTATTCCAAAAATCATGAGCCATTTTTGCTTTTTCTTCAATAGATTTATCCAAAATAAAAACATACCCGGCAATTTCTTCAAACAGATTTATCAGAAAAATTTTTCTGTCTTTCAAAGGAAAAATTTCTTTTTCACCTTTATCATTCAATTTTCCTTCTACGTTTAATACGTTGTTAAATGTATTCGGTTCATCACAAAAAACAAGAATATTCGGCTCATTTTTCCCCAGAAGGTAACGAATAGATATAGCTTGTTTAATGGCTTCCGTTTGATTTTCAATGCAAATCAATATGGAATCGAATAATTTTTCAGGATAAACATTTTCTATTTCTCCAACAAATTCTATCGCTGCAAAATCTTCCAAATACCGGTATTTTTTTCTGAAGAAATTGATGATTGTTTCGTCTTTTTCTACGATAGTAAATCGGAACATTTCTCGTTGCATGGTCAGGCAATGTGCCAAATTGAGTAAAGCTATTTCTGTTTTTTCCGTCAGTCCTACAAGCAATATTTCGGGCACAGTTTCTATTTTTTCCGGCAGTATTTTATCAATATTCATACAGATACCATACTTTATACCCATTTCGTTAACATTGAAAAGAATACCATCAAATTTTGGTGTCTTGTATTTGAACAAAGATGTTTCTTCCAACAGTATTTTCAATTCGCGGTCAGCAATAGAAACAAAACAACGTAGGGCGCCTGTTCTATCTTTACTTTCTAATACTGAAAAAATAGCCTGTGCAATATCCACATTTAGTGTATCGCTACCGGTAAAAACAAAGACTTCTTTTGCCTTGCATATTTTTGCAAGTTTTAATACTCTTCTGCTATATGGATCACCAATAATCAATTGGACTTTTCGATTGCGCAATGAACGATATAAAGGATTATCAAGCACATTATCAACAAAAATCATTCGTTCTTTAGGATTTTTATCAAATAACTCGTTAGCTAAGTATAGAGATTCTTCAGTTAATCCGCAAATAATAATATGGTCATGATAGAATAGACGAATCTTCAATAATTTTAACTGTTCCGGGATTATTAATAAAAGAGCCTCTCTTGATAGTAAAATAATTACAATAAAAATTATCCAACGAGAAATATTTACCAGACATTCAGGCGTTTCTTCAAAAGTATGATGCATAATAAAGAGTTGGAATGTATCATAAAGGGCATCACTACGTGTTTCCGGTTTTTCAAGGAAACCATATACACCTGTTAAAATACCTAAAATGGACAAGACTATGATGATGATAATCCACGGATTTTTCCAAAAAGGTCTACTAATTGTGTGTTTCATGTCTCATTTATTTATAAAATTGTATACAATATGGGTGCAAGTTTACAACTAATTTTTAAATTTTGCAATCAATATTTTACTTTTTTTACCCAAAAGAAATTTTTGCCGAACAGCAATAAAACGCACAAAATTTAGTACCTTTGTGCCTGTTTTTTAAAACTATGAAACATCAGGCACAATTTTTTGTATATGAGTAAGAAATTCACCGAATACAATAATCTTGATTTATCGCAAGTCAATAAAGAAGTGTTGCAACGTTGGGACAAAGAAGACGTTTTCCACAAAAGTTTGGAAATAAGAGAAGACGCTCCGTCGTTTGTGTTTTATGAAGGCCCTCCTTCTGCAAACGGAATGCCCGGAATTCACCACGTAATTGCCCGCTCTATTAAAGACATTTTCTGCCGCTACAAAACGATGAAAGGTTATCAGGTGAAACGTAAGGCGGGATGGGATACGCATGGACTTCCTGTGGAATTGGGCGTCGAAAAAGCTTTGGGAATTACTAAAGAGGATATTGGAAAAACAATTTCTGTTGCAGAATACAATGCTGCCTGCCGCAAAGATGTGATGAAATATACCAAAGAGTGGGAAGACCTGACCCGCAAAATGGGATATTGGGTGGATATGGACGACCCGTATATCACTTACGATAACCGGTATATCGAAACGCTTTGGTATTTGCTTAAAGAACTATACAAGAAAGGTTTATTATATAAAGGATATACCATTCAGCCTTATTCTCCCGCTGCAGGAACCGGATTGAGTACGCATGAATTGAACCAGCCGGGTTGCTATCGCGATGTAAAGGATTTGACTTGCGTGGCGATGTTTAAGACAGCTTATCATATTAGTGGTGAGGGATTTGTATACTTTCTTGCTTGGACAACCACCCCTTGGACTTTACCGTCGAATACTGCATTGTGTGTTGGGGCAGATATCATCTACAGCTATGTACAAACTATAAATCCATCTACAAACGAACCGTGTATTGTTATATTGGCAAAAGACCGGATTTCTGCTTTCTTTGGAGAAAAAAAGATTGAAAATTATAAGGTTATCAAAGATGTTACGGGTAAAGAATTAGCAGGTCTTGAATACGATCAATTAATTCCATTTGTAAATCTTGACCGAAGCGCTTTTAAAGTTGTTACAGGAGACTTTGTTACTACCGATGATGGTACGGGTATTGTGCATATTGCCCCGACTTTTGGAGCTGATGATGACAGAGTTGCTAAGCAAAACGGTATTCCTCCAATGCTTTTAATCGACAAAAACGGCAAACAAGTGCCGATGGTCGATTTGACAGGAAAATTTTACAAAATAGAAGATTTAGACGAAGATTTTGTAAAAAATAATGTCGATGTTGAATCGTATAAAGATTATGCGGGAAAGTTTGTAAAAGATGCCTATTATACACAACTTCCCGAAAATCACATTTCGTTGGATTTGGAACTCTGTATTTGGTTACAAAAACAGGGGTTATTGTTCAAAAAAGAAAAACATACGCACAATTATCCACATTGTTGGCGTACAGACAAGCCTGTGCTTTACTATCCATTAGATAGCTGGTTTATCCGCACAACCGCCTGCCGAGAACGGATGATTGAATTGAACAATACGATTAACTGGAAACCTCAATCAACAGGAACCGGCCGTTTCGGAAAATGGCTCGAAAACCTGCAAGACTGGAATCTCAGCCGCAGCCGTTATTGGGGAACTCCACTCCCAATCTGGAGAACGGAAGATGGAACGGAAGAAAAATGTATCGGCTCGGTTGCCGAATTGATGGAAGAAATCAATAAGTCTATCGCTGCCGGCATTATGGATAAGAACCCGTTTGCTAATTTTAAAACCGGAGACTATTCCGCCTCAAATTATGCTGTAGAAAATATCGACTTGCATCGACCATTTGTCGATAATATCATTTTGGTATCGGAAACCGGAAAACCAATGAAACGCGAAGCAGATTTAATTGATGTTTGGTTTGATTCGGGAGCGATGCCATACGCGCAAATCCATTATCCATTTGAAAATAAAGAACTATTCGATAAAGGCGATGTATATCCTGCCGATTTCATTGCCGAAGGTGTAGACCAAACTCGTGGCTGGTTTTTTACGCTTCATGCAATTGCCGCTATGGTTTTTGACAGCGTTTCATTCAAAACCGTTGTTTCTAATGGATTAGTGTTGGATAAAAACGGAAACAAAATGTCGAAACGCTTGGGTAACGCTGTCGACCCGTTTGAAACGATTGAAAAATATGGTTCCGACCCTTTACGCTGGTATATGATTACCAATGCTTCACCTTGGGATAACCTCAAATTCGATGTGGAAGGCATCGAAGAAGCTCGCCGTAAATTTTTCGGAACGCTTTACAATACTTATTCATTCTTTGCCTTGTATGCCAATGTCGACGGCTTTGAATATAAGGAACAGGATATTCCATTTGAAGAACGTCCTGAAATCGACCGTTGGATACTTTCGCTGTTAAATACATTAATCAAAGAAGTGGATGAGTTTTATTCCACATACGAACCCACCCGCGCCGGACGCGCTATCAACGATTTCGTAAACGACAACCTGAGTAACTGGTATGTTCGCCTCAACCGTAAACGTTTCTGGGGAGGTAAAATGGATGCAGATAAACTTTCTGCCTATCAGACATTATATACTTGCTTGAAAACGGTTGCCCAATTGATGGCTCCGATAGCGCCGTTTTATGCTGATAAATTATATTTGGATTTAATTGCGCCATTACCCCTAAATCCCCTAAAGGGGACTTTGGCGCAGCACAATGAACAGGTTCACTGCACTAACTCCCCCTTTAGGGGGCTGGGGGGTGGGAGTGTTCATTTATCGAATTTCCCCATCTGCGATGAATCATTAATCAATAAAGATTTGGAAGAACGAATGCAGATTGCGCAAACCATTTCTTCCTTGGTATTGGCGTTACGCCGGAAAGCCGGTATAAAAGTAAGACAGCCTCTTCAAGAAATGAGGATTCCTGCAGACCATGATTTAAAGAGTAACATATTAAAAGTGAATGACATCATCCGTAATGAGGTTAATGTGAAAGAGATTGGTTTTTTAGACCCCTCTTCAATTTTTGTTGCTCGTCGAATAAAACCTGATTTCAAAAAATTAGGGCCAAAATGTGGTAAAAATATGAAACTTGTAGCATCATTGTTACAGGGTATTTCTCAACATGATATTGTAGCATTTGAAGAAGATGGACATTTGATATTGCCTGATGTTGCGGGAGAAAAAATTACTATTGATTTGGCTGATGTGGAAATCGTTTCGGAAGATATTCCGGGATGGTTAGTCGCTAATGAGGGCAGGTTAACTGTTGCTTTAGATATCACTATTACCGACAAATTGAGAAAAGAAGGAATTGCCCGTGAATTGGTAAACCGTATTCAAAATATCCGCAAATCAAACGGTTTTGAAATCGTCGACAGAATCAATGTGACTATCCAACCAAATGAAGCTATTAATGAAGCTGTTGAAGAATTTAATGAGTATATTAAAAACCAAGTGCTTGCCGACAATGTTATATTATCGGAAATTCAAAATGGAGTTGAACTTGATTTTGATGATTTCAAATTACTGGTAAAGGTTGAAAAAGCCTGAGCTTGTTTGTTTATTTGAATAATAATATTAATTTTGGGGCAATTTAATAAAGAGTAAAACCATTAAAAGCGTTAATCATGAACGAAAAAACTCGATATTCTGATGCTGAATTGGAAGAATTCCGCATCATCATCATGGAGAAATTAGAAGCGGCAAAAAAAGATTATGACTTGCTAAAAGCTACTATAATGAATGTCGACGGTAACGATGTAACCGACACATCTCCCACCTTCAAAGTTTTGGAAGAAGGCGCCGCAACATTATCCAAAGAAGAAGCCGGACGTTTGGCTCAACGTCAAATGAAGTTTATCCAAAGCTTACAAGCTGCTTTGGTTCGCATCGAAAATAAGACGTATGGAGTTTGTCGCGAAACCGGCAAACTGATCCCAAAAGAAAGATTGCGTGCGGTTCCTCATGCCACATTAAGTATTGAAGCCAAAATGAGTCAAAAATAGCACATGAAATTTTCTAAAGGTTTTTGGGCAGTTACTGTTATTTTGTTAATACTTATTGCCGACCAGTCGCTTAAAATCTGGGTCAAAACAAATATGGCGCTTTATGAAAGTATCCATATAACAGATTGGTTCCAGATTTATTTTACGGAAAATCCGGGAATGGCTTTCGGTATTGAAGTCTTCAGTAAAATGTTTCTGTCTATCTTCAGGATTATAGCATCCGTCGCCATTATTTATTATCTTTTTCAAATAATCAAACGAGAATTTTCTACCGGATATATTATTTGCATATCCCTGATTTTTGCAGGAGCATTTGGGAATATCATCGACTGCATCTTTTACGGCGTAATTTTCGACGGCAGTTATGGTCAAATCGCTACGTTGTTCCCTCCGGGTGGCGGTTATTCAACGTGGCTGCACGGAAGAGTCGTAGATATGTTTTACTTCCCTGTTATCAAGTCGACATGGCCAACATGGATGCCGTTTTGGGGCGGCGAAAAGTTCATATTTTTCAGTCCTATTTTCAATTTAGCCGATGCTTCGATCAGCGTGGGGTTTGCTATCCTTATATTATTCTGTAGAAAAATCTTGGCACGGGACTTCGAAGCGAAGAAAGAAAATGCATAAGCAAAGAGTTTTCATACTATTACTTTTCCCCACATTATTTTTGTTATCTTGCGGAAGACCTTCTGGGGTATTATCGAAAAAGCAAATGGAAGATGTGCTTTTTGATATACATATAGCCGATGCTGAAATTAGCGACAATTATACGGATTTCAGAAGTGATGAGAAAAAACAAGAATTGTATGCAAGCGTGTTCAAAAAACACCATATAACACGAGAGCAATTCGACGCATCATTAGTGTGGTATGGGAAAAATTTATCCAAATACTTGGAAATCTACGACAGATTAGGAAAAAGATACGCCACACTTTCCGACAGCATCGTTGCAAGAATAGACCGGCAAAAAATACAATCTGCCAAAACCGATTCCAATCAAGTATATATATGGGAAGGGCCAAAAGCATTTATGCTAACATCTTTGCCCGGAAAAAATATGTTTTCTTTTGATCTTGATACAATTAAACTGTCTTCAAAAGAACATTATGAATTTACTTTTGATGTATTAGGGATTACGAATTCCAGCGCCACTCCTTTAGTTACATTGGGCATTGGATTTCCTGATTCTGTTTTTGTAGGAAGAAGAAAAATTACAGACAACGGATTATTTACGATCTCAATTTCTCCGGCAGATTCCATAACCGGTAATCCTACTCATCTTTTTGGTTCCATATACCTTCCTCCTCAAAAAGAAGATACAAAAATAGTTATCCATAACATCAAATTATATAAAGCCGTCTCTCCTGGAAAATAACTTTTGTTGATGACTATTTCTCCAAATAAAACTGCATCAACCTGTGTATCGGATAAATATCTATATCTTTTGAGCGGATTTTTGTGAAAACGGACAAAGATTCCGGTTCTTTGCTCAAAATAATCTTATAAAAATCAGCATATAATATACGGTGTGTAAGTACATGTTTTTTATTATGAATCACCAACTTGCATTGTGTTTGCGCGGAAAGCGGAAAAAGTTGTTTGAATTGTTCCATTTGTTGTAATTCTTCAAAAGAAAGAGATTTTTCCGATTCTATACAGGGGAATTCATATAAATTTTGCCATATATCTTTGCTTGTTCTTTTATTTAAATAAGTATACTCCCCCGATTGTATGTGGAAATAATAAAAATGACGTGTTTTTGTTTTTACTTTATTTTGTTTTACAGGAAAATCTGTGATTTGTTTGGAGTTAAAAGCAAAACAGATATCAGAAAACGGGCAAGTGTTACAATCGGGCGATATGGGGATGCATTGCAATGCTCCGAATTCCATAATTGCCTGATTGAAAATTCCGGCGTGTTCCGTGTCCATTAATTTTCCGGCAATTTTCGTGAAAAGTTTTTTCCCTTTGCCGGTATCTATGGGTTCTTCTATTCCCAACAAGCGGGAAAGAAAGCGGAATACGTTACCGTCGACCACAGGATAAGGTTTATTCCAAACAAATGAAACAATTGCGGCAGCCGTGTATTCCCCAATACCTTTTAGTTTTAGCGCTACATTATAATCATTGGGAAATTCGCCGGCGAATTGTTCCGTAATCATCTTAGCGGCAGCGTGTAGATTTCGGGCGCGGGAATAATAACCCAACCCCTGCCAGTATTTTAACACTTCAACTTCTTCCGCTTCAGATAAACTTTTTACATCAGGAAACCGCTCGATAAAACGGGTATAATAGTCCCAACCCTGATTAACACGGGTTTGTTGCAAAATTATTTCCGAAATCCAAATCTTATAAGGGTCATCTATTCCTCTCCAAGGTAAGTCTCTTTTATTACGTTCGAACCAATCAATCAACTTTGAACTAATAAAAAAGCTGTCCAACTCTCCTTCGAAATCATTTCTCTCTTTTTCTATCATAATTATGCAAAAATAGATAATTTTTTGTCTATCAATTTGTAAAAGTTTTAATTAATTTTGAAAATAGTATCGCGAATTATTTTTCATGAAAAATAAAATCCGTATATTTGCAGTCCGAAAAAAAATTAAAATATTAAATATTAAACTTTTAAATCATGACAAAAGCTGATATCGTTAGCGGAATTGCTAAAAGTACAGGAGTTGACAAAAGTACAGTTCTTAATACTGTTGAAGCATTTATGGATGCAGTTATGACTGCAATGACAGCAGGAGAAAATGTTTATTTACGTGGATTTGGTTCTTTCGTAGTTAAAAAAAGAGCGGCTAAGGCAGCGCGTGACATTCAGAATGAAACAACTATTATTATTCCTGAGCGTTATGTTCCGACTTTCAAACCTTCTCAATATTTCGCAGAAAGGTTGAAAGACAATCTCGAAGGGAAAGAAGTAGTGAAAAAATAATTGAATATTAACAATAAAAAGGAATAAACGATGCCGAGCGGAAAGAAAAGAAAAAGACATAAGATGTCTACGCATAAACGTAAAAAAAGACTTAGAAAAAACAGACATAAGAAGAAGAAATAAGTTTTATTTCTTTTTGTTGAGAAGTTAAAGGTTAAAGGTGCATGATCTATGTAGCGCGTTTAACCTTTGGAATTTATCGGGAGTTATCGGAAATCATCGGAATTTATCTGAAGTAATTATTCCGATAACTTCCGGTAACTCCCGATAAATTCTAATAACTCCTGAATTATACATTATCTTATAAACTTATAAATAAACAACAACATTGTGGTTAGTGAATTAGTAATTGACGTCCAACCCAAAGAAATTTCCATTGCTGTTCTGGAAGACAAAAAATTGGTCGAGATACAGAAAGAAGCAAGAAATATTTCATTTACCGTTGGAAATGTCTATTTGGGCAGAGTTAAAAAACTGATGCCCGGACTAAATGCTGCCTTTGTTGATGTAGGGCATCAAAAAGATGCATTTCTTCACTATCAGGATTTAGGTGCAAATTTCAATTCACTCCAAAAATTTTTAAAGACAATTTCCTCCGGCGACAAAAAAAAATTACCCTCAATCGGCAGAATGCCCAGAGTTGCTGAAATCGGTAAAGATGGGAGTATCACAGATTTACTTCCTCAAAACGATGAAATTTTGGTACAAATCGCAAAGGAACCAATTTCAACAAAAGGCCCGCGCTTAACTTCCGAAATATCTTTTGCCGGACGTTTTTTAGTGGCTATCCCTTTTGGAGACAAAGTCTCCGTCTCTCAAAAAATTAAATCGAACGAAGAACGGGCTCGACTCAGGCAGCTAATCTTAAGTATTAAGCCTAAAAATTTCGGAGTAATCGTTCGCACATCTGCCGAAGGAAAGAAAGTTGCAGAATTAGACACAGAGTTGAAAACCCTTGTCAAACGCTGGGATGATAACATGGGGAAACTCCTTAAAACGAAAGCTCCTTCCCTTATTTTTGAAGAAACAGGAAGAGCGGTAGCCTTGCTCCGTGATATTTTTAATCCTTCGTTTGAACACATTTATGTCAATGACCAAGACGTGTATAATGAAATACACGATTACGTCAGCCTTATCGCTCCCGAAAGAAAAGATATTATTGAACACTACACAGGAGAGCTGCCAATTTTTGATCATTTAGCAATTACCAAGCAAATCAGATCAGGCTTTGGAAGAACGGTTACTTTCAAGAAAGGAGCTTATCTCATCATTGAGTCCACAGAAGCCATGCACGTTATCGACGTGAATAGCGGGAATCGTTCAAAGTCAAGCGTAGGACAGGAAAATACGGCCATTGATGTAAACACGGCAGCTGCCGATGAAGTTGCCCGCCAATTGAGGCTTCGCGATATGGGCGGAATCATTGTTGTTGATTTTATCGATATGCATGAATCTGAAAATCGCAATCAATTATTCGAACACATGCGAGATGTCATGGCTCTTGACAGGGCCCGGCACAACATTCTTCCGTTGAGTAAATTCGGATTGATGCAAATTACGCGTCAGCGGGTACGGCCGGCCATGGATTTCGATACGTCAGAAACATGCCCGACCTGTTTCGGAAAAGGAGAAATCCAATCGTCGATTTTGTTTACCGATATGTTGGAAGAAAAGATTGGACATGTGGTTGAAAAATTAAAAGTGAAGAAATTTAAATTGCATGTACACCCCTACATTGCAGCATTTATTAAACAAGGCGTTTATTCTCTTAAAATGAAATGGAGAATAAAATATACTTGGAAAATGAAAATTATTCCCGATCAGAGTTTGGGTTTTCTTGAATACAAATTTTTCGACGGGGACAAAAATGAACTTGACATGAAAGACGAGCTTCTTTTAACATGAATTTTTTAGCCACGAATTTCACGAATGAACACAAAAAGAAAAGTAAATTTGTATTAATTCGTGTAATTCGTGGCTGTTAATTTACAAATATTCAATTATCTTTGCACACCTATAATTGTATTACCATAAAATAATTAAATGACAGAAACAGAAATTTTAGTATCAAAAATAGTCGAAGCGCTCCAAGACAAGAAAGGAAGAGATATAATTACCATGAATCTTACGGAAATACCAGGTTCGATCTGTCAATACTTTGTGATATGTGAAGGAGGTTCTCCAACACAAGTATCGGCGCTCTCGGACTCTGTTTGGGATAAAGTATTCGAAAATTTGAGAGAAAGGCCTTTAGGAGCTGTTGGCATGCAGGAGGCTCAATGGGTGGCTATGGATTATGGTACGGTTATTGTGCATATATTTCTGCCGGAACTAAGGCAATATTATAATTTGGAGAATTTGTGGGCGGATGCCCAAATAGAAGAATTTAGTCAAGAATAATGGAAGAAGATAAAAGTAAAAATCCTCAACAATCGAATTCCGGGAATAATAGTCAAAAAGGAAACAATAATAAGCAGATGAGTTTCAAGTTTAATCTTAAGTGGTTATACTTGTTAATTGTTTTAATATTGCTGAGTATACTTTTTACAAATAATAATGTAGGAAACAGTAAAGAAATAGGTTGGACTGAATTTCAGCGATTAGTCAAAGAAAATAAATTCAGTGAGATCACGGTTTATAACCGGAAAAATACGGCAGTGGCCAAGGTTAAAGCCCAGTATGTTTCTCAAATATTCACCGATACCGTTAAACAGGTTCCTTCTTATTTTAAGACTAAACCAAATGCCGAATCTACAGTTTCGGCCGTAGTGCCTTCACCCGACAAATTTTCTGATTTTTATGACAAGGTTGTTGCAACCGACAATATCGATGTGAAAGTTTCCTTCGACGAAGGCAGTAATATGTTGTGGGATTTGCTCGTTTCGGCAGGTCCGATTATTTTGTTAGTTGTTATTTGGATTTTTATTATGCGCCGGATGTCGGGAGGCGGTGGTGGAGGCTTGTTCAGCGTCGGAAGATCTCAGGCAAAAATTTATGACAAATCGGCTCAAGCAAAGAAAGTTACCTTCAAAGATGTTGCCGGATTATCTGAAGCCAAACAAGAAGTAGAAGAAGTGGTGGATTTCTTGAAAAATCCCGGAAAATATACCGACTTAGGGGGAAAAATACCTAAAGGAGCGCTGTTAGTAGGCCCTCCGGGAACCGGAAAAACCCTTTTGGCAAAAGCTGTTGCAGGAGAAGCCGATGTTCCTTTCTTTTCATTATCGGGTTCGGATTTTGTAGAAATGTTTGTCGGAGTTGGAGCTTCACGTGTACGCGACTTATTCCGTCAGGCAAAAGAAAAAGCGCCCTGTATTATTTTTATTGATGAAATCGACGCAGTCGGACGCGCTCGTGGACGTAATCCGAATCTCAATTCAAACGACGAACGTGAAAATACATTGAACCAGTTGCTGACGGAAATGGACGGCTTTGGCTCCAATAGCGGAATTATAGTTTTGGCGGCTACCAACCGGGCGGATATCCTCGATAAGGCATTGCTTCGCGCAGGACGTTTCGATCGCCAGATTAATGTAGATTTACCCGACTTGAACGAACGTAGAGAAATATTTATTGTCCATTTGCGCGATGTTAAGATCGACGAATCGGTTGATACGGAATTCTTAGCGCGTCAGACACCCGGATTTTCAGGCGCCGATATTGCGAATGCTTGTAACGAAGCGGCTTTGATCGCTGCCCGCAGTCGTAAGGCATTTGTACAAAAAGAAGATTTCATGAATGCAGTCGACCGTATTGTGGGAGGTTTGGAGAAGAAATCAAAAATAACTACCTACGAAGAACGTCGTTCTATTGCCATCCACGAGTCCGGACATGCAACTTTGAGTTGGATGCTTGAACATGCTAATCCTTTGGTGAAAGTAACTATCGTACCCCGTGGAAAGGCTTTAGGTGCGGCTTGGTACATTCCCGAAGAAAGACAAATCACCACTTATGAACAACTGCAAGACGAGATGTGCGCCACATTGGGTGGCCGTGCCGCCGAAGAAGCATTCCTCGGTAGAATATCAACCGGAGCCATGAACGATTTGGAACGGGTAACTAAACAAGCTTATGCAATGGTTGTTTATTTTGGCATGAGTGAACGTTTGCCCAACCTGAATTATTATGATTCCTCAGGCCAAGACTATGGGTTTACAAAACCTTATAGTGAAGAAACAGCCAAGATGATCGATGAAGAAGTGAAAAGAATTATCGACGAACAATACGAAAGAGCTAAGCGAATATTACATGAAAATAAAATAGGACATCACGAGCTGGCAGATGCATTGCTTGACAAAGAAGTTATATTTTCCGATGATTTGGAACGAATATTTGGAAAACGAAGATGGAAATCCCGCTCGCAAGAAATATTAGAGCAGCAAGGCTTGCCGGAAGAATAGGCCTTGAAAGACAATACAGAGAAATAAGAAAAAGACAAAAACGAATTATCTGACTTATCATGAAAAATTTATTTATTCGGACAATAACAGGTACAATATACGTTGCCATTTTAATAGTCGGCTTATTATCGGGAGTTTATATATTTGCCGGTTTGTTTGCAATTATTGCGGCGCTTTGCTTATGGGAATTTTATGGTCTTGTTAATTTAAATAAACAAGTTAGCGTTAACCGGATAATAAATGTGTGTGGAGGAGTATACCTTTTTCTTGCTACCTTTTTTTTGATCAGTATTCACTTGACAGTTAAGGTTTTCCTGCCTTATATCAGCTTTATACTGTTTGTTTTTATACTGGAGTTATATCGAAAAAAAGAAAATCCGTTAATGAATTTGGCCTATTCGTTTTTAGGACAGATGTATATAGCGCTTCCTATAGCTTTATTGAACTGGATAGTATTTTATCCCGACGGACATGGAGGAGTTGAGTATACGCCTCTTATTCTTGTGGCGTTATTTGTTTTTATTTGGGCCAATGACACAGGCGCATATCTGATTGGAGTAAGTTTCGGTAAACATCGTTTATTTGAAAGGATTTCTCCTAAAAAATCTTGGGAAGGATTTTTTGGAGGACTGATACTGGCGCTCTCCTGTTCTTTAATTCTATCTTATTTATGCCCTCAGATATCTCTTGTGCGCTGGGTGGGTTTAGGCGCATTTGTTGTTATTTTGGCTACTTTCGGAGATCTAACAGAATCATTGATGAAACGTACGATTGGGGTAAAAGATTCCGGAAAAGCATTACCCGGACATGGCGGTTTTTTAGACAGATTCGACAGCATGCTTTTCGCCATATATGTGTTGGCTTTTTATATGGAAATTTTTGTTGTAGCGAGATAAGCAATAATAAGAGCTTATTCGAAATTAAATGAGAGTACTATCATACGGGAAGTTCCATTAGAAATAGCTTGCGTATATTTCAGTAGAGATTCATCCCTTAAATCCGGACGATTTTTTTCGATCAAGTCTCTCAGCCCAAAGTAAAACTTGATTTCAGGGCAGACTTTTATTATTGGTAAATAAAAATCGCAACCAAGTCCTATGCTGACGCCATAATCTGTTTTTTTCAACAGGATGGAATCATCCAATTTTCTTCCTAAATTAAAAGCTCCATATCCTCCTGCTAAAACATAAGGTCTGTAATTATTCAAACGCAATGAACTGAATTTCACATCAAACGGAAACATCAGAAAGTTAGATCGGATAGTTGAAGAAAAAATCTTACCTGTAGACTCTTCTTTGAATTTATATCCCTGGTCTCCAAAATGAAGCGTGGGAATGAATCGCAGATTCATAAACTGATTTAGATAATAATCCGCAAGTAAACCAACGGTAAACCCCGGATTATAATCCGGAATTTGGCCAAACCATCTTTCTCCATTATCTCCGGTATATCCTGAATTGGCAATAATCATATCCTGGAAATTTAATCCTATTACCAATCCGAAATGATATAAACGCATATCTCCATAAGGCTGGTTCTTTATTTTTTGTCTTTGTGGAAAAACAGAAAAAGTAGAGATAAATGCCAAAAATAATATGAGAAAACATTTATTCATTAAGATATTTATTACGTTTGTATAATAAACGGATAATGCTTCTTCTTATTGTCAATACCCTATTTGGATTTCAGATATTATCTTTGCACATATATATACGCTTTTCAATTTTTTTTCGTTATTATCATTAGGTAAAGTAGTGCATTTTATTTGCGTGCTATACTTGTAACTAATATACTTGTAACTCAATGTTAGACTTTATCAAAGGAGAAATCGCGGAACTTAATCCGGCTTCCGTAGTTTTGGAAGTTGCAGGATTAGGCTATGCCATTCATATTTCATTAAATACATACAGTGTGCTTGCAGAAAAAAAAGAAGCAAAATTATATGTATATGAAGCCATACGGGAAGATGCTCATTTGTTGTTTGGCTTTTCGGAAAAAAGAGAAAGGAATTTGTTCCTTTTGCTGATAAGCGTTTCAGGAGTTGGAGCGAATACAGCGCGAATGATATTATCTTCCTTATCGGTATCCGAATTGGAAACTGTTATATCGTCGGGAAATTCCAATATGTTGAAAACGATAAAAGGGATTGGCGCGAAAACTGCCGAAAGAATTATTATCGACTTGAAAGACAAAATAAAGTTTTCAGATGAAATTGGTTCGGGAGAAAAAATAATGTCAATTGCTAATGAAGTTGCTAATGAAGCCGTTTCGGCGCTGATGATGTTAGGATTTAATCAAGTCGCTTCGCAGAAAGTAATATCTAAGATTGTCAAAGAAAAACCAATGTCGACAGTTGAAGAAATGATAAAAATGGCCTTAAAAATGCTTTGATAGTGAAAAAGGGGAAGGTCATATTAATATTCACATTACTTGTATCCGGATTTTCTGCCGGAATGTTTACATTGAATGCAGGTCTTTCCATGTATTCATCTGCTGTGGCTGAAGCTGAACCGGCTCCTGAAAATCTTTCCGAAAAACAGGCTCCGGCGGCAACCCGCGATACGGTACAAACCAACCATACAACAAAATTTCCTGTTTCAAAGACCGTAGTTGAGGATTATGAAGATGTTATACAGAAATATCCGATTGATTTGCGAACTCCCGGTAACTTGGAAACGCAATTCGAGTATGATCCCGCCTCCGATACTTACCTGATGCGTACGAAAATAGGGGATAGCGAAGTGGTGACTCCTTTTACCATGACAAGGGAACAATATTTGAAATATACTATGGAGCAAAGTCTCCAGCAATATTTCAGGCAAAGAAATGAGGAAGAAGTCGCCAATCAGGATAAAACTCAAACATTCTCTCCATTTGATATGAAATTCGATCTTGGACCTGCTGAAAAATTATTTGGTCCCGGAGGCGTACAATTACAAATGAATGGCTCTGTAGATTTGAAAGCTGCCATTACACGTACTTCTAATGGAAATCCTACCCAGTCGGCAAACAACAGGAGTCGCATGGCTTTTGATTTTGAAGAGCAAATACAAGCAAACGTCAAAGCCAAAGTAGGCGATAAGATTAATTTCGATATGAATTACAATACTCAAGCCACTTTTGATTTCGATTCCAAAAAACTGAAATTAGCTTATCAGGGAAAGGAAGATGAAATACTTAAGTTGTTAGAGGCTGGAAATGTAAGTATGACTACTTCCAATTCTTTGATTAATGGCGGGGCTGCGCTGTTTGGAATCAAGGCCGACCTGCAATTTGGAAAATTGAAAGTAGGCGCTATTTTTTCTCAACAAGAGTCGGAATCTAAAACTGTATCATCGAATAAGGGGGTACAAACCACGCCATTCGAAATTACTGCCGATGCTTACGACGAAAATCAACACTTTTTCTTAGCTCAATATTTCCGCGATAACTACGATAAAGCAATGTCTACTTTGCCTTTTATAAAATCGCCGATTTCCATTGAAAGGATAGAGGTTTGGGTCATGAATGGGATTCGCGCCGGTAATAGTAGCAATACCGACAACGCCCGGAACATTGTTGCTTTTACTGATTTGGGAGAACATCAAAATGATCCTAAACATATGAGTAATCCATCATTTGTATCTTCGACAGGAATAGATATTCCTTATAATGGCGCTAATGATTTATATGACAATATTGTTAAAAATTTTTCCGATGCAAGAAATATAAATAATGTTATCAGTACGTTTACGGGGACAGGTTTGGAAAACGGACAAGATTATGAAATAGTTGGGAATGCCCGAAGACTAAACGAATCAGAATATACCCTTAATAAGCAATTAGGATACATATCATTAAGAACCAAATTAGATCCGGATGCGGTATTGGCTGTAGCATTTGCATTTACTTACAGGGGACAGGCTTATCAGCTGGGAGAACTTTCGACGAGCGACAATTCCGACAATCCCGATCAATCTTTATACCTGAAGTTGCTGAAAAGCACCAATGTGTCGCCCGGCACTCCGATTTGGAATCTGATGATGAAAAATGTTTATTCGCTTAATACTTATTCTTTGCAGAAGGATAAATTCAAGTTGGATATTATGTATCTGAATGATTCCACCGGTGTATATCTTAATTATATTTCGGAAGGAAATATAAAGAATAAACCATTATTACGTGTGATGAATCTCGATCGGTTGGATTCAAACAACAATCCGCGTCCGGATGGTTTTTTCGATTATGTTGAAGGATTTACGGTTTCGCCGTCGACCGGTCGCATTATTTTTCCTGTGAAAGAGCCATTCGGATCTCATTTGACTGATAGCATTAAAAATGATGATATCGCCGGAAGATATGTATTTCAGGAATTATACGATTCGACATTGACTGTTGCCCGGCAGATAGCCAATAAAAATAAATTTATTATGCGCGGGGAATACCGGGGCTCCGGTGCGTCGAGTGGAGATATTGATTTGGGAGCTTATAATGTAGCCCGTGGATCTGTGCGGGTAACTTCAAATGGACAACTTTTGACGGAAGGAGTGGATTATACCGTGGATTATGCAAGTGGAAAAGTCACATTGGCTCAAAATATTGCAGATTCCGGAGCGCCGGTTAGCGTGTCGTTGGAAAATCAATCGATGTATGGAATGCAACGAAAAACCATGACGGGCTTAAACCTTGAATACCAATTTAATCCTAATTTCAATCTTGGAGCCACCATTATGAACTTAAGTGAGATGCCCGTCACAATGAAAGTAAATATGGGAGAGGAATCTGTCAATAATACTATTTACGGGTTTAATGCTAACTGGAAAACAGAGTCGCAGTGGCTTACAAATATGCTCGACAAGCTTCCGTTGCTTAATTTGACAGCGCCTTCCCAAATCAATTTCAGCGCCGAATTTGCACAGTTGATACCGAGTCATTCTAACAGTAAATTTGGCGGAAATTTTTCCTATATTGATGATTTTGAGCGGACTAAGATTCCTTACGATTTGACCACTCCCCAATCATGGAGTTTGGCAAGTACTCCTTATGGAAGATTTCAAGAAGCCGGTCCGGAGTATATGGGTAAAATTGAATATGGAAATAATAGGGCTTTATTAGCATGGTATACAATCGACCCGATGTTTACAAGACGGAGAAATAATCTTACTCCGGACTATTTGAAAAATGATACGGCGCAGCTTTCAAACCATTATGTTCGCGAAGTTTCAGAAATGGAACTATTCCCCGATAAGTATACTTCTATGACGGAACCATCTATGATTCCTATATTTAATCTGGCATATTATCCTACTGAAAGAGGCCCGTATAATTTGGATACAAATATGAACCCGGACGGAACGTTACAGAATCCTGAACAAAGATGGGGAGGAATCATGAGGAGATTAGAAAAAAGTCAAACTGACTTCGAAGCGTCAAATATTGAATTTATTGAGTTTTGGCTGCTTGATCCTTTTATCTATAATACTAATGCCAAAGGAGGAGATTTGTATTTCAACCTGGGTGAAATTTCTGAAGACATCTTGAAAGACGGAAGGATATTCTATGAAAACGGACTACCTGTAGACGGAGATACGACAGCTGTTGATACTACTGTTTGGGGAAAAGTTCCTACAAGACAGCCGATTGTCTATGCATTTGATAATAATCCCAACAATTTGAGAAAACAGGATGTCGGGTTAAATGGATTGAGCACGGAAGAAGAAAAGAAATTTTCTACTTATGTCAATTATTTGAATAAATTGGAATATGGAAACATTTTAGATCCCGGAACAATAGAGCGAATGAAAAGCGATCCGTTCTCTCCGTTTAATGATCCGGCAGGAGATAATTATCATCATTTCAGGGGGCCGGATTATGATGCTCAAAAAGCATCTATTTTATATCGTTACAAAAGATTTAACGGAACGGAAGGTAATTCGCAATCCATTCCGGAATATGATACTTCAGCCAAAACAACCCCCGACGTAGAAGATGCTAACCAGGATCTTACCTTAAATCAAAGCGAAAGATATTATGAATACCATGTTGAACTTTCTCCGAAGCAGCTGCAGGTAGGGTCTAATTTTATAGTGGATAAACGCACAGCGCCGGTGACGCTTCGCAATGGCCGCCAAACAGAGGTAGACTGGTATCAATTTAAAATTCCTATCAAAACCGCTGGAAAAGCAATCAATGGCATCAGAGATTTTAGATCCATCCGATTCATGCGTATGTATATGACAAATTTTACGGATTCTGTCGTACTCCGTTTTGGAACTTTAGCGTTAGTGCGCGGAAGCTGGCGGGCGTATACGCAAGACTTATCTTTAGATGATTCACCCTCCACTACGGGAACTATCGATATATCTGCTGTCAATACAGATGAAAACAGCAAGCGTACACCCGTTAATTATGTGCTTCCTCCCGGTGTGAACAGGGCTATCGACCCCGGTCAAACACAAATAAACATGCTGAATGAACAATCTTTGGATTTGAAAATCAGAAATTTGGAACATAATGATGCTCGTGCTGTCTTTCAAGCTTTCGGATTGGATACGCGGCAATACAAGAGGTTGCAAATGTTTGTCCATGCCGAGAAATTCATTGATGATGATACCGACTTGAGAGACGATGATTTAACCATCTTTTTACGGTTAGGATCAGATTATAAAGAAAATTATTATGAATATGAAATTCCATTGAAACTAACCCCGCCCGGTAATTATAGTTCCTATATAACTTCCGATCAATTAGCAGTTTGGCCTGCTGAAAATATGTTCGATTTTCCATTTGAGACATTAACAAACCTCAAATTAAAACGAAACAGGGAAAGAAGTAAAAACGGGTCGGCTGTTGCTTTTTCTACCCGTTACACGGAAATAGATCCGGATAAACCCAATAATAAGGTAACTGTGATTGGAAACCCCACCCTGTCAGATGTAAAAGTAATTATGATAGGAGTAAGGAACAATGCAAAAACCATAAAATCAGGAGAGGTTTGGGTAAATGAATTACGTGTGACAGACTTTAATGAAGACGGAGGATGGGCAGCTAATGCCAATTTAAATATTGCATTATCGGACTTAGGTACTATTAATTTGGCGGGAAGAACCGAAACGACAGGTTTTGGCAGCTTGGAACAAGGACTTATGGATCGCAACATGGATGATTTCTACCAATACAATGTATCTGCCAATATAGAACTTGGAAAACTTTTTCCGGAAAAAGCAAAAGTTTCAATACCGATGTTCTATACCTATTCGAATCAGACTACAAGTCCTAAGTACAATCCATTGGATCAGGATATATTGTTGACGGATGCATTGAATGCAGCGACGACCAAAGCGGAAAAAGACTCTATCAAAAACTATTCACAAGAGGTTATTTCTACTAAAAGTATTAGTTTTAGTAATATTAAAGTCGCTATAAAGAGTAAAAATCCTATGCCTTGGGATCCGGATAATTTTAACCTGAACTATTCTTTCGCCGAAAACCTGAAGAAAGATCCTACCACAGATCATGAAATAAATACGAATACCCGTATAGGGTTTGGATATAGCTATTCCCCATATATAAAACCGTTTACGCCTTTCAAAGACATGAAAAGCAAATCGGGTTCGACAAAGTTTCTTAGAGAATTTAGTTTGAATTATTTGCCGAATAGTTTTACTTTCAATTCCGAGATGTCGAGAGATTATTATGAAATCCAGTTGCGGGATTTGAATAATTCAGGAGAAGACTATGCGATAAAGCCATCTTTTCGTGATGATTTTGTTTGGAACCGGACGGCATCTTTACAATGGAACCTGACTAAAAATCTGAATTTAAGCATACAAACCGGTACGCAGGCGCGTATTGATGCCCACAATCCCAATGATCCGAAATATTGGGATTATGATGCGTATATGACGAATTGGAAGGATTCTATTTGGCGAAGCATTTTAGATCTTGGAACTCCGCTGTCTTATGCTCAAACATTTAATGCAACTTACAACATCCCGTTCCGATCAATTCCTATATTAGATTTTGCGACCGCAAGTTTATCTTATAATGCTATTTATAACTGGGATAGAGGAGCTGAGATAGCAGACGATAGCTTACAGGTAGGAAACACGATTAAAAACGAACGGACATTCTCTATTAACAATGTAAACTTGAATTTATTGAACCTTTACAATAAATCGGATTTCCTGAAGAAAGCAAATCAGAGATTCACAATGAAACGCCCGTCTACTGTTCCAAATCAGAGAAGTACTAATACTACCAATAGACCTCAAACAACACCGGTAAAGAAGGAAATCAAAAAATATGAAGGACAGGTGCAATTGAGTAGGGATTCTGCTACGGTCGTTTCACACAAATTGAATAACAAGCGTATTCTTGTAACTGCTCGTAGAGAAAACGGTAAGCTATATGATCTCAGGTTTAAAATAGTGGATGCTAATTCGATAAAAATATCCAATAAAGATTCGGTGAATTTGAAGTTGGTTATCACGCAATTACCTCCATTGGAAGAAGCCCCATGGTATAAAACAGCCCAGGTGATTGCCCGTGGAGCTATGATGGTCAGATCTGTCGGATTTACATACAGTCTTCGGGAGGGATTGACATTGCCCGGGTTTTCTCCGAATATAGGAGGCGCTTGGGGGCAAGGACAAACAAATTCCGGCAACGCTCCGGGATTCGATTTTGCCTTTGGCTTAACTGATGACAGTTATATTCAAAAAGCTTTTGATAGAGGTTGGATGATTGACGACATTGAAAACAACGAATATAATATTGTCCCGGCGACATTTAGTTCCATGGAAACATTTACTTTTAAGGCGTCGTTGGAACCTATTGTCGGATTAAAGATCGATTTGAATGCCAAGTACTCTACTACCAACAGTAAAGACATGAATTTTATAACCGGCGGAAAATTGTCTACGAGATTCGGCGGAATGTTCGATATGACTACTGTTGCCATTGGAAGCGCTTTTGGAAGTAGCAAATCCCAAGCATTTGATGTGTTTTTGAATAACAGGAAAACTGTTAGAAACCGGTTGGTAGATATTTATAGAAATATGGGGCATGGTTCGGTTGCCGATAATATAAGTCTTAATTCTGCAGATGTTTTGATACCTTCGTTCATTGCCGCTTATACGAAAAAGAGTTCTGATAAGATTGCACTGACAGCTTTTCCATCGTTAAAGAGTATACTTCCGAACTGGAGAATGACTTATGACGGCTTTATGCAACTGGATTTTATAAGTCAAAATTTTAAGAACTTTACACTATCACATGAGTATACGTGCCGGTATGTCGTTGGTTCTTACGCCTCTTTCCTAAGCTGGTGGCAAGAGGAAGGCGATTACAGTAATTTCGGCTTTATTACTAATCTTAATAATGAGTCGGTACCTTCATCGCCTTTTGATATTTCTACTGTGAGCATTACGGAGGCATTCAGTCCGCTTGTCGGGTTAAATGCAACCTTCAAAAATAATATGTCACTGAAAATGGAGATGAGGAATACGCGAAATGTGAGCTTGAATATTCCTTCCAGAATAGTAGAATTAAATTCTGATGATTATGTTGTCGGAATTGGTTATAAATTGACGGAATTTAACAAAGTATTGAAAATGAGAAAAAGTGGAGGAGCCGGATTTAGTAATGATTTGACTATTTCCGCCGACTTTTCATACAAACGTATGATATCAATGATCAGAACGATACAAGATGCTTTCACTCAAGGAACAAGTGGTGATGCCCAGACCGGAATTAAAATATCTGCAGATTATAATCTTAGTAAAATGTTGACCCTTCAAGCTTTTTTCGATCGTGCATCAAGCCAACCGCTGGTTTCCACAACTGCTTTCCCATTTTCAAAGTCAAGTTTTGGCATAGATATGAAACTTAAATTGTCGAGATGATATACCATAAAAATTTTTATATCAAATAGCGCTTAGTGTTATGCTGAATAAGTTTTTTATTGATTACTTACGAAAAAAAATGAATGTAAAGCCAAAAGATGCGCTGTTACTGCATTTATTTTTTTCCGATACATTGACGCAAGAAAATGTTGATACATTGTTATCCGGCTATGAGATGGACAACGCTCGTTTAGAGTTTAGTCTTTTAGTTGCGCTGTTAAGAAAGAAACACCCTGAAGTGCAATTTCCTCAATCGATCATCCCTCGTTTAGACGGAATCGTTCGTTTTTTTCACGTCAAAAACGCCGCGCTTTTGGAAGGGTTCAATGAAATTGGTAAGGCGCTAAGCGAAAGAGGTATCCCTATTCTATTGACGAAAGGCGTTGTAATGAAATATTTTAGGCCTGATGAACCCAGATTTATGTCTGATGTCGATTTTATAGTTCCAGAAGATTTTTATGAAGAGGCTGTGCAAATTGCTAAGGATTTAGGCTTTTCCGGAGTACAGGAACATCATTCTACGGATTTAACCAAAGGAGGTGCATTTATTGATATCCACCGTTTATTTTTACATGGGGGAGAAAAAGAAGGTGCGATAATTCTTAAAAACATGTTTGCGAATGCAAAAAAAACTTCCGCTTTCGGGGTAGATGTTCTTATCCCATCCAAAGAAGATTTCATGTTGCTGATGATATCTAATTCCTATCACAATATTGCCGTACAACCGTCGATTCATATAGGTTCCTATTATTACTTTTTTGATTGTGCCCGGTTAATCGAAGATAATAAGAATTTAGACTGGGATGCTATATTTGAAACTGCCTCTAAATCCGGAAATTTATATCAGATATGGGTTTACTTGGAACTTATGAACCAACTGATCCCTGCCTTTTTGCCCGAAGGGTTGCTTGCTAAAATACCTATAAAAAGTGAAGATCCCATGATTGAGCAACTGAAGAATGATACACTTTTCAGGATTAATGATGAATTACTTCAGCAGCAAAAGGAATCCAAGCTATCTAATTGTAAAAATATACCGGATGTTATTTTTTCCTTAGGGGTAAGAATGAAACGGGCATTATTAGCTGTTGTGAGAAAAATTCAAGTGATGAGATTCCTTTTTTTGAGTATTTTTTTTAGACTTTATAAGAATTAAATTATAAAAGTGAAAACAACAGAACGCAAAAAACATTTCGCAGGTCTTTCAGACGAACAGGTTGTGGAAAGTCGTAAAAAACATGGGGAAAATATACTGACGCCACCTGAAAAAGAACCGTTATGGAAACAGTTTTTAGAGAAATTTGAAGATCCTATAATCCAAATCCTTTTAGTCGCTTTTTTATTGTCGACCGGAGCTTCGTGCTATGAATATTTTGGACCGGCTTCACGCAGCGCAAGTATTTTTCTGGAACCATTAGGAATTTTGGTTGCAGTGTTGCTTGCCACTTGTGTCGGATTTGCTTTCGAGTTAAACGCCAATAAAAAATTTGAAGTACTGAATCAGATAAATGACGATACATTGGTTAAAGTCATTCGAAATGGAAATATTTGTGAAATAACCAAGAAAGAGGTTGTTGTCGGGGATATTGTTGTCTTGGGAACAGGAGAAGAAGTTCCTGCCGATGGAAAATTGTTGGAAGCAATATCATTACAGATTAATGAATCGACGCTTACGGGAGAACCTGTCATCAGGAAAACCACACACCCCGAAGATTTCAATAAAGATGCTACTTATCCTTCGGATGAAGCAATGAAAGGCACGACTGTGGTAGATGGACACGGAATCATGGAAGTCATGAAAGTTGGAGATGCTACGGAATATGGCAAAGTATATGAAGGCTCCCAGATAGATAATCAAGTAGAAACTCCTCTGAATAAGCAATTGAATCGGTTGGGTAAATTGATTGCTTATGCAGGATATACTGTTGCAGCTATCATAATTATAGGTCGTCTTACTTTATATTTCACAACTGTAGGAAATGCAGATTGGATAGCAACAGGCAGTTATATTCTGACTACAATTATGATTGCCATCACCATTATTGTTGTGGCTGTGCCGGAAGGATTGCCGATGAGCGTAACACTGAGCTTGGCGCTGAGTATGAGGCGAATGTTGTCGACTAACAACTTGGTGCGCAAAATGCACGCTTGCGAAACAATGGGAGCGGCAACGGTTATCTGTACGGATAAAACCGGTACGCTGACGCAAAATCAAATGAAAGTGCACCAAACTAATTTTTACAGTTTACCAGATAATGGATTGAAAAATACCAAAACGGGAAAAATAATCACAGAAGGAATTTCTGTAAATACAACTGCTTATCTTGATTTTTCCGATCCGCAAAAAATAAAAGCATTGGGTAATCCCACTGAAGGCGCTTTATTACTTTGGCTACACGAAAACAACATTAATTATCTTGATTTAAGGGAAGATGCTGAAATCATAGAGCAACTCACATTTTCTACCGAACGCAAATACATGGCAACAGTTGTTGATTCTCCATTGTTAAATAAAAAAATATTGTATGTAAAAGGCGCTCCCGAAATTGTATTATCTTTTTGTAAAGACGTGCTTGTTGAAGGTAAACAGATTCCGGCGCCGGCATATAAAAACACAATTGAAGAACAATTAGTAACTTACCAAAATCAGGCAATGCGTACACTTGGTTTTGCATATAAAATACTTGAAGACGATAACAGTATATTTAAAAATGGTAAGTTGGTTGTGCAAGACCTTACTTATTTAGGTATTGTAGCAATTGCCGATCCCGTAAGAGACGATGTGCCTGAAGCGGTACAAAGTTGTTTGAATGCGGGAATCGATGTAAAAATCGTAACCGGCGATACTCCGGGAACAGCCAAGGAAATTGGCCGTCAAATAGGTTTGTGGACTGCAGCCGATACAGACACTCATCATATCACAGGCGTAGAATTTGCGGAAATGACGGACGATCAATTGTTGGATCGAATTTTGGATTTGAAAATATTATCCCGCGCCCGGCCGATGGATAAAGAAAGATTGGTAAAACTGTTGCAAGAAAAAGGTCAGGTAGTAGCCGTTACCGGCGATGGCACCAATGATGCTCCGGCGCTCAATGCTGCTCAAGTGGGGTTGTCGATGGGAGATGGTACGTCTGTTGCTAAAGAAGCCAGCGCTATAACAATTCTTGATAATTCTTTCAAAAGCATCACCCGGGCTGTGATGTGGGGACGGTCGTTATATCAAAACATCCAGCGTTTCATTCTTTTCCAATTGACGGTTAATGTGGTTGCCTGTCTTATCGTGTTGATTGGAGCCTTTTTGGGAACCGAATCTCCACTCACTATAACACAAATGCTATGGGTAAACCTCATCATGGATACATTTGCAGCGTTGGCATTGGCGTCTCTTCCTCCTACGGAAAAAGTGATGTTAGATAAGCCACGGAAAACTACCGACCATATCATCACCAAAAAGATGACGACGAGTATTATTAGTGTAGGCCTGATATTTGTATTTATTTTGTTCGGATTATTGCAATATTTCAAACACGAAGATGTTACCGGTTTGTCTGATTTCAGTATAACGGCATTTTTCTCCAACTTCTTTAACTTTACCGAGGTGAAAGATGGCCTTTCGGGTTATGAATTGTCTCTATTCTTTACGATTTTTGTAATGCTTCAATTTTGGAATATGCTTAACACTAAAGCGTTTAATACCGGTCGCAGCGCATTTTCAGGACTAAATCGTGCGAAAGGTTTTGGATTAGTCGTTTTAATCATTGTTGCCGGTCAGTATATTATAGTTACTTTTGGTGGAGCCATGTTTAATGTTGAACCATTAAAATTTTCCGATTGGGGAATAATTACCGGAGCAACTTCTTTGGTGCTTTGGATTGGAGAAATAATGAGGCTAAGAAGGCATTTTACAATCAAAGCATAGCTGTCATTTTGCGTATTTCGGCAAGCCGCGAGATAAATTTGGTGTCTTTTTGGGCCATCTGGATATTATATTTGAGTTGCAGGTTCATAAGCGAATCGGCCGGAACATCTAAAGCGGCCTCAAACATCATTGCCGTAGTGACGGTAATCGGGCGACGTTCATTCAGTATGTCGTTCAAGATATTGTACGATATACCCATTTGCTTCGCCAAGCGACTTTGCGAAATTCCACGATATTCTATTTCGTCTTTCAGCACTTCACCGGGATGAACCGGACGGGCGCACACATATTGTTCCATAATTATTTTATTTATAATGATTTGACAATTCAATAATATTACATACCGTTACAACGGTTTCGGTAATTACTTTTGTTGTTTTGAACTCAATCCTGTATTGATCGTTTACTCTGACGGATTCCAAACCTTCCTTGTCTCCATGCAAGGCCTCATATCGTAAACCGTTGTAGCGATAAAGATCTTCTATTTGCGAAAGAGACGTAAGAAGAATTACAGTTTTTTGGTACTTTGTGATTACCTGTCGTTGAAACCGATATCTTTTATCCGTAGCCTTGCCTGTTTCATACAGTTCGCGCAAATACTCTTTTTCAAACGTTATTTCCATATTTTGGTATTTTCTGTTGCAAAGATAATGCAATTTTTATTATTCCACAAAAAAAGTGTATATTCTTCAAACAACAGTTTTGAAATTACTTTTGATATATCGTTTGCGTAAAATTTTCAAATTGATTTACCGGATATATAATTGTTGTTGTGTCAACGATGAAACGTAGTATTATTCATATTTACTCCTTCGGACTTGACAGCAATTCATCTCTTGTTTTTTCTGTTGCTTTTTCAATATCTTGCTCGCTAGCATTATGATATGTTCCTCTAATTGAATTTCCCCGATTATCAGCCCAATTGCTATCCATTGTTTTCGAATAGAAAATTGAATTACGGTCATCAAGATAATCCAAATAAACTCGATTGGTAATTGATTTTGGTAATTGATTAAAATTTTGTTTGGTTTCATGATTTTCCCAACCAATCCCTACTGTAACGATTGCAGATGCTTCTGCTCCTTTTTTCCCAACAGCCACTTTACCTTTTACTCCTGCATCTGCTCCTATTATTATTCCGATTTCTTGTTGATGAATATTCAAACTTCCATAAAGATTATTTACATCTAATTTGGGCGATTGAACATAAGACAGATAAGCCTTAGCGCTCGCCAAAGATGCATTGCATTCAATACCGACATCATTAAGTTTAAGATTTCCTGATCCGCCAATACTTGGTCCATCTATCGTGATAACTTTTTTCTTTGCAGAACCATCTTCATTAATA
>Ga0123357_10000446_pt1 | contig 39827 bp, 40 predicted proteins | sample TergutEmb28metaG_FD_89873 | JGI IMG/M metagenome (GOLD analysis project Ga0123357, IMG submission 89873) | Embiratermes neotenicus P4 segment gut microbial communities from Petit-Saut dam, French Guiana - Emb289 P4 | ecosystem: Host-associated > Arthropoda: Insects > Digestive system > Gut ...
CAAAGAACCCCCCCCCTGCTTGCGGGGGGGGAGGGGGGGGGGGTTTGGAAGTTTTTTTTTGGCTTAGGGGGAAGGGGGGGGGGACAAAAAAATTCCAAAAGGGGGGGGGGGGGGGGGGGTATGATATAACAATATCTCTGCCGGCGCGAAAGGGCTCCGGTCAGGAATTTATTCGTGAAAGAGATTCGGGCGTCATTGCGCCGCCGATGGAACATTGGGTGCTACCCCTATCGTTTTCCCAAAGATGTAATCCTAAGGAAAACTTTCTTGATGCTGTTGTTGTTTCTTGCTCAGTTTAGGGGTTGAGTTATCGTTTCTTGCTCACTTGTGTTCATGCGGTATAGGGCAATTGCATGAATTCGGCGGAGATTGGGCAGGCGCGCAGCGAGGCGGATATCCAGAAAGAATGAACGCCTGGATTGCTTCGCGCCGCTCGCAATGACGGGTTTTCGTAGGGGACGCCGTCCCCTACGAGGCGCCTGCGGCTACGAATGCGGCCTCTGTCTTGTCAGTCTGCGTCGTCAGGCAATGATCCGATTTATCTCAATCATTGATTGCCGGGGGAATAAAGACATAAATCCCAAAAAAAAACGCCGCATCTGCGGCGTTTTTTGTAAGGCGCGAAAAGGCGGGCGCTTAGAGGTCCTTGCTGTAGGTGGCCAGGAATTCGGCCACGCCGTTTGCGGAGGCTTTCATGCCCGGCTTGCCCTTGTTCCAGCCAGCGGGGCAGACTTCTCCGTGTTCCTCGACAAATTGCAGCGCGTCCACCATGCGCAGCATTTCGTCGATGTTGCGGCCCAGCGGGAGATCGTTGACGACCTGGTGACGGACGAAGCCGGCCCTGTCGATCAGGAAGGAGCCACGGAAAGCGACGCCTTCGGGCTCGAATTCGACATCGTAGGCGCGGCAGATTTCATGCTTGGTGTCGGCGACCATCGGGTAGCGCACGGGGCCGATGCCGCCCTTTTCGATCGGGGTGTTCTTCCATGCCAGGTGCGTGAAGGGGGAATCAATCGAAACGCCGATGACTTCGACGCCGCGCTTCTTGAATTCGTCCAGGCGGTGATCGAAGGCGATCAACTCGGAGGGGCAGACGAAGGTGAAGTCGAGCGGGTAGAAGAACAGGACGATGTATTTACCCTTGTAGTCGGAAAGTTTCAGCGGCTTGATCTGGTTGTCGATGAAGACAGCGGCTGCCTGAAAGTCGGGGGCGGGTTTGGCGACGAGAACGGCCATGGGTTTTCTCCTTATTCGTTGATCGGGTTTGGGGCTCGCGCCTTCTTTTCGGGATTTGTGAAAAATATTCAGGCGCGAGCTATAAATTCTAGCTTTTTTACCGGGAAACCGAAATGCGGGAAAAGTTTCAGGAAAGACGCGCCAGAACGACATCGGCATCCAGCGCCGCGCGCACAAGGACGATTTTCTGGCGGGAAGCGTGTCCGCTTTTCAGTTCGACGGCTGCCTTGGGAACTTGCAGGCGCGCGGCGATGAAGGCGAGCAGCGCGGCGTTGGCCTTGCCGCCGACGGGCGGCGCGGCCAGCCGGATTTTCAGCGCCGCGCCGTGTTCGCCCGAAATTTCGGTTTTTTTCGCGCCGGGCTGGATGTGGAGCGTCAGCAGCAGCCCGGCGTCGCTCCCTTCGCTCCGGCGCAGCCAGGGTTTCATGGGATCAGCATCAGCAGGGCTTGCAGCAGCAGGATCATTACCAGCGGCGAGAGGTCGATGTTGGCAATGGGCGGCAGGATGCGCTGGATCGGGGAGAGGATGGGCTGCGTCAGTTGTTTCAACGGCGCGGCAAGCGGCGACCAGGGATTGACCCAGGAGAAGATCGCGCGGGCAAAAAGCAGGATGATGAAAAGATACAGGCAGACGCGCAGCAGGCCAAGCAGGGCGTAGAGAGGAATCGACGAGAGGAGCGCGCCGTACAGGGAAAGGACGACGGCGTACAGCAGGCACTGGAAGAGATAGGCCAGCAGGACGCTGGAGAGGTCGAGCCCGAAGAGGCCGGGAATGACGCGCCGCAACGGGGCCACGGCCCAATGCGTCAATTGCACGACAAAGGCGCCCAGCGGGTTGGAGAAGGAAACGCGCATCAGTTGCATGAAGAAGCGCAACAGGAAAAGCCCGCTGAAAAAGCTGGCGAGGGTTCCAAGGAGAAATTGAATGGCTTGCATGGGGAGGGTCTCTGTCAGAAGAGGATGGTATGTAGTATGTAGGATGGGTAGAGCGACAGCGAAACCCATCGGAATTCCAGAGGGCGTAAATGATGGGTTTCGCTGCGCTCTACCCATCCTACATGCCTTGAAAATCAATCCTTGATTGCCGGTTCAATAGCCTGTTTTCTAAATTTGACTTAAGAATTCCTCGATGAAGATCACTACAGTAGCCGATCATTATTTAAGTAATTTAGAAAATCGTAATTTGGAAAATCAATTCTCTCCAAGCAAATCCCCGAGTTCTTCGCTGCGCACTCGCGCGGCGAGCACGCCGGCAACGATGCCGGCCTTGACGCCGGCTTCGTCCATGCGTTGCAGTGCCGCTTCGGTCGTGCCGCCCTTCGAGGTGACCCGCTGGCGCAGGATTGCCGGCGGCTCCTTCGTTTGCTCCGCCAGCGCCGTGGCTCCGGCAAAGGTGGAGAGGGCCAGGCGGCGGCTTTCCTCTTCGGAAAATCCCATTTGCCGCGCGGCCTCTTCGAGCGCCTCGATGAAGAGGAAAACATAGGCCGGGCCGCTGCCGGAGACGGCGGTCAGGGCATCCATCTGCGCCTCGTCGTCGAACCAGAGCACTTCGCCGACCGAGATCATGATCTGGCTCGCCGTTTTTCGTTGCCCGTCGCTGACGCCGGGCAATGCGACCAGCCCTGTCATTCCCGCGCCGATCAGTGCCGGGCTGTTCGGCATCGCCCGGACGATGTTGGCATGGCCGTTCAACCAGCGCGAAAGATTCGCAAGCCGCAACCCGGCGGCGATGCTGATCACGAGTTGGGACTTCAGGGCAGAGACCAGCGGGGCGAGCGCGGCGCGCATCTGCTGCGGTTTGACGGCGAGAATCAGGGTGGCGCAAGGCCATTCTTCCCACGACATCGCCGCTTCCGGCGTGGCGAAAACGTGGATTCCGCACGCGGCAAGCCGTGTGCGCGCCGTTGCGTCGACTTCGATCACGGCGATTTTTTCTGGCATCACGCCTTTTTGCAGCAAGCCGCCGATCAAGGCGCCGGCCATATTGCCGCCGCCCAAAAAAATGATTCCTGAATCGTGATTGCTCATGTTTCATCCTCCTTGAATGAAGCTTCCGGGGCCGCATTCCTGGCCCGTTCACCAAAAATTGCGGTGCCGACGCGCACCAGCGTCGCGCCTTCGGCAATCGCCGCCTCAAGATCGTGGCTCATTCCCATCGACAGGGTATCCAGCGGCAGGCCGCCGGCGCACAGCGCTTCCTTGAGTTCGCGCAGGCGGCGAAACGGCGCGCGTTGCGCCTCCTGTCCGGAAACCGGCGCGGGAATGCACATCAGCCCGCGCAGCCGCAAACGCGGCAGACGCGCAATCTCCTGCGCCAGCGCAGCGAGTTCATCGGGGCGGCAGCCGTGCTTGTCCGCTTCGCCGTCGATATTGACCTCAATGCAGACATTGAGCGGCGGCAATTCCGGCGGCCGTTGCCGCGCAAGGCGTTCGGCGATCCTGAAGCGGTCGAGCGAGTGCGCCCAGTCGAAACGTTCTGCGACCAGCCGCGTCTTGTTGCCCTGGATCGGCCCGATGAAATGCCATTCGATCGTCATTCCCGGCATCGCGGCAAGTTCGTCCTGCTTGCGCACGGCTTCCTGGATGTAGTTTTCCCCGAAACAGCGTTGTCCTGCGGCAACAGCTTCGCACACGGCACTTGCGGGCCAGGTCTTGCTGACCGCGAGCAGGCCGACACTTTCCGGCGCGCGCCGGGCATCGAGGGATGCCGCGAAAATACGCTCCCGGACGGCTTGCAGGTTGGAGTAAATTGGCGTCATAATCGTTTATCGGGCGATCAGCACGAAAAAGGGACGCGCGGCAGGCGTTGAACGGCATTCGGCGGCAGCACGGCGCATCGAAAACCAGGGGAAGGCGATGCCGGATCGGTCGCTGGCGATTATAGAACAGCCTTTTCGTCTACCGGCGCAGCAACGGTTCATCCGGATTTCCGTATAAGGGATTTTTCAATGGATATCACAGAGCTTCTGGCCTTCAGCGTCAAAAACAAAGCCTCCGACCTCCACCTTTCTGCCGGGTTGCCGCCGATGATCCGCGTGCATGGCGACATCCGCCGCATCAATCTGCCGCCGATGGAACATGGCGACGTTCATTCGATGGTCTACGACATCATGAACGATTCGCAGCGCAAGGGCTATGAAGAGCATTTCGAGTGCGATTTCTCGTTCGAGGTGCCGAACCTGGCCCGCTTCCGGGTCAATGCCTTCGTCCAGAACCGGGGCGCCGGCGCTGTTTTCCGTACCATTCCCTCGCAGGTGCAGACGCTCGACGATCTCGAAGCGCCTTCGATTTTCCGGGATATTTCCGAATATCCCAGGGGAATCGTGCTCTGTACCGGGCCGACCGGCTCCGGAAAATCGACGACGCTGGCGGCGATGGTCAACCACGTCAATGAAAACTTCCACTCCCACATCCTGACCATCGAAGACCCGATCGAATTCGTGCATGAGTCGAAGCGCTGCCTGATCAACCAGCGCGAGGTCGGACAGCAAACGCTTTCTTTTACGAACGCGCTGCGCAGCGCGTTGCGGGAAGACCCGGACGTGATCCTGGTCGGCGAATTGCGCGACCTGGAAACCATCCGGCTCGCGCTGACCGCCGCCGAAACCGGGCACCTTGTATTCGGAACGCTGCACACCTCCTCGGCGGCAAAGACGATCGACCGGGTGATCGACGTGTTTCCGGGCGAAGAAAAGGAAATGGTGCGCGCCATGCTTTCCGAATCGCTGCGCGCCGTCATCTCGCAAACCCTGCTCAAGCTCAAGGATGGCAGCGGACGTATCGCTGCGCATGAAATCATGATCGGTACGGCGGCAATCCGGAACCTGATCCGCGAAGCGAAGGTTGCGCAGATGTATTCGCTGATCCAGACCGGGCACCAATTGGGCATGCAGACGCTTGACCAGTGCCTGCAGGGCCTGGTGCGCCGCAACCTCATCAATACTGCGGAGGCCCGTCTGCGCGCCACCGATAAAACCCTGTTCGCCGGCTAAGGGAGGAAACAAAAACCATGGAACGCGATCAGGCGCTCAAATTCATGCACGATCTGCTGAGGCTGGTGGTGCAAAAAAAAGGTTCGGATCTCTTCATCACTGCCGGTTTTCCTCCGGCGATCAAGGTGGATGGGAAAATCTCGCCGGTATCCAACCAGTCATTGACGGCGCACCACTCGATGGAGCTGGTGCGCGTGGTCATGAACGATCGGCAGGCGGCGGAATTTGAATCGACCAAGGAATGCAACTTCGCGATTTCGCCGCCCGACATCGCCCGCTTCCGCGTCAACGCCTTCGTCCAGCAGAATCATGTCGGCATGGTCTGCCGCCTGCTCAACACCAATATCCCGAAATTCGAGGAACTCGGCCTGCCGCCGATCCTGAGAGACATCGCGCTCATCAAGCGCGGCCTGGTCATTTTCGTCGGCGCGACGGGAACCGGGAAAACCACTTCGCTGGCCGCGCTCGTCGATTACCGCAACGAGAACACCTTCGGTCATATCGTGACCATCGAGGATCCGATCGAATACGCGCATGACCACAAGAACTGCATCATCACGCAGCGCGAAATCGGGGTCGATACCGAAAGCTGGGGCATCGCGCTGAAAAACTCGCTGCGCCAGGCGCCCGATGTGATCCTGATGGGCGAAATCCGCGACCGCGAAACGATGGATTACGCGATTGCCTTTGCCGAAACCGGACACCTTTGCCTGGCGACGCTGCACGCCAACAATGCCAACCAGGCGATTGACCGGATCATCAACTTCTTCCCGGAAGACCGCCAGGCGCAGCTCTTGATGGATCTCTCGCTCAACCTGCGCTCGATGATCTCGCAGCGGCTGATCCCGAAGGTCGATGGCCGGGGACGGGTTGCCGCCGTCGAAGTGCTGCTCAATTCCCCGTTGATCGCGGACCTGATCTTCAAGGGCGAAGTCTCCGAAATCAAGGAAGTCATGAAGCGCTCCACCGAACTCGGAATGCAGACTTTCGACCAGTCCTTGTTTGTCCACTACGATTCCGGCAGAATCAGCTATGAGGACGCGCTCAGGAACGCCGATTCGGTTAACGACCTGCGTCTCGAAATCAAACTCAACAGCAAGCTTTCAAGGAACCGCGATCTTCAGGCCGGAATCCGGCATCTCGACATCGTTTGATCGTTTCAGGAAATACGCGATTGATGCAGCCAGGGGAATCGGTCCTTGTGCCGGTTCCGGGCAATTTTCCGCTCCCCTTGTTGCATCTTCCGGATTTCTCCCGATGGAAGACCGCCACCGTCCATTCAACACCACACCATAACGAGGACAATGATGAGTACCCCAAATCTGATCAGTCATGCCACTGTGCTTGTCGTCGACGATGCACCGGAGAATTTGACGCAACTGGGCAACATGCTCAAGGGGCAATACACGGTAAAGATCGCCAGGAACGGGGAAACCGCGTTGCGCTTTGCGACGACGGAACAGGCGCCCGACCTGATCCTGCTCGACATCATCATGCCCGGCATGGATGGTTATGAAGTTTTCCGCCAACTGAAGGAAATTCCGAAGACGCGAAATGTCCCGGTCATTTTCCTGGGCGCCGGAAACCCCAGTGAAGATGAGGCAAGGAGCTTTGAGCTTGGCGCGGCGGATCTCATCGCCAAACCCTTCAACCCGACAGTTGTGCTCGCCCGGGTCAAGGCGCAACTGCAACTGAAGGCAAGCGCCGATTTCCTGCGCGACCAGAACAGCTTTCTTGAGCAGACAGTGCATCAGCGCACGCACGAAGCGCTCTCGGTGCAGGAAGCGGCGATCATGGCGATGGCGACGCTGATCGAATCGCGCGGCAGTTCCCACGGCGCAGTCCTGCGCAGGAAACAGCAGCAGATCCTGATCCTGGCCAGGCATCTGCAAAAGAAACCTGCCTACGCTCCCCATCTCAGCAACGAAGTCATCGAACTGATCCGCAAGGCGGCGCCGCTCCAGGACATCGGCACAGTCGGCATTCCCGACCGCATCCTGCTCAAGCCGGGGCGGCTGACTCCGGAAGAATTCGGCACGATGAAAATGCATGCCACCATCGGCTTCGAGACGATTCTCCAGGCCGAAAAGGAGTTGGGCAAGCACTCCGAATTCCTGCGCTACGCCAAGGAAATCACCCACAGCCACCAGGAAAAATGGGACGGATCCGGATATCCGCAGGGCCTGGCGGGAGAAGCGATTCCGCTTTCGGCGCGGATGGCCGCCGTCGTCGACGTTTATGACGCGATCACCAGCAAGCGCATCTACAAACCGGCCCTGTCGCATGAGGAGGCGATCAAGATCATCGCCGAGAACCGGGGCAAGCATTTCGATCCCGCCATTGCCAGCGCCTTTCTCGAAATTGCCAGCGAAGTGCGCCAGGTCGCGCAACGCTTCGCGGAAAAGCTGGACGTGCAAGCCGAAATCAAACGCCTGGAAACCGTGGTCGACGAAAAGATCGAGCTTTCCTGAATTCCCGTTCCGGATCGCACATGAAAGCGCCCCTTGCCGGGGCGCTTTCTGTTTCAGGCCGCGCAACCCGCGTAGGATGGGTAGAGCGCAAGCGAAACCCATCGGTATTCCAGACGGAGAAATGATGGGTTTCGCTGCGCTCTACCCATCTTACATATTTCTGCTTATTCCCCTGCGCTCCTCCAAAACTACGCGCTTCCCGCCTTCAGCAACTCGATCAATTCTTCCTGCGCGCAGCGCAGGTGTGCGCGCCTCTTGCGCTTTCTTGTGTAGTGGCCGTTGCCGTCCATTTCCCAGGTTCCCTGATTGTCGCTCAGGTACATTTTCAGGCCCTCGTTGATGACGCGCTTTTTCAGGCGCTTGTCGAGCACCGGAAACGCGAGCTCGATGCGGCGGAAGAAATTACGTTCCATCCAGTCCGCGCTGGATAGCCAGACCTGCTCCTCGCCGCCGGCATGGAAATAAAAGATGCGGTGGTGTTCGAGAAAACGCCCGATCACGGAATGCACGCGGATGTTTTCCGACAGTCCGGCAACGCCGGGCCGCAATGCGCATACGCCGCGCACGATGAGGTCGATCCGCACTCCGGCCTGCGAGGCTTCGTAGAGCGTGGCAATCAATCCCGGTTCGAGCAGCGAATTCATTTTCGCAATCACGCGCGCCGGCTTTCCCTCCGATGCCATCCCGATTTCCTTTTGGATCGACGCGATGACATTGGAGTGAAGTGAAAACGGCGACTGCCACAGATATTGCAGCGGCTTGACGCGCCCCAGGCCGGTGAGTTGCTGGAAGACTTCGGTAACGTCCGCGCCGATGTCCTCGTCGCAGGTCAGCAGGCCGAAATCGGTATAGAGGCGCGCGGTGCGCGGGTGATAGTTGCCGGTACCCAGATGCACGTAGCGGCGCAGGATCGTGCCGCCCGGCGCGTCTTCGCGGCGCACGACCATCAGCATCTTGGCATGCGTCTTGTAGCCGACGACTCCGTAGACGACGTGCGCGCCGACTTCTTCGAGGCGTGTTGCCCAGCCGATATTGGCTTCCTCGTCGAAACGCGCCATCAATTCGACGATGACGGTGACTTCCTTGCCGTTCTGTGCCGCGCGCAAGAGCGATTGCATCAGCACGGAATCGGTGCCGGTGCGGTAAACCGTCATCTTGATGGCGACCACCTGCGGATCGCTGACCGCCTGTTCGAGAAAATCGATGACCGGAAGGAAGCTCTGGTATGGATGGTGCAGCAGGATATCGCCCATGCGGATCTGGCTGAAAATATCGGAAGCCTTGCGCAGGGATTTCGGCATTCCCGGCGTGAAGCTGGGGAATTTCAGATCCGGACGGTCGACCCAGGCTGGCACCTGCATCAGCCGCACGAGGTTGACCGGGCCGGGAATGCGGTACAACTCGTGCTCGGACAAGCCGAATTGCGCCAGCAGGAAGCGGCTTGCCGCCGGCGAGCAGTTGTCCGCGACTTCGAGGCGCACGGCGTCGCCGAAATGGCGCTGCGGCAGCTCGACCTGGATCTTGGTGCGCAGGTTCTTCACCTCCTCCTCGTCGACAAAGAGATCGGAATTGCGCGTCACGCGGAACTGATAGCAGCCGAGCACATTCATCCCGCTGAACAGTTCGCCGACGAAACTGTGCAGGATCGAGGAGAGAAAGACAAAACCGTATGGGCAGTCGGGCGTCACTTCGGCGGGCAGCCGGATCACGCGCGGCAGCACGCGCGGCGCCTGCACAATGGCGATCCCGGAATTGCGCCCGAAGGCATCCTTGCCTTCCAGCTCGACGGCGAAATTGAGGCTCTTGTTGAGCACACGCGGGAACGGGTGCGCCGGATCGACGCCGATGGGAGTGAGCACCGGCATCATTTCGCGGAAGAAGTAAGCGCGTACCCAGGCGCGTTGCGCCTCGCTCCAGTCGGCGCGGCGCAGGAAATGGACGCCTTCCCGCGCCAATTGCGGCAGGATTTCGTCGTTCAGCAGCGCGTACTGCTCCTCGACCAGCGCGCGCGCGGCGGCAGTGACCGAAAGATGCACTTCGGAAGCCGTCTTGCCGTCGGTCGTGATCGCCATCGAGCCGAGCTTCAACTGCTCCTTGATCCCGGCGACGCGAATCTCGAAAAGCTCGTCGAGATTGCTGCTGACGATGCAGAGAAAGAAGAGCCGCTCCAGCAGCGGAATCTGCGCATCCTCCGCCTGCGCAAGCACGCGCCGGTTGAACGCAATCAGCGCCAGTTCGCGGTTCAGGAAGGAGTCGGAGGGATAGCCATGCGCCGGGGCATGGGATGAAGAAAGAGGTGGAGGCATGGAATGTCTTCTTGTCAGGATATAAGGATAAATATTACACCCTTATCAAGACAACGCAGCATCGGGCGCAAAGGCAAAAAAGGCCGGGGCCTCCAGATTATTTTCTAAATTACTATAATAATTCTTTATCTAAATACACTACCGTAGCTGAACATTCTTTAAGTAAATTTAGAAAATCCTTGCCGCAATTTTCCCATCCCCTGTTCCATTCTTTCCACAAGCTTCCCAGCGGTTTTTTCGAGGAGCGCGCGCCAGAGTCGGGCGCATTTTTTTTCGATGAAGAAATGCAGGCACCATGCTGCCAAAAGGATCAGCAGGATGGTGAGCGGGTAAACAAACACCTTGTTTTCTTCGGAGGCGAAGCGGGAAAGGATCATGTAGCCGCAATGCGCGTGAATCAGATAGACGGGATAGGAAAGCGCGCCGGCCAGTTGCGATCCCTTGAGTTTGAGCTTCGAGACGGATGGGGTATTGAGCAGGAAGAAGAACAGGAAAAAAGCGCCGACCGCGATGAGGACGACAGTCTCGGAATAAGGTAGGCCAATCGCCCCTGCGCCGGTCCGGAGCTTTTCGAGGGAGAAGTGCAGGCACAGCGCCAGGCTGAGGAAGACCGAAAGGAGCGGCAGCGGCCTTGGTCTTTCGCGCAGCAGGAAGAAGCAGGCGCCGGCAGCAAAGTAACTGTAGTAGCCGTCCATGTACGGCAAGTGGTTCAGGCCGGACAGGGTTGCCAGCGCGATCAGCGCTGGCCAGGCGATGAAAAGCGGCGCGAGGCGCTTTTGCATTCCGAAGAGCAGGAAGCACAGGACGAGGAAATAGAAGCGCAGTTCAAAGAGCAGCGACCAGTAGGCTTCGTCGACGAATTCGACGCCGAAGGCCGGAGAGAACATCGTCAGGTTGATCGCGAATTGCGGCAGCGTCACCGCCGTTGTTCCCGCGCCCCAGAAAAAGGCGAGGGCGGAAGTCAGGAGCACTGCGGCCCAGAAGGCGGGATAAAGCCGCAGCAGCCGCGAGACGGCAAATTGCCGCGCTGTTTTTTCCTGCGCCGACATCAGGATCACATAGCCGCTGATCATGAAGAAGAATTCGACGCCGAGATAGCCGTATTGGGCGATTCCGGCAGCGGCGGAAAAGCCTTCGAGCGAGGAGATTTTATGGTTCGCAATGCCGTTGACGAAGTAATGGAAGGACATCACAAACAGCGCGGCAATGAGCCGCAGCCAGTCCATCAATTCCAGTCTTTTCATTGGATGCGGCGGCGCTTTCGGTGTTGGTTCGCGGGGGGGCAGCATACGCACAGCCATGGGCCCGTAGCGCGCAGGATGAGTAGAGCGCAGCGAAACCCATCATTTCGCATACGCCAGATTTGCGGTGGAGTAACGATGGGTTTCGCTTACGCTCTACCCATCCTGCGTATCAGGGTTTTCCGGAGAGCCGCGTCACATCGCGCACCGCGCCCTTGTCTGCCGAGGTGGTCATCGCGGCATAGGCTTGCAGCGCGGGAGAGACGTTGCGGACGCGCGCTGCGGGCTGCCATGCCTTGTCGCCCCGCGCGCGCATCGCCGCGCGGCGTTTTTCCAGTTCGGCCTCGCCGACGGCAAGCCGGATCGCGCGCGACGGAATGTCGATTTCGATCGTGTCGCCGTTTTCCACCAGCGCGATTACGCCGCCGTCCGCCGCTTCCGGCGAGACGTGGCCGATCGACAGGCCGGATGTGCCGCCGGAAAAACGGCCATCGGTCAGCAAGGCGCATTCCTTGCCCAGCCCGCGTGACTTGAGGTACGAAGTCGGATACAGCATTTCCTGCATCCCCGGCCCGCCCTTCGGGCCTTCGTAGCGGATCACGACGACATCACCCGCGACGACTTCTCCGCCGAGAATTCCTTCCACCGCGTCTTCCTGGCTTTCATAGACACGCGCCGCGCCGGAAAATTTCCAGATCGACTCATCGACGCCTGCGGTCTTGACGATGCAGCCGTCGGGCGCGATGTTGCCGTAGAGCACGGCCAGCCCGCCATCCTGCGAATAGGCGTGTTCCCTGTCGCGGATGCAGCCGTTCGTGCGGTCGAGATCAAGTTCGGGATAATGGCGCGACTGCGAAAAGGCTTCCTGCGTCGGAACGCCGCCCGGCGCCGCCTTGAAGAAATCGAAGCGCTCGATCAATTCCGCTGCTGGCGCGCGCATCACGTCGTAATGTTCGAGCGCATCGCCCAGGCTCGCCGCATGCACCGTCGGCGATTCGCGGCGGATCAAGCCGGCGCGGTCGAGTTCGGCAAGGATGCCGAACACGCCGCCAGCGCGGTGCACATCCTCGATGTGATAGGTCTGCGTTGCCGGGGCAACCTTGCACAGACACGGCACGCGGCGCGAGATGCGGTCGACCTCGGACATCGTGAATTCCACATTGGCCTCCCGCGCGGCGGCCAGGAGGTGCAGCACCGTGTTGGTCGAGCCGCCCATCGCCACATCGAGCGTCATCGCGTTCTCGAAGGCGGCGCGGCTGGCGATGGCGCGCGGCAGCACGCTGGCGTCGTCCTGCCCGTAGTAACGGCGGCACAGATCGACGATGCGCCGTCCGGCTTCGAGAAAGAGTTCCTTGCGCCGCGCGTGGGTGGCGACCAGCGTGCCGTTGCCCGGCAGCGACAGCCCAAGCGCCTCGGTCAGGCAGTTCATCGAATTCGCGGTAAACATCCCGGAACAGGAACCGCAGGTCGGGCACGAGGAACGCTCGAAGGCTTCCACCGCCGCATCCGTCACCTTCGCGTCGCCCGCCTTGATCATCGTATCGATCAGGTCGACGGCGATGATCTTTCCTTCCCATTCGACCTTGCCCGCTTCCATCGGCCCGCCGGAAACGAAAATCGCCGGAATGTCGAGCCGCAGCGCCGCCATCAGCATCCCCGGCGTGATCTTGTCGCAGTTGGAAATGCACACCAGCGCGTCGGCGCAGTGCGCGTTGACCATGTATTCGACCGAATCGGCAATCAGATCGCGCGAGGGCAGCGAATACAGCATTCCCTCATGCCCCATCGCAATCCCGTCGTCGATCGCGATCGTGTTGAATTCCTTCGCGACGCCGCCCGCCGCCTCGATTTCGCGCGCCACCAGTTGCCCCAGATCCTTCAGATGCACATGGCCAGGCACGAACTGCGTAAAGGAATTGGCAATCGCGATGATCGGCTTGTCGAAATCGCCTTCCTTCATCCCGGTAGCGCGCCACAAGGCGCGCGCGCCGGCCATGTTGCGGCCCTGTGTGGAAGTGTGGGAACGGTAGCGCGGCATGAAAATCTCCTGCGGTAAAATTAAGGATGCTCTGAGCAAGTTGAGCGGTAAGTGTGCGCTGCGGAGCGGGATGGGATGCAAGGCCGAATTTGCCAACTACGCCGTAGCCATAGCCGTCGCTATGGCGAGGATTTGCAACGCCGCAGACCGCCCGATTCTGCAGATGCACACGGCGCGACGACTTGTTCAGAGCATCCTTCATAATTTTACGCTGAACTTGCGCCGGGATTCCCTTCCGCTCCCCCCTTCCCCATGCTCATCCATCCTCAGTTCGACCCGATTGCCTTTTCCATTCCAACACCGCTTGGCGTGCTGCGCGCGCATTGGTACGGATTGATGTATCTGGCGGCATTCATGCAATTCTCGTTCCTCGGGCGCTGGCGCATCCAGCGCGGACACGCGCCCGGCTGGACGGTGGAGGCGCTCGACGATCTGCTCTTTTTCGGCGCGCTGGGCGTCGTCATCGGCGGGCGGCTCGGGCAGGTGTTCTTCTACGAACCGGGCTACTACTTTTCGCAGCCGGCAGAAATCCTGAGGGTCTGGAAAGGCGGTCTGAGTTTCCACGGCGGGCTGATCGGGGTGCTGCTCGCAATGGCCTGGTGCGCGCGCAAGCACGGCTTGGCGATTTCCCGGAATCCTCGGACTTCATTCGGAGACCGCACCAGAAGCTGGTGGGAGACGACCGATTTCATCGCGCCGCTGGTGCCGCTCGGCCTTGCGTTCGGGCGGATCGGCAATTTCATCAATGGCGAATTGTGGGGCCGCCCCGCCGATCCCTCGCTGCCGTGGGCGATGATCTTTCCGCATGTCGACGCGCTGCCGCGCCATCCTTCGCAGCTTTACCAGGCGCTCGGCGAGGGCGTGCTGCTGTTCCTGCTGCTCTGGCTCTACGCTTCCCGGCCTCGTCCGCTGGCGGCGGTTTCGGGCGCCTTCCTGGCGGGCTACGGATTTTTCCGCTTCGCCGCCGAATATTTCCGCACCCCGGATGACGGAATCTTCGGACTTTCCTACACGGTGAGCATGGGGCAGTGGCTCTCGCTGCCGATGTTCGCCGCCGGAATCCTCATCCTCTTTCTCGCTTATCGTCACCAACCCTCGACATCAAAGGAGCTTTCATGAAACGTCCCTTCAAAATCCTCGGCATCCAGCAAATCGCGATCGGCGGCCCTTCAAGGGAGCGGCTTTCCAGGCTCTGGGTCGATATGTTCGGCCTTTCGGTGACGAGCAATTTCGTCAGCGAGCGCGAAAACGTCGACGAGGACATCTGCGCAATGGGCAGCGGCCCCTTCAAGGTCGAAGTCGACCTGATGCAGCCGCTCGACCCGGAAAAGAAACCGGCGGTGCACACGACGCCGCTCAACCATGTCGGCCTCTGGGTCGACGACCTGCCGCGCGCCGTCGAATGGCTTTCCGCGCAGGGCGTGCGCTTCGCGCCGGGCGGCATCCGCAAGGGCGCGGCGGGCTACGACATCACTTTCCTGCATCCGAAAGGCAACGAGGAATTCCCGATCGGCGGCGAAGGCGTGCTGATCGAACTGGTGCAGGCGCCGCCGGAAGTGGTTGAAGCCTTTGCGCGGATGGCAGGCGGGGAAAACAACTGAATATACAGGATGGGTTTCGCTTCGCTCTACCCATCCTACCTGACTTGGGCGCACACAAAAACAAACGGCGGCCCGGATGTTTTCCGGGCCGCCGTTTGTTTTGAACAGGGGTTACTTGTCCTTGCGGAATTTGTCGTGGCAAGCCTTGCAGGCTTCGCCGGTCTTGCCGAACTGGGCCTTGATCGCATCGACATTGCCCGTTTCCGCAACCTTCTCCAGTTCGTTGGCGGCTCCGGTGAAGGCGGTGGCGATCTTCTTCACTTCATCCTGGTTTTGCGGCAGGAAGAATTCGGACTTCAGCCGGGTCTTTTCGCTGCCGGCATCCTTGTCCGTGCCCGGTCCGTAGAGCGCGCCCATGCCGGAATTGGCGATGCTCGCAATCGTGCGGGCGGCGGCCATGACCTGATCCTTGTTGTAGGTGTTCGGCGCTTCGACGACCTGCGCCTTGATCTTGCCCATGTTCCAGGCCATGAATTCATAGCCGGCCTTGCGGTTCTTGATCATTTGTTCCGGGGTCAATTGCTGTGCGGCGACAATGCCGGCGGTTGAAGAAAGGAGCGTCAGAATAAAGAGTTGGGGAAGGATTTTTCGCATGGTCTTTTCTCCGTTCAAGATGAAAGGCAATTCTGGCGACAGGGGGGCGGAAACCGCGCACCGCGCCATTGCGGATGGCCCGGCAATTTCATGGAAATGACACCAACATTGCCGGATCGTCATTGTACGGTATCCTCACATGCGAATCAAACGGGCGTATTCTCTGCGCAACCGCCACGCGCATCCGTGCCGGGGCCCGCTGGAGCCTGTTCCTTTCCGGGGTTTTTCGCTCGACCGATCGACATATTTTTTCACTTTCACCTGCCGCTGCTGCTTCAGGACATCCCCAGGCCCGTTTTGTGCTTAAATTCCGCCATGACACCTACTCCGGCTCCGCTTCATTACCCACTGCACACCATCGCGCTGGTCGGCAAATACCATAGCCCCGAGGTCTCCGAATCCTTGCGGCTTCTGGCGAACCATCTATGCAGCCGAGGCATTGACGTCCTTCTGGAAGAAGAAACGGCGGTGCACATCGGCTGTGGCGAAACCGATCCCGATCTGAGGCACTGCGTCCGCGCCAGCTTCGACGAAATCGGCCAGCGCGCCGAGGTGGCGATTGTCCTCGGCGGCGATGGCACGATGCTCGCTGCGGCGCGGCAACTGGCGCGCTACCAGGTGCCGCTGGTCGGCGTCAATCAGGGCAGGCTCGGCTTCATGACCGACATCGCCTTGAACGACATGCTTTCCTGCATGGTCGACCTGCTCGAAGGAAAATTCACGCCCGAGCACCGGGTCATGCTCGACGGCGAAATCCGGCGCGCGCCCGGCAGCAGGGGCAGCGATGGCCGCGCCGCGCCGGAAGCGACGAATATCGTCCTGAACGAAGTCGTCGTCGACAAGGGCACAAGCGGCAAGATGGTCGAGCTCGAACTCTTCATCGACGGCGAATTCATCTACAACCTGCGCGCCGACGGGCTGATCGTTTCCACGCCGACCGGCTCCACTGCCTACGCGCTCTCGGCCAACGGGCCGATCATGCACCCGCAGGTTTCCGGCATCGCGCTCGTTCCGCTGTCTCCGCACGCATTGACCAACCGCCCCATCATGGTCGGCAACCGCGCCGAAATCGAAGTGCGTGCCGGGGCGGCAAGCGAATGCCGCGTCTACTTCGACGGCCATGTCAGCGTCGACCTGATGCCCGGCGACTCGCTGAGCCTGCGCCGCTCGAAAAACACCATCTGTTTCCTGCATCCGCCCGGATACAGCTATTTCACGATGCTGCGTCAAAAACTGCACTGGAGCGAGCGGCCGCGCAGTTGAACTTTCCCGTTCCCTCCGTTCTCCTCGCCGAATTTTTCGATCCCCTTCTTTCATGCTGCGTCATCTTTCCATCCGCGACTTCGTCCTCATCGACACACTCGAACTCGAATTCGAGGCCGGTTTCGGCACCCTGACCGGCGAAACCGGCGCGGGAAAATCGATCCTCATCGACGCCCTCTCCTTCGCGCTCGGAGAACGCGCCGACGCCGCCAGCATCCGGGCCGGATGCGCGAAAGCCGAAGTCAGCGCCGGTTTCCACGTCGACAACCTGCCGCCGCTGGCCGAGTGGCTGGAAGAACGCGACATCGACCATCAGCCCGGCGACGAATTGCTGCTGCGCCGTTCCCTCGACGCCAACGGACGTTCCCGCGCCTATATCAACGGCACGCCGGTCAACGCGCAGCAATTGCGCGAAGCCGCCGAATATCTGCTCGACATCCACGGCCAGCACGCCCATCAATCGCTGCTGCGCTCCGGCGCGCAACGCGCCCTGTTCGATACGCACGCCGGTCTTGCCGCGCTCGCCGCCGAAGTTTCCGCCGCCTGGCGCGACTGGCGGGCCGCCTCTTCGTCGCTGGCCGACGCCGAAACCAACGCCGCCGGGCGGGAAGAGGAACGGCAGCGCCTGCAATGGACCGTGTCCGACATCGCCGCGCTCGAATTCAGCATCGAAGGCTGGCAGGCGCTCGAACAGGAACACGAACGCCTTGCCAACGCCGGCGCGTTGATCGACGGCGCCCAGTCCGCGCTGGCGGCGCTGGCCGAAGACGAAACGGCGGGCGAGGGCGGCGGCGCTTGCCTGACGCGGCTCGATTCCGTCTGCGCCCAACTGGAACCGCTGCTCGCCTGCGATCCGGCGTTGAGCGAAATCGTCGAACTGGCGCGCTCGGCGCGGGCCGAACTTTCCGAAGCGGTCCTGGCCTTGCGCCGCTACCGCGACCGCGCCGATCCCGACCCGGAGCGGCTGGCCGAAGTCGAGCGAAGGATTCGGGCCGTCGTCGACTGCGCCCGAAAATACCGCGTCGCGCCGCAGGAACTCCCGCAAATCCTCGCTGCCACCCAGGCGCGGCTTGCCGAACTATCGGCGGCCATCGACCTGGAGGCGCTGGCGCGGCGCGTCGAGGAGGCGCAGGAAGCCTATCGCGCGCAAGCGAAAAAACTCTCCGCAAAACGCCGGAAGGCGGCAGAGGCCCTTTCCGCCGAAGTGAGCGCGCTGATGCGCCAACTGGCGCTGGGCAGCGGACGTTTCGAGGCCGCGCTGGTTCCGCTCGAAGAAGGCAACGCCTTCGGCCTGGAGCAGATCGAATTCCGGATCGCCGGCGCCGATGAGGCTCCGGCGCGGCCGCTCGCCAAGGTCGCTTCCGGCGGCGAGCTCTCGCGCATCAGCCTCGCCATCCAGGTCGTCACCAGCCGCGCGGCGGAAGTCCCGACGCTGATCTTCGACGAGGTCGATGTCGGCATCGGCGGCGGCGTCGCCGAAGTTGTCGGGCGTCTGCTGCACGAACTCGGCAGGAACCGGCAAGTGCTCTGCGTCACCCATCTGCCCCAAGTCGCCGCCCGCGCCGACTGGCAATGGCAGGTCAGCAAGGAACGGGTCGACGGCGCGTTCAGGAGCCGGCTGTCCAGGCTCGATGCCGCCGAGCGCGTCGAAGAAATCGCCCGCATGTCGGGCGGCGTCGAAATCACCGAAGCCACCCGGCGGCACGCGCGGGAAATGTTGAAGGGCTGAGGATTCCAGGGGCGCTGCTTTTGTCCGAAAGCGGCATCCTGAATTTTCTAAATTAGACTAAACAATTATTTAATAATAAATAGTACAGTAGCGGAACATTATTTAAGTAATTTAGAAAATCTGTCCTCTTGCCCAGAGCCCTTTATCCCTTTGGACTGTAATGGAGGACAGGGAGTTCGATTCCTCATTCCCCCGGTTTTCTTTCATGGGTTTTTCCGGGAATCGCTATAATTCCCTCCCCCCCAACCCTTCTTGTTGCGAGCGCATAATGGAAGAGAACATCGAGTCCACTGCATCTCTGCCCCCATCCCAGCCTCCTTCCCAATCACCTTCTCCGGCTTCTTCTTCTCCCGCACCCGGCGCTGTGCGCGGGGCGGCGGGCGATGTTGCCTGGGAACGTACGCTGCTCGAAAAGCTGGCGATGGAAAGCCTGGTCGAGCAACGCAAGAGACGGCGTTGGAGCATCTTCTTCAAATGCCTGGGATTTGCCTATTTCTTCGTGCTGCTCCTGCTTCTGGCTTCGCCCGGCGGGTCGGAAAGGTTTTCCGGCGATGGGCGCCATACGGCCCTGGTCAGCCTTGAAGGCGTGATCGAGGCGAAGGGGCAGGCCAATGCGGAAAATATCAATGCCGCATTGCGCGACGCGTTCAAGGATAAAAATACCGCTGGCGTCGTGCTGCGGATCAACAGTCCGGGCGGCAGTCCGGTGCAGGCGGGGATGATTCACGATGAGATCCTGCGGCTGCGCGAAAAATATCCGAAGATTCCGCTCTACGTCGCGGTCGAGGATATTTGCGCTTCCGGCGGTTATTACGTTGCCGTTGCCGCAGACAGGATTTATGTCGACAAGGCAAGCCTGGTCGGTTCGATCGGGGTGTTGATGAACGGCTTCGGGTTTACCGGGACGATGGACAAGCTCGGTGTCGAGCGCCGCCTGATGACGGCAGGGGAAAACAAGGGTTTCCTCGATCCCTTCTCGCCGCAGGACGAAAAACAGAAAGCCTTCGCCCAGAAAATGCTCGACCAGATCCATGTCCAGTTCATTGATGTCGTCCGGAAGGGGCGCGGCGAGCGCCTGAAGGAATCGCCGGAGATTTTCTCCGGGCTGTTCTGGACCGGGGAGGAGAGCATCAAGCTGGGACTGGCCGACGAGAAGGGAAACGTCGATAGCATTGCCCGCGATGTGCTCCAGGCCGATCGGGTCGTCGATTTCACCGTCAAGGAAAACGTCGCTGAACGCTTCTTCAAGCGCCTCGGCACCCAAACCGCACAGAGCCTGTCGGCAAGGCTTTTGGGAGACGAAGGGCCGAATTTGCGCTGAGGCTCACCAATGGTTGGGCAAGCCGCCCAGCCAGCTTGTTCTCCGGTATTCCTGGGCGGCGTTGATTTCCCAGCGGAGAAGGCGCAATCCCTTGACGGCTTCCACGCGGTACTGTTCCATGCCGCTGCATTCCGGCCCCGTTTCGCCCGAGAGCATTTCGTCTCCGATGGCGATTTTCCAGACCGGGGTGAATTTTCGCGCCAGCGTGAGCATGTGCATGACGAGTCCATCCCAGGAATCCGTCGCGTGTTCCACCATGAAACTGGCGTGCACAATTTTTTCGTGGTTGAAGATGAAACGCTCTTCTTCCATGTCCAGCACGGAAAAATCGCCCAGCCTTTCGAGTTTTTTGATGAATGTCCCGTGATGAGGGTCGGAATAAAGGACCGACCAGCAGGATTTTTGAGTCATCGGATGTCTCCAGATCGTGTTGGTGTTACTTCAGTTGCGTGTATTTCTCCTTGGAACCACGGCTTTTTTCAACCGGGTATTTTTGCGCATTTTTCTCCAGCTTTTCCCGCAGCGCAGCGGCGAGATCCATATTTCCGGCGTCGGCGATCAATAGCAGATAGGCGAGCACGTCGGCGCATTCGTCGCGCAGCGCCTCGTGCGCCGCGCCGTCGTCCCCAAGGATGGCGGCTTCCAGTTCCGCGTCGCTTTTCCACTGCGTCAGTTCGAGCAGTTCGGAGGCTTCCAGGTTGAGCGAGACGATCAGGTGGCGCAGCGAATGGAACTGTTTCCAGTCGCGCTCGTTTCGGAAGGCGAGCACTTCGCGTTGCAAGGCGGCGAGGGAGGATTCCTTTGTGGAATTCATGGCAGGATCAGACGCCATAGCGGCGAGTGCGATCCGGCGGAGTTTCCGGCGGATTTTTACACGTCGGGCGCGGCGGCAATGAATTTTCCGGCAGCGGGCGTTCCAGGTGCAGGAGCGCCGGTTCATCACCGAAGAGCACGACGTTGCCGGCACGGCGGTTGTTGCCGGTATCGCTGAATTCAAAGCGGTAGACGCGGCGCAGCCGCAGTTGCCCCATATCGTCACGCGCCAGCCGCAGGGATTCGATGGCCACGGTTTCATCGAGGAATTGCCAGCCTTCCGCCGCGCAGGAGGCGCGCGCTTCGGAAACGCCGGCTTCGCGCGCCCTCAGGCTGTCATACCAGAGCCAGGCAAGCGCGGCGAAAAACAGGAGGGCAAAGAATTCAAACCAGGGCATGGGCAGCAGTCTAGCACGCAGATTTTTGTCCGGATTTTCCCTGTAAATATTTCTGAAAAAGGCTCTGCAAGATCAAGATTTTCGTTTCCGAAGGGGGGTATCCTTGGACGAGACACTCAGGGAGCATAAGCATGATTCGGGATCAGGAAAAACTGAATGCCTTGCTGGACAGCGTTTCCCGCTTCGTGCGCGAACGCTTGATTCCGGTCGAAGCGGAAGTCGCCGAGGCGAACGATATTCCGCAGGAAATTACGCAGGAGATGTGCGAACTCGGACTTTTCGGCCTGTCGATTCCGGAAGAATACGGCGGCCTGGGCTTGACGATGGAAGAGGAAGTCAACGCCGTCTTTGAAATTTCCAGGGCTTCTCCTGCCTTTCGTTCGTTGATCGGCACCAATAACGGGATCGGATCCCAGGGGATCGTGATCGACGGCACCGGGGAACAGAAGCGGAAATATTTGCCCAGGCTCGCGACCGGGGAAGTCATCGGATCCTTTGCGCTGACTGAGCCCGGCGCGGGCTCCGACGCCGCCTCGTTGCGCACGAGCGCCGTGCGCGACGGCGATTTCTACGTGTTGAACGGCACCAAGCGTTTTATCAGCAACGCGCCGCAGGCCGGGATCTATACCGTGATGGCGCGCACCGCTCCGGAGAAGAAAGGGGCCGGCGCCATTTCCGCGTTTATCGTCGAGAGGGATGCGCCGGGATTGCTGCTCGGCAGTACCGATAAAAAAATGGGACAGGAAGGCGCGCATACCTGCGACGTGATTTTTGAGGATTGCCGCGTTCCCGCCGCCAATCTGATCGGCGGAAAGGAAGGCGGCGGTTTCAGGACGGCGATGAAGGTTCTCGACAGGGCGCGTCTGCATATCGCGGCGGTCTGCGTCGGCACTGCCGAGCGAATGCTCGATGATGCGCTGCACTATGCCATCGAACGGCAGCAGTTCGGAAAGCCGATCGCGGAATTCCAGTTGATCCAGGCAATGCTCGCCGACAGCAAGACCGAAATCTATGCCGCGCGCTCGATGGTGATCGACTGCGCGCGCCGGCGCGATGCGAAAATGGAAATTTTCACGGAAGCCTCGTGCTGCAAGCTGTTCGCCTCCGAAATGTGCAATCGCGTGGCCGACCGTTCGGTGCAGATTCATGGCGGCGTCGGCTACATGTCCGGGTACGCCGCCGAGCGTTTTTACCGCGACGTTCGCCTGTTCCGCATCTATGAGGGAACGACGCAAATCCAGCAGTTGCTGATCGCGCGCCACCTGATCAAGGGAGCGCAGGGCTGAGCCGCAGGCGCCGGGTTTCGCAAGGGACGTTCCCCTGGCCTTCCGTGCTGCCGGCGCCTTGACGCGGCAAAACCCTCTTGCCGAAAGCCGCGACAGGCGGGTTTTTTTAAATAATTTTCTAAATTTGTTTAAATAATTATTGGTTGCAATTCACTACAGTAGCCGATCATTATTTAATTAAATTTAGAAAATCAAGCCCGTTTTCCGGGCGATTGTGATACATTCCCCGCCTCTCATCGCGCTGCCCAACAAGGATTGCCCATGTCTCCCTCTTCCCCTGATGTCGCTTCGACCGAGGCGATCATTGCCGATCTGAAGGCCGGAAAAATGGTCATTCTGGTCGATGAAGAGGATCGCGAAAACGAGGGCGATCTCCTGATGGCCGCCGAGCACGTCACGCCGGAAGCGATCAATTTCATGGCGCGGCACGGGCGCGGTCTCGTTTGCCTGACGCTGACCGAAGCGCGCTGCCGCCAACTGGGCCTGACCCAGATGACATATGAGAACAAGGCGCCCTTTTCCACCGCCTTCACCGTTTCCATCGAAGCGGCCGAAGGGGTGACCACCGGAATTTCGGTGCAGGATCGCGCACGCACCATACAGGCCGCCGTCGCCAGGGGCGCTCGCCCGGAAGACGTCATCCAGCCCGGCCATGTCTTCCCGATCATGGCCCAGCCCGGTGGCGTGCTGGTGCGCGCCGGGCATACCGAAGCCGGGTGCGACCTGGCAGGGCTGGCGGGACTGGAACCGGCAGCGGTGATCTGCGAAGTGCTCAAGGAAGACGGCAGCATGGCGCGGCTGCCGGACCTGATCGAATTTTCGCGCGCGCATGGAATCCGGATCGGCACCATCGCCGATCTGATCCAATACCGCGCCGCGTCCGAAACCCTGGTCGCGCTGGTCTGCTCGAAGCCGGTCAGGACGGCGCACGGCGAATTCCTGTTGCACGCCTTCACCGATCACGCCAGCGGAGCAACGCATCTGGCGCTGACCAGGGGAGAAATCGACCCGGAACACGAAACGCTGGTGCGGGTGCACGAGCCGCTCTCGGTGCTCGATTTTCTCGATCCGGCCAGCCGGAACGCGGCCTTCAGCCTGGATGAGGCGCAGCACGCGCTGGTGTGTGCCGGAAGCGGCGTGATCGTTCTGCTGCATCGTTCCGAAAACGGAGCGGATCTGCTGGGACGCTTGACCCGGACGCCGGCGGAGAAACCGGCCGTGAAATGGGATCCGCGCAGTTACGGGATCGGCGCGCAAATCCTGCGCGCGCTGGGAGTGCGTAAAATGCGCCTCATGGCCAGCCCGCGCAAGATGCCTTCGATGACCGGCTTCGGGCTTGAAATCACTTCCTACGTGGCAACGCCCGCCGAGCTTCAATAACCCTGAACGAAAGCGGAAGCAATCAACGATGTCCTGTTTTGATCAAAGCAAGGAAGTCGAATCCGATTTGAACGGCGCGGGCCTTCGCATCGGAATCATCATGAGCCGCTTCAACCCGGAAATCGGCGAGGGGCTGCTCGACGCCTGCCACGGCGAATTGCGGCATCTGGGCGTGGAAGCTTCCGGAATTGCGATTGCCACGGTTCCCGGCGCGCTGGAATTGCCGCTGGCCCTGCAAACGCTGGCCCAAAGCGGAGGCTGCGACGCGCTGATTGCGCTGGGCGCGGTGATTCGCGGCGAAACCTATCATTTTGAAGTCGTCTCCAACGATGCCTGCCGGGGCATCATGGATGTGCAACTGCAAAGCGGAATCCCCATCGCCAACGGGCTCCTGACCTGCGACGACGAGGATCAGGCACTGGCGCGGATGCAGCAGAAAGGCCGCGACTGCGCCCAGGCCGCCGTCGAAATGGCTCGCCTGCTGCCGCGCCTGAAAGAAACACGATGAAGACGGAACCGAAGGCGGCGAAAAAGCCTCCGCGCAGCTCGCCGCGCCGCCGCGCGCGTGAATTCGCGTTGCAGGGGCTTTATCAATGGAGTGTCGGCGGCGCGGACGAGGCGGCGATCGAAGCCTATATGCACGATGTCCCCGGTTTTGAAAAAGCCGATTCTTCCCTTTTTTTTGAATTGCTGCGCGGCGTCCGCGCGCAGCACGAGGAATTGCGCGCGGTGCTGGACGAGTATCTCGACCGCCCCTTCGGGGAACTCTCTCCGATCGAAGCCAATATTCTCTGCCTCGGCGCCTTCGAGCTGCTGCGCCACCCGGAAACCCCCTATCGCGTCATCATCAATGAGGCGATCGAACTGGCCAAAAGCTACGGCGGCACCGATGGGCATAAATATATCAACGGGGTTCTCGACCGGCTCGCCGTCAAATTGCGTCCCCTCGAAACCGGCAGCGCTGCCGGAGCGAATGCGCCCGAACCCACGAATGGGTGAATCCGGCGAACTCGGCGAATTCGGGCTGATTGCCCGCTATTTCACCCGCCCGACTCCCGGAGCCATTCTTGGCCCCGGCGACGATTGCGCCTTGTTGCAACCTTCCCCCGGAATGACGCTGGCAACTACCTGCGACATGCTGGTTTCCGGCGTCCATTTCCTGCCCGATGCCGAACCACGCCAACTGGGCTGGAAGAGCGTCGCCGTCAATCTTTCCGATCTCGCCGCCATGGGCGCGGTTCCGCGCTGGCTTCTGTTGGCGGGTGCTTTGCCCGCAGCGGACCCGGCGTGGCTTTCGGCCTTTGCCGACGGAGTATTCGCCTGCGCCGATACGCATGGCGCGGAACTGGTCGGCGGCGATACCACGCGGATGTGCAGGATCGGAAACGCAGCGGGGCCGCTGTGCCTTTCGCTCACCGCGCTGGGGGAAGTTCCCGAAGGCCGCGCCCTGCGCCGCGACGGCGCGCGGGATGGCGACGATCTCTGGGTTTCCGGCACGCCGGGGCTGGCTGCGCTCGGATTGGCCCGGGAGTGTGGACAGGAGAATGGCGAACCTCCCGTCTTGCCGGACGCGCTGGCTGGACGCGCTGCCGCCGCGCTGCATACGCCGTCGCCCCGTGTCGCCCTGGGATGCAGGCTGCGTGAGCGCTCGCTCGCGCACGCCGCGATCGACATTTCCGATGGCCTTCTGGCCGACCTTGCCCATCTGCTGCGCCTTTCGGGTCTGGATGCGGAAATCGGCGCGCATCTTTTGCCTGCGTTGGGGGCTGCGGAAGAATGTTCCGGCATTTCGCCCGGACTGTTGCTCGACTGCCAGCTTGGCGGCGGCGACGACTACGAACTCCTCTTTGCCGCCCCGCCTTCCGCGCGCGCCGAAATTGCAGCCCTTGCCGGCGAACTGTCGCTGCCGCTCTCCCGGATCGGAACTGTCCGTGCGGGAGGATCGCCGGGAGGCGCGATCGCCGTGCATGAGGCTTCGGGCCGGACAATCACCCCGCGCCGCCGGGGGTACGAGCATTTCAGGACATGAGCAAACCGCCTTCCATTGCGTTCCTGCTGCGTCACCCGGCGCACTTCATCGCCTGCGGCTGCGGCAGCGGCCTCTCGTGGTTCGCGCCGGGAACCGTGGGAACCCTGTTTGGATGGCTGACCTACCCTCTCCTGCGCCCTTGGATGAGCGAAATCGAATTCGCCGGCTTTCTCGTCCTTGCCTTCATCGGCGGAATTTTCGCCTGTCACCGCGCCGGTGTCGCGCTTGGCGAGGCGGATCACGGCAGCATCGTCTGGGATGAAATCGTCTCTTTCTGGGCGGTACTCTTTTTCTGTCCTCCCGGATTATGGTGGCAATGCGCCGCCTTTTTCCTCTTCCGCTTTTTTGACATCGTCAAACCGCCGCCGGCTTCCTGGTTCGACCGCAACCTCAAGAACGGTTTCGGCGTCATGGCAGACGATTTTTTCGCCGCCGCTTATGCCGTTCTGGTTCTGGCGCTATTCAAATTTACCCTGGAGCGCTTTTTCTGATGGTGGATTTTCATTCTCCTGCCGATGCCATTCAGGAATACCTGGAAAAAATCGCTGCCGAATTGGGAGATTTGCTTCTGCAACGCGGCGCGCGCATGGTTACCGCAGAATCCTGCACCGGCGGCTGGGCAGCGCAAACCCTGACCGCAGTGCCCGGAAGTTCGGCCTGGTTCGAACGGGGATTCGTGGTCTATGCCAATGAAGCGAAATGCGAAATGCTAGGCGTTTTCCCTGCTACTCTAGAGAGAGAAGGATCCGTCAGCGTCGCCACAGCGCAGGAAATGGCGCTTGGCGCCTTGGCCGCAAGCCGTGCCGGCTGGAGCGTGGCGATGACCGGCATTGCCGGTCCGGGCGGCGGCAGCGCGGAAAAACCCGTCGGTACCGTTTGTATTGCCTGGGCAAAACGCGACTACTGCGATGCCGCGACCTTTCGCTTTTCCGGCATCCGGCGGGCGGTGCGCGCGCAGGCTGTTGCCGCTGCGCTCGAAGGGTTGGCGACACGGATTCGCGCCGATACGTATTTTACATAATTCTGGAAAAACAGCATCTTATTTGGAATAAAATAAGCTGTTCCAACAGGTATAATTTGTGTCATAATTCAATAATTCGCATAAAGGTTCTCAAGAATGGACGAAAGCAAGGCAAAGGCACTTGGCGCTGCATTGGCGCAGATTGAAAAACAGTTCGGCAAGGGCGCGATCATGAAAATGGGCGCGACCGAAGTCGAACAAGGGCTACAGATCGTCTCTACCGGCTCGCTCGGCCTCGATGTGGCCCTCGGCGTAGGCGGCCTGCCGCGCGGGCGCGTGGTGGAAATCTACGGGCCGGAATCCTCCGGCAAGACGACGCTGACCTTGCAGGTCATCGCCGAGATGCAGAAACTCGGCGGCGTCGCGGCCTTCATCGACGCCGAACACGCGCTCGATCCGCAATACGCGCAAAAGATCGGCGTCAAGGTCAATGACCTTTTGATTTCACAGCCGGACACCGGCGAGCAGGCGCTCGAAATCGCCGACATGCTGGTGCGTTCCGGCGGCGTCGACATCATCGTCATCGACTCGGTGGCTGCGCTCGTACCCCGCGCGGAAATCGAAGGGGAAATGGGCGATTCCCTGCCGGGCCTGCAAGCGCGCCTGATGAGCCAGGCGCTCAGGAAATTGACCGCCAGCATCAAGCGCACCAATACGCTCGTCATTTTCATCAACCAGATACGGATGAAAATCGGGGTGATGTTCGGCAATCCGGAAACCACCACCGGAGGCAACGCGCTCAAGTTCTACGCTTCGGTGCGCCTGGATATCCGTCGCACCGGCGGAATCAAGAAGGGCGACGAAGTGGTCGGCAACGAAACGCGGGTCAAGGTCGTCAAGAACAAGGTATCGCCGCCGCACCGGGAAGCGAATTTCGACATTCTTTACGGCGAGGGGATTTCGCGCGAAGGCGAAATCATCGAACTCGGCGCACAACACAAGATCATCGAGAAATCCGGCGCCTGGTACTCCTACAAGGGAGAGAAAGTCGGCCAGGGCAAGGACAACGTACGCGAACTCTTGAAATCGCGTCCGGAACTTGCGCAGGAAATCGAGAGCCAGATTAGAAAAACATTGAACATCGGTGGAGGTTCCGCAACTCCCATTAACACCGAGGGCTAGTGATATGGTTTCGACAACGAGGGTAACAATGCGGCAGCGCGCCATGAACCTGTTGGGCCGGCGCGAACACTCCCGGGCTGAATTGAAGTCCAAGCTGAAATTCCGGGCGCAATCCGAAGACGAGCTGGAGGCGCTTCTGGATGAACTGGTTGCAAAGGATCTACTGTCGGATCTGAGGTACGCGAAAATGATCGTCAGCACACGCGCCGAGCGCTATGGCGACGCGCACCTGCGCAGCAATTTGCGTCTCTCCGGGATTTCTTCGGAAATCATCGAGCAGGCCATGTCCGAATGCGAGAACGAAAGTGTCCGTCTCATGACATTGTGGAAAGCGAAGTTTTCCGAGATGCCGACCAATGAGAAGGATTTTCTGCAGCAATCCCGTTTTTTGATGCAGCGCGGCTTTACCAGTTCCCTGGTGCGCGAATCCCTTGGGCCTCATTTCCCGAAAAAAAGAATGGGTCCGGACGAAGCATAAACGGTGACGATGCTGGAACAGACAGAGACGGAAGAAGCGGCGGCGGAACCCGGCAGAGATACGTTGCCCGGCAATGCCCCGGAAACGGAGCAGGCACAGGCCGGCACAGGCGGAGAAGCTTCCCTTGCGGCCACGGTGGTTCCCCGTTGCACCCTTTCCGCGCATAACCTGAAAAAACGCTACAAAACCCGTACCGTCGTCCAGGATGTTTCCTTCAACCTCGCGAGCGGGGAGGTCGTCGGCTTGCTTGGGCCCAACGGCGCCGGCAAGACGACCTGTTTCTACATGGTGGTCGGGCTGATCGCCGCCGATGGCGGCGATGTCTTCATCGACGATACGAAGTTGACGCACCTCGCCATTCACCAGCGCGCGCGGCTCGGCGTTTCGTATCTGCCCCAGGAAGCCTCGATTTTCCGCAAGCTGACGGTCGATGAAAACATCCGCGCGGTGCTCGAATTACAGAGCACGGAACGCGACGAAATCGGGCTTCGGCTGGAAAATCTGCTCGATGAACTGCACATTGCCCATATCCGCAACAATCTGGCGGCATCGCTCTCCGGTGGAGAACGCCGCCGGGTCGAAATCGCGCGCGCGCTGGCGACGAATCCGCGCTTCATCCTGCTCGACGAACCCTTTGCCGGCGTCGATCCGATCGCCGTCCTGGAAATCCAGAAAATCATCCGCTTTCTCAAGGAGCGCGGGATCGGCGTACTGATTACCGACCACAATGTGCGGGAAACTCTCGGAATCTGTGACCATGCTTACATTATCAACGAAGGAACCGTGCTGGCCGCTGGCCGCCCCGATGAAATCATTTATAATGAGGCTGTAAAAAAAGTCTATTTGGGTGAAAACTTCCGTCTGTAATGCGCCTCGCTTGTGCCCGGCCTGTCTGGATAGTGAGGAATCATATGGTTTTCGTTGCCCTTCCCGCCATGATTACCGGCGAAAATGCCAATAAATTTATTCCCGTAGTTGTCGCGCTATCGCCATTCTCATTGCCCCCGCTTTTTTCATCTCCCCTTTCAGCGTCCTTCCCCTCAAGGTCGGCTTGCGCTTTCTGCGTCCAATGAAACCTGCGCTCCAACTCAAAATTTCGCAACATTTGTCGTTGACGCCGCGCTTGCAGCAGTCGATCCGGCTGTTGCAGATTTCGACGCTGGAGCTGAAGCAGGAAATTGAAAATTATCTGAACGAAAACCCGTTTCTGGAAAGCGAGGACGAAGCGCCGGAAAACTTCGCCAATGCGGCGGCAGGGCCTGCCGCTGTTTACGGAGAATCGCAGGCAGTCGAGGGGGAAGGCGCAGGAAACGAAATGCCCAGGGAGGAGCAAGGCTCGCTTTCCGCCGACCGGGAGGAAGCCTGGGCCGGCGATGGCACTTATGGCGAGGAACCCTGGCTCTCCCCTTACGCCTCTTCCGGCACGGACGATGACGATGACCGGGATTTCCAGGAAATCCAGGCGGCAGCCTCGAAGCTCACCGATCATCTGTCCTGGCAGTTGGGATTGATGCCCTTGTCGGATCGCGACCGGATCCTGATGCAGATACTCATCGAATCGCTCGACGAGGATGGTTATCTCACTCTCTCGCTCGAAGAACTGGAACAGATGCTTCCGGACGAGGTGGGAGTCGAGCCGGAGGAATTGCGCGCCGCGCTCGGGCTCTTGCAGAATCTCGACCCTGTCGGCATTGGCGCGCGCAACGTACAGGAATGCCTTTCCCTGCAACTTGCCGCCCGTCGCGCCGAAGAGCAGGCCGCAAGCGCAAGGGGCGAAAATGCAAAGGTGCAGGAATACGTTTGGGATCTGGCGAAAAGAATCATTTCCTCTCATCTTGAAGAGCTTGCCGCGCGCGATTTCCCCCTCCTCAAGAAACTCGCTGGCGGCGACGAAGAAGCCCTGCACGCAGCGCATCGCCTTATCCTCAGCCTCAATCCTCATCCTGGTGCCCAATATGCCGCGCTGGAAGCGCGTTACATTACCCCGGATGTCATCGTCAAGAAGATCCACGGCGAATGGCGCGTCCAGATCAACCCCGCTGCCTATCCGCGTGTGCGCATCAACCGCCTCTATGCCGACATCTGCGCCAAGCACCGTGGTTCCGAACTGTCGGGGCAATTACAGGAGGCGCGCTGGCTGTTGAAGAACGTGCAGCAGCGTTTCGACACCATCATCCGCGTCGCGCAGGAAATCGTGCGCCGGCAGCGGGGATTCCTGGATTACGGCGAAGTGGCGATGCGCCCGCTGATCATGCGCGAAATCGCCGAAACGCTCGACCTGCACGAATCGACGATTTCACGCGTGACGACGCAAAAATACATGGCGACGCCGCGCGGCATCTTTGAATTCAAATATTTTTTTGGCGCCCATCTTGCCACCAGTCTCGGCGGCGCTTGTTCCGCCACAGCAATCCGGGCGTTGATCAAACAGTTGATCGCGGCCGAAAACAAGCAAAAACCCATTTCCGACAACAAGATCACCGAAATTCTTGGCCAGCAGGGAATACCCGTTGCACGCCGCACGGTCGCAAAATACCGTGAAATGCTCAATATTCCGCCGGCCAATCTGCGTAAGTCCCTTTCATAAGGAGTTTCACCATGAACCTGCAAATCAGTGGACATCACCTCGAAGTTACCCCGGCAATCCGCGAATACGTCTCCAGCAAGCTGGAGCGTGTCACCAGCCACTTCGATCATGTGATCGACACTACGGTCATTCTTTCCGTGGAAAAGCTGAAACAAAAGGCTGAAGTTACTGTCCGGGTGCGAGGGAAGGATATTTTCGTCGAAGCCGAAGATGGCGACCTCTACGCGGCCATCGACAATCTGGTCGACAAGCTCGACCGTCAGGTGCAGAAATACAAGCGCAAGGCCCAGGATCATCATCGCGGCGACCGTATCGTCAACCATATCGCCGAATGAGTTCATAATCCGGAAAAAACCTCCCGGGGCGGCAAGGCGGATGTCTTGCCGCCTTCTTCCTTTTTGCCTTCCATTGATCCCATGAACCTTCTCGCGCAAATCCTGCCCGTCGAAAATATCCTTCTCGATCTTGAAGCGAGCAGCAAAAAACGTGCTTTTGAACAAGCCGGAATCATTTTCGAGAATAACCAGGGAGTCGCGTTCAGCCTGGTGTTCGAGAGTCTGTTCGAACGCGAGAAACTCGGCTCCACCGGCCTGGGTCAGGGGGTGGCGGTTCCGCATGGACGCATCAAGGGACTCAAGGCAATACAGGGCGCCTTTTTCCGGCTTGCTGCGCCGGTTCCGTTTGGATCTCCCGACGGAAAGCCTGTAAATATGATGTTCGTGATGCTGGTGCCGGAAGAGGCTGCCGACCAGCATTTGCAGATACTCTCCGAGCTGGCGCAGCGTTTCTCCGACCAGAATTTCCGCGAACGACTGGCCGCCGCGCCGAACCCTGCCGCCGTGCGTGCATTGTTTGCATAAGCGCACCCTTCGCTTTTCCGGCTCGCCGGAATTTTCACGCATTCAAATTTCTGCCGGAGGTCTTTCATGCGCCAGCTCAGCATCGTCCAACTGTACGAGGACCACCGGGAAAAACTCGAACTTACCTGGGTTGCGGCGGTTGCGACCCAGCGCAGTATCGAACTCAAACTCTCCGGAAATTACGGCGCCGATGTCGTCGGCCACCTCAATCTGATCCATCCCGAGCGTTTGCAGGTATTCGGCCAGGCGGAAGCGGCGTGGGCCGAGCGGATCAGTTCCGAGCATTTGACCGAGCAAATCAGCCAACTGATCGCCGATCGCCCGCCGGGCATCATCGTTGCTGATGGACTGCCGGTGATGCCGGTGATTCAGGGCTTGTGCGAGGAAAGCGGCACGCCGCTCTTTTCATCGCCGCGCCTGTGCTCGGCGGTGATCGACCTCCTGCGGATTTATCTCTCCCACCGGCTTGCCGATTCGACTTCGGTGCATGGCGTTTTCATGGACGTTTTCGGCATGGGCGTCCTGATCATGGGCGACTCCGGCGTAGGCAAAAGCGAGCTGGCGCTCGAACTGGTTTCGCGCGGACATGGACTCGTTGCCGATGATGTCGTCGAACTGGCGCGGGTCGGGCCGGCGACCGTGGAAGGCCATTGCCCCGGAATGCTGCGGGATTACCTGGAAGTGCGCGGCCTGGGGCTGCTCAATATCCGCACCATTTTCGGCGAAACCTCTTCGCGGCAAAAAATGAAGCTCGATCTGATCGTCCATCTCCAGAAGCCCGTTGCCGGCCTCGACGCTCCACGTTTGCCGCTCGATGCGCAAACGCAGCAGATCCTCGGCGTCCCGATCCGCAAGGTTGTCATCCCCGTCGCTGCCGGCCGCAACCTCGCGGTATTGCTCGAAGCGGCGGTGCGCAACCATATCCTGCAACTGCGCGGCATCGACAGCATGCAGGAATTCGTCAGTCGCCATCAGCAGGCGCTGTTTGAGGATGAGTGAGATTTCGGCGGACTTCGATTTTCTAAATTACTTAAATAATAGTTCGCTACAGTAGTGATTGCCCATCACGAATTCTTTAGTCAAATTTAGAAAATTGCGTTTCATTGCCGCGCGCACTGCGATGATCGGCTTGTAAAATACCGCTCCTTTCGCTTCCTCGTCCGGCATTTTTTCCCATCTCCCCATGCTCAATCCTGCGCAACGCGAAGCCGTCCGTTATCTCGATGGCCCTCTCCTCGTGCTTGCCGGGGCGGGATCGGGAAAGACGCGGGTGATCACGCAAAAAATCGCCTACCTGATCCAGGAATGCGATTTCAGGCCGGCGCAGGTGGCGGCGATTACCTTTACCAACAAGGCGGCCTCCGAGATGCGCGAGCGCGTCGGCGCCCTGTTGGGGCGCCAGCCCGAAGGCTTGACCATCGCAACCTTTCATTCGCTCGGCGTGCGGCTCCTGCGCGAAGAAGCGCAGACGCTGGGTTACAAGCCGCGTTTTTCGATTTTCGATGCGACCGATTCCTTCGGCGTCGTTTCCGAGCTGGCGGGCAGCGTCGACAAGGCGACAATCAAGAAGCTGCAACAAATCATTTCCGGCTGGAAAAACGCGATGATCTCTCCCGATCATGCCGCCAAAATCGCCGAGGATGATGCCCAGGCGCTGGCCGCGCGGGCCTATCGCAGTTATGCCGCAACCCTGAAGGCATATCAGGCGGTCGATTTCGACGATCTGATCATGCTGCCGGTGAAGCTCCTTTCGGAGCATCCGGAGATTCGGGAGAAGTGGCAAAACCGGCTGCGTTATCTGCTCGTCGATGAGTATCAGGACACCAACGCCTGCCAGTACCAGTTGCTGCGGCTGCTGGCTGGAGTGCGGGCGCAATTTACCGCCGTCGGCGACGACGACCAGGCGATTTACGGCTGGCGCGGGGCAGACATCGACAATCTGCGCAATCTGCCGCGCGACTATCCGGAACTCAAGGTGGTCAAGCTGGAGCAAAACTACCGCTCGACGGTGCGCATCCTGAAAGCGGCCAACGCGTTGATTTCCCATAACGAGAAGCTCTTTGAAAAGCGCCTGTGGTCGGAACTCGGACACGGCGAAGCCATTCAGGCGACTGCGCACAAGAACCCGGAGGCGGAGGCCGAAGGCGTGGTGATGAAGCTTCTGGCGCACAAATTCGAGCACCGCACACACTTTTCCGATTACGCGATCCTGTATCGCGGCAACCACCAGGCGCGGCTTTTCGAGCAGCAACTGCGCAATCAGCGGACGCCCTATCTCCTTTCGGGCGGACAGTCCTTTTTCGACAAGGGCGAGATCAAGGATATTTGCGCCTACCTGCGGCTTCTGGCGAATTCCGACGACGATCCGGCCTTCATCCGCGCCGTCACGACGCCGCGCCGGGGCGTCGGCGGACAAACGCTGGAGGCGCTTGGCGCCTATGCGGGGGAACGCCATTTGTCGCTGTTTGCCGCCGCCTTCGAGGAAGGCTTCGCGCAACGGGTTTCCGCGCGCCAGAATGAACCGCTTCTGGAGTTCTGCCATTTTGTGAATCGGATGGAAGCGCGCGCGGCGAAGGAACCGGCAGGGCAGGTTCTGGACGATCTGCTCTCGGCGATCGGCTATGAAGCCTGGCTCTTCGACCACGAAGACCCGCAACCGGCGCAGACGAAATGGTCAAACGTGCGGGAATTCTGCGACTGGCTGACGAAAAAGGGCGAAGAGGATGAAAAGACGCTGATCGACCTGGCGCAAGGCATCGCGCTGATTTCCCTGATCGACAAGGGAGAATCCGAACTCGATGCGGTTCGGCTTTCCACGCTGCACGCCGCCAAGGGCCTGGAATTCAGGCACGTGTTTCTCGTCGGCGTCGAGGAAGGGTTGTTGCCGCACCGGGAATCGCAAACGCCGGAAAAAATCGGGGAAGAACGGCGCCTGATGTACGTCGGCATCACCCGCGCGCAGCGCAGCCTTTCGCTTTCCTGGTGCGAAAAGCGCAGCCAGGGACGGGAATGGGTTCCCGTCGAGCCTTCCCGCTTCATCGACGAAATGGGGCGCGAGGATCTCAAATTTTCCGGCACGAAAGCCGATGCCCCGCCTGACAAGGCGACCGCAAACGCACGACTGGCGGCGATGCGCGCCTTGCTGGGCGGGCAGAAAAAGGCGGACTCGTAGGGGCAGAAAAGCTCCCACCGGCGCTAAAGCGCCACTTCCCTCGAAGAGGGAGGCTTGATAAGCCCCCTTTTCCAAAGGGGGTGCCCGCCAGGGCGGGGGTTTCGCCCGGGCAATCCAGCGGGACGATTGGCATCGTCTCCTGCACCCGGATTCCGTGGCTTCGGAACCCGTTTTAATTAGCGCCTCGAATCGAGTATAATTTAGAGCTTTGATTTTCCCTTTAAACTCGTCTCAGGGACAGAGTCATGACCAACACTATGAGCATGGAAAGCGACTGCAAAATGAGTCCGGAGAGGCGGCGTCTCATCGTCGCCACTGCGGCGCTGGGGGGGGTGGGAGCGATTGCGCTGTTGAAGCCCTTCATTTCCAGCATGATGCCCTCCGAACGCGCGAAGGCCGCCGGAGCGCCGGTCGAAGCGGATATTTCCAAACTCGCGCCGGGGCAGATGATCACGGTCGAATGGCGCGGCAAGCCGGTATGGATCCTGCACCGCACCCCGGAAATGATGGCTGCGCTCAAGAAGCTCGATCCGGTCATGGCCGATCCCGCTTCCAAGAATTCCGAGCAGCCGGAGTACTGCAAGAACGAACACCGTTCGGTCAAACCGGAAATCCTCGTCGCCATCGGCATCTGCACGCACCTGGGCTGTTCGCCGACTTCCAAGTTCAAACCCGGTTCCGAGGAAGGCATGGGCGCCGACTGGCAGGGCGGCTTTCTTTGTCCTTGCCACGGTTCGATGTTCGATCTTTCCGGGCGCGTCTATAAAAATATGCCGGCCACCGACAATCTTCCGGTGCCGCCGTATACCTATCTCTCCGATACACGCATCCTGATCGGCGAAGATCAGAAGAGGGCTTGATCATGGCGAGCAACGCACAATACGAAAAATACAAATCCAACGGCACCCTGATGGGCGCCGCGCTGGAATGGTTCGATGCCCGGTTCCCGCTGACTTCGATGTGGAAGCAGCATCTCTCCGAGTATTACGCGCCGAAGAATTTCAACTTCTGGTACTTCTTCGGGGTTCTGTCGATTGTGGTGCTGGCGATCCAGATCTTCACCGGCATCTTCCTCACGATGCACTACAAGCCCGACGCTTCGCTGAATGCCAACGGCGTGCCCGTGGCCTTTGCCTCGGTCGAATACATCATGCGCGACGTCTCGGGCGGCTGGTTGATCCGGTACATGCACTCGACCGGCGCTTCGGCCTTCTTCATCGTCGTCTATCTCCACATGTTTCGCGCGCTGCTCTACGGTTCCTACCGCAAGCCGCGCGAATTGACCTGGCTGTTTGGCGTCTTCATCTTCTTCTGCCTGATGGGCGAAGCCTTCATGGGCTATCTGCTGCCGTGGGGCCAAATGTCCTATTGGGGCGCGCAGGTCATCGTCAACCTTTTCTCCGCGATTCCCTTCGTCGGCGAAGACCTGTCGATCTGGATCCGTGGCGATTACGTCATCGGCGACGCGACGCTGAACCGCTTCTTTGCCTTCCACGTCATCGCCCTTCCGCTGTTGCTGGTCGGTCTCGTTGTCGCGCATGTCCTGGCCCTGCACGAAACCGGATCGAACAACCCCGACGGAATCGAAATCAAGAAGAAACTCGATGAAAAGGGCATCCCGCTCGATGGCGTTCCCTTTCATCCGTACTACACGGTCAAGGACACCGTCGGCGTCGTTGTCTTCCTCATGGTCTTCTTCGCCATCATCTGCTTTTCCCCCGAAGGCGGCGGATACTTCCTCGAATACAACAACTTCATTCCCGCCGATCCGCTGAAAACGCCGCCGCATATCGCGCCGGTCTGGTATTTCACCCCGTTCTACTCGATCCTGCGGGCCGTCGACTGGAGCTGGATGTGGCCGAGCGCCAAACTGTGGGGCGTCATCGCGATGGGCGCGTCGGTGGGTGTGTTCGCCCTCCTGCCGTGGCTCGACCGCAGCCCGGTCAAGTCGATTCGCTATCGCGGGCCGATCTACAAGTTCTTCCTTACCCTCTTCGTGATCTCGTTGTTCGTGCTCGGCTACCTCGGCACGCAGCCGCCCAGCGGCCTGGGCAACCTGCTCTCGAAGATTTTCATGTTCGTCTATTTCGCGTTCTTCGTGCTGATGCCGTGGTACTCGAAAATCGACAAATACCGTCCCGAGCCGGATCGGGTGACCTTCAAATGAGAATGCCAACATGAAAAAACTCATCCTCGCATTGCTCTTTGCGCCAGCGATGGCGCTGGCTTCCGGCGCAGAACTCCATCTGGACAGATGGCCGGGTTCGGTCAAGGATCAGGCCGCCCTGCAGAACGGCGCCGAACTCTTCGTCCATTACTGCCTGAACTGCCACGGCGCTTCGTATCTGCGCTACAACCGGCTGACCGAAATCGGACTGACCGAAGAGCAGATCAAGGAAAAGCTGATGTACACCGCCGAGAAAATCGGCGATCCGATGCGCATCGCCGCCAACGCCAAGGACATGCGCAAGTGGTTCGGCACTGCGCCTCCCGACCTGACCGTCGCCGCGCGTTCGCACGCCTCCGGAGACGGATCGGGCGCAGACTGGCTCTATACCTACCTGCGCCAGTTCTATCCCGACGCGAGCCGCCCGACCGGCTGGAACAACGTCATTTTCGATAACGTCGGAATGCCACATGTGTTCTGGGAAGAGCAAGGCGCACGGCCGATGACCGTCACGCAGGTACGTTCTGCCGTCGATGCAAACGGCAAGGACGCGGGTTACGAGGAAGTCGTCAAGGTCTATGACGTCCAGGGCAACGTCACGCAAACGGTAAAACCGCTTGCGGGTGCGCAGCACGAAGGCATCAGGCACGAATTCGGCGCCCCTGTCGGCGGAAAGCTCTCGGCAGAGGCATACGACAAACAGGTTTCCGACCTGGTCGCGTTTATGGTCTGGATGGGTGAACCCATGCAGGAACAACGCAAGCAACTGGGCATTGGAATCCTGATTTTCCTGGCGATCACCTTCGTATTTGCCTATCTCCTCAAAAAGGAATACTGGAAAGACATCCACTGATTTTGCCTGCCCGTACAGGCAACAACATCGCCGGCACGGTGCGGGGACTTCCCAACCGTGCCGTCGATCTTTATGGCGATTCCCAAAAACCCCCAACCCCAGGCTTTTCTGGAAACCGCTATCACTTGAGGTGCTTCAATCATGATGAATCTTTATTCGGGCACTGTATGCCCTTTCAGCCATCGCTGCCGCATCGTCCTCTACGAAAAGGGCATGGATTTCACGGTGATCGATGTCGACCTTTTCAACAAGCCGGAAGACATCGCAGTCATCAACCCGTACAACCGCGTTCCGGTGCTGGCCGAGCGCGACCTCGTGCTCTACGAGCCGAACATCATCAACGAATACATTGATGAGCGTTTCCCGCATCCGCAGATGATGCCGCCCGACCCGATCATGCGCGCCAAGGCGCGGCAGTTCCTGTTCGGCATGGAACAGGAAATCTTTTGCCACCTCGACGCGCTGGAGAAAAACACCAAAGGCGCCGAAAAAGCGCGGCAGCATATCCGGGAACGCCTGATCGAATTCGCGCCGATTTTCACGAAGCAAAAATTCATCCTTGGCGATGAATTCTCGATGCTCGACGTCGCGATTGCGCCGCTGTTGTGGCGCCTGGACCACTACGGCATCGAGCTGGGCAAGCAAGCCTCGCCGCTGATGAAATACGCCGAACGGATCTTCAGCCGCCAGGGCTTCATCGACGCGCTGACCCCGCCGGAAAAAATCATGCGCAAGTAAAGGCCGCGCCCGGAGTATTTCACCGCAGCCTTTTTTGAATCCTTTCGCCGGACTCTACGATGACCCAGGATTTGCCTTCCACCAAACCGTATCTGCTGCGTGCGTTGTACGAGTGGTGCTGCGATGGCGGCTTTACGCCCTATATCGCGGTCGTCGTCGATTCCTTTGCCCGCGTGCCGCAGGAATTCGTCCGCGACGGGCAGATCGTCCTCAACATCGGCCCGGAGGCAACGGGCCAACTGACGCTGGGCAACGAAATCGTCTCCTTCCGGGCGCGCTTCGGAGGCGTTGCGCGTGAAATATCCTTCCCCGTCGGCAATATCGCCGCCATCTACGCCAAGGAAAACGGCGCGGGCATGGCCTTTGAAGTCGAACTGGGCAAGGCGGAGCCGAAGGACGATTCCCGCAACGCCATCGCCCTGGCCATAAGTGGAGACGAGGATCCGCTGTCCGCGCCTACGCCATCGGCGAAGGAAAGCGACGACGGCAAGGACAAGCCCCCATCCTCACCCCGGCGTTCGCACCTGCAAAGAATCAAATAAGGAATCGGAAGCCAGGAGAAGGCGCAGTGAGCCAGCGCCAATCCCTGGAAAACAATGAATCTTGCCCTGCAAAGGCGCAAAATTTTCTAAATTTACTTAAAGAATGTTTCCCTACAGTAGTGATTTTCATTCAATAATTATTACAGTAATTTAGAAAATAGCCCCCAAAAACCCGAGCAGAATCAAAGCCCCCCTTTCCGAAAGGGGGTGTCCGCCTTTGGCGGGCGGGAGTTTGTTTCTCCGCAAGTCAAATCAAGCCCCCTTTTCAAAGGGGGTGCCCGCCTTTGGCGGGCGGGGGTTTGTGGTTTTGCGTTCCAATGCGGCGCGAAGCGCCGGAAATGAAGCTTCAACCCCCAAACCCCCGTCAGCTTCGCTGTCACCCCCTTTGGAAAGGGGGCTTTGAAATGCGGCGCTTCGCGCCGGAAATACGGGGAACGGGCGACCACAGGTCGCCCCTACGCCGGGATTTTGTCGGGACAAGCTGTCGGGGTTTTGTAGGGGCGACCTGTGGTCGCCCGAAATCACCCGTTTGCAAGCATCGGGCGGCAACGCTCCCTCTGGAACTCCGATGGGTTTCGCTGGCGCTCTA
>Ga0123357_10000447_pt1 | contig 39779 bp, 30 predicted proteins | sample TergutEmb28metaG_FD_89873 | JGI IMG/M metagenome (GOLD analysis project Ga0123357, IMG submission 89873) | Embiratermes neotenicus P4 segment gut microbial communities from Petit-Saut dam, French Guiana - Emb289 P4 | ecosystem: Host-associated > Arthropoda: Insects > Digestive system > Gut ...
GTACCGGAAGTCATTTTCTGTAAGTGTGTGTAGCTCATCGGTTACAACTTTTTGTATGTTTTCCATCGTCCCGAAATGATGACCCTTCAACTTCAATTTCAACTTAGAGAAGAGGTAGAAATCACATGGAGCTAGATCTGGGCTGTAGGGAGGATGTGGAAGTAAAGGAATGTTTTTCTTCGCCAGAAATTCTCGAATTGAAAGCGCAGTGTGAGCTGGCGCGTTATCGTGGTGCAGCACCCAGTTGTCTGCAATGTCCGTTCGGACTCGCTGGACCCATTTTCGAAGCCATTTCAAAACATCTTTGTAGAAGGCGTGATTAACTGTCTCTCCTGGAGGTACAAATTCTTTGTGCACAATGCCATGGCTGTCGAAAAAAACAATAATCGTAGTTTTCACCCTGGATCTGCTCATGTGTGCTTTCTTCAGTCGAGGAGAACTTTTCGTTTGCCATTCCGCACTTTGCCGTTTGGTCTCGGGATCGTAGTCGAACACCCATGATTCATCTCCTGTTATTATTTTATCCAAAAAATGTGGCTCAATTTCGAGTCTTCGCAGCAAATCCTGACAAATTTCCAACCAGTTTGTTTTTTGCTCCACAGACAAGTTTTTCAGCACTAGTTTTGCACAAATTTTTCGCATGTGCAAATAATCTGTTAGAATTCTATGAACTGCACTTATATCCAAGCCCATTTCTTCTGCAATCATCCTGACACTCAATCGGCGATCTTTCGCCATCACAGCTCGCACCACTTCCATATTTTGATCATTTGTTGACGTGATTGGTCTACCAGAACGAGGGTCATCTTCAACATTTTCTCGGCCCTCTTTGAAAGTTTTGTGCCACTTAAGAACCATAGTTCTCGATAGAGTAGCATCTCCATAAGCTTCGGTTAAAGAAGCAAATGTCTCTGTGGCAGATTTGTTGAGTTTCACACAAAATTTGATGGTGTACCATTGTTCGATATTTTCCTGCATCACAAACGTAACGAGGTGATAAAACACGACCATACACAAACAGCAGTAGCGCACAACTGACTCAACCAATCCAGTTGAAACAAGTAATGACATGCAGCCAAGGTCACTACCTACGCACCAATATACATCGAGGTGCTACGCTACCAATTTGTACATATGAAAATCAGGACACTTACTTTTGAGACAAACCACGTTTATCAAGTGTTATTCACTTTACATTTTAGTAATCAATTTCTGAAATCAAAAATAAAAACTGCATTAACATCAAAAACAAATCACCACAGGAGAAATCAGTCACTTCATTTGTAACTTTCTGTTAAAAACAAACCATATACATTTCAATAAATGTAATAAATTCGAAAGCTGAAGATTCAAGTCTTTTGCAATTTTACACTGCGTCTCTACACAAACAGTCATCAACATTTACAAGGATCTAACCACCTTCATCTTCAGGGTCAAAAAGTCTCTAAGGAGCGTTGGTCTGCTTGACCTTGAAAGATGCAAGCACCACAATCCTTCAAAACATCAGAACTATTTGCCCAAAAACACAGTGTAACATTCCAGACAAGTTGCATCTTCAACAAACTGTCAGAACCTCAACCTCAACAATTTGACAGCATTAATACTGCTCAACAACACTTCCCCTAATACGTCTTCACATACTTCAAAAACCTAAGAAATTTAAGGCTTTCTGTACTTGCTATGCATCCACATCAACATTCAAAAACTTTGCCTCATATATTGTCATCACTGTTACCCTCTCCATCATTGCCTCCACCAACACCATCTGTTATGAATTGATATGGCTAACATTCAACATGATTTCATCACTTTTGGTCACCAGGAGAAGCTTTATGCCTATATAAAGGTAAAGGCTTTGTACAAGTACATGGGATAGCAGAGGTACAGCTCCACTCATCCTCAACCACAGCACCAGATGGCAGCCAGTGGTCAGCTTCACCACCCAGCCTGTTTATCCCCATTACCACTGAGTACAAAGCCAAGTGACCCACAGAACCAGTCCACATGCTGGCAGATGAGCAAAGTCTCATACCCCTGCCAGTAGTCAAAACATGACTCATTCCTTCTCCAGCCAGTGGTGCAGTGAATACATAGCCTATGCCATGCAAGCTAACTTAAAATAAGCTACCTTCTATAAAATTCAGCAGAATGTTGTCTGCTACAAGAAACACTACATTCCTGTACTCAGTACAATCCACAGTCACACAATACATAATGCATATTGTATATCACAATATTTGCCATTCCTTATTCCCTTATGTAAAGATGAGTAATCCACTTATCAAGAAAATGAACAGGGTAGGTGACAAGACTGTCAGGAATACAAACACAGTCAGCATTATTACACATGTTCTACATGTTGGTATATCATTACAATGCATCATAATGCCACAATAATCCAGCACATCATACCAATTCCTAACAAAGGGAAACTGAACCTTGAAAACAGAGAAGTGTCTTCTGGGACATGACACTGCACTGCTGGATTAGTGGTACCCGACATTTTGACAGAACACACTGCCTTCACCTTCAAGGTTCAAGGAGTATCCCATACCATTCTTGGACTGCATGGCCCTTGAAGATGATGGCATTATGGTCCTACAATCTATGGAGCACCACTAACCCACTGACATAGTGCCACATCCTAGAAGGCTTGAAAGCCCTCAAACACTGCTTTGAGAACTTAAAGTCTCGCAGAGAATTGCACATGTTCTTAATTACATATGAGCAACAGTGAGCTCCAGTAATAGAACCCTTTGAGGCAGCATTTGCCACCAACAAATTTTCAGTGACAAACGAGTCAATGAATGCCATCCAGAGTCAAAGTAATATTTTCCCTGGTAGCTGGCAGGACTTTCAGTGGCCAGATTTGAGGCAGAGTCTTCAGCAGGCAGATTCAAGGCAGGAATTTCAGCGACCAAATTCTAGGCTGGACCTTCAGCAGCCAGATTCTAGGCAGAACCTTCAGTGACCAGATTCGAGGCAGGCTCTTCAGTGGCCTGACTCTAGGCACAATCTTCAGTGACCAGACTTTAGACTGGGCCTTCAGCAGCCATATTCTAGGCAGGACCTTCAGTGACCACATTCTACAAGCAACCTTCCAAGGACATATTATAGGCAGGACCTTCTGTGGCCAGATTCTAAGCAGGACCTTCAGCAGTCAGATTCTAGGCAGGACCTTCGATGACTAAACTCTCAGCATTATTAAGTAATTCATATGGAGAAAAATATTGTTCTACATTGTTTGCTTTATATTGTGATTTTCAGGAATATATCTCCAACATTAAATAAGTACATGCTGTACAGATTAATTCTAACCTGCATTATACTTTTAAATTAAATTCTACAACACACCTTCAACTGTCTGGATATATTCCATACTGCCACAAGACCATGCTGTGTCGCTGTAGCAACCAGCTCAGGTACAGATGATGTTCCAATGCATGCTACTTCCTCACCTTGATCTCCAAACACAGTGGCAGGAGATGCAGCATATGTCACGGACAGAGGAACATTCTGAGTGTACTCACCCTTCACAAAAGGGCAAGAGGGAGAGTGCCGCTCATGCTCCGACCTGTGTGACAAAGACATGCTACAGAAACAGCAGCATCACAAGTATCAATACCATTTCTACAGCATTTTGGAGTTGCCATACAGCTTGCTGTGATAAAATGCTCATATAATGGCTTGTACTTACATTTACATCTAGCACAATTTCTTACTGACAAGTAACAAAGTGTCCACAAGTTACAACAGTTTAACATATTTCAAATACAGAAGTCTCAAAGTATGTACCTAAGTGGGAGGGAGAAAACCATCATAAACATTATACTCCATTTTCAAAACTTAAAATGCCTACTTGGTTCCAAGAACCTATGAATACCAGTAACAAATATAAAATAAGCCCAAAATGCAAAAGAAGAATGACTGTATGTTTCTATAACATATAAACACACTTTGAAAGTATAAAATATGTCACATGAATCTCAGGGAGCCAAATTCCATACAGAATAACAGGGGTCAACCTCACTGAATGAAAGAAAGAGACTGACTGAGCTGAGAGTGATCTACACAATACCAGTAGAGTTGCAGCAGCTGTTTCACCAGTCATGTGGTCTCATTCATTGGATTCACCCAAACCAGTCAAAAATGGTCAAATGGTATTCAAAATAGGTGTTCACATACGATGAAAATATCAAATATCAAGCCTCATAACTTCTGGACTCTTATGTACAAACTACCAAATTCCCAGACACATGAATGGAATCAGCCAGAAGCAGACAGATACTCAAAATTTTATTTAAAAAGTTCCGAAACTGCAGTACACTTTGTCCTTGCCTAAGCGACCATTCGATGGCTTCTACTACTTCTAATGTGGCATAAGGTTTAGGATTATAAAACATGATACTGAATACACACGAGGTTAAAAAAGAAAAAGTAATTTTTTCTCTCGGAACACCTTGACAAACAGAATAAATTCTGTGTTCAGTGCATCATTGATCAGACTTGAATGTAATGGATCTGCAAAATGGATCACATGTGAATTATACACGTGGAAAATGAAACCTACATAAACAGAATCCAAGTAAACAATTTACACTAACTCTGTAAAGATACTAATTCACTCAGTCTTTCATTAAATTTATTACTTAGTTTGTCTGCATCAACAACAACCATTTTCATTTTCATAAACACTTCTACTGCGAACCATGCAGACTATCCCTCACACACTCAAAACTGCTATGTTCTTGCTTTCATGTTTTGTGACCAACTCTCACTAATGATTGCAATACTGTGATCACCATTATTACTACCCGGCTTAGAAACTGAGAGGATAAAGGCAGAAAATGTTGTAATTTGAAGTAAAGCATATTGTGCGTATACTTAGTGATACTCACCACGAACTTTTCGTTTTATTTCTGACCACACATCAATTAATTGTAAAATGTTTCATTAATTTTACAAGAATTACGGTTTCATTAAGTTTCAGTACCTGCGGTCAAATCACCAGATACTACTATACTGATGTCCATTAGTACAAGAAGCATTCAACATGAAACGGAGCAGCATGCCACAGAACACAGCTTATGCCAGATTTTTGCAATTCAATATACAAAGCCCTAATGTCACTTACCATGGCTCATCTGTTGGCTCCCAGCAAACGAGGCACACGTTGCAAGTGAAGCACATGGCACGATCATCTCCTGTTGAATTGGGCTGATGGTAAAACCCCGCCTGTGCCATCTGATCTGGCAAAGCCCACCTGAAACAAGTGAAATTTCTTGTCGCACTAGAGTTTATCTGAGGATGCTGGTCTGCTGGGATGTGATGTGTCACTGGGTGAATGAAAGTGGTGCCTTCATCTTTTGCGGTCAAGGACTGCCTGACCTTTGAAGACAGGCACTATGTGCTAACCAAATGCTGGATACAAATGTTTAAAAAGACACTATTAAGCTTAACAGACAGCAACACTCACAAAACTATTTCACGCATTTCAGGAACAATCAGTTCCAATAATTCTCTCCTAAGCCCTTACAACCACCTGTATTATACACCATACTGCATAACAGTTGGAAATAACAGACTAAAAGCAGTTATGGTCATAAATCAATGCCAACTCTTAAGGGATGGGCACAAGATGGTATTACATAATTTCTACATTACATGCAAATCTCTCCCAGGATCAGCCAACAACTAACTCCACACAGCACAGACCCTCTTCTGAAGCAAACAGCTGCTCAGTCAGCCAAGAAATCCCCAAAGTTTTGCAGAGCCCACATGTTCATCATCATATGAACAATCCCATCACTGGTCCCTATCCTGAGCCAGATTAGTCCCATCCACATGCTGCTGTTCTATTTCTTGAAGATCTATTTAAAACAATACTCATCAAAATATAACACATCTCTGGATAAGACATGTATCCAAATCTAACACATTAAATTTAATAAAAAAAAAAACATTTTTTAAATGAAACTAATATTAACAACTTATAAAATATACTCATATGAACAGCCAGCACCATAAATCTACACAGGCATATGTTATGATTAACAAAAACTGCAACTGCATAAATGTAACAAAAGGACCAGTAATAGTTTTACTACTGTTTTGCTAATGTTTTAAGTGAAACTGATCTCATTATCACTTTCCCGAACTAACCACTGCGTTCAAAATTCCAACACTTTAACACTTCAGGTGAAAAGATCTGTTGGTATCCAGTCCCAGGTGCACTTTACCCATTCTCACAATTGTTGAATGTATTGTTGTTTACTTTTCCTTTAGGACTCAAGAAGCAGTCCCGAGATGTCATCCACTCTACAGGTGCATAAGAGCAACTTAAACAGGTAGTTAATGTATCCATCTAATGTTTGTAGCACTAATTGCATTCTACTTGGTCTTGAGACCTGGTTGGTTTCATTACTTTTTTACAGGGGTAATCCCAAACACAATGAACACCACGCATACAATTCTCACTCCATGCGCTTGTGTGGTATATGTTATTCTGATTGGTAGTCAGAACCTTGTTCTCCTCATTGATATACTTGCAATGAAGCAGGTCATTTACTGTCTGTGTAGAACCATTTAAAATAGATGATAAAATTTCTTCAGGTCAGATGACAATTTTGGATCAAACATCACTCATCAAATTTGCAACTCTACATTGTCGCAGGACCACAGAAATTTATGAAACATTGCAGGAAGTGTATGATGACTCAACAATACATCACTGCACAATTTCGCATTTGTGCCAAAGGTTTTATCAAGGTCAGAACAAAAATGAAGACAAGACACATTGTGGTAGGCTGAGAACTTATAGAGAAAACACATCAGCAGCCACTATTGCTATCATACTGAAGGAAGAGACATATGACCTGCACAGAGACAGCTATGGAATCCAGAATACCACAATCATCTGTTCACCATGTTGTAACTGAGGTGATGGGGAAAAAGAAGGTTGCTGCCTGGTGGGTTTCGCACATATCAGATGAACGAACAATGCAAAAAGATATCACAGCGCAGTTACGTGCATGCTACCAAAAAGACAAAAAAAAATAAGTTTTTAAAACACACTGTTGCACTGTTGAGACATAGATCCATGACTCTGAACCAAAATTAAAATAAATCAGCTCAGTGGAACCATCAATCTTTGCCATACCCATACAAAAGGGGTCCACAACAATCAAAAATTAAAAAAATATATATATAATGGCACATGATTGTGTCAGTATTATTGAACCAGATCACGTGCCAGTTGGTTCATGAGTAACCTGAGACTATTATGCAAACTTTCTCCACCCAAAATTATGCCCAGAATTTCATCATGACTGACTGCAGGCTGGTGTGTTGATACTCCATGACAATGCAAGACATCATATCAAACAAACTATACAGACTGTTTTCACCCAGTTACAATCAGAAAGCACCATCTCACTGCATTTAATAGTCCTGATACAAACCCTCATCAACCTGACCTCTTCCCAAGGTTAAAAATGCCACTGCATGGCCAACAATTGCAGACTATACAAACAATGCCTGCAGCCATGACCTGACTTTTCAGACAGCTTAAATGCAGTGAATAATTCAGTGGTATATACAAATGATGGCAGTAATGGGAAGTTGTCATTAGGTGTGAAGGGGACTATAGTGATGTTTCAAAGGAAGTTCTAATAAAATAAAATATGTTAAAATTTTAAAAAATGTTGTGAATTACTTTTGTTACAGCCCTCATATTACATTTTCAGACAAAATGCATAAAACAAAAGATTTCAAATTAAATGGTAGCTAGCATTCCCCCAATTTAATTTTTATTAAAAAATAAATCAAAAGCAGGATCTGACAATTTCCTATAATAAATATAACATTAGGAGGTGAGAGGGAATATCAGAACCCACAACACACAATTAATTAAATATGTAAAGAATGTTCTACTATAAGAGTTCCCCACCATTCAAAAACAACCACATCCACTTTTGCTGTAGAAGTGGTGACTTGGAAGTGCGCATAAGTGGCACAAACAACAGGACGAATGGTCCAGAAGTTACCAGAACACACCTGCAACAATTACTGTCTGATGTGCGCTGTGTGCAGTTGCAATGTAGTGCTCAAACATGACAATTCAAGACAGATCATTTGTCTGGCTGCTCATGAAAGACTGTAAATAACTGCAAATGCAACAGGCCCATTTCTACTGTGAAAGAATTTTTAAACTTGTGAGAAGACATAAATGTGTTTATGTTCTCCGAAATTATGAGGTCCGACACAAAAAAAAAAAAGAGACTAACCCTATAGCACAGGAACCAAGAGTAGGGGGTGAAGAGACAAACAGATGGCTATAGAACATATTCTGACCTGTCACAGTGTTACAAGGATCAGCTCGATCACCTTACTCAGTACAAGTGGATGCATCTTCAAATATAGGTGTGTTCTTATCCTTGGTCGGAAAACATCGGACTGCAAGAGTGAACGACGAGTTAACATCAAGTTTCTTGTTAAACTGAAGAAATCCACCATGGGAGCTTTTCAATTATTGACTGAGGCTTACGGCGAAGATTACGTGTCTCGTACACACGTGTTTAAATGGTACAAATGATTTTCAAATGGCAGAGAAAGCTTGAAAGATGATGATTGCCCAAGCTGTCCACACACACACACAGCTGTTACCGATGACAACACTGAAAAGTGCAAGATGTGATTCGAAAAGACTGAAGGTTGGGTGTTTGAGCAGTAGCTGAGGAAGTCAATTTGGACAGGGAAAGTGTTCGACAAAATCTAAAGGAGGAATTGAACATGAGAAAGGTTTGTGCAAAAATGGTTCCAAAAGTGCTGTCAGATGAACAAAAAGAATGTCGCAAGGAATTTCATTTGGAACTTTTGCAATGCATTGAGAATGAACCAGATTTGTTGAATATGATAATTACTTGTGATGAAACTTGGATATTTATGTATGATCTGGAAACCAACGGACAATCAATGCAGAGGAAGTGAACATCATCTCCAAGACCAAAAAATACAAGCATGAGTAGTTTGAAGTTCAAGGCCATGTTGATTGTTTTCTTTGATATCCAGGGTACTGTGATGGCAGAGTGGGCACCCAGCGGCCAGATGGTAAACCAGCAGTATTACATTGAAGTCTTGACGAAACTGCGTGAACATGTGAGAAGGAAACGACCGGAATTATGGAGAAATGGTGGATTTTGCACAAGTACAATGCGCCAGCCCACAACACATTGTCAGTGGAGCAATTTTTAACTAATAAAAACATCACTGTGCTTGAGCACCCACCCTACTCGCCAGATCTTGCTCCCTGTGACAAGATCAAGTCAGTGCTCAAAGGAACCCAATTTGTGTTGGCAGAAAATATGAAACAAAAACGGTGGAGATCCTCAACAGCCTTACAGAACATGACCTGCGGAATTGCTTTGAGCATTGGTAACATCGTATGCAGCTGTGTGTCAACTCAGAAGGGAACTATTTTGAAGGTGATCGTAGTTCATTTCCTGAATTTGCTAAATAGAAAGAGTTACAGGCACAGTCTCATTTTTTTTGTCAGACCATGTATATTTAAGAATGATGAGATTGTAGTGGCATAAATGTACACTTAACACTTCCCCTCCACGCGGTGTACCAATACTCAGTGATTTCTCACGCCAGCTGTCCAGACGGTGTATTAGTACTTCCCGATTTTCATAAGCTTCTTAAAAAAAGTACTGAAGGTACTGGCTTCAGGTTTGTACCATTAGACTCTCCCATGTTTGTAGTTTCAGTGACTTCAGTAACTCAAGACAACTCTCCCTGGGATATATTTCAAATATTCTTCAGCCCAGAACTGTCCAAACTTATAAAGAAGGAAACAAACCAATTTGAAAAGCAGCAAATAAACAAAAAGAAGAAAGAGGGCTCCCGAATCTGTATTTGCACTGTGGAATACAGTCTCGCTGCAAGAAACAAAAAAATTCTTTGCAATAATCATACACATGAGCGTGTTACGCAAGTCATCTCTGCGGAATTACTGGAGTTTGCGTCCGATTATTCACATACCATATGCAGTTTCTGTTGGAATGTATTGGGATAGGTACCACACATTATTGACAATGTTCCATTTCAATAACAACAATGCAAAGGCAGCTAGGGGACAGCCAGACTATGACTCACTATTCATAATTCGGCCAGTTATTGACACACTCATCACAAAACTGCAGAACGTCTACACACCAGAAGAACAGCTGACTATTGACAAGGCAATATGCCCATTTTGAGGGTGTATATTCTTTCGTGTTTATATCAAAGGAAAGCCCCATAAATATGGAATAAAAATGTTTGAACTTTGTAAGGCAATAAGCGGCTACATCTACAACCTGGACATACATACTGGCGCAAATCCTACCAACTCTGAACACAAAACGGCATTCAGTGTTGTTGACAGGTTTTGTGATAAAATAAAAGGGAAAGGCCACTGTGTGTACATGGACAGATGGTTTTCCAGTACAAAGATCTTCGACCATTTATGGGGTTGCAAAACAAAGGCTGTAGGCACAGTGATGTCCAACAGAAAAGAAATGCCTAAACAAGCATTTTCTGGAAAACTGAAAAAAGGCAAAAAAAAAAAAAATCATGCCAACAGGATCATCTCTTGGCCATCAACTGGAAGGACATTCATGATGTCTTTTTCCTAACCACTGCCCATGAAGATGTACTCTGAGGCACCATCGTCAAGCGGTCACATCATAAAATACAACAACCAGCTGCAGTGTTGGACAACAAGTATAAAATTGGTGTGGACAGATCATACCAGATACTGTCCTATTAATCACTTGAAAGGATGACAATAAAATGGTGAGAAAAACTTTTCTTTCATCTGTTTGACCTGGTAGTGGTCAATGCACACATCTTGCATAACAAAACAAGCACGAAAAAAATGTCACTGGAAATTTTCTAAGAAAACGTCACCAAAGGATTGCTCGCTACTGCCGGTACTGAAATTCAAGTGCAAGGTCAGACTAACTGTCCAGCTGCTAGACTTGTAGAAAGAGACCATTTTTTATATAGGATTCCAGTGACACATGCTAAGGTGGAGGGAACTTCTCAGTGCTCACGTCAAGTGTGTGCAGACAAAAGCAAGCGCCAGACTGAGAAAACTGTAAAGAAATGCACTACAATGTACTGCCAAAAATGCAAAGTAGGACTTTGTATAGGGCAGTATTTTGAAGTGTACCACACAAAACTAAATTACTGGGAGTAAAAGTCACAACTGATTTTCAGAGGCTGTGCCGCAAAAACCTTATCTCTTTGCAGTGTGTAAATTGTTGTGGACGTGAAGTGACTATAAATTTCGTGATTTTGAGCTTAAAATTTCCACTTGTGGTGTCAGAATCCAAATACACGTAAGTACTTCATTTTTTGTGCATGATATACAGAAGAATTTCTGCTATGGTGTGTAAAAATTTCATATTATTATGACAGGAAACACCTTACTTTTCACATTTTTTTTAGTACCCTTAAAATGAGCTGGCAAGGTGGATTTTAAAGTTTCAATCCTCGCTGGAGGGAAAGTGTTAATGCTGCAATGACTTCTCTATTTATTTTTATGACCATGGCAACCTTAATTATTCAATACCCCTTGTAGTTTATCATTAACATCAACCAGCAGGCTAATTGTCACTGCACCTCTCAGGTGAGAGTGTACTAATTATAGTGCATGGCTGCACATCCACATAAACAAATTATAAAGGATACTTTCTTGTAACCTTCTGGCACCAGAAGTAAATGCCCTGTGCAAGCAGCAAAGCACTGGACTCTAAATGACAGGTGCATAAGGAAGGCCATTAAAGCCATCAGCTTAACTTGACACCAGACGTTACAAACTTCTCACTGTGTGATGGGTATACCTGATATCAGGTGCTCAAGGATTTAAACAGGGTGTTTGTACAATATAGTAAAATCCAAAAGTCACATACTTATAGTTCATATGTGGCCACTTAACGAAGGTATCCCTGCGAGCTGCTTCACTAAACATGAGTGCTCTGTCAGCTGGTACTCCCTCACTGGAAAATGTTGGCAGCAGGCAATTCAGTTGCTCATTTATGGCTGATGCTATTGATAATGCTGGTATATGCCGATTCTGGCGCTTCAACTCCTGAACCATGCCAGCACATACAAGCTTCAGAGCACAATGAGGGAGCTCCAGACATATTGAATTCCACTGAAAATAAGTTGACATACAAAACAGAATTTTAGGATCACATAGTTCCAGCCAAAAAAAAAATTGTCAGCTATAGTAAACAAGCAGATAAAATTTCAATGAAGGCTCAATACACAATGGTAAATATCCAGTAAATACAACATTATGAACCAAATATTACAGTTTTTTATGCATAACACTAAAAATAGCAAGGCATACATATCTTGTCTTCATTCAGAACACAAAATTATAAAATGTAAGCATAGGACAGTCTTCAAGTTTGTGACCCTCCAATGATTCAGTAACATTTTTTTCAATTTTTCCTCACTGGTTCCAGCAAATCAGGATGCAACTACATGACTGGCACATTAATCCCCACCCTCCTGCCACTGTGAACATCACTCTCAGCTCAGTCAAGCTCCATCTTTCATTAAGATATGAAGCCTGGCTGCTCTCATGCTCCCTAACTCAAGTGGAGAAGTACTGTTTTGTGACACTATTGCAAGAACACCAGATTCCCTCATCTTAATCAGACTGCATTCAAATTCTGATATGGATGACCAACCATCCATCTTTATGGACTGAAACACTCCTTCAATCACTAATATATTTTATTCTTCCAAAAGGTGTACATTGTTAAAAATAAACTTTCATATTTATATGGTGGTTGAGATTATTTTATACTCTTATCACAAGTATTTCATAAGCTATACATGGATTCTGGTGTCTGCTGTGGTTTGAACCAGTATCAATAATCACACACATAAAGATTCTACCATAATGAATGTATGCACAAGGCATACTGTGGTAAGATTTCTTAACCTTCTGAGCTTTTGTCCCTTTCTTTGGCTTTCCCTGTCCTTCCTTGATTTTCTTTCCAATTTCCTGCAGAACTTCCGATGTGTGATCAACACCTGGCAGTTCAATGCATCTCAGTGTGTGCTGCAGCAAGACTGCCTGTCAGAAACAAAATTCTATATTACAGTTCTCTGCTAGAGCACGGAAGAATGAATAACCACTTGTGAGATTTGAGAATCTCACAGCAGTGCTGCTGGGGATTCAAGTCTTCTGAGATGTAACACTGTCATTAGATGGATGCTGCCTGATGTTCTGAAGGAATGCAGTACCTTCATCTTCAGGGTCAATTAGTCAAACGCACAATTCATTACCCTGTTCATGACAGCTAAACACTATCCTCAGCCAAATGAACCTCATCTACACCCCCCTCTCTCTCCCGTCCCCCTCTCTCTCATTCTCACCTTTCTCAGATCCATTTTAACATTAGCCTCCAACTACACCTACCAAATGAAGCCTTCCCTTTAGGTCTTCCAACTATAATTTTGTATGCACTTCTCATGCTACATGCACCACCCACAACATCCTCAATGACTTGATCACTCCAATAAAATATGGTAAGTGTCCAAGCCAGAATGCTCCCCATTTTGTGACATTTGAGGTCACACAGCACTGCCGTCAAGCATCTGGTCTTCAGGGGCTGATGATTTCCAATGTTTTGAAGCAATGTACCACCTTCATCTAGGAGAATCAACCAGTCCATGAACTCCACCTCAAATACCTTGACACTTGAAAACAGAGACAGTACATTCTTTCAAAACATCAGGACTCAATAACCCTGCTACTTGACATAACAACCCAGGAAACTTGAACCCTCTGTAATACAATGTGTTAGGTCAACCTTCACAAGGGTTTGCAAATCTAATTTGTAGAATACATGCATTTTTATCTGGTGTCCAACATGTTAAGGGGATCTACTTTTGTGAAACAACACAGTCTAACTTAAGCTCCCTGTAAAGTACTGATTAGAATGGACAAATGAACCATAATGGAATAATGTTGCAACACCTGGGATAGGCGGAGATGAAACACATGATCAGACAGACAGACTGGTGGACATAGCCCACCGATAATGTATCTATTTGATGCACTTTGTGCAAACAATTACCACAATTGTCTCATCTAAGCAGACTATATGGTACTTTTATCTCCTAATGCAAACAAATGTCTCCTGAGGCATAGTGTATCTCTACAATGCAGTACACAGCTAATGTCTCCTTGCTTCACAACATGTTGTGTCACAACCACACACTGACGTGAAAGACTTCTGCAGCAATCCTAACCCCATTAAAAACATTTGTTTTACACATCAACACATACTTATCCAGCAAACTGAATTCAGTGACAGGTAATGTCATAGCAGGTCAAATCAAGTTGGTTAGTCTTAATGTTAATGTATTTCATTATGAATTTAAGTCCTGTCCTGTAAAAATAAATACAATAAATTCTGCAGCAAGTGTGGCAAATGGTAAACACATTAAAATAAATACACAAAAGTACATCACAAAATAAGTCTAAATTTATTCTCTAGACTCACTTCAATTTTGAATAACTCTGGCATATATTTTGTCGCACAGTATAATATACCTACACAACAAAAGACAACTGTTAGAATTGTTTGGTGTAAAACCCAGAAATTATGTAGAAGCCTGTGTAAAAAAGTAGCAACTTTATCTCTTCCATGTGAATACATACTTTCATAAATTAGCTCCATTTAAAAAAGAAAAGAAAAACTTCAAGTACAAACAAGTATGTATATATGTATGTATGTATGTATGCAAAACCATTTATATGTACACATGTACATAAGCACATTTGTTCATACACATGTATGTACATATGCATATATATATATATATATATGTGTGTGTGTGTGTCTGCATGAAAGCCCATGTAAGTGTATGTGTAGCCACACTGGGTTCCAACTTCATCACAATCTGATTTATATTACAACAAGTAAGGTCCTTCTTTTATCACTGCATTGAGCATGGCAGCTCTACCATTTAGAAAGCTTGCATGTGCCAGGACATCCTACAACAGCCAAAATACTCTGGACAATAACATAAAAGCACTGTACAAATGTCATATGATAAATAAACTGACAAGGGTAAATTAGATACTCAAATCTGTAAGCGAAAACTGAAGATTATACAACATATTCACTTGTACAGGTCAAAATGATACTTTATAATGAATAGCTTTCATTCATATATATATATATACGGGAGCATGAACATTGTGGCAGTACTGCACACTACAGACTATGCTAGCAAACGTAACACAATTTCACACGCTGCAGAAATCTCCATGTTTATGGGAGCCACACATTACCTCTGATAGTAACAACTCCAACTTGACAACATCCTCTGGCTTGCTGACAGGTGTCTGCAAGATGGTATCCAACAGCAGAACCCCATTATAATCTCTCCGGACACCAATTCCTTTCCCATCAGTGAACAATACCTTATCATGACCAGGTATGTAGATGCCATGAATGCCTTTCCCTTTTGCTGAAATTAAATTATTTTCACCTTATATAAAATAAATCATGTTTACAATAAACAGCTTAAGTGAACTAACCTTTACCTGAAAGAACTAAACTACATGCAGCAGAGTCCTTTTTGAGCAATTAGCAGTTTCTTGCTTAATCACAAAATTCCCAACATTTTACAAAACTGAAGGTTCATTACTGTGTGCAAAACAGCCCCATTCTTGGCCATATCCTGAGCCACATGAATAGTCCATGACCCCCATCCCATTTCTTTAACACCCATTTTAATATCCTTCGGTCTTTCAAGTGGTCTCCATCCTGCAGGTTTACCATCAAAAACCCTGTACATATTCCTCCTCAACCCCATATGTGCCACATGCCATGCCCATCCCATCCTCCTTGGTTTGATGACCGGAATAATATCTCGTGTGGAGTGCAAGTCCTGAAGCTCCCCATTATGCAGTTTTCTCCAGTGTCCTATTAATTACTCTTACATACTGCTGAATGGGACCAAAAAATGATCACAGACAGTTAGAGGGGGAGGATGTGGCAGCATGTAATCTGGAAACTGGCTACAGATATTTAAAACTGTTAATGAAACATATTCAAGGCAAATCAGGAAAAAACTAATGGCCAAGACATTCTTACCTTGCTATAGTCAAACCCTTACTATAATATGCAGCCCAAACCATTAAATTTTACTGCTATAAGACATGAGTCTCATTTGTATAAGTGTGAAAAGCAAATATCAGCTTCATCATGTCTGTCAGTCTGTCTGCCCACACAGAACAACCTGGCTCTCGTTGTGCAAGTTCTCACAAAATGTTATATTACCAATTTTTACTAAAACCTGTCATGAAAATTTATGTCTCATAAAAATCAGGAACACAAGTACAGTGTGTGAAGTCCTTCGTACATTCATGACAACTTTGGTTACTAATGTTACCATGGTTGCCCTTTGCCATCAAGGCTACCAGTGTTTCTATGACTGCTAAAGTTAACTTTTGTAACCATGGTTGCCATGATTATTAACATTAACATTGACTGGTTAATATAGTTACCAACGTTACCAAAGCCATGAATGCTCCTACAGATACACCTGTTACCATGATTATCTAGGTCAATGATGTTCATTGCTTGTTATGGTCACACAGACATGCCGTAAGTGTTTTGCTCAGCAACCGTTTCCTATCTTGTCAAAACTAGTGACCCACTTCAGCAGAAGGACTTAGAATCTGTTACCATAATGGAACACTAAGAGTTTCAGTCAGGTTTCCAAACCACAAACAGGACATAACAAAGTAATACACATTTCTGTAGATCAACAAATTCAAAAGAGAAGGATATAACACAACACCACAAAGGGCAAAGAAATTGTATGTCTACTTCATGCATGCTCACTATCCACTTATTAGGTGAATGTTCCTGGCAAGGGGGAATAACTCTAATTTAACTTCATTCCATCATGCCATCTGGCACTCACGTTCCTATCACATGCCTATCGACAACACAAAGACTCAACATTTCGCAACATCAGCAACCCAGCAATACTCCCCAGCCACTAACTCACTACCTCCCACACATGAGGTTTGATCTGGTTTCAATGTGGGATCTCTGTTTGCCAGGCCGGTATGTGATCAACAGGTGGCCAATACTTCTAGAAAAGATGTTTGCTGCTATCAGCGGCAGTGGCAATGTTGACTGGCAAGCACTACCCAGACAGGGCCACTAGTAAGCTGGTGCTGTGGTTCTAGTATAACAATGGGTAAGATCCCACACCTTATTTTCTTGTGCGGCTACATTTCATGGCATGTTTCACCCACAAGATAAAATCACTATGATCTTTGAAATACCGAGACTTATTGATCCACCAACATCATGCCATTCCCAGAATACATTAATCTTATGCTTCAGATATCCTTCCTCTGCTTTTCTAATACAGCTGTTCCACATGTTTGTAGCAAGTAGGAATAGACATACTCTCAGATCTTGTACACAGAAAACCCCTGTCACCATTTCTTATGCAAGGCTTGGCACTGTACATTTGAATATGTCATTTGCTTTCTTGACAAAAGTGACTCTGACTCATATGACAGGCAGATTTTTGCCTCACAAGCGTTTCATGTAAGTTATAGTCCACATAATAAAACTGAGAATATTTTTACACTGGAAAATTTCAGTGCTGTGTTTAATGACAATGCATGTTGGTTCTTTTTGTGTCCTGGATAGATCTCATGACACCAACATCTTGCGCTCTCTGTCTTATGTGTAGGTACAACACGTGGTACGTTAGAAATGCATAGACATTACAATGAGCTGACCATTTCATTTTTTAAGATGAAAGTCTTCTGGATATGATGCTGTCTCCATCTTCAAAGCCAAGCAGTTCAACATGAACAGCCCCCCACCCCTCACCCCAAAAAAGTTTTATACAGACATGATCAATGCAGGTATCCAATGGAAAAAGAAGGTGTCAATCCTATACGGGTGTTAGTGGGATGGACCACATTACAAGAAAATGTAAAATGGAAAGTATTCACCAGACAGTGTGTCACATCCCAGAAGACCTTTGTCTTCAGCAATACTGCTGTGAGGACCACATAGTTCGCATTTCAATTTCTTCCTTCTCAGACTTCACACATTTCTTTCTTGCAGCTTCTCCCTCCATTCTGACAAATTTCCTTTTTGTTTCTCATACATTCATTCCATTTTGCACAATCAATTAATGTCCTGAATCCTCTTTGAAGCTTAACCTCAACATTAAGTTTATTGCAGATTAACAATTTTTATTTTCCGTCACCACAACAATAAGAGTGTAGGCTAATGTTATTACAACATGTTTCGACCCATGGGGGTCATCTTCAGGCTGAACTTAGGAACCTATTTTACATCTCTGTTCTTGCAGTGTTGTTTTACCACTTGCAATCGGGATCCCGCATGCATTACAATTAGAGTATGAAAATCTTTTTTGTACTGTCTGTACATAACACTCATTTCTTATGTGTCCAAAATCAACAGATCAGATGAACAGTCAGGTACACGATAAAGGCCATCTTGTCTGGTAAGGGTTTAGATATCTGAAATATCAAGGAAAGGAACAACATACCCAACACTTCGTACATCAATGTAAAGAAAACCAACTGTATACAGTTGACTTTACAGTATATGTATCTGTGAATACCTTGAATAAAAGTTTGCTTTTCATAAATGTGATGCCAGGAATAGTTTCTTTTTACTGACACAATAGAATGTCATTTAGAACAATGAAGTTCACATAAGAATTCGCGTTACAGGTACTAGGTACTAAAAAAATTTCTAATTTCAAATCTTTGGATTCTATATAACTGTCAATAATTACGTGACTAAATATGATAAAATGGATAAGTGCAAGTGCAAGTCTAAAGAGCTAAAAGCTAAACTAAATTGATAAATGAGATATTGGCAGATGAACACTAACATATCATTGTCAAACTGTGAATGGTAGTATGAATATAAAGTACTTAGAACATGGACATGTACCTTGACAGATAATTAACATATAAATGCAATAAAAAATAAGCAAAAAGTTAAATTAAACTTACCAAACTCTCTTTAAAAAAATATTTCACAACCTACCACATTACATATGCACATAATGCTGTTAGACCTGGGTTGCTGAGCACAACGGGATGGCTTATTTTAGTTCAACCTCAACAATTCTTTGTAATAAACTGACTGCACATTACCAGGAAATAAGACCACTAACTTCAAACAATTTCAAAGACACAGAACTTCCACATACTGATACTTCAGTCTGATGGCCAGCACAGATGATACAGACTTAGCTGTCCAAAGACAAATCATAATTTGCTTGTGGTAACACTCTTTAATTACATTTCTATAACGGTTCATCACTACAGTACAGAGGTTTTTCATGCAGCACCACAGATACTATGTTTCAATCAACACAAATCAAATTCATTTTAAATTCATCTCCTACTCTTCTTTCACACTCAGGCAATTTAATTGTCTTAAACTTTAATATAATTTTTCTGTATTTCTAATTCTAAAGGGGGGAAGGGGGAGGGGAGATCTCCTACCTTAAGGTACTTAGTTTCTGTATACATTCATGTTCTTGTACAATGACCTGATAATGTCGTACACTAAGAGGTCAAAATTAGTTGCCAGATAAATGATCAAAAAGGAAAGTGTTGTGTGCGATTGAAAACAATGATGTACACTTCGTTTTCAATTGAACAGCCTTCAAAAAAAAACAGTGTATTTTTGTTCACAACATAAGTACAAAAGGAAGTTCCCAACTTCACACATTACCCACACACACACACACACATAATTCACAGTGTCCAAATGTGTTTGTGACACACTGTGACTAGGAAACTAATAATATATCAGAGAAATGTAAAAAAGCAAGCTGTTTGTTTTAGGAAGGAAAATTTAGAAGACCTGCTAATTTTGCTATTACATGTATGAGTTGCAGTCACAATCAATTTGTTTGCCATTACACAGAGTTTTTATTGTATCTGACAACTATGTTTTGCCACTTCCCACTGCTCCTCCACCACATGCATAGGCAGTTAGCTGAGTAGGCTACATTAACCTTTTGGCGTCGGAATTATTTTTTTAATTTTAGCACACCCTGTATAAAAATGTGAATAAAACAGGAACCAAACAAGTTAGAATTATGAAACAAACTGCATTTTGAAGAGAAAAAAACAGACAGTATATACCATGTTTAAAATATTCAGTACCTATATTTGTAGAATAATTATATAAAATGCAACGTTTAGAGGTTAGCGGTGCAGTACGACCACTATAGTGGTCGTTAGGCATCAAAGGGTTAAGCAAGTAGCAACCAGTAGGTGTCAGATGAAATAATGACCCCATGATACATAACCCAACATAAGGTACAAACTCATACAGGCCAATTATACTGCAGTTGCTAGGATACTGAAAAAACACAAACCATTCAGTGCCAATTTTCTATTGTACTTCACCTTATACATTCACCCTTTTGGGGCCATTGTGTGGCATCTTGTGGAAAATAAAAGTTATTATGCTGCATGTCTTAAAAACACCGTAAATTTCTGGTTGTCTGTACATATAAAATTAATTTCTGGGAGTGCTTTCCTACGTGCAATCACATTTAAAAATGCAGGTATTTAAAAGGTTAAGGCAATTTAACATTATATTCCCATCTACACATTGGGTTTCCAAGCAGGCTCTTCCACCAGGTTACTTTTCCTTACCTCATTTTCTATGAATGAAAATCACAAGTATCAGCTTTTGCAATCCAACTTATTAGATGTGTGAGAATGTTTAATAAAAGACCATTTCCAAAATCTAGTACAGAGGTGGGGAAAATACAAAGAACAGGTCACATGTGGTGCTTGCGTGAAAGCAACTGGATCACTAAATATTTTACGTATCACCACATTATGCTTCATCCTCAGATTGCAGATGGTGGAGATGCCCTCTAGGTAAAGCAGCAAATAGTGAACACATTGAATAAAAACACTCACAGGCAGTCCCTCAGATTGAGGATTATGCAGGGGACTGACCACCAATCTAAACCTCAAATCACACCAGTCTCAGTGTCTGTGAACCTTAATGTTTGTGATTTGATCTTTTGTAATCACCTATTTTGTTTTGATCTTCCACTACTGGTTCTAACAAACTGGAATGAGACCATGTGGATGGTAAGTTGGCTTTCCCCACTCTCCTGCTACTATGTAGATCACTGTAAGGGCAGTCAAGTTCTTTCACTAATTGCACATGAGTGCTCCAATGCTTCATGGAATGAGACTCTCCATCAGTCACTTTGGTTCCTTTTTGCTTTCAAAATATATGTATTTTGTTTGTCAGGTTTTATAAGCTTTCTGTGGTAATTACATATTTTTATTGCTGGGGTTTCCTAAGTTTTAACAACCAAATCAGGTTTCACAATGTAAGTGGACTCTGATGTTTGTGATTCCAATGCACATGCCACATTAACCATAAAAACCATGACTTTACTGCACCTATACGTTGCAGAATGTTACACAGACTTAATGCCATGTGTGGCTGTGGATTGCAGTCACCTGCTTCAGAACAGTGTCCAATGGGAGACTCTTAGTAACACACCAACAAACCTTCACGTCATAATATTTCATACATGGTGAGGAAATTCCAGTCCAGATGTTAGCCCTGTTAGCCTCTGAGGGACTTTGTTCCACAGAGCAAGTCAGTTATCAAAAACTCAAAAAGAAACCAACAAACAAATCAATTAGTTCTGTTTGGTTTATCTTTCTTTGGTCTGTGTGGGACTTGACACTGTTGCCATGATGCTGCTGAAAGTTCAAGTCTCCTAGGATGTGGCACCGTATCATAAGACAAGAAGTTCCAGGAATTCTGAAGGACTGTTTTGCCTTCAGAACATCAGGAACTACTCACCCAAAGACACAGGTTCATATCCCACAAGACATGAAGCTCCTTCAGTTTACCTTTCAAATGATGGGCATTTAAAACAAGGACCACAAACTAAAGCATCTCTCCACTCCTGCAGAGTGACAATTCCTGGCTACACCCCAGTGATCACACAAAGCAAACAGCTTATAACATTCTCACACTGCTCATTCCATAAAATCATAACATTTGAGAACTGGTCTGTAGAGTCTACGACTGAAGGATGCTGTGAATTATTGCAATCATGTGGCATTGGTGCTGACCAAGTGAAGTATGGAGCACTAGTGGAATGATATTGGCAGGGAAAAACTGAAGTACTGGGAGACAAACCCATCCCCATGCCACTCTCTCCACCACAAATCCCACAAGGTATGGAAAAGCATTAAATTTGCAACTTGCACTGGGAGACCACTTGTGTTGACACAGTCCCACTCATCTGTAAGACTTCTTGGATGTAACATGAAATCATAGCTTTCTCAAAAAGTACTCAATGCGAGATTGACAGTGGTCTAAGATTGACATTTCATTACTCTCTCTTTCAACACAAACTGCAAGTCACCATGAGCTATACATACAGATTGGGCCTCATAAAATATGGGCATGAATTTTTGCCCTAGTGACATCCATACGTATTGCTTTATGCACAACCATCTTGAAAGACAGTTGATTGTGAAACAGAAGTTACACTTATGAGTGAACATACCAATACCATAATAGTATATACTTGAAGTTATGCCATGCTACTCACATCTCATCACACAGTGCACCCACCTACAATGAATATTAATAAGACAATAACTGCAACTGATGAGAACTCTACCAAACTTCACAGCACCCACAATGTACACATAAACACTTGTTTACAGACCCAGGCAATGATTGTCATTCATTAAGTCATTATGCCATATGCAGCAGAGTAAAATGGCATATAATGACATGCATCAGTTTGTGCTTTAAATGTATCTGATTGATAGCAAAGTGACATGTAAAAAGGTTAACAGTTTCATTTACAGACTAATCCACAGCCATTACTTTGTCTCTACACATACAAACCCAAAGCCTAACCTTCGTTTATACAGATGCAAAGCCAACACGTACCCGTGGTCTGTACACACACAAATCCAATGACTACCCTTGGTCTATATTCTGAAATGCCAAAAGCCTGCTTATACTGACACACATATCTACTCCTTACTCAATTACTTTTTGTGTTTTGTTGATTTATGCTGACAACTGCATTCCATGATTAAGTGACCATGACATATCGTGGCAAGAAATATGTAACATGTGGCATGAAAGCAATGCAGAAAACAAGGCTTGTAAAGTCATTACACTTGCGTATTGATTCATAACTACTGCTCGGGTTGAAGAAATGTTAATATTTCCAGATGTTAGTGAATACAGAAATCTGAAAGAGTTGCATATTAGAGAAGAAACAATCAATGATCCTGCTTGATAATGTGTGTGGATAGAACAATACAATTACACCTAAAAACATGCAATATCACTACATTTATAAAATATATATTTATTAATCCTACTGCAGGGCTTCTGCTAATACTGTGATAACTGAAAATTAACTACTTCCTACATATGGAACTCACAAACTAAATGTAGGTTCTGTCCAAAATGTATCAGTGTAATAATAAAAAACTTCCTGATACATTATGTATAACAAATGCACCTTGGTGACAGTGCCCAACACAAACACAGTGTAAAAAAGCAGCTATCATAACCCAATCCTGAACCAACGCCAATCCCCTGTAAACAATCTAGGTAAATGCTCTGACATGGCCTATCAAAATGTACACAACTGACACAAGACACAAAATTTCTGCCAAAATTCAAGGCACCTTGGAAGCTATGGAGAAATAGTAATGATAACATGGGTTAGCATACCAGAGGAACTGAATCTTCAGAAACATCAATGTGACATCAAACCTCAAACAATTTTCCCAGTTTGAACACAGCATTGAACAGTTCAGTGCATACAGTTCTGTGACAGTTGAACACTTAAAATGGTCCAAATCTACATCACTTTATAAACTTATCCTGGGGTTTTACAAATTGCTATGCAAAGTATGGCAAAAATAACAACATAAAAATATTTACATTGGCAATGACATATGTTACAGGTCTTGTAAATATGAACTCATTATAATCTCATGAACAGCATTTGTTCCTCCACCACAACACACCCAACCTGAAGACACAGCACATGTTTAATGGATGAACGCCATATTACCCGGAGCGTTTGAAAACTTCACAGAAACTTCACCAACGAACTCATATTTCTACACAATTTGGGGAAAATGCTAAAACATGCTGAATGATGTAAACAGTTTCAGAATCACTCGTACCATTTTTAACTATATATGTTTAAGTCTACAGTACTGCTAGGAATATATAACTACAAGCATAACATATACTACTTCCACTAACCTCTACATTACCATTCAGCAACATCACTTTTACCACTATACACGAAACTACCGCGGTTCAAGTCATTTCTCGCCAGACTACTGGTACCCTCAACGTGTAACATACCTGATAAGGAGCTCTTCTGTAAAACCACCCCTGAATTAACGTCTACTACATGAACTTCCGACGATATTGTTGAGACAAGTATAATATTTAAATTAGGGTGATAAATTATAGTTCTAGAATCAGTTTCTATGTTCAAGCAACCGTCTTCAGCTAACTCCCACGGACCGTCATCAGCCATTTTGCTCCGTGGGTTCTAACCCCCCCAAAACCCCAATCTACTATAGTCATGTGACCATTACGTCAATATCACGGATTACCTACGCAGTGACATCCTACCCTGTGTTGTGATTGGGATGGAATAGGATGAGCTGCACATGGAATGTTGAGCATCAACGCTAAGGCTATAACTGTGGGAAGAGATTATTCTGTTATCCAAGGGTCCCATTCAACCATTCGTCCTCCCATTAAGTGGGCTCTTTCCCCAGGAACCAGGGGTTCAATATACGAAGCCGACCACTCATCCATCTATCGCTGAAGTAAAGAATGAGTGGGCATAAACCGCCGGTCCCCTTGCAAATACATGGCATAAATGAATGCTACAGCTCTTATTCAGTTCTATTGATTGTCAATGCAGCATAACATATCGTTCTTCAATCTAGTCGTGAAAGAAGTTGATAGAGGTAGCATCAACAACCGGGCGGAGAAAAAACTAATTACTTAATTTCGACGTTCACTGCCTTTGTAAGGAAACATTGGTTTTGCAACTGATCTTACGGAGTACAACTATAGACGCATTGAAAGGTTCAGCATTTCTTACTTCGACAATTCGAATCTTATGTAGCTACGTAAGTCTAATTGATGTATCTAGCATGGATTAACTACCGATAACAGCGTTTCGGAAAGTCTTGCTCGGTCTCCGGGTAATCAACAAACTCTGGGGTTTTTTAACTTTTTGCTAGTGTAACACAAAACCAAATTTAACAGTTTCAATTTTTTTTTTTTTTCGCTTAAATAGAATCTGAATTTCGAAAGCCTGGCTCAAGGTGGGGACCCGTCATTGTGTTGCATGCAACGGTGAGCATTAGAAAATATGTATAGATAACGCTTTATTTATTTTCAAAATTATCCTTTTTTATATTTCTATTTTATTTATTAAGGCCGCGTACCAGAAAACAATGATTGTAGTTTGAGTAACCATGAACTAACTAACGGAATATCTGTGTTTATTCCAACAGTGGGAAGAGTTTCATTTTACAAAAGAAGTTCGTCAGAATTGTGGCTTGTGCCGTGCAGAACCACATGGAGAAGTCAATTCGAACAATTAGGGATTCCACTTTTTTCCATGCCAGTGTATTACTGCGCTTCACTATTATAATCATAAAGTTTTTCAAACAAATTAATCTATACACAATATTAATACAAGGAATAAGCATCATCTTCATAGATCAAATGCCAACCTATTTTGTTTTTGAAAAAGTATATTCTATTCTGGTATAAATATTTTCAACAGTTTACCACCAAGTTTCAGTCTTCATAAATGACAAGGCAAAATTTAAAGCAGCCTTAAGAAAATACCTACATACACACTCCTTTTACTCTGTAGATAATTTTTTTTATGTGTAAAGATGATTTATAATACCGTTTTTGTAAAATGTTTTGTAGTCTTTTATACTGTACGTTTGTATATTTTGCGTATTTATTAATTGTTCCTCATTCTACTGTCTTTATAACATACGGATCTTTCGAATGTATGCATATATGTACGTTTTCAACATTCTCATCCCTGCCGCGGGAGTTCGTTCCACGAGACAACTTCCCGTATTTCGTAGTCCGGTCGTTAGACGCTTTGAGTGTTGTGAACAAGGTAGGCTACGATACGTATCGTTGGTCAACGCCTGCACGCCAATGGAAAGCATTACCGTTTCATCTCTGAACTGTAAACTATCGGCGACGTATATATTGTTCATAATCTCGTAATTCTGGGACGCCTTATATACAACTGCGTTTCATTTTGCAGTTGTATTGAAGTACGTTTTATACAAATCAGTTACGTTTCCTGTATTTTAATTTGGCACCAGGTGAGTTTGCTATTTATTCTTCTTTCACCTCTTATGATCATTGCTTGCGAGGCAGCTTACATAGCTTATAACCGTGGACTAACATTTAGGAAGTACAATCTCTTCTGCAAAGATCATCTCCTGTCTCTTTTAGAGGTGACGATGATGATAGGCAAACTATGAAATCTTTGGCGATTTGATTTTGCTAAAGTCCTTGTACAGTGTTTGATTCTTTTACACAATTATCTCTGAGCCAACATATGTTTCTCAGTGTGACGTTGTATGCTTACAAGTCACGCATTGTTTAGTGACTGGCTGAGAGAATTATTTGTGTGCTGAGCATATACGACAATATGATAACATACGTTTATTGAATTTGAACTGCATTTATGAAGGCAGCACAAGGAAATGCGCGCCGCTGTTTGACCCATTCTGTGTTTTAATTCAATCTCATATGGTTGTAACAGGCCCGCTTTACATTTCAACACGTATTCCAGAACGTAACATTACGCGGGAGTTGTACAAGTTTAGGACATGTTTACTGCTTGCTCTGTACCTAGTTGCGGTACCCACAAATGAAACTAGGCCTTTTATTCAACTGTGTCTCGAAGCTGACAGGGTTTTAATGTGGGGGCAGTTTAATTAGGAATAAACATAACTGAACAGAATAAAGACATTCACAAAAGAGACATTGAATATGTTTCTGTCTTCTGAAAACTGGATGGGTCTTCATAATGAGCAAAATGTCCATAACTGAAGAATCATGCTTCAATTCCCATCTGCTGTAAGAGACATTCTTCTTCTCCAAAGTATGCTAGCTGGCTGTGGGGCCCACCCATTCTGTTATTTGGTGAGCACTGGGACTGCATCCCTGAAAGTTAAAGTAGCTGGTGTGTTATTCTGACCCCTCAACCCCATTTAGTGCAAAGGTGAAGAATAAGTGCAGCTTTGCCTTCTCTCTGTGCCTTCAAGGTGTGCACACAGGGAATTTCACCTTTTACAACAGCAGCAGCAATAACACAGGAATAACTGGGACCCAGTTGCTTAAACTTCAAAATTAAAGCGGTTATAAAATAAAAGAACAACCTGAAGGGATGCAGAGTTGTGTGAGAAATTATAAATGTGATCTGAATGTTGATCAGTATATGTTGAAGAATAAATTATGCTTTTCCATTGCTCATTTTCTGTAAGCCAAAGAAAATCCACAATAAAATGGTCCTGCCAAGGCAGGTTGTGCCTTGTCCTGCTGTGAGATGCAAACAGCTCTGAAGTTTTCCTTTCTCTCACTTTGCCTTCTGCCATGTATCTGCATCATCTATACAATTTTTAAGGAACCTGTTTCCTTTTTCTCACTGGTCCTGTTGCATGCTAACACTTGCCATGTGGTCCCTATGTCCACCGTATTTCTGTTGTGCTTATGTCTACCATAAATACATGTATAGAACTTGAGTGTCACTAGCAGCAGTCTTTCCTATCTTTGTGATGGTGCCCCATGGTTTTGGTGCCACTTTCATCTTCTGTACCATAAGATGAACTCAAAAACTAATTAAAGAGAGGAATAGGGGTGGTCCTGTGTTTGTATATCACAATGGGATGTCACACATAAAGATAAAAAATTATAATTAAGGGACTCTGCTCACTGTCTTTATATGCAAGGTTGGGTGTGAAGCCTGGGGCATTATCAAGTTTAGTCATGTAATGGTCCATTAGGGATGCAGGTAACACGGTCATGTATCTGAGGATTGGGTCTTTGGGATGTTACATGGTGCCTCTGGGTTGGTGTTTCCCAACGTGCTGAAAGCACTGTTCCTTATATATGTTTGGAAACACTCATCCTGAAACACAGCATCACATTCCAGAACACCTGAATAGCTATAGAAGCACTCACCCAGCAATGCAGCGTCACATCCCAGAAGACCTGAATCCTCAACTACACCGCTGTAGAAACACCCAGCATTGCAGCATCACATCCCAGAACTCCTGAATCCTCAACTACACTGCTGTAAAAGCACTCACCCAGCTACCCAGCATCACATCCCAGAAGACCTGCCTCCTCAACTACACCACTGTAGAAACACCCAGCAATGCAGCATCACATCCCAGAACACCTGAATACTCAACTGCACTGCTGTAGAAACACCCAGCACTGCAGCGTCACATCCCAGAACACCACTGTAGAAGCACTCACCCAGCAACACAGCATCACATCCAAGAAGACCTGAATTCTCAACTACAGTGCTGTAGAAGCACTCACTCAGCAACATAGTGTCACATCCCAGAAGATGTAAATCCTCAACTACACTGCTGTGGAAACCTCAGATCTCAAACATTGTAAGTAGCTGGTGGACTGAATGTGTTGTGATGTTTTACTACTGACAGGAGCTGTGATGTAATCAACAAGTCCCTTGAAATCATGTTTATCTGCACACATATGCACAGCATACAATGCAGTTATGGTATGGGATTAAGCTGTGGCCCACCAGTGGTGTAGGACGTGCCAGTAGAACTCAAATTGTCAGTGAAATTGTGAAGTAACTCCCTGACATATTTCTTGAGGTCAGGCTGTGCTGCAGGTCGGGCGCTATCTCAGCAGACTGAAAACAATCTGTTTGTATCTTTCATCCTGTATGCCCCTCGTGACATTTGGATGGTTCTGGAGTTGAGACATTCTTATCACTGCTCTTGTGCACCCAAAGTGGCCATCATCACATCCTAAGGCTGATTATTAAGGCAGTTATTGAGTGAATCTGACATTAAATAATTGCCAAAATTGAGTGGTGAATGGCTATTCCATTACTTTTCCTTTTATGTATCATGTCACAACTGGATGTGTAGACCAAATTGTATGGCTGATGATAAAGACTGCTGATTCCACTAGTAAGACACTTAATGTGGAAAGGCCAGCTTAAAATTACTTAATGTAAAAACTTAGCAGTGACATCACCACATGCAGCATTAACTTATTTTACATACAAAAATGCTCTGGGGACAGCTACTGCAATGCACCACACCCGAAGAAGGGAATATGGCTAGTAGGCTGCTGTTGAAGGCTTGCCTCCCTAACTCCCACTCTGTACATACTGAGAGGCATACATATCATACTTATGCCTATAATTGGGAATCTATCATCTGAAAAACTGAGGTCCATCTTGTTCTTGGCACGAAATTAAAAACATTCTGTACAGGTGTGTTTCTGAAAATTGCCTGCTGTGAAGTTGGGTTCATCTTACATTTGCATATGTATGGCATCTCAGATTTTTCAGACTGTTTTTGATTCTGCAGTTCCCACCTTGCCCAGCACTGCCTGTGTTGGTTATGAAAGGGTAACTGAACAACTGCAACATGTCAAACCTAACGTGATACCCCCATGACCAAAAATCTGATTACACTTGACAGTGATGCACATCTGGCCTCATCTGACAATTGTGATGACAGTGACACAGAGAATTACAATTCTGAACTACATCATTATTTCTTGTTACTGTTGTACTCAGATACTGGCATCTCCAGTGACTGTTTCGAACTCTGATGTTCCTTGAGTCAAGACAAACCTGTGTCAGTCACCAAATCATGGAACCACAACCAACAGATTCTGGAACAAAATTGTGCTTAGGAGTCAGCCTCCTGGGAAGTGACACCATGTTGTTTTGAGTGTCACATCCCAGAAGACAAAATCCTCAGTAAGACCTCTGTGACAACCTCAAGTCTTGCATCGTAGAGCTCATGTCACAACTCCACACACACCCAAAACAGTTGTTCTCATTTTAGATTTTATCCAGGTACTGGAGGAAACAATATGATCTAACAACCATATCTGACCATAGTGAGATTCCTTCTGATGCATCTGCATTTTGGACAGACTGCCTTTGCACATGCAAGGTTGAAACAGGCAGTAAGAATGAAAATACCCTAGTCTACCATACCTGCCTATAATGTAGCAAAGAAAAACTGTCAGGGCAATGGCAGGAATCTGTTATTTTATGTACTTATGACAAACCTACAAACAGGTTTTAGTACAAATTGTCACTTGTATGAGATGCAGAAATTAACACCTGTTTATTGATTTGAAAATCAGTTTTCACTTATACAAGTCCTTACATTTTTAATACATAATAAATATTGTTTGGGTTAATTCATATTTTATATTCAGGATGCTGTCCAAAGTTCATATATTTTCCATACAGCTTTAATTACAGCTCTTTGTCCATGAGCTAATGACTATTAATGTTGTTTAAATGCAGCAGCTGGCCATGAGTGTTGTTACTTTCATCCCCTGGTACCATTTCTTGTACTAAGATGAATCTTGTATGTCTGGGGACAGACAAGCAGCCTGTGGATCAAATCAAAATGCATAACATGAAGTAATGGGAAATTAATTTCACTTTTATGAGGTCTCACCTTACAAGCAGGTTTTGAGGAATAAAATGAACTTGTAAACTGAAGTACAGCATAGTTCCTGAGAAATATCACTGTTATAAACTATATGTGAAACTATACAATATTCTTCTCTCAAATACACAGACAAAATTAATGTAGACTATCAGTAAGTACAGTTAAGTCCCCAACTTAAATCATTTCAAGTTATGCAGATCCATTTACCTATGTTATATGTTTACACTGAAACTGCAATTTTCATACTTTTGCACTTTCTTTTTACCTTCAACTATCTACTGAAATGAATGTGTATGTCAAAAAATATATTGTATTTAAGCACTGTTGGACTTGTGTGGCTTTCAACTTGATGTGGAAACCTTCAGAAGAAATTAACCTTATATGTTGCAGCCTTGATGTATACGCCATAGTTGAGTGTATGTGTCAGACTGAACACACCAATAAAGTACTGGTTGAGCGGTCTAAGTGACTTCTGTCTTGATTTTCACCATTTAACTAGCTGCTTCTTACAAATTCTATGCTTCTCAATTATTCTGTTCTGTGACACATGTAACATAATGCTGAAAAAAAAAGTACATCAATATGCTCAAATGTGAGAAAATAGAGAGTAATTTTTATCGATAGACTGAGCAACACAGAGTGGGAGCATCATTCGTCACTGTGCAGCCACAGTGTTGCCTGTGCTTGTTATTTTTCATGCTGCATACTCCTAACATTGAACAGAAACTGTATCTCTCTCCGTCTTGTCACTAACAGCAGTGCACTTCACAAGTTTGTGCATTTGGGTGTTATTACCAGTTTTGTGAAATTAGGAACAATGTTTTGTGGTGTTCTTAGTTGCATAATGATCATACCAAGTGTCTTGAAGTCATTCTGTCGGTTCAATATTTGAAATGGGGACATACAATGAGTGTGTTTGTTACAGAAACCTACTTTCCCCTCCCCCCATCTTTTAACAAAATGATGTATCCCATGGATATAATGTTTTTTCAGTAACATATGATGGCATCATTAGTGCTACAGATGTTACAGTTTCATCTGTCACTCACACATACACACAAAATGCATGTGACTTTAGCTTCCAGCAGTGGAAGAAATCTGCCTGGCTGTCATCATGTGAGGAGCAACTTAGCATAGAAAGGTTCAAGTTACATACTTTAGTTGTAGGGTGCAAAAATCCCAGTTGCCAGGTCACCTGGACAACTGAACTTTGTAGGGAGGTACCTAATATTTGTGAGTTCTCATTATGGAACTTGCTTCATATCACCGTTCTGGTACCCAGAATTTTGAGGTGGCTCCTAGATTTTTGGAATATCTGTGCACCCCTGCTTTAGATCAATCTATTCTATATTTGCACACTGGGGGCCTCAGTATAGTCATAATTTTGTACATCTAACTGGATTAAAATTAAAAGTTGAAAAGTTCAGAATCATTTTTAAGATACAGTGTACTAAAAAAAAGTAACAGTTTCACACGTTTGCACTGAAGTAACCAGTGAGCCTACAGTGACATGATAGATATATTCAAATTTTAGTTACATATAATCAAATTTTGAGAACTTTTCTAATAATTCATACATATCACATCTTTGCAGGCTGACTAGTTACTTCATTACAAACATGTGGAACTGTCACCTTCTTTTTGAATTAACTTGTATTATTGGCTAATGTTTTTTGTAGGTTGCTGAGATTTCATTATGAGCGATAAAAGCTCCATGGATGGCTCCGATTGGCAGAATGAAGATGATAACAGAAGTTGGGACAGTGCAGAGGACCTTGGTGTGTTGACAAGCCAGTTATGTCGAGTGTGTGCTGAAGCAAGTGAACATATGGTCCAGTGTTTCGGAGAGAGAGGAATGGAAACTCAGCTGGTTGATAAAATACACACACACTTACCTATCATGGTACATTTCTTTTATACGGTGATAAGTACTCATACAATAGTTTCCACACTATAAGATGCACTGTTTTTTCCTGGAAAATGCTGCATGAAATTGTCTCGTGTCTTATGGTCTGAAAGTGTTTTGGCATGACCAGCTGACACCACATACTATAGTAAGCATTTTTAATTTGTGCCTAAAATATGAATAAAATGTTATATGGTAATTATGTTTTTTAATATTGTGATGAAGGGGGGTATTATGCTTGTAGGCGATATAATCTTATAAACACTGCAAAACTTAAAGCGTAACCTGTATGCAGATCACAGAGGAATTTAAATTTAATCTGTTGGGTCCACAGTGAGGACTGTTCTGCTGGAGGTAAAGTGGCTACGGTCTGAAGCTGACCACTCACTTCCATCTAGTGTTGAGGTCAAGAATGAATGGAGTTACACCTCCACACCCTCATATACCTTCATGGTGTGCACAGGGGCAGCTTTCTGTATGTGGATCGTAATTAGGATAGTGTGTTATCATACATGGCACAAAAATAAAACTTTCAATTTCCAACATAAAATTAGTTATTAAATATATAAAATTTTGGTACACCTGGATATTATGAGCTTGCCACTGGTTCAGAAAAGAAAATAAAAATTTTGTTCAGCCAAACTACATGCCACATTAGAAATTAGGGGGCAAAACTGCGGATTTTGTTTGTCTACATGGCTACCAGTATAAAGGGCATGTTTTTGAGGTCACTGTACATACATGTAATTGCTATAATTTTGACAGTGCTGACAAACCAGATACTGTGGCGTGTCAATCTAGCACACCTTTATTGATAAAATAAATTACATTTGTTTTTTAGCCATTAAGGAAAGACAAGCGGTAAGTAAACAAGTTTGATGTGGAGATTTAATGCCAAGAAGCCAAGTGAGCTCAAAGACAGGAAGCAGTATCAGATTTAGGTCTCAAACAGTTTTGCAACTTTGGAGTACATAAGTGATAGTGAGGACATAAATGGGGCTTAGGAGAACATTAAACAGAATATTAAAATCTGAGCTACAGAGAGTCTGGGTCTGTAAGAAATGAAGCAGCATAAGCCATGGTTTGATGAAGAATGTTTACAATTTTTAGATCAAAGGAAGCAGGCTAAACTGCAGTGGTTACATGATCCAAACCAAAGCATTGTAAATAATCTAAACAATGTAACACATGAAGCTAGTTGACATTTCAGGAACAAAAAGAAGGAATATCCGAAAGCTAAAATTGATGAACTTGAAACTAACAGTCAGACCAAGATATCATAAAACTTGTATAGGGGCATCGGTGACTTTAAGAAGGGTTACCAGCCTAGAATTAATACAGTAAATGTTGAGAAAGGTGATTAAGTTACAGACTCCCACAGTACTGTGGCCAGGTGAAGGAACCATTTCTCTCAGCTGTTCAATGTATATGGGGTTTAGTTATGTTAGCCAGACAGAAATAGACACATTAGAACCACTAGTGCCTGAGCCCAGTGCCTTTGGGGCTGAGATGGTTTCATGGAACATGAATATTTTTAAATTTACACAGAAATATCACAGTGATATTAAAGCCTTAAAGGTGTTGAGGTTGCAGTTTTGTTTTGATTACATGTTATGAGTTGTTAATGAATGCATATTTTCATAAGGTTACCCACAGCAATTCAAATTACTCTAAGAAAAGTGCTGATTCTTATAACAACACTATGTACATTTCACAAAATACACAGTTTTTCTTGTACAAAGAATGTGTAAGCACCACACACCTTCAAAAACTTCAGTGTCCTGAACTACACGATGCCACTTCCAAAAGACTCAAATCTTAATATTAACTGCTGAGAAACTCTGACCACAAATTTAACCACAATATTTTGCAGAACATAAAAATAGTGAATGGGTAGTAAAGAACGTTCAGCACATAAGTTATGGTCATTATTTCAGATGCCACAGAGATGAGTGTTAGATCTAGAAGTACATGTGTAGTAAATAACACTGTCAATGTATCATTTTTATGCGCAGGTTACTGAAAATGATTTACTGCCAACAAATGTTTGTACTTCCTGTGTCTCAAAACTGGAAATATGTCATGAACTGGTTATCAACTGCCTGGATGCAGATGCAAGGTTGCGGACTATACTGGGCTTTGATGTAATGCCAACTGAGGAGGTAAAAATATCTTCTTTTCAGAAGTATATAAGGGAACAGTCTACCCCTATGTGACTGTTTATTACAATTTATTATCATGAGGGATTCAGAAAGAATATTTAAAGTCATCATAGTAACCAAAAATTATGGCTGTGCCATGAGTGAGGTGATTGGTTGCCAGCCTGTCAATTTGGAGGCATAGGTTTGATCCAAGGCCAGTACAGGTGAAATCTGTGGTGGACAAAGTGGCAGTGGGACAGGTTCTTCCACAACTACTTCAGTTTTCCCTGTTTTTCTCCCAGTACGTCAGTTTCCCCTGTCAGTATCATTCAACCAATGCTCCATACTCATTCGTTCATCTATTCATCTACTACCCATGCTGTATACGGTTTTTCCTCCCAGTACTTCAGTTTCCCCTGTAAGTATCATTCCACCAATGCTTCTTACTCATTCATTCATCTACCACTGATGCTGTGTAATGTTTTCCTCCCAGTATTTCAGTGTCCCCTGTCAGTATCATGCCACCAATGCTGTATAATCTTAGCAACTGACAGTGTTGAATAATAGCATGCTTAAGAAAACAAAATTAGAGGATACTGCCCTGAATGTTGGTGTCATCTTTGTCTGCATGGATGTGGCAAGGGTAAACTATAGAAGCATGATCTTTATACCAAGTTTCAGAAACTGATTCAAACGTTATTAGAAGTGAGAAGAGCAGATTGGTCTTCTCATACTCAGTTTTCCTTTTATGTATATATATATAAGAAACTAGACTACAAGGCATATCCTGCCCATGCTGTTTGCTGTAAGAGTGAAACATTTGCATTCTGTGTAACATTTCTTTCATTTATTAAAAAATAATTTTGAATCGTGGACATAAAAATTCAATTACAGGAGCAGTATGGGTATAAACGACCAGAGAGTCCTGATTCAGCTGAGTCAAGTGAGAAAATGGAACAGTCACAGGACAACAACACAATAAAACTGGACACAAAACCATCTACAGAGAAGGAACCAAAAGAAAATGAAGAAAAGCATAAAATGGATGAAACACACAATGCAGAACAGAAAAGTGGTTCAAAATGTGAGGTAAGATGTTTCTGTGGTTCATTTTATGATTTGGGCCAAGACAGTAGGTAGGCTATGGGCTGTGGTTCAGTTCGTAGCAGAGAGAACATTCTGGGGTCCACCCAGCCTCCTTTTTGGTGGATACTGTTGTTAAAGTGGCCAGGGCATGAAGGTGACCGACCACTCATCACCTAGTGCTGAGGATGAGAATGCATGGAGGTATACTGTGTTCATCCCTATGCCTTCATGATGTGGTGTTTAACTGAACACAGGACAAATTTACATGGTAGTTAATTTTATAATGTGTCAGTGTTTCAGGCTTTGTAGTATTGTTGGTAGTATGATGAACTGGAAAGGACTTGGAAGGAAATCAACATGACAGACCCCTGGGTACTAGCATACAATTCGACTAGAGACACTGAGTAAAACCACAACAGAGATCTGTTACATGTTTAGAAGAACAGTGTACCATAACTTTCTAGCTGAGCTCTCTAACACTGTACACAGTTGCAGCTGGTATAGTGCAGGCAGCATTATGCTCACCTCAGAATGGCCAGGCAGTGTTAGACCCCTTACAAAAACATTCACTGTCTTCAATGTACATTCATAGCTTCAGTCAATGTGGACATCTTTCCCTTCTACCAATGTGCTACTTCTCCTCTGTGCCAACAACTATCAAGTCATCTGGTCACTACTGTACATAACTAACTAACCAACCAACCAACCCTACTGTATGGGCTTGAGAAGCCAAGAGTTCCTGTGTTAGTGAAGAAATTCCCCACATTCTCTGTAACCCAAAAGGCCATTACTGTTATTCTTACATTTCCAACTAAATGCACTTACAGTAAACAAACATATATTGTATTATCTTATGGTATACACTCTCCTAGATGTTTCAGCTTAAATAAGCCATTAAAAGAGCATGGCACCTGTCCCTGTCCTGAGCCATATTGCTCAAATTATGCCCTTACACATTGTTTCTTTAACATCCATTTTAACATTATCCTCCCATCTATGTCTTAGGTCTTCCAAGTAGTCTCCTTCCTTCAAGTTTCTGTACCAAACCCTCTTATGGTCCACATGCCCTGCCCATCTCATCCTCCTTCATTTGATAACCTTTGTAACATTTGGTAAGCTGTACAAACCATGAAGCTCTTCACTGTGCAGTTTTCTCCAGTCTCCCATCACTTCCTCCCTCTTAGCCCCAAATATCTTCCTTGACGACCTCCTTTTGAATCCTCAGTGTGAAAGACAAAGTTTCACATCGAAATAAAATAACAGGCAAAATTACAGTTCTCTGTATTTTCTATGTATATTCTTAAATAGCAAATGGGAACACAAAATATTCTAGACTGAATGGCAAGAGACATTCCCCAGATTTCATCTGTTCTTCTTTCTTGAAGTCTGATTTGTTAATACTATTCCCAATGTATAATTATGTGTGTATATGAAATAAAATCATGTTTTCTTCCAGGTGAAGGGAGGTTACAAGGTCATTTTGCTGAAAATGAAGAAATCCAACACAGTATCACCCGATACACAGATGCAGAAGGCTATGAAGTTTCTGAAAGCAGGAGGAAAAACTTATAAAGTTCTTAACACAACAAACCAGAAATCCCTTATGTAAGCTAAAGCTGTCTCATATATCAAAAGGACATGCAGCAAGCAGTACAGTCCCTCTCATTCTGTGTGGTGCATACTATCCAAGGCATTGGTGGTCTTCTGATACCTCATTACCACCCTAAGCATGCAATTTCAGTTAGAGAATTTGGGTTGGACCACGGTTTGTTTGCAGACAGACATTCAGTCACTCACTCACACCCATGTGCCCCACACACACACACACACACACACACGCGCATGAGGGCTTATCACAAATATCCATGACATGATTTTTTATAAGGGAAGTAATAATAGCATCAGAGTGACAACCATGCAGGACATTTGGTAACATCTTCTGATGTTGCATACCACAAGGGTCAAGTGGCAGGTTGACTGAGTTGTAAGCCAGCTGATCTATAGCACAAGTGTGTTTGTGCCTTCGTAGCATTATGAATTGGATGTGCTGCAGAAGCAGTGTTTTGCATTAAGTTCTACTGGAAATTTGGTCAAATGACCACAGAATTTTATGAAATACTGCAACAAGCATTCAGAAAAACTGCACTGGATTGGTCCAAGATTGGTCCAAGACATTAAAGTGGTATTGCCTGTTTAAAAGTGGTTGCCCTTCCACAGATGATCCATACACAGACCAGCCATCAGCGTTGCCAATCCATGAGACTCTTGCCCTGTCAAAGAATTAATGCATGAGAACCAGCATTTAACAATCAGAGATATTGCCACTGGGCTCAGTATTGCATTAACCATGTGTCAAATGGTACTGACGTGTTAGGAAAATGATACAACCTTCATACCAAACATTATTATTACAGGAAATGAAATGGGTGTATGGTTACAATTCTGCAACAAAACAAATGTCCCAATGGGCAGTGCTGTCATCACATTGGCCAAAGAAACCTAGGCAAGTTAAAAACCAAGCCAATCCTGCTCACTACATGTGGAGGGTCTGGTGCATCATGAATTTCTTCCCGAATGCCACAGATGTTCATATTTCGTCAAAAAAGTGCCTTTTGGTACCTAGATACTACGCCACAGCAATGCGAAATGTACAGTGGCCCTGGCTGCCAGGGAGTTTTTGGCCAAGCAGGGCAACCCAGTGGTTTCCCATCTGACTTACCAGATTTGGTCCCCTGTAACCTTTTCCTTTTCCCCAGGCTCAGTGTCATCCTGAAGGGGAAAAGATTTTGAGGGCACAGAGATACAGCTGAATATGACAAGGTGGTTGCAAGCCATTCTGAAACAGGCCTACCACACATGCCGTAAAAAGTGGCAGAATTAGTAGCATCACAGCATATAATCTGAAGGGTAATACTTTGAAGGAGATAACTGAGGAGTAACTTTAAAGCACTTTAACTTTCATATCATAAGTCCTGTCCCAGTGATTTTTGATCACTCTTTATATATACATATGTGCGAGGTCTGTCCGGAAAATTCCCGAATATATCACATAAAAATTTTCCCGTCTTACCTTGAAGCTATTCAGTCATGTCACCTTCAAAGTACTCCCCTCTACTCTGTATGCACCGCTACCAGCGTTTCTTCAATGTTCTGAAGCATTCCTGGAAAGCTTTTTTAGGAATGCTGCGCAAATGCACTAGCGAATTTATCTTGATTGCCTCAATAGACTCAAAACGGTGGCCTTTCAGCGTTGATTTGAGGTTTGGAAAAAGAAAAATCAGCTGGTGCGAGATCTGGAGAGTATGGAGGCTGTGGAAGGACAGTCTTCGCGTGTTTGGCCAAGAATTCACGTCAACTCGATTCTGTTTTTGATCTTCCATCAACAGGCGTGGCACAAATTTGGCTGCAATGCGATGCATGCCCAAATTTTGGGTAAGAATTTCGTGGCACACTGTTTTTGAGATACTCACTTCTTCAGCTACCTCTCAAACTGTCAAACGATGATTTGAACGGATGACTTCATGAACTTTTGCAACATTGTCGCTTTTTGACGTTGATAGCCGTCCCGAAAGCGGATCATCATCAACCGAAGTTCGGCCCTCTTTGAAACGTTTCCACAACTCGTACGTTTGAGTCCTGCCCATGGCTTCTTCCCTGAATGCTATTTTCAACATTTCAAATGTCTCAGTAACAGATTTTCCAATTTTCACACAGAATTTCACACAAATTCGTTGCTCGTGAA
>Ga0123357_10000448_pt1 | contig 39751 bp, 35 predicted proteins | sample TergutEmb28metaG_FD_89873 | JGI IMG/M metagenome (GOLD analysis project Ga0123357, IMG submission 89873) | Embiratermes neotenicus P4 segment gut microbial communities from Petit-Saut dam, French Guiana - Emb289 P4 | ecosystem: Host-associated > Arthropoda: Insects > Digestive system > Gut ...
CAGCGAGACAAAAATCGCTGCAAGATCAACATGAATGGCACCCTGCTGTGTGTATCGTGCCTCCATTCGAGAACCTCAGGAAATCCTGGCAACCGGCGGCCGCCTTCATTCCCCATGGTATCTTTTTCACGTTGTCGCGGCACCGAAGACGCTTTTCATAACCGAGGTGAATCCGTGGCAAAATGGATGACCATCGCGGCTGGAAAGGCGCAGTTTTTCCCGGATTTCGAGCCGGGTGCGACCTGCCCCTGGTCCGACCCGGGCAGTTTACACAAATCCGAATCCGTACAGGCCGCAAGGCCGCGCCTGCCCCGGCAAAACCGCCGCCAACACCAGCCAGGACGGCTCGGCAAAAACCGATCTGACAGCCTGCCAAAAGGCGAACTTATCCAATGAAACCAACGAGTGTGGGAGGTTTTGGCAAAACCCTGGAGTGGCCTGCCGATTCTGCGATCTGCACGGCTCCTGATCAGCGGGTCCCAGCTTCGAGCGTGCGCCTACCCTGAAATCAGGGGCTTCGGCCGGATCAAAAGTTCCATTCCGACCGACGGGGAGCCCCCATGCCCGACCAGGGAGCCGGGTCTGCCGCTTGTGCAGCGCAAAACGTCGTTCAATTTCAACGTGTTGTTTTACTCCGGTGAGGGATTGAGCGAACCTGGAAGGAACCGCAATCCAGCTTTCCAGAGTTTTTCTGGATTCTGGAAGCCTTAAGGATTGAGCGACGGCTTAACAGGATTCGAACTCTGGAAACGATGTATCAGCGCACCACCCCGGAGATGAAACCGACCTTGCGGCGCGGCGGCTTGATGTCTTTTTTGAGGAAACAGCGTGATTCGCGGCCGACATAGCCAGGGCGGGCAAAGGTCCAGGCCCGGCATCTGGTCTCGGCGATGCAGGCCGCGCGACAGGCCCCCTCACCTTCCCCATTGCGCAAATCGACGCCGCGCAGGTCCCCGCCGGGACGATCAATCGAACTTTCCATGCCTTCCCGATGCGGTTCGATCACACCCGCACCCCGCACCCCGGAGACGCAGCAGCTTTCCCGCACCCGGGGTGGCACCATATTCTTGAGCCAGCACATCGCCGAGCCGCGGCCACCGCTGGGATAGCTGAAGGTCCAGGCCCGACAGCGACGATCGCGCTCGCACTGCATCGCGCAGTCCTCCGGGTCGCCGGAGGCCACTGAAATGCGCAGATAATCTCCGCCAGGCCGGTCAAACGACGTCTGGGCCTGCGCGGCCCCGAGACCAAGCGCAAGCACGGCACACGTGACGGCTGTCAGCATGCGTCCTTTGTTCAACGGACCGTTCTCAGCTTGCTGCGTTGCGGATTCCCCTATCATTTGATCGCCACGAACCTGTACGGACGATGAACAGAACACATGCCCTGCCTCGCCGAAGGCGTTGCCCGGAAAGCCCGGCAAGCCTGGCCCTTAGGCCGACCCGACGAGGGCCGCGCTTTCAGAACACGCATTCCGAATAGGCGGGGTCCACCTGGCCCCGCCACGGGCCATGGAAATTCTCCAGCATTTCGTCCGCCGGGGTCCGGCCGGCATCGATGATCCGCTCCAGCGGATCAAGATGGCAGGTCTCGTCGCGTCCGTCCTGGTCCAGCTGCGCGCGCCGCTGAAGTCCCTGGCGTGCCAGAGAAAGACATTCCCTGGCCAGCGCGAGCAGGTCCTGCTGGCGGATCTGCGCCTTGAAGCCCAGGCGCGGAACCTGGTCACGCAGGCTCTGGCGCTCCTCGGCGCTCCAGTCTCTGACCATCTCCCAGGCGGCATCAAGGCTGGCGCCGTCATAGAGCAGTCCGACCCAGAACGCCGACAGCGCCGTCACCCGGCTCTTCGGGGCACCGTCGGCTCCCCGCATCTCGATATACTGCTTGACCCGCACTTCTGGGAAAATCGTCGACAGATGATTGGCCCAGTCCGACAGTGTCGGCCGCTCACCTGGAAGGACGTCACTGTGACCGTCGAAAAAGGTCCGGAACGGCAGGCCCGAAACATCGATATAGCGGTCCCCGCGCTTGACGAAATACATCGGCACATCAAGCGCGTAATCGACATAACGCTCAAACCCCATGCCCTCCTCGAAGGCGAAAGGCAGCATGCCGGAACGGGCATTGTCGGTGTCGCGCCAGATCTCGGAGCGGAACGACAAAAAGTCGTTGGGCCTCCCTTCGGTGAAGGGCGAATTCGCAAACAGCGCGGTCGCCACCGGCTGCAGCGCCAGCGACACCCTCAGCTTCCTGACCATGTCGGCTTCCGAGGAGAAGTCGAGATTGGTCTGTACGGTGCAGGTGCGGTACATCATGTCGAGGCCGAGCGTGCCGACCTTGGGCATGTAACTGGTCATGATCCGGTAGCGCCCCTTGGGCATCACCGGGATTTCGGCCCGCGCCCATGACGGCGTGAAACCAAGACCAAGAAAGCCGATGCCGAGCGGCTCGGCGACCTCGCGCAGATGCACCACATGCTCCACCAGCTCGGTCGCGGTCTGATGCAGGGTCTCGACCGGGGCGCCCGAAAGCTCGAACTGACCTCCCGGTTCCAGCGAGATCGCCCCGCCGCCATCCGGATCATGCAGACCGATAATATGGTCCTGTTCCATGATCGGGTCCCAGCCCAGCCGCTCCCGCATGCCCTCCAGCAGGGCCGAGATCCCTGCCGCCCCGGCATAGGCCACCGGCCTGTGGCCGACAATGGCGAAGGGCGTCTTCTCGTGCTCGGTTCCGATACGGAACTGCGCCTCGTTCTTGATGCCGGACTCGAACCACGCGACAAGTTCATCACGTGACTTGAGGGGGGTCATATCGATCTGATCTCGCGCCATATCAAACTCACTTAAAAGGGCGCTTCGACTGAACGCGCATGGGTCCGGGGGTAAAACCCGCATTCTGCGCCTTCTCGGGCGAGGGATCGCGGGGGTGAATTCCTTGTAGCATCAATCATTGCAATCCCTTCATGGCAATGCCGACATCGAATCATCCGGCAGCGGCCGCCTTGCGGTACTGGAGCACCCCAGACGGTCGAGCAGCGCACAGAGTTCCAGCACCTCGGCGTCCGACAGTTTCGAGCCGACATGCTGTTCGATCGCGCTGGCATAGGCGCTCCACATCCGCTTCTGGAGCTCCCGGCCCGCCGCCGTGATCCCGATAAACTGGCCGCGACGGTCGATCCGGCATTCCCGCCGCGCCGCCAGACCTTCCTCGACCAGGCGGTCAATCAGGCGCGACATCGCATATTGCGGAATAAGGAGGTGGCGTTCAAGTTCGACCGGACGCAATTCGCCCTTCTGCGAATGCACCAGTTCCAGCAGCACATCATACCACAGAAGCGGCGGAAAGCCGGCTTTCTTCAGGTCCTGCTCCACCGCATCAAGCACCCGGCTCTGCACCTGAACCAGACGGGCCCAGGCGGCCGTCGCATCCTGCGGTGATCTCCCCGTCATCCTTCAACACCCTGAAAAACCGCCAGAGGCCGCTCCCGGCCCCTCACCCAGCTTCGGTCCCCTTCGGTCCGCATCCATCTTGACTATTTGATGCAATTGCATCTAATCAGCTTCCGCTCGACAAAGCTAGTCAGGCCGAGCCCAAAAGGGCCGGGATTTGCGGCCGGGCCTGAGCCGGAACAGCATTTTTTTCAAAAAGCCAGCCCGCGCATCCGGCGTTGCCCGGTGCGCCACCTCCGGAGACTGCCATGAAGCTTTATTATTCGCCTGGAGCCTGTTCTCTGTCCCCGCATATCGCCCTCCTCGAAGCCGGCCTGCCCTATGAACTGGTCAGGGTCGATATCCGTGCCAGGAAACTCGCAAACGGCGACGACTATCTCAGGATCAACCCCAAGGGCCAGGTGCCGGCGCTCGGTCTCGACAATGGAGCGATCCTGACCGAAGGCGCAGTCCTGGTCCAGATCATCGCCGACCAGGTTCCGGAACGCGGCCTGGCGCCCCCACGCGACAGTTTCGAGCGCTACCGTCTGCTCGAATGGCTCAACTTTATTTCCTCCGAGCTGCACAAGACCTTTTCGCCGCTCTTTGCGCCCAGTCTGTCAAACGACACCAAGGCCTTCTTCAAGGACCGGCTGATGGCGAAATTCGCCTATGTCGACACTGCGCTGGCGAGCAAAGACTATCTCATGGGTGAGCGCTTCACGGTTGCCGACGGCTATGTCTTCACCGTTCTGACCTGGGCCGAGGCCATGAAATTCGACCTCTCGGGCCTCCCCACCCTGCTCGCCTACAAGGCCCGCGTCGCCGCCCGGCCGATGGTGCAGGAGGCGCTGCGGCGCGAGCACGACGCCCAGAGCGCGTAAAGATAAAGGACAGCTTCTGCCCCACCTGCAGGTCCGCCTGCCGCAGGGCGCAGGCATCAGATAAAGGCCGGGCGCGCAGCACCGCTCCCGGCCTTTTCAGCCGGCGTTCATGCGCCTGCGAAGCGGCTGTAGAAAGTCTCACCGCGCGCCGCCATCTCTTCGAGCAGCGGCGGCGGGGTGAAGCGGGCACCGAATTTCTCTTCCAGGGCACGGCAGACCTTGAGAAATTCGCTCACCCCCATAAAATCGATATAGGACAGCGCCCCGCCGGTGAACGGTGCGAAGCCGAAACCGAGGATCGAGCCGACATCGGCTTCACGCGGATCGGTGATCACACCTTCCGCAACCGTGCGCGCAGCTTCCACCGCCTGCACCACCAGAAAACGCTGTTTCAGTTCCCCGACATCGATGGCGTCGCCCTCGAGCTGCCGCCGCTGCAGCGCCTTGAGACCCGGCCACAGGCTCTTGGGCCCCTTGCCCCTGGGCGGATAATCGTAAAAGCCCATGGCATTCTTGCGCCCGAGGCGGCCCTGGTTCTCGACCAGTTCCACCATCAGACCTTTCATGTCCTGATTGACCGCCTCAGGGCCGAGATCGGCTTCGGTCGCCCTCATGATTTTGAGCGAAAGGTCGAGGGCGACCTCGTCCGACAGTGACAGGGGCCCCACCGGCATTCCGGCCATGCGCGCAGAGTTCTCGACCATCGCCGGCGGCACGCCGTCGAGGAACATCTCGACGCCCTCGGCAACATAGCGCATGACGCAGCGGTTGGCGAAGAAGCCGCGGGAATCACTGACCACGATCGGGGTCTTGCCGATCATCCGGATATAGTCGATCGCACTCGCCAGTGCCGCCTCTCCCGTATTGCGTCCGCGAATAACCTCGACCAGCAGCATCTTCTCAACCGGCGAGAAGAAGTGGATGCCGATAAAGCGCTCCGGGTCACAGAAGGACTCCGCAAGCGAGGAGATCGGCAGCGTCGAGGTGTTGGAGGCAAAGATGGTGCCCGGCCCGAGATGCGGCGCTGCCCTGGCGAAGGTCTCGGCCTTGACCTTGCGGTCCTCGAACACCGCCTCGATCACGAGATCACAGCCTTTTATCGCGGCATAGTCGGCACTCGCCTCGATGCGTGCCGCCAGCGCGTCCCTCTCGGCCGGCCTGGCCCGGCCTTTGGCAATCCGGCCCTCGATGATGCCGAGCGCCTGGGCCTTGCCCTTGTCGGCGCTGTCCTGATCGCGATCAATCAGGACCACATCCAGCCCGGCGCGCGCCGAGACATAGCCGATGCTGGCACCCATGAAACCGGCCCCGATGATGGCGATGCGTTTGAGTTCCGTCGGCGCCACGCCCGCCGGGCGCCGCGCCCCTTTGTTGAGTTCCTGCAGCGACAGAAACAGGGTGCGGATCATGGCAGCGGCCTCTTTCGTCCGCAGCACATGGGTGAAATAGCGCGACTCCATCCTGAGGCCGGCATCGATGGGCAGCAGCAGCCCCTCGTAGACGCAGCTCATGATGGCCCGCGCCGCCGGGTAATTGTCATAGGTCTCGCGGCGATAGATGGCATTGCCGGCCGGGAACAGCATCATGCTGGCCTTCGAGAACACCGGCCCGCCGGGAAGCTTGAAATTCCTGTCATCCCACGGCGCCACCGCGCTGCCGCCGCCTTTGATCCAGGCCTTCGCCGCGCCGACCAGATCCGCCGCTGCCACCACGGCGTGGATCAGCCTGAGCGCTTTGGCCTTGTCGAGACTCAGCATGTCGCCCTTGAGCAGGATCGTCATCGCATCCTGCGGCGACACCAGGCGCGGAATGCGCTGGGTGCCGCCGCCGCCGGGCAGCAGACCGACCTTGACCTCCGGCAGGCCGAGACGGGCCTTGGGATTTTCCGCAGCCACGCGGTAATGGCAGCACAGCGTCAGTTCAAAGCCGCCGCCCAGCGCCATGCCGTTGATCGCCGCCACCCAGGGCTTGCCGCAGGTCTCGATGCGGCGCCCGAGCTGCGAGAGCCTCTGGCAGTGCTCAAACAACAGCGCCGTGGCCGCCGCCTCGCCCTGCTCGCGGGCCACCTCGCGATAGGCCTGGTTCATGCGCTCGAGCATGGCGAGATCGGCACCGGCACAGAACGCCTCCTTGCCCGAGGTGAGAACGACGCCCTTGACGGCACCGTCCTGCGTGGTCGCCGTCACGATCTGTTCGAGTTCGCCGATCGAGGACTCATCGAACACATTCATCGCCCGTCCCGGCATGTCCCAGCTGACAAGCGCGATGCCGTCGCCATCGATCTCCAGGGTGAAATTCGTGAAAGCCATTTTCTCTTCAGCCATGTTCGGTTCAGCCATTTCCTGTTGAGGCAAGACTTACCTGTTGAGGCAAGACTTACTTGTTGAGGCAAGACCTGTTGAAGCAAGGCTTTCGCTTTTCACGGTGCGCGCCCTCGCCTCACTGCTTTCAACCGGCTCAAAGGCTGCGACCATTCGCGAAGGCCGCAAGCTTCGAGCACGCTTTCTCACACACGCTCAATCAGCGTCGCAGTACCCATGCCGCCGCCGATGCACAGCGTCACCAGTGCGGTGGATCGGTGGCTGCGCTCCAGTTCGTCGAGCGCGGTGCCCAGGATCATGGCCCCGGTCGCGCCCAGGGGATGGCCGAGCGCGATGGCGCCGCCATTGACGTTGATGCGGTCGATATCGAGGCTGAAGGCCTGGATGTAGCGCAGCACCACGGCGGCGAAGGCCTCATTGACCTCGAACAGGTCGATGTCCGACAGCGTCATGCCACAGCGTGACAACAGCTTCCTGGTGACGTCGACCGGACCGGTGAGCATGATCGCCGGTTCGGAGCCGATCGTGGCAAAAGCCCGCACTCTTGCCCGCGGCGTCAGACCGAAGCGGGCTCCGGCATCGCGACTGCCGAGCAGCACGGCGCTGGCGCCATCGACGATGCCGGAGGAGTTGCCGGGGTGATGGACGAAGTTGAGCCGCTCGATCTCGGGATGGGCCTGCACCGCAACCCCGTCGAAGCCGCCCATCTGCGCCATCATGGTGAAGGCGGGCTGCAGCGCAGAAAGCGACTCCATTGTGGTCGAGGGCCGCATATGTTCGTCGCGCGCCAGGATGGCGAGGCCGTTGATGTCCGTCACCGGCACCACCGAGCGGTCAAAGCGCCCCTCCCCCCAGGCCTGCGCCGCCAGTTGCTGGCTGCGCACCGCATAAGCGTCGACATCTTCACGGGAGAACCCGTATTTGGTAGCGATCAGATCCGCCGACACACCCTGCGGCATGAAATAGGCCGGCACCGCAATCGAGGGATCCATCGGCCAGGCCCCGCCCGAGGCCCCGATGCCGACCCGGCTCATCGACTCCGCCCCGCCGGCGATCACCAGATCATGCTGACCGCTCATGATCTGGGCGGCGGCAAAATTGACAGCGTCGAGTCCGGAAGCACAGAAGCGGTTGATCTGAACCCCCGGCACGCCCTCGCCCAGCCCGGCCTTGAGCGCGGCAAAGCGCGCCAGGTCGCAGCCGGCCTCGCCGACCGGGTCAACCACGCCGAGTATGACATCGTCGACCACGTTTTCGGTCAGTCTGTTGCGCTCCTTGAGCGCTCGAATCGGCACCGTGGCAAGCGCCAGTGCCGTGACCTCGTGCAGCGCACCATCCGGCTTGCCGCGGCCGCGCGGCGTGCGCACATGATCATAGATATATGCCTCAGGCATGACGCCCTCCTTCAAAAAAAACGGAAAACCCGCACAGCTGCAGGAACCTGAAGAGATCCGGAGCCTGCAGAGAACCGGTCGCCTTCACGTTTCACAGCAGATGATCGGCAAGTTCCATTGTGCTGGCAGCACCGCTCTCGACCCGTGCCAGGCGCAGCTGCGTTTCCGGCAACATCCGCTCCATGTAGAACCGTCCAACCACAAGCCGGGCCGCAAGCGCAGGCGTCGTCTCACTGTCGCTGCGTTCCACCACCGCTCTGGCCATCCGCGCCCACATATAGCCCAGTACCACAAAGCCGAACAGATGCAGATAGTCGGTGGCCGCGGCACCGGCATTGTCGGGTGCGGTCATGGCGTTCTGCATCAGCCAGCCGGTCGCCCGCTGCAGATGCGACAGGGCGGTCGCCAGCGGCCCGACAAAGGGCTTCATGGCCTCCGCCGTGTTCTCCCTGTTGAACGCCGTGACCTCGGCAAAAAACGCCATGATGGCACGGCCGCCATCGCGCGGCAGCTTGCGCCCGATGAGATCGAGCGCCTGGATGCCGTTGGCACCTTCATAGATCATGGCTATGCGCGCATCACGCACGAACTGTTCGAGACCGTGTTCGGCGACATAGCCGTGGCCGCCCAGCACCTGCTGCGCGCGGACGGCATTGGCAAAGCCGTGCTCGGTGAGGAAGGCCTTGAGCACCGGGGTCATCAGCCCGAGGTGATCGCTGGCGCGCTGGCGCTCTTTGGCGTCCGTGGAGCGGTGGGCGATGTCGCTGGCGAGCGCCGTCCACAGCGTGAAGGCACGCGCCGCCGCGTTGAAGGCGCGGATGGTGAGCAGGCTGCGGCGGATATCGGGATGGACGATGATCGGGTCGGCCGGCTTGTCCGGTGCCCTGGCCCCGGTCAGCGCACGCCCCTGCAGCCGCTCTCTGGCATAGGCAAGCGCATTCTGATAGGCGACCTCCGACAGCGCCAGGCCCTGGGTGCCGACGCCGAGCCGGGCCTCATTCATCATCACGAACATGCCCTGCATGCCCTTGTTTTCCTCACCGATCAGCCAGCCGGTGGCACCGTCGAAATTCATCACGCAGGTCGGGCTGCCGTGGATGCCCATCTTGTTCTCGAGCGAGCCGCAGCTGACGCCATTGCGGGCCGAGAGCGAGCCGTCGGGGTTGACGAGATATTTCGGGACCACGAACAGCGACACCCCCTTGATGCCCGCAGGCGCCCCTTCGATGCGGGCGAGGACGAGATGAATTATGTTGGCGGCCAGATCATGCTCGCCGGCCGAGATGAAGATCTTGGTGCCGGTGATGGCGAAGCTGCCATCGGCGTTGCGCACCGCACGGGTGCGCAACAGACCAAGATCGGTACCGCAATGGGCCTCGGTCAGGTTCATGGTGCCGGTCCATTCGCCGCTCACCATCTTCGGAACATAGGTCTGTTTCTGCGCCGCGCTGCCATGGACCAGAAGCGCCGCCATGGCACCGATGGTCAATCCGGCATACATCGAGAAGGCCATATTGGCCGAGGTCTGGAATTCGTTGACGACCTGGCTCATCACCAGCGGCAGGCCCTGGCCGCCATATTCGACCGGTGCCGACAAACCCAGCCAGCCGCCCTGCGCCAGCTTGTCGAAGGCCTCCCGGAACCCTGTCGGGGTGGTTACGCTGCCGTCGGCCTGGCGCTGGCAGCCCTCGATGTCACCGACACGGTTGAGCGGCACCAGCTCCTCCTCGGCAAGCCGCGCTGCCTCACCGAAGATGGCGTCACGGACATCGCCCGCCACATCCGAAAACCCCTCCAGATCCTGGCGGCCTTCGATGGCGAAGACGTCGGTGAAAAGAAAGCTTATCTCCTCGAGAGGGGCTTTATAAATCGGCATGGCGCATCTCCTGGCGTGGCGCCCCTTGGACCCTGGAAGGCGCCGCTTCGTGCCCTGATCATTGCAGAGACGGCGGCGCGAAGAAAGCCGGGAGCTGAGGCTTGAGGCTGCGATCGGCCAGGCCATGCACATGGTTGATGTAACTTTAACCCTGCGGGCCGGCATTCCTTAACCCGTTTTTTACCCTGACAGGAAAAAGTCAGATCCTTAAGGCACTCTGCCCGCCTGGCGATTTCGCGCTGGTTCGCGGAAATCGCAGGCGGGCGACGAGAGAGGCCGGAGTCGAGCAGGTCATGGATTCGCGAACAACATGGAGTGACAGCCCCAAACCGGCGCTGCGGGAGCCGCCTGAGGCCACCCCGCGCCGGCCTGGCATGCCAGCCGTGCCGTCAACCAGTGGCGGGCCGAGACCTCTCGCCACCAGTGAGGGGCGCGAGGTGGCTGATATCCATCAGCGCCTTGACGCCATCACCCAGCAGATCGAGCAGCTCTCCAGACCGGACGCGCTGGCACGCGAACAGGGGGTGGCCCGGCAGCTCAACGACGCGATTTCCCGGCTTGATGCCCGTCTGTCGCAGATTTCCCGCAGCCCTCCGGCCATGCCCAATCCCCTCCTTATGCGGGCGCGCGCCGCCTCCGAGGCGCCGGGCTCAGGTTATCGTGATTCACCTCCCTTGAGCCCGACCTCGCTCGACGCCACGGTGGCCGAGATCGCAGCCCGGCAGAATGAACTGGAAAGCGCGGCAAAGCGCCACGTTCCCCCGCGCCTGTCCTCCCCGCCGCCGCCGAAAACCGACTTTTCCTCGCTTGAACAGCACCTCGTCAAAATCACCGACCAGATCGAGGCGATGCGGCGGCCCGAAGCCCAGGAAGAGGTGACCACCAGCCTGCGCCACGAACTGGCGCAGATCAGCCAGGCCATCACCGAGGCGATGCCGCGCCGGGCGATCGAATCGCTCGAGGGCGAGATCCGTTCGCTCCATCATCGCATCGACGAGACCCGCTGCAGCAGCGCCGACAAAATGGCCCTCGCCGGCGTCGAACGCACGCTGGCGGAGATCCGCGAGGTGCTGGGCTCGCTGACGCCGGCCGAGCAGCTGATCGGGTTTGACAAGGCGATCCGCAGCCTCGACGCCAAACTCGAACTCATGCTGCGCTCGCGCGACGATCCCTCGCTCAAGGACAAGCTGGAGGCGGCACTGGGCGCGCTGCGCGCCATCGTCGCCAATGTCGCCTCCAATGAAGCCCTGGCACAGCTCGCCGACGATGTCCGGCTATTGTCGGTCAAGGTGGACCAGATCGGCGGCAGCACGAGCGGCAACGACAGGTTTTTCACCCTGCTTGAGGATCGCATCGCCACGCTTGCCAGCGCCATGGAGAACCGCGAGCAGCCGTTTGCCCGCGAAGGCGCCGAACGGCTCGAAAGCGCCATTCACGCTCTTTCGGAGCGCTTCGACAATATGGGCGTCGGCACCGATCAGGCGGCGACGCTCGCCGATCTCGAACAGCGCATCTCCTGTCTGTTGGAACGCCTTGATACCTTTTCGGCACCGCACAACAACGAACTCAGCCGGGTCGAGAGCGGGCTCCAGGAGATCCTGCAATATCTGGAGCGCCAGCAGGCGCAACTCGCCAGCCTCAGCGACCGCAGCACCGGGACAGGGATGGCCGACCTGGTCAAGCGTGAACTCTCCGAGCTGCGCCACAGCCAGGCCGAGACCGATCGCCAGACCCAGAATTCGATCGAGGCGGTCAACAGCGCACTCGGCCATATGGTGGGGCGGCTGCGCAGTATTGAAGACAACCTGCACAGCGCCCGCAGCGCGGCTGAGGCGCGGCAGGCGGACGCATCCCTGCCACGCTTCGACCGCGCCGACACAGCCCATGCCCACATACCTTCCCCGGCAATGCCGCCAGCGCCGTCGATGCCGCCACCGCCATTCCACGCCATCGCCGAGGTGCTGGAACCCCATACCAGCAAGGCGCCGCCAGCCCTGACCAAGCCGCCGCCAGCCCTGACCAAGCCGCCACCAGCGATGACCCAGGCGCCGCCAGCCACGACCAAGGCGCCGCCAGCCATGACCAAGGCGCCGCCAGCCATGACCAGGGCGCCGGCGATCGCCCCCGACCTGCCGCCCGATCATCCCCTTGAGCCGGGCACAAGGCCGGCTGGCCGCGCCGCGTCCTCTTCCGAGCGCATCGCCGCTTCCGAGAGCGCCCTCGGTGATCTGGCGCTGCAGGCTTCCGAACCCATCAGCTCGGCGAATTTCATCGCTGCGGCACGGCGCGCGGCACAGGTCGCCGCATCCCAATCCGAGCCGCCGGCGCGCCCGCGCACCGAGCGTGGAAACCCCAAGCCGGCAAAAAGCAGCGTGCCCGACCCCGCCGAGCCGCCTGAGACAGAAGAAAGCACCAGCACCGCGACCTCGAAAATCCGCTCGCTCCTCATCGGCACCAGCGTGGTCGCGGTGCTGCTCGGATTCAAGCTGACCATGTCGCTGCTGGATGGCGGCTCCACTGCCCCGGCCATCGACAGTACCGCGAGCTTCCCGGCCGCTCAGACCCAGTCGGTCGCCGAAAGCCGCCCGCATGGCACGGGCGACCAGCTGGCACTGTCGAGCGCGCCGACCCCGATCACCCGTCCGGCAGCGGCGGCTTCGGCCCCGTCGCCGCGCAATGGCACCGCCACAATGGCCAACAGCGGCGCTGCGGCGTTTGACGATATCACCGGCACCATCGTTCCCGCCGACGCCATCCACCCCGACATGCCGCGCGCCGCGCCCGGCGAAACCCTGCCCGAGACCATCGGCGGGCCGTTATTGCGCAATGCCGCCCTGCAGGGCGACCCCACCGCGGCCTTTGAGATCGGTGTGCGCTTCGCCGAGGGCAAAGGCGTGGCCGTGAACTACACCGAGGCCGCCAGATGGTATGACCGCGCGGCCCGGGCCGGGCTCGCGCCCGCCAGTTTCCGCCTTGGCGCGCTCTATGAAAAGGGCCTCGGTGTCACCCGCGATCTCGATTCTGCACGCCTTAACTACAGCCGCGCCGCCGAACGCGGCAACGCCAAGGCGATGCATAATCTCGCGGTGCTCAATGCCGAGGGCGGCAACCGCAACCCGGACTACAAGGGTTCGGCACAGTGGTTCCGCAAGGCCGCCGATCACGGCCTCGCCGACAGCCAGTTCAATCTCGGCATTCTCTATGCCCGCGGCATCGGCGTCGAAACCAATCTCGCCGAATCCTACAAGTGGTTCAGTCTCGCCGCCGCCCAGGGGGACGCCGACGCCACCGCCAAGCGCGACGACATCGCCAGACGTCTCGACCCGCAATCGCTGGCTGCGGCCAAGCTCGCGATCCAGACTTTCACAGTCGAGCCCCAGCCCGATGACGCGGTCACCGTGCCGGCGCCGGTCGGCGGCTGGGACTCAACCCAGAACCCGACCCGCTCCTCGGAGGCTCCGCCGGCAGCGCCGGTAGCGCGCCCCCTGCGCACCCCCGGCGCGGCGCGATGAGGCTTGAGTGCGGGCACGCCCGCGCCTGTCGTTGACGCCTGATCTCTCTTCGTTTCTGCCCCACGTCCCATTTCTGCGAAGGACTGACTGTGCCCCTTTTCACGTTGTCGAGGCACAGAAGACGCCTTTCATGTGCGAGGTGAGCGGTGGCAGATGGATGACCATCCCCGGCTGGAGAGGCGCAGTTTTTCCCTGATTTCGAGCGGTGCGAGCTGGCTCTTGTCCGACCCGGACAGTTACCCCATCTTCAAACGGGGGCGAAGCGTCAGCGTGTTCGTTTCTGGCCCTCAATCACCGGGACGCTGTAATCACCTGTGGAATAGGACCGTGTTCACAAATTCCCCGACCGGCCCGCGGGTCTCGCCGCCATCTCCCGCGCCACCGCCGGACCCCTGGTCCCGGCGCCCCGCCCGGCCGCGATCACCGCCGCCACGCTTTCGTTACTCCTGGATGTCGGTGACCATCTTCGTGCTCCTGCTGGCCTCCATCGGGATCCGCGCCTGGCGCGATCTGTCGCACCCCGAAGGCTGGAGCTATTTTCAGGATCGCAGTTCCTCGAGCCTCAGCTTCATGGTGCTCGACCACATCCAGTTCGACGGCGCGACGCGGCGCGTGCTGGCGGTCTCCGGCCCGATCCGGTCGGCTGCAGCGTCATGGCTGCGCCAGAAGCTGGACGAGGCCCGGCTTGAGAGCGGAGATGTGCTCCTCCTGTCGTCTCCAGGCGGCAATCTCGATCAGTCGCTGATCATGGGCGAAGAAATCCGCCGCCGAGGCCTCGCAAGCGCGGTCGGCGTGATGGATGGACACGGACATATAGCGCCGTCGGACTGTGCCAGCGCCTGTGTCTTCATCTATTCCGGCGGGACAAAGCGTTACGGCATTGCCGGGTCGCGGCTTGGCGTACACCGCTTCGTCAGTACCGGGCCTGATGACGATCCGGTTGCCGAAACCCAGCGCACCACCGGACAGATCCTGGGCTATGTCAGCCGGATGGGGATAGAAGCCACCATGGTCGAGGCCATGTCGAAGACCCGCGCCATACGCTGGCTTGACGATCGCGAAGCGCTGGCGATGAATCTGATCACCACCCCGCTCACCCCCCGCAGGGAGGGCAGCAGCGACTGAAAGCCGGGCCTGGCAAAAACGTTTACGGCTTCTGCCTTGTGCCACGATCGCTTCTTTTTCAGAGCTTTCCTGCTGCGCCGGGAAGGCTTTCTCGCCGGCGTGGCATTGTCCTGCGGCAGCGCGCTGCGGAGCGTTGCCGCACAAAGCCTGCACGACAAAAACCCGCACCACAAAAAGCTCCGGCCGCCAAAGCGCCGCCATTGACGAGCGCTGCAGCTTTCCCCATGTCTGTGCCGTCGAGGCTGGAGCGACCTGGCGACAAAGCCGCCATCGGCCCGCCTCGACGCCAGCCCTGGATGGTCCGGGGATGGCAGGTCTTGCGTTGCGGGTCCCCCTCGCGATCTGCGGAGAATTCCCTCACAGGGAATCTTTTGAGAGCCGGGGAAGCTCAAATCCGCCGAGGAGTGATGCCATGGTCGACGACATCCGTGAACTGCCTGCACGCCCGGGCGGCCTTTCGCGTTTTCTCGGCGGCAACCCGATCGCGGTGGCCTTTCGCCTGATCGCGCTTTCCATCCTGGTCGGCTTCGTGCTCGCCGCGATCGGGCTTGATCCCCTGAATATTCTCCAGAGCGTCCGCAGACTGATCGACTATCTGTGGAATATCAGCTGGGAAGCCGTGCGCGGGGTGTGGCGCTATTTCCTGCTCGGCGCCGTGATTGTGGTGCCGCTGTGGTTGCTGTCGCGGCTGTTCAGCAACCCCAACCACCACTGAGACGGAGCCCTGGAAACGGGTTTCGGAGCACCCTTGAGGCCCTTGATGTGCCCTCTCCCGGGCCTTGGGCCGGTCCGTGAGGATAAGCAAATCGCAAAGCTGCCCGTCCCCATTGCGGGCGATGGATCGCTTTGACTGTCAATTCAGGCGACCCGCGCCATCCAGGTCGGGGTCGATCCCGGCGCCGAACTCACCGATCGCCGGCAACCCTGCGGTGGCGGGTGGCACTGCGGCATCACCCGATCGAACTTCCACGCCCTTCCTCAAAGCCGGGCTGGGCGCTTCCTTACAGCTGCGGCCAGGGTTCGGCGGTCAGCGCCGCTGCATCGACCCCGACAATATCGGACAAGGCAGTGCCCGACTGCGCCAGCTTGTTCACGAGATGGCGCTTGATATCGCCGACCAGCCCGAGTCCGCGGTAGACCAGCGCCGAATAGAGCTGGACCAGGCTGGCACCGCAGCGGATCCTGGTCAGGGCGCAGACGCCGCAATTGATGCCGCCGACCCCGATCAGGGGAAACGCCCCCTCAACCCGGACAAACGTCTCCGCCAGCGTGCGATTGGCGAGATCGGATAACGGCCGCCCCGATAATCCGCCCTCCTCACTGGCATGGCGATCCCGCAGTGCCGGGGAGCGTGCAATCGTGGTGTTGGAAATCACCATACCGTCAATGCGGCGTGAGCGCGCCACGCGGGTGATGTCATCGAGTTCTGCGAGCGTCAGGTCGGGCGCGATCTTGAGCAGGACCGGAGTGGTACCAAGCTGATCACGGGCCTCGATCACCCGGGCCAGAAGTTCATCCAGCAGCGCACTCTGCTGCAGCCGGCGCAGATCCGGTGTGTTGGGTGAGGAGATATTGACCGTGAAATAGCGCGCCACGGGAGCAAAGGTCCGGATCAGGCTGACATAATCGGCGATGCGGTCGGGCGCGTCCTTGTTGGCACCGATATTGACGCCGATGATGCCCTGGGCAGGACGGGCGCTGAGGCGCTGCAGCACACGCGCGGCACCGTCATTGTTGAAGCCCATGCGGTTGATGATGGCGCCGTCGGCAGGGAGGCGGAACAGACGGGGCCTGGGGTTGCCCGGTTGCGGCTTCGGGGTGACGGTACCGACCTCGGCAAAGCCGAAGCCCAGCCGCAACAGCGCCGCGCCGGCCTCGGCATTCTTGTCGAAGCCCGCGGCCATGCCGACCGGATTGGGGAAATCGAGACCGAAGGCCCGCACAGCGAGCCGGGCATCATCGGCACAGGCTGGGGGCAACGGCAGCAGCGCCAGAGAGCGAATCGCGAGGCTGTGGGCGAGTTCCGCCGGCAGCCCGCGCAACAGCGGCAGCGACAGCCTGTCAAAGGTCCTGATCACAACATCTCCGTGAGGTCATAAGTCCCGTCGGCGCGCATGTTGAGCGCGGTGACCGCGATCACGGCCGCGAGTTCGAGTTTACCATAAAGATGGGGAAACCACTGATCATGGCTCCCGCGCTCCCAGCGCAGACCCTCCCCCAGCAGCCCGGGGTCGACCGCGATCAGAAACAGTGCCCCCTGCCCGGCAAAATGCCTCCTCAGAGTCTGCTCCAGCTGCTCCAGGGTGGAGAAATGGATGAAACCATCGCGCATGTCGTCGGCGCTGCCGGTGTAGACACCGGCTCGCTCGGCTTCCCGCCACGCCGATGGCGGGCAGATTTTGTAAATCCGCTGCACAGTCTGCCCTCGCCTTGAGACATTTCCGGGATTAATCACAAAAACCCGGGGGACGGTAAGGTCGGATCTTCGCCAACTCAAGACCGCCCCAGCCCTGCTCATGCGGTCCTCAACCAGACAGGCATGACCTGGAGCCGGAAAACTGATGACGCCCGGCGCTCCGATCCGGCACCGCCGCAACGTTCATCACCTGTTCCATGCGCGGGATGCCTGGGGATGCCTGGGACTTCTGCATTGACCGGGCGGCAAAGCGATTGCGGCAGTTTCGCCGCACACAGCGAAACCGCAAAATGGCCCCTGGATCCGGCGCCCCTGGCGAAGCCTGGCTTCCCCCTGCCGCTGCCGTCCCCCCCGGCAATCCCTTACCCCTTGTCCACCCTTGTCCACCGTTGTCCACCCTTGCAACCCCTTGCAACCCCTTGCACCCTTGGCATCTTGCAACCGCCGCCGGGATGTCCCATATAGGCGGGGCAAGGACCCCTTCCTGATCCACTGTGAACGGGGTCGTTTTCAAGCCGCGTGTTCTCAAGGCCGGGATCGGCCCTGCTGGCTTGTCACTCCATCAACAGCCGACACTGGAACACGCGTGTCCTCGCAATCGTTCAGGCCCGACAGGCGCGCCGCTTGCAGCGTTGCGCTGCCTTGCCGGGTGATATGGAAAGAACCCCCCTTTTGACTTCGTTTCAGGATTTCGGCCTCGCCGAACCCATCATGCGTGCCCTCACTGAGGAAAACTACCTGGCACCAACCCCGATCCAGGCCCAGACCATCCCCGTCGCGCTTGAGGGCCGCGACATCATCGGTATCGCCCAGACCGGGACCGGCAAAACCGCTGCCTTCGCGCTGCCGATCCTGCACCAGCTGCTGCTGGACCGCCGCAAGCCGGCGCCCAAGAGCTGCCGCGTCGTCGTCCTCAGCCCCACCCGGGAATTGTCGGGCCAGATCCTCGACAGCTTCAATGCCTATGGCCGCCATCTTCGTCTGACCTCAACGCTGGTCATCGGCGGCGTACCGATGGGCCGCCAGGTGCGGGCGCTGCTCGGCGGCGTCGAAATCGTGGTGGCAACCCCCGGGCGCCTGCTCGATCTCATTCACAGCAATGCCATCAAGCTCGCAGAGGTGAAGTTTCTGGTTCTTGATGAGGCCGACCGCATGCTCGATATGGGCTTCATCAACGATATCCGCAAAATTGCCGCAAAATTGCCACGGCAGCGCCAGACACTGTTCTTCTCCGCCACAATGCCGCCGGATATCGCCGAACTCGCCCACAGCATGCTGCACGATCCTGCGCGTGTCGCCGTTACGCCGGTGTCATCCACTGTTGAGCGTATCGACCAGCGCGTCATCCAGCTCGAGCCCGGTGCCAAACTGCCGTTCCTGACCACGCTTCTCAAGCAGGAAGCGGTCGACCGCGCGCTGGTTTTCACCCGGACCAAACATGGCGCCGACAAGGTGGTCAAAAATCTCGTCAGGGCCGGCATCAGCGCCCACGCCATCCACGGCAACAAGTCACAGAATCATCGTGAGCGCGTGCTGGCGGCGTTCCGCTGCGGCGAGGCCTCGGTCATGGTTGCCACCGACATCGCCGCCCGCGGCATCGACGTCGACGGCATCAGCCATGTCGTCAACTTCGACCTGCCCAACGTCCCCGAAACCTATGTCCACCGCATCGGCCGCACTGCGCGTGCGGGTTCAAGCGGCACCGCGATCTCACTGGTCGCCGGTGGCGAGGAACACGGCTATCTCCGCGACATTGAGCGCCTGATCCGTCTTTCACTGCCCCGCGAGGACCGTCGCGACCCGACCGCGACACCGCGAAGAGACCCTGCCCGGCCAGGAGCCAAAGTCCAGACAGCAGCCAAAGTCCAGCCGGGAGCCAAAATCCGGCCCGCAGCCCGGTCCGATTCTGCCGACCCCGCCAGGCCCGGCAAACGCAATCGGCGCCGCCGAACTGACGGCAAGGTCAATTCATCTGCCGATCGCACACAGCAACAACATCCAGCCCGTGATTCAGCCCATGGCATTGCCCGCACCGATGGGCTACAAGGCGTTGCTTTTTTGCGCCGCCGGGATCGTTCCGGCGGCCCGCACAAGCGCAACCGAGATCCGCATTAGCGTCCCTCGATTCTGGAGTTAACCATGGCTAAGGAAGAGCTGATCCAGTTCGAAGGACTGGTCACCGAAATCCTCCCCGACGCGCGTTACCGTGTGCAACTCGACGCCGGCCACGAAATCGTGGCCTATACTGCCGGCAAGATGAAGAAGAACCGCATCAAGACGCTGGCGGGCGATCGTGTCACCGTCGAGATGTCGCCCTATGACCTGGAAAAGGGCCGGCTGATTTTCCGTCACAAGGACGAACGTCCAAGCAGTCCAGGCGGACCACCCCGAGGGGGGCCACAGCGCGGCGGCCAGTTCCGACGGCGCTGATCAGGCCGATTCCCCGGTCACAGAACTCAACCAGACCTACGCGGGCTTTCAACCCGCGCGCGCCGGCGTGTCAAAAAATCACGTTTCAGGATTGTTTTCACGGCTCATTTCCAATAAACTGTGGCATCGATTTTCGGCCGGACGACATTAGCATCCACCGGGCAAGCCGGTTCAGACACGCTGACGACCCTTCCAAAATTCGATCTCACCGGCCTGCGCTGCAGGCTCAGACGTTCTATATCTTCGAGAAGGGACTACAACCCGTGAGCATGGGTACCGTGAAGTGGTTTAACGCAACCAAGGGCTATGGCTTCATCCAGCCCGACGATGGCGGCAAGGACGTCTTCGTGCATATCAGTGCCGTTGAGCGAGCCGGCCTCGGCTCGCTGCGCGAAGGCCAGAAGATCTCCTACGAAATCGTGGCCGATCGTCGCTCCGGCAAATCCGCAGCCGACAATCTCCGCGCTGCGGGCTGAGCAGCCGCGACGCTTCTGCCGCGTCCGAGATTCAAGAACTGCAAGGGCCGTGCGCAAAGCGCACGGCCCTTTGCACATCCGTACCTCCCCTGCGGGGCCCCCGCTCTCGCCAGCAAGCGCCCGGGCACCTCACCAGACCGCTGCCTTTGCGGCCCTTTCGCTCCACAGCCTCCCGCACCTGCAGCTCGCCGGCCCCTTTCAAATCCGGCGGGCCTGTCGATCGCAGGCAAGCGCAGCCTCGCTTACAGACTCCCCGCAAAGGCCTCCGACCAGGGGGACGCAATATCCACGCGGCAACGCCCCATCCGCCATCATAACCTCCGGCTGGGGACTGCCGCCTTTAGGCGGCAGAGGAATGCCGGTCCGCGCCTATGCGCGGAGCAGACAGTTCTACCCATCAACGTGCGATATCCATGCTTCCTTCCGCATGCGGACCTGATGTGCGACCATGGACAAGACTGGACAGATGCCAGTACCGCGCAGCTCCCGGCCCCATGCTCCCGGGGCTCCCGGGGTCGTGGCAGAGACTCGCCCTGCCCGCCGATGATGACGTTCCGCTACTTCTGCCATCGACAGACGGCGGCCGTCCGCTCCATAACTGCACAGGTTGCGCAGGAGATCGCCCGCACAGGATGGAACTGCCCTTTCAGCTGATCACGACAGCGTTCGGGATCCGCGCCCGGGCCGACTGCCGCAAAGTCGCCAGTCATCCGGGTCTTTGAAGTTGTCGGCAGGAGCAGGCATCGCTGCTCTCCTTCTCTTTCATCCTGCAGAGCGCAGAAGCGGTTCAGGCAGCCCTGACAAAATCAATGACGCGACCTGCGAGGATGGCGGATGACATCACGATCGACAGACCAGCGCATTCCACGCTTCGATGAGACCACCATCAATCTCTTCGACCGAGGCAAACGGCCGGTTGCGGCAGGCGGATGATATTGGCGTGGCAGAATGGGTATTCGCGGCGACGAAGACTTCTGCCTGCCCAGGCAACCGCCTCATCCATGGAACTTTGCCCGCGAGTCTCCAGACGAATAAAGCAGTGTTCACTTTGCATCACACGGTGGCGATATTGTGCCGGGTCAGCGCCCGCTGGTCGTCTGCCAGCCGCAAACCACCCGTGGTCCAATCGAGAAGCTCAATCCCAAATCCCCTGCACGACCTGGATCTCCATCGCACTGCCGCCAATCTGCACCATGCAGCCTCTATTACCCGCGGCTATCCTGTCTGCTCTGACACCAGCGACAAGGAGCCGTTCCCGGTCCTATTGCAAAGTGCCCGGCAGCTTCTGGAAATCGCATGCATTCTCCAGGCCGTTGTCGCAACCTCGCTTCGGCAACCGCCTGCGACTGTGCAGCGGCTCCGACCGATGCGGAATCGCACAGCTGTGCTTGAGCACCCTATCCGAGCCTCGCTTCGGCTCATGACGGTGCCGCTTTCACTGGCGGCGGGAAAGCGATAACGCAACCCGTTCACCAATTCAGCGCGTGCACACCGGATTGCAGCTCAGGACTTCCTGACCGCGGGTTCCCCGATAGACCGTGATCGCGCTCGCGTTTACATCGCTCTCCTCCCCGCCCTTGGCCGCATCCGCGATGCTGCGAAGGGCCAGCGACAGCGTGCCGGCAAGACGCGACCGGGTAAGAACCCCCACTTCGTCGGGTCGCAGTTCCAGCGTCGCGGTCTTTCCGATCACGGCGTTCTGCCCGTCCTTTTCCTTCGGTGCCTGGTCGATGGCCAGCACCCTTATATTGGACAGCACCACCTGGGCCGTGATGGGCTCGATCCCGTTGGCATCGGCCTTCTCCCGCCGCGTCATGATGACGTCAACACGATCATTGGGCAGAATGAAGCCTCCCGCACCGCTCTCCGCGGTAATCTCGGTCGACACCGCGCGCCTGCCCTCCGGCAGGATCGCCGCCATAAACCCCGCTCCGTTGCGGTCGATCAGCTTGCTCTCGCGAATCGGCTCGCCCGCGACAAAGGGCTGGCGGGCTACCCGCCCCGCCAGTTCGGCATCGGCTCTGGGACGCGAATTGGCGCCGATGAAGTTGCCGCCGCTCGCCGTCGGCCTCGTCCATGTCTCCCACACCATGTTATCCGGACCGAGGGTATGGCCAATGGCGATGTCCTGTCTGGCAACCAGAATCTTCTCCGTTGGCACCGTCGCAGCCGGCGCCTGCACCGTCGCCACCGGGGCAGGCTTTTCCAGGGTGACCACATACACGGCCGAGAGGCCGAACAGCGCGGCAATCCCGAGAAGGGCGTATTGAGCGGGTTTCATGGCGTTTCACTTCTTGGGGCAGGCAACGCAGGGAGCCTGCCTTTGCATCATTACCTAAACAGTTCTTACTCAAAGTACCGTTAACGCGCTCCCAACATCCCGAAGCCTCGATCCCGTGCGCGTCACAAGCCCAGCAACGCGGCTCACTTGAATTTTTCAGCGATATTGATCCCGGCAGGCCCCATGATGACAATGAACAGCACCGGCAGGAAGAACACGATCATCGGCACCGTCAGCTTCGGCGGCAGCGCGGCCGCCTTCTTTTCGGCTTCCGCCATGCGCATGTCGCGGTTTTCCTGGGCCATCACCCGCAGCGCCTGACCGAGCGGCGTGCCGTGGCGCTCCGCCTGCTGCAGCGCCAGACAGACCGACTTGACCCCCTCCAGTCCGGTGCGCTGTGCCAGATTCTCATAGGCCATCTTGCGGTCCTGCAGGTAGGACAGTTCCGCCGTGGTCAGAATGAATTCTTCCGACAGCGGACCCGACTGCCCGGCAATTTCGTCGGCGACCTTGCGAAAACCGGCTTCGACCGACATGCCGGACTCGATGCAGATCAGCAGAAGATCGAGCGCGTCGGGGAACGCCCGCTTGATCGAAAGCTGGCGCTTGCTGATCGAATTATGAAGGAAAATCATCGGGATCTGCAGCCCGACCAGCGCCGCGCCGATACAGATCCCGAATTTCACCCACAGCGCCACGTTCCAGCTGGTGAAAATCACGAAAATGTAGAAACTGACTGCGACAAACAGCACCACCGCCGCCACCAGCCGGGCGAACAGAAATGTCACATAGGGCGCGTGGGTCCGGTAGCCCGCCATGCGCAGCTTGGCACGGGCCTCCTCCTGCGCCAGCCATTTGTTGAGATTGAGCTGCTCGACCACCCGGGCGACGAATTCCTTCGGCGTTCCACGCAACGATACCTTATTCCCGGCATTGAGGCGATCGCGCTCGCGCAGGCGCAGCCGCTCGCGCTCACTCGCCACCGCCTTCATGCGCTTGCCGAGATCATCGCCGGCAAACAGCGGCACCAGCAGCGAATAGGCGGTCGCCATCACCGCGACGCCCGCCAGCAGCAGCACCATCAGCGACACGTCATGAAGTTTCGTCACCAGATACTCGAACATGTCTCAGCCCTGTCAGAAATCGAAGTTGATCATCGCCCGCATCATCCATGTGCCGAACCCCATGAGGCCTGCGCATATGGCCAGAAGGATATGCCCGACCGGATGGGTGAACAGGACCGTGATATAGCCCGGCTGGAAAACATAGACCGCGAGCGCCACCATGATCGGCAGCGAGCCGATGATGGCCGCGGAAGCCTTGGCCTCCATCGACATCGCCTGGATCTTTTCGCGCATCTTCTTGCGTTCGCGCAGCATCCTCGAAAGGTTGCCGAGCGCCTCCGAGAGGTTGCCGCCGGATTTCTGCTGGATCGAGATCACAATGCCGAAGAAATTGGCTTCCGGCAGCGGCATGCGGTCGTAGAGCCGCAGGCACGCCTCGCCGAGCGGCATGCCCACCGCCTGGGTATCCAGGATGGCCTGGAATTCGCCCCTCAGCGGATCGGGCGAGTCGCGCGCCACCACCTTGATCGATTCGTAGAGCGGCAGACCGGCCTTGACGCCGCGGACCACGACGTCGACTGCGTCCGGCAACGCCGCAAGGAACTTCTTTTCCCGCCGCTTCTTGAGAAAACCGAGCACCCAGCGCGGCAGCCCGAAGCCGCCGGCAAAGGCGAAGCCGGCCGCCATGAGAAGTGTATTGCGCGACAGCGCTCCGGCCAGGAACACGACGAGGAGGAACACCACCACCGACACCGACACCGAAACAATCCAGAACGTCTGCTCCGTCCAGCTGAGACCAGCCTGCATGATCCGCATCGACAGCGAGAAATTTTTCGCTTTCCGGCGTCTCGCCTCAAGCTCCTTCAGCGTGCCCTCGACCTGTTCGCGACGGGAGCGCTGCGCCTTTTTCTCGCCCTCGACGCGGGCGGTGACGGTGCGGGTGAAGACCGCGCGACGATTCTCCGCCTGGCGCTCGCCCGACAGATGGGGGTGAAAAAAGACCATGGCGATGCAAAGGACAAGGCCGACGACCAGCAGAGCGATGGCAATGAAGTGCACATCCATGATCCGGTCCCCCCGCGCGCGCGCGCCTAGTCCTTCGGTCCGATATCCGCCGCATCCAGCGCGGCAGCCAGACGCTTCTCCTCACCGTAATAGCGCGCCCGCTCCCAGAAATGGGGGCGCCCGATCCCGGTCGAACGATGCCGGCCCATGATGCGGCCGTTGGAGTCCTCTCCCAGCATGTCGAAAAGAAAGATGTCCTGGGTAATGATGGTGTCACCCTCCATGTTCAGCACCTCGGTGATGTGGGTAATGCGTCGCGACCCGTCGCGCAGACGCGCCGCCTGGATAATCACATCGATCGACGCGCAGATCATCTCGCGGATGGTGCGCGACGGCAGCGCAAAGCCGCCCATGGTGATCATCGATTCACAGCGCGACAGTGCCTCCCGCGGATTATTGGCGTGCAGCGTGCCCATCGACCCGTCATGACCAGTGTTCATCGCCTGTAACAGGTCGAACGCTTCCGGTCCGCGAACCTCGCCGACGATGATGCGCTCGGGACGCATACGCAGGCAGTTGCGCACCAGGTCGCGCATGGTGATCTGGCCCTCGCCCTCGATATTGGGCGGCCGTGTCTCCAGCCGTACCACGTGGGGCTGCTGCAGCTGCAGTTCAGCGGCGTCCTCGCAGGTGATGATGCGCTCGGTGTCGTCGATATAGTTCGTAAGGCAGTTGAGCAGCGTCGTCTTGCCCGAACCGGTGCCCCCGGAAATCAGCACGTTGCAGCGGCAGCGTCCGATGATCTGGAGAATCTCCGCGCCTTCAGGCGTTACCGACCCGAACCGCACCAGCTGTTCGAGCGTCAGCTTGTCCTTTTTGAATTTGCGGATGGTCAGCGCCGGGCCGTCCAGCGCCAGCGGCGGCACGATGGCATTGATGCGCGAGCCATCGGCAAGCCGCGCGTCGCAGATCGGAGAGGATTCATCGACACGCCGGCCGACCTGGCTGACGATGCGCTGGCACACATTGAGAAGCTGCTGGTTGTCCCGGAAACGGATGCCGGTGCGCTGGATCCTGCCGTCGACCTCGATATAGACGGTGTTGGCGCCGTTGACCATGATATCGGCGATATCGTCACGCGACAACAGCGGCTCCAGCGGACCATAGCCCAGAACGTCGTTGCAGATGTCGTCGAGCAGTTCCTCCTGCTCGGCGATCGACATCACCAGATTTTTGATCGCGATGATCTCGTTGACGATGTCCCGGATTTCCTCCCGCGCCGACTCGGCATCCAGCTTGGCGAGCTGCGCCAGATCGATGGCCTCGATCAGAGCACCGAAGATCGCCGCCTTGATCTCATAGTAATCCTCGTTGCGGCGGCTCTCGCCGGAGGGCGGCGTCGAGGGCCGCGACGGAATCACCGGCACCAGAGGCGCGGTCTGCGAAGACACCCGCGAGACCTCCGCACTGGCCGCAGCCGCAGCCGCAGCCGGCTGGGCCGGTGGCGCGGCTGGCTTCAAGGGCCGAAACTCGACCTCCGTTCCGCTTCGCTTGCCAAACACCTTACGGCTCTCCTCGTCCTCAAGGGACCCTATTTCCGCAGCAGCTTGCCCAGCAGCGGTGCCAGCCGGGAACTGCGTGCGGCTTTTTTGACTTCGCCACGTCCGGTCAGCTGCTGAGCGATCTCAACGAACTGGGGAATCGTCTTGTGACTGCCTGAGACCTCGGCGATCATCTGGCCGTTATTGGCTGCAAGCCCGAAGGTCTGGGCATCGAAGGGCAGGGCCGCAACCGGCGCGGACTCAATCGCCTTGGCGAATTCCGCTGCCGGAATCTCAGGTCGCTTCGGGAGCCCGACCTGATTGAGACAATAGAGCGGCGGTCGGTCGTTGGGCCGCGCCGCCTTGAGGAGTTCAAACAGGTTCTTGGTGTTGCGCAGGCTGGCAAGATCGGGCGTCGCCACGATCAGGATGTCATCCGCCCGGATCAGCGCCCGCCTGGTCCAGCCCGTCCATTGATGGGGGACATCGAGGACGATGCAGGGCATGGTGGAGCGCAAGGTGTCGAATATGGCGTCAAAGGCCTCGATCGAGAAGTCATAGACCCGCTCCAGCGTCGCCGGCGCCGCGAGCAGGCTGAGATGGTCGGTGCACTTGGCAAGCAGCCGGTCGACGAAAGCAGTGTCGATGCGCTCCGGTGAGAACACCGCGTCCGCAATCCCCTGCATCGGGTCCTGGTTATAGTCGAGACCCGCGGTGCCGAAGGCGAGATCAAGGTCGACCACGACCGCGTCCATGGCCAGATCGCGCGCGATAGTCCAGGCGATATTATGTGCGATCGTCGAGGCACCGACGCCGCCCCGCGCCCCCACCACTGCGATGATCCGCCCCACGGAGGCGGCCTCCGGGGTCGAGAACAGATTGCAGATCGAGCGCACCACATCGAGCGGCGCGGCCGGCACCAGCACATAGTCACTGACGCCACGGCGCACCAGTTCCCGATAGAGCAGCACATCATTGGCCCGCCCCATCACCACGACACGGGTGCCCGCGTCGCAGACGCCGGCGAGCTGGTCGAGCCCGCCAAGCAGAACCTCCTGGCCGTTGCCTTCGACCACGATCACATTGGGCGTCGGCGACGAGCGATAGGCCTCAATCGCCGCTGGCAGGCCGCCCATCTGGATTTTGAGATGGGCCTTGGCGAGGCGGCGGTCTTCCCCCGCGGCCTGGACCGCGGATGCGGCTTCAACTGTCTCGCAGAATGCCTGCACCGAGACCCGCGGTGCGGGCGCGATGTTTTCGTCGTTCTTCTGCGACTGCGGATTTGTGCGATGATGACTGGTCATTGTTGTCCGACGTTACTGATTTGAGCCTTGCTGGCGTTTGGATCCTTGGTCGCTGTCGGCAAGCCCCTGCGATATTTCTCAAGGACGTCGGCACGGCGCATGGCATAGATCGCTGTCTCGCTCCGCGGCTGTTCGAGATCGGCCGGGTTGTCGACCATCGCTGCGAGATTGCGCTGATAGGCACAGCCGAAATTGTAGTAATCGGTGTTGTCGAACCATCTCCGATTGTTCACCGTCGGCCCGAGGTCCTCCGGCCAGGTGCCGCAGGGCCCCGCCACCGCCGCGATCCGCGAATAGGTCAGGCGCACCGGCGGCAGAAAGCGGCTGTTGCCGGGGCGATAGGCATGGACCGTGACGGCACGCGCCGGCAGGCCGGCCTGCGACAGCATGGAGCGGACGTCGCGCACGGTTTCGGCGGCGGCGCGCGCATTCGGAGTGCCGACCGGCACATCGATATGCAGAACCCCGGTGCCTTCCTCCAGCCAGGACGCCGCCATGCCGGCGACATCGCTGCGCTGGGAAGCGGAAAGCCCGCCACGGGCGTGGCCGACGAAGATCACCACCTGGCGATTGCTCTCCTCAATGGCGATCGGATGGCGCTGCCGGTAGTCGTTCGGGATCGTCCCGGTCACGTCGCGCGTGGCCTCGGTGTGGCTGCAGCCCGCGAGCACCAGCACCATGGCGACGAGTGCGGCAGAGAGGCCGAGACCGCCAAGGTTGTTGCGAGGTCGTGTGATGATCATGTCCGCTTCCTCAAGACTGCTTTCACTTCGCGCCTCAATCGGTGATGAAACCATAGGCACCACGGTAATTCTGCGGCGGATCATTGCGGCCCGGCGCGCCATAGATCCGGTTGATGCTGCCGAGCAGCTGCGCCTGGGGATCGGCCTGCGCCGCGAAGCCGTCATCGGGACGCGACAGCTGTTTCTGCGCCACCGCATGCACGATATAGGGCGTGACGATCACCATCAGTTCGGTATCGTTGTTGACATAGTCGCGGCTGCGGAACAGGGTCCCAAGCACCGGCAGCTGCATCATCCCCGGCATGCCGTTGATCGCCTGCTTGGTCTGCTGCTGGATCAGACCGGCCATCGCCATTGAGCCTCCCGACGGGATCTCAAGCGTGGTTTCGGCGCGCCGGGTCTTGACCGAAGGGATGATCATCGATCCGTCACTGCCCTGGGAAATCGTCAGCGCGTTCTCCTGCGACAGTTCCGAGACTTCGGTTGCCACTTTCAGGCTGATCCGTCCTTCGCTCATCACCACCGGCGTGAAGCTCAAGCCCACACCGAACTGCTTGTAGGTCATCGAGGTGGTGCAGACATGGGTCTGCGGATCGCAGCTGTAGTTTCCGGGTACCGGGAATTCGCCGCCGGCAAGGAAACTCGCCGCCTCGCCGGAAATCGCAGTCAGGTTGGGTTCGGCCAGGGTGCGGATCACGCCCGCCCGCTCCATCGCCCGCAAGGTCGCCTGCACGGTGGGCTTCGCCCCGAACGAGGAGATCAGCGCGTTCGAATCCTTCAGACTGCCGCCATTGGCCGAAAACGGGTTGCTGTTGCTGAAATTCAGCACCGCGGTGCCGTAATTGAGGCTGGCCGAAAGATCGATGCCGAGCTGCTTGATCACCGTGCGCGCCACCTCGGCCACGGTCACTTTCAGCATGACCTGGTCGCGGGCACGGATCTGAAGCGAGTTCACCACCTTGTTGGCACCCCCGGCCAGGCGCTCGGCGAGATTCTCGGCCTGTTGCGAATCAAGGGCGTTTGCCACCGTTCCCGTCAGCACCACGCTGTCGCCCAGGCCCTCGACCTGAATCTCCCCATTGGGCACAACCTGCCGGAGGGCGGCCCGGATGCCGTTGAGGTCCCGCTTCACCGCGATGTCGTAGGCCGCGATCTGCTGGCCCGAGGCATCAAAGAATACAATATTGGTCTGCCCGACGGTGGCTCCGATAATGTAGGCGCGCTGCGCCGAGCGCACCACCGCGTTGGCAATTTTGGGGTCCGCAACCAGGACGTCCTTGATCTCGCGAGGCAGGTCGATGACCACCGATTTGCCGATCCCGAGCGACAGCGGCTCGCCGTTCATCGCCCCTTCGCTCGACAGCGCAAATTTGACCTCGTTGTCCGCCGCATTCACTGGCGTCGCGACTGCAGCAACGAGCGGCACGGCCACAGCCAGAGCCGACAACACGCCGATCATCTGCTGCTGGAACCTCGCCCCGACGGATCTGCACTTCATCTCAAAATTCCTCGTCGTCACAGCGGTATGAAACGGTTCTTCAAAATCCGGTCCGAGGTTGGGAAGAGCCAGTCCCGCCCGGTCTTTCCACCACTTACGAGGCAAGTTAATCAGCTATTCGTCAAAGCATGGTTAATCAGCAGTATCCATTTCGCCTCCATCCCCCTCCGGAACACCTCCCCTCCGCGCCCGTGCCGCACGGCCAAACAGGTTCAGAATGCGCACATTCCCGCATGCCGCGTGCATCTGCCGCTTCCGGAACCGGTCCGCAAGGCGACACACGCGAACACGCCGAAGATCAGGGCCGCCACAGCCAACTCTTAACCGCCTGTTTACCGACTCACCTTTTCCACGCCGCTTGCGCCCTGCTCTCTCTCCTCAAGAGTCCGCAAGGCCCCTTGGGGCGCCTTCGTCAGCGCAACAGGTTCAGCGCTGGACCGACCGACCGCACCCAGCCGGTATCGCCGTAGATGAGGAGCGCACTGGCGGCCAGCGCGATGCCATAGGGTACGCCGCCGCCCTTGCGATGCAGCCGTTCGACCCAGGCCCGCCCGGTCAGCATCAGCGGCAGCGGCCAGCGCCGGAACTGCAGCAACAGCAGAGTCAACACACCGCCGAGCAGAGAGGCCCACAACAGGAATTCCAGGAGATGTTCAAAACCGAACCACAGGGCCACGGCAGAGGCCATCTTGGCGTCGCCACCTCCCATCCATCCCCGCGAAAAACAGAAGACCGTCACCAGCAGCACCAGCGCCGCGGCCCCGACATGGCCGAGAATCGTCATCGCCGCCATGCCGTCGGCGAACGCAAGCACGACGAACCCCGCGACCAGCGCGATCGACAGGCGGTTCGAGATCTTCATCGTGAACATGTCGCTCGCTGCGGCAAATGCCATCAGCGCGGGAAAAAACAGCAGCCTTGCAATGTCCAGGATCATGGTTTCACTTCTCGGGAAAACAGCAAACGGACGACGACGTACCTTTGTCTAACTGGAAGCGTTGAACAAATGGACAATGGAAAATTTCACATCGCGCGGTGCCCTGCGTGGGTCTTGCCCAGGCCGTCGGACCTTCCCTTTCGGCCACGGTGCCGGCCTTACCGCTAGTCCCTGACCCGGAGCGCTTCGTTGATCACCTCAAACGGCTTTGCCACACGGACACCTATGCTCTGAATGCCGGCGATGATCAAAAGCGCGATCCCCATTACGATCAACGCATATTCGATCGCAGTCGCGGCCGTCTCGTCTCTTAGAAAGGACTTTGCCAGGTCTTTCACAGTGCATGTCGAGGCCCGACCTGCCCCCGGCTTCAAAACCGGCCCTGTCATCTTGCAATCTTTCGCGGACGCTGCCTCTGACTCAATGTCGGCCCGCCCTGTCGTCGGACCTGCAAAACAGGATAAAGGCCCCATTTCTGGGGCCTTGTCTCCTATTGCGGCGAAAGCCTTTACTTGACGGCGCCAGCCATCGCAGTGTTGATCTTGTCGAACACCGCATTGACGTTGCCGCCGACCGCGGTCACGATCGTGATAATGACGACCGAGATCAACGCTGCAATCAGCCCGTATTCAATCGCCGTGGCACCAGACTCATCAGTGGCGAAACGGGCAACAAGACTTTTCATAATCCAAACTCCATCTTGGATGTGGTGGCTCAATGGCTGGACTATGCGCAGCGAGCTCTTTCCCCTGAGTTAATTGGTTTGATGAAACATGGCCTTGTTAAACTGCTTCAATTGCAGGGTAAAAGGCACCTTGCCGAATTGCTTAAAATTGTATCGAATTCGCCGCGCCCTGCGCAACACCCCTAAAGGCCCTGCCCGATTCCCGTGTCTCCCACCCTTTTTCGCGTCTCACGCGCGCCTGTTCCGAAACGGGATATGCGACGCGTGACTGGAACAGCGCAAATTCGGTGCGAATTTCGCCTTCTTCGAGAAAAGGGGTGCGGAACATTTTGCGTAGTTGTGAGGATACGCGAGGGTCGGCATTGTCGCCGACAGCCCGGAAAGGAAGAGAAAGCCGCAGCGAAGAAGGCGCCGCATGGGGCCTTCTCGGGAGGGCGATGGATTTGCCGGCGGTGCCATCGACGTCGGTGCGGCAGCGCCCCTTTCGGCGCCGCGCGCCGACAAGCGGCACCTCGCACATATCTGCGAAGCCGACACATCCTGCAGGTCGCAGTCGGAACACCCTCGCTTCGCACGAACCGACCTCGGGGGCGGCAATCACCGCTCCCCGCCGGGCGGAATTCGGCTGTGACTTTTTCGTCGCGCCGCCCGACAAAACGCCTCCGCCACCGCGCACAGGCCCCCCTTTTTCGGATCACCGGATGCCTGGGGTCATGAGGCGGGCATTTTGCGGCGCCCCGCCGTGCCTCAGCCAAGGACGGTCACAGCTTCGGCCTTTTCCCTATGTGATCTCATTGACGCAGTCAGGCCACGGGCAGCACCGGAAGTTCCGAAACCACCGCAAAGCCCGCAAGATCGCACGCGCCATTTCCACAAGGCATCTCTCCCACTCGCAGATTTGGCTGTCATCTCGCGGCGTGGCGGCGCGACCCGTGAGCGGCCGGTCGCCACCTGTGATAGCGAGCGGCAGGCGGGTTCGCCTTTGAGATCGGCGGATTTAAACGGATATTTAAAGCGCGGCGGCCGGTTTTCGCATCGCCGTACGGCCGCTGTCCCTGCGGTTGAGCATTTCTTTCAGATAGGCGACATTGGCCTCGGCCTCTTCCGGCTTGAGGTCGGCTTTGACGATCGTCACGGCTTCGGCAAAGCGTCCCTGGAGGCCGACCACCAGAGCGAGGTTCTGACGCACCCGGGCATCGGCACGGGGCGAGGCATAGGCCTGGCGCAACGCCTCCTCGGCCTTCGGCAGTTCCCGGGTCAGCAGATAGGACAGACCGAGATTGGACAGCACACTGGGCTCGCCCGGCGCGATCTTCAGCGCGGTGACGTAGTAACGGCGCGCCTCGTCATGACGCCCCATCTGATCGAGGACCGTGCCCTGGACCGAGAGCAGGCTCCAGTCGGGATCATCCGGCGAATGGGCCTTTGACAGCACATCGAAGGACTGCTGGTAATTGCCGTTATCGGCCAAAGCCCGCCCATAGGCCGCCAGCAGCGCCTTATTGTCAGGATTGGCGATCGATGCCTGTTCGAGCACCGCCACCGCCTGGGCGGGCTGGCCATTGGCGCGCAAGGCCTGGCCATAAGACAGACCCGCCTCGGCGTCTTTGGGATTTGAACGATAGCGTTCACCATAGACGTCGACCGCTCGCCCGCCCTCGAGCACCGCGGTCCTGCCGTCCCCGGACACAGAGCCTGTCACATCGCTACTGGTCTGGCATCCGCCAAGGCCTGCCATCAGCAGCACAGCAAGCGACGCGGCATGGAGACGCCGGCCCCGAGGGAAACGCTGGCGCATGATGATCTCGCCTCTTGTGAGGCCCGCAGGAACGAGCCGGATGCCCTCCTGCAATAGTCTGTTAACGCTAACGGCCGGTTAACACCGAAGATCGAAGAAAGCACACGGCGAGGGCGAAAGCCCGACGCCCAGATCCCTTCGGCTCCGGCAGGACCGCCAGATGCCGAAGCGGCACGAAGGCAGGCGCTGGCGGACCTCGGTCTTTCTCCCCGTCTCGATTACGCAAAGCAACTTTTCGCCGAAATCCGCGACAAGGATCGAACATCACGCTCGGCGCTGTTTGAGGTCCGTGTGGCCGAAGAGGCCTCCGGCTGGTCGTTCCATCGTGTGACGCCGCGCGTCGAAGGTTATCCAGCAGATCCTTCACCTGATTGCTCTCAACCTCACACGTCCGACAGGCGCGACACCACATCCTGCGCAATCGTCGATCGACAGTCCGCGCGGCGGCGAAGCCATACCGGCGAACCAACGCCTGCAATGCGGCGAAGGATCGTCTCGTGGTCCGCCAGCGGAGTGCCGCGCCAATTCGCTGAAATGTGACAGTTGCACCTGTGTTCCACCTTGTTGCACTTTGAGGTGCCAGACGGATAGTGATGGACGCGCATTCTTATACTGAATTCATCGGCAAGTTTCTGAAGCTCAAACTTCCAGAGACGCACTCGCGCTCCGTTTGATCCGCCGAAATCGGCTGTGATCCATAGGTCAGTACACTCTGCAGATTTCACGTAACCAACGACGGATCGCATTTACTGCAAATTTCGAGGTATCGCACGACATTCCGACACTGACCCACGCCATGTTGAGAACCATACAGAAAACGACATACGGAGTGACTTTTCCTCCCGCTTTCGTCAGGAAGTCGTGGGTATTGACACGAATGGGGTCACCCTCGGGACGATAGTCACTGCCACCATTACGGAATGGGCCGACTAGTTCTTTCTTTTTGGAGTCCACAGAGATGGCCGGCTGGCCCAGTTCTTCCGCCTTCCGCAGTTGCCGCGCGATGTGGGCGGCCTGACCACCGCCTCACATGGACGCGAGGGCAACGCCGGATCGGATCGCCGACATTCTCGAAATCCTGCTCCAGCACGGCTTTCGCATGGACGTGGCCGACCGGCGTGGCGATGAACTCGTAATGATGACAGTCCAGTCCTGTCCGGCCCCGGTGCTCGCCCGCCTCATTGCCCTCGGCGCGAGGGTGAATCCGGTCAACAGGCAGAACGCCACGCCGTTGACGCTCGCCCTTGTCGCCGGGCAGTGGGATGTCGTGCGTGTACTGGTCGATCGCGGTGCCGGAGTGAGCCAGGAGGAAGTGGACAGGAACTTCATGGAACTTCCCGCGGACCCGGTCCAGCGGGACCTGATCCGGCGGGCGGTGCAGAACGGGGCCAGATGACGGCGACCACAAGACAGAATTCAGCAAGGAGGAACAGCTGGTGAAACTGCTTTATCTATTGGCCATGGTGGCAATCGGCTGCACTGCGGCCAGCGCTCAGACCGAGGACTTCTACAAGCCGAAGATGACGAAGGCCGAGGCGGTCGCCTATCTCCGGCAACGGAACATTGCAATGGTGCCGGACATTCTGCCGCAGACGATCCTGTCCGGTGATGTCAAGGGCCTTGATCTGAAGGCGAAGGGCACGTTTCCACAGACACCGCTCGACCTTGCGATGATGAGCTGCCCGGCGGGAGCGCGTGTCAGGCCGGAGGAGAAGCTGCGCATGGTGGATCTGTTGCTGGGCGGTGGGGCTGATCCAAATCAGGGTATGGCGGTTCTTCCTACCCTGATGATTGATGATTGCCGCTCAGCAGCGCTGCGCGCCCGTCGTCATCAGGCATCTGCTGGCAGCAGGGGCGAAGATGGATATCCGAAACCCAAAAGGCGTGACGCCGCTCGGATGGCTCTGGAGGTGCGCAACTACGAGGGCGCGCAAACCCTGATCGATGCAGGGGCGCGGATCAGCCCGGAGGCCGGCAGGAAAATCCTGGACGGCAGCGATGACGATCCGCACCTCGTCGAAGTGGTGGCGCGGGCCACGGCTGCGAAGTGAAGCCGGTTTTGTCGCGGCCGGTTCCCCGGCCGCCAGGCAAACGGAAAACCCCTGCGGGTCTTTCGTCTTTTTCCGCTGCGCAGGAGCTGATGTACCGTTCTCGCAAAGGGGAAGGGAAGGACGGGCGGCAAGCCGGCTGCGGCAGATGACGAGGCACGGCGCGATCATCACCAGGCGAGCAGGAGCTGCCAGGTGCCGGTCTGTGCCGATCTTTTGCCAATTGCCCCCGCCTGCGTTATTCCAGACCGGAAGCTACCCGCCTGTCCCAACCGCTCTGAGGCGCCAATGCCGTCGGCCACCGCAAGCAGCGAAGCCACCCTCCACGATCCGCGGCTGACCCCCGCTCGCGGTGACATCGCAGCGCAGCATCTTGAAGGCCGGGTCGTGGCCGACCGCTTCGTGGCCGGCGAGGAATTCGAGGTCACAGACCCGGTGGCACCACTGCGTGCACGCCCCTCCGGCGATGCCATGCTGCTGACACAGGCCCTCCTCGGCGAGCGTGTCACCATCTACGACCGCAGCGACGACGGCTGGACCTGGGGACAGCTCGCGGGCGACCACTATGTCGGCTGGCTTCCGGAGAGCGCACTGGCCCAACCGCGAGCGGCACCCACGCACCGGATCACCGCACTGCGGACCTTCGCCTTCCCCGGCCCCTCGATCAAACTGCCGCCACTCGACACCCTGGTTCTTGGATCGGCCGTCACCATCGGCGAAGAGGACAGAATTTTCGCGGTGACCCGTGACGGACGCTACCTGCCCAGGATCCACGTTGGCGACATCGGCCATCGCGAGACCGATTTCGTTGCCGTTGCCGAGCGCTTTGTCGGCACCCCCTATCTCTGGGGCGGCAAGACCAGTCTCGGTATCGACTGTTCCGGCCTGGTGCAGATTGCGCTCCTGTCCTGCGCCATCCCCTGCCCGCGCGACAGCGACATGCAGCAGGCCAGTCTCGGCCGCTGCCTGGCGCCATCCGAAACCGGAGAGCTGCAGCGCGGCGACCTGATCTTCTGGAAGGGGCATGTCGCCATCGTCCGCGACCCGAAGAACCTCCTTCACGCCACCGCCCATTTCATGGCGAGCGTGATCGAACCGATCACCGACGCCATCCATCGTATCGAAAGAGCCGGAAACCCGGTGTTGATGATCCGGCGGCTGGCGCCAGACTGATGTACCCGCACCGGCATTCGGCATTTTACGCCTGCGATCCGGCATCGACCTCCGTTGGGCAGGTGCCAAAGCGCGGGCTCACCCACTCCCCCGCTTTCCGCTGACGGAATCCCTCGCCGCCCGGCCATACCACGCCGGCTCGCAGGAGCCGGCGACCCCACAATCCGAAAACCCCGCCCGCCTCTCCCCTTCAAAGGGCCGGAGCATTTTCGCCCTGCCGCGCAGGAACTTCCCCATGTGCGGCTGCGGGCGGCTTCCTTTTTTTCATAACTGCCCAACGTCGGACACGGGGCAAGGAATGCGCACACTGGCTCGAAATGCGAAAAAAAATGCGCCTCTCCAACCGGGATGGTCACCCATCTGCCACCAATCACCTCGCTCTTTTCGCATCAATTATTGTGGCGTGCACAATCCTCGATCGAAACGCGACTGGAGTGGCAGACAACATCGAAAAAAGGGCACCGTCCGTATCTTGCGGAAACGGAACGTAACTATCACGCGCACTCTCGCATCGTTGCGATGGAGCCTGGTATGTGGCGCTGCGTTCGGATTGGCAGATTCAGGATGTCGCGAACTTCATGAAATTCAGCAAGTCCACACAGAATCAGAGACTCGACTGACTACCCGGGCTTCACCGTTTCGCTTTCGTCCAGCGTTGCTCGTCTTCCAGGGTCGAAACCCACAAGCTGCCTGCTTCGATTTCTCCCGCTTCGTGGACAACACTGGCAATGATTTTGCCGGGGCGGAGTATCGGAAGTGGGACGAGGACCGATTGCTGGTAGACGATCGTTTTCCGGTCATCGGGAATTCTGCACGGAACGCCCGTGAGATTTCCTGGAAAATTGACTGGTTCACTTCCGGGAAAGGTTATCTTCAGTGTCAGTGCCTTCAAGGGCTCTTCCTTGGAGGTCAGAATCGTGAATAAAAAGACAAGCTGAGCAATCTGCTGTTGGCGGGTCGGGATGATGACGTCATGCGAATACATTCCGGAAATGTTCGTTTTCCCGCCCAGGGAGAACAATGCGTCGTCGCATATGATCACAGTGGCTTTTCTTCCGGGCATTTTCAGGCAGCCGATACGGATGTTGCAATCTGGTCAATCGAAGACAACGAGCGCAACGCGACCGTTGTGGTCAGGGGAGGCAGGTGTGATGGAACGGCCTGAAGCGTCGACGTGATCGGGAAATTGGCTGAGACGTTCGCCTGGATTTCTTCGAGCAGGAACACTGGATTTCTTCCCATTGCCCACGATAACTCTCCAACGCGCCCGAGTGTGAGATCCTTGACGCCCTTCAGTTCTCGATTGATTACCGAGCGATGGACTTTGAGTGCGCGCGCGATGTCTGACTGGGAGAGCCCATTCTTCTGCTGCTCTTCGATGTAGGCGCATTGCAGGGCGCGTCTGACCAGCCCGATGAAACGAGTAGCGGCACGACGGCTCGGGGTAAGAGAAATTTGATACGACGTCATGCGGGTTGTCTCCGGGGATGAATTTGGGGTCGCACCCGATCCAGGGCTTTGCGAAAGTTGATCACTTCAATGCGACCGTACCCCTCATGGAGCTTATGTGTTTTGATTCGGTCTGCCGTGTCCGCAGCGGCAGCAATGAAGCAGCACTTTGGGTGGAACCAGCCAAACCGCCGAATGTCGGCAGTTTTCAGCCCCCACACTCCTTCCGCGACATGAGTGAGGGATTCAAATTGCCAGCTATTGGTGAGTGGGCTGCCGGAGCAGAATACCTGCATAAGGTCGTCGAGCTGTTCGACAGGGGACTGTTCGATCTTCCATGTTGATTCAACTCCCGGCAGAACGGTTTCCATCCAGCGTTGCAGTTTCGGTCCGACATGAACCATCCGCATCGCCTGGCTCGCGGAGGGGAGCTGAGGGTCCAGTTTGGCGATCTCGCCTCTGGCTGTCAGTCTGACACTGTTGCCGTATAAGTCAACAAAAGTTTGAAGAGGTGAAAGGTGAAACTGACGGACGATTGCGGAAAGCAATCGGATCTGGAAACGCACAAGGGGATGAAAGGTTCCATTGGTGTCCAGGGTGCCGGCGGATGTGTTCCATGCAGTCGAAACCACGCCAAAACAATGGGTTACTCGAATATCGCAGGTCCGGCTGCGGCTTGCTTGTGGCCCCAGGCCACCAAAACATCCGTTTGCGACCACCTTCCTGCCAAGATCAAATTGGGGGCGAAGCGGCTTGAGGTTGAGGCACCAGCAGAGGCCCCCATCTGGGTGCCTGGGCACCCACAAGCGACACCAATCGCAGCCCTGTGGTCACTCATGGGCCAGCCGGTCGGCTGGGGAGCTCCGCAGCGTTCCCAGAGATTCCCATGTTTCCTATGGGCCTCTCTTGCCAAAACACCTAATTCCGCTAATTTATCCGTAATGGCCATTGGAGAGATACATGACCAGCTTTACACTGACGGAGCTTGGTAACCGATCGGGCGAGGTAGTGGAGGCGGCCTACCGCGGCCCCGTCGACATAACGAAACGGGGCAAGCGAAGGTTCGTGTTGCTGACCGCCGAGCAGTTCGACCGCTTGACCAGGAGTACCGCTCAACGAAGCTATCGTGTTGAGGACCTGACCGGTGCCGAACGCGACGAAATCCTTGCTGGCCTTGATGCTGTCGCAAGGGAGGCAACCCAGGATGATTGAATTCCAACATGGAGATATCCTCCGCTATGCCTACCTACCTATGGGCACGTCAGCATGACTATGGCGAGGAAAGTGGCCGCAAGACTCGCCCAACCTGTGTCATGCTGATCGTCACTGGAACCGACGGAGTATCGAAGCCGTTGCCTTTTTCCAATCACCAGCCGGCATCCACAATCTTGGGCGCGGTTTGTCGAGGTTCCCGAAACAGAGGCTCGCCGCGCGACGCTCTCAACTCCCGCCTGGGTCATCGTCGACGAATTCAATAGTGACAACCTCTCGTCGTCCTTTGCCCTTGAGGATCCTCGGCCACTCGGACGGTTTTCGCGCAAGTTCATGGGCCGCCTTGCCAGCGAAGCTGCAGCAGCACTTCGCACCACCGGCATTCGTAATGTGCCACGTCGGTAAATATCAACCCGAGCAACAACATACCCGTCCAACCGTCGACCACCACGATTGCTGTCAATATTCCCTCCTCCCGTGACGTGATCTAGTTTCGAATTTTGAACTCACATAGGCCCCCACGGCCCAAAGGGCACCACATTTTCCCCTCCTGCACGGACCTCCTGACAGACGAATCGGTTCAATCACATTTTCGTGAGTGAGATTCCCGTCGTGAGGTGTTGCGGTATGGCCGAGTCCATGGATGCGAAACAGGCGATTCTCCAGCGGTGGCTCCAAGATGAGGAGAAGCGAGATGAGCGCGGCCGTCGGGTATTTGCCGGGTCCGAGGAACACTCATATGGCTGCTGCGGCGTCACCAAACGCGCCAGCCGTCCGGCGCGCCAACGCCTCCCGGACCGCCTGGATGAGGGAGGCGGATTCGGAGAGGACCGTCTCGCATATGTTGCAGCCGAGCTTTCGCACGGTCGGGATAGCGGACTGGAAGACGGCAAGATCATCCGCATCACACTCGGGCCGGAGATTGGAAGCCCCCCGAAACCGGCAAATTGTTTCCCGCATTAATCACTTGGGCATCGCGCTTGGCTTGATTGTTGGTCAAAGGAAGCCAAAGAGCACCGACAAATCATGTAATTACTCACCCCCTTCGGCATTATATTGCCGGTTTTTTGACGTCGTGGGCATGTAGTACGGCCGTTGCGTGAGCGATCCTTGTCAATTTCGTTGGTATGCTGGGGTCGGACAGCGCGATC
>Ga0123357_10000449_pt1 | contig 39751 bp, 36 predicted proteins | sample TergutEmb28metaG_FD_89873 | JGI IMG/M metagenome (GOLD analysis project Ga0123357, IMG submission 89873) | Embiratermes neotenicus P4 segment gut microbial communities from Petit-Saut dam, French Guiana - Emb289 P4 | ecosystem: Host-associated > Arthropoda: Insects > Digestive system > Gut ...
ACATCAGTTGATTGAAAAATATGCTTTATTGAAAGACAACCACATACGCATCTTCAGCATTGCTGCCGATATGGATAAAGACCTTTTTGAATACACGGCTCAAAAGATACCCTGGCAGGATAACTACTGCGATTTCAAAGGTTTTGACAGCGTGAATTTCGTCAACTACGGCATTTTCGGTACACCTACTTTCATCTTGATCGATCACGAGGGCATCGTGCGAGGAAGGTATGCAAGAGTGAGCGAGATAGTGAAAGATGGGAGTTTTTAACTCCATTAACTTATAAAGAAAATTGGAATGAAGAAGACTTTTTACGATAATTTTTTGTCGTACATTTAATCTCTGTTTGAGAAATATTTCATAAACTGCACCCGTTCATACAAAGAAGGGTCTGCAATATTTTTACTGCTTAACTTTCCTGCGAAAGATTCAATTGATTTGAAATTCATAGAGACCATCCATTCTTCAAGGCTACGACAAATTTGGCTTATCATTTCGTTTCCATGCAGATAAATGGCGCTGCATAATTCTACAGCCGAAGCTCCTGCCAATATACATTTTACAACATCTTCCCATTCATGTATTCCCGTTGATGCTGCTAATGATATTTGAGGGACGCGACCGGCAACAATAGAGGTCCAACGCAGCGTATCTGCGATATCGTAATGGGAACTGAATACTTGTCCTGAGACAAACTGTAATTTGTTTATATCAATATCGGGCTGATAGAACCTGTTGAATAAAACAACACCGGAGGCTCCATTGGAATAAAGGTTATGAACCAAATTCGTAATATTGTTGAATTGTTTTCCTATTTTTATGGTTACAGGAATGTTTACTGTGTCTTTTACTTTATTTAAAATCTTAATATATTTGTTTTCCAATGCTTCAGGAGAGACATTGATTTCCGTATTCAGAACGAAGATATTAAGTTCAATTGCATCGGCGCCGGCCATTTCGATTTGACGGACAAATGCTGTCCAAGAATCTGATTTATAGCAGTTGATGCTTGCAATTACAGGAATCCGGCAGTTTGATTTTGCTTGTTGTATCAGTTCGAGGTAATTTACAATTTCATGGGATTTTACATATTGAGAGATGTAATTGTTTGCTTCCGGATAATCTCCATTTTCAAGTAACCAGTCGGATTGCATGGAAATTTGTTCTTCAAACAGGGATTGTAATACTACTGCAGCAGCGCCGGCTTTTTCCAGTTCTTTTATTTTCTCGACGCTACTTGTCAGGCCGGAACTTCCCACAATCAAAGGATTCTTGAGACTGAGGCCTGCATATCTTGTCTCTAATAAGCGTTTCATAGGCAAACTTTGATTTTTCTATTTGATGTTTTTCGGGCACAAATTTATCAATAATACTGCCTTTCTCCAAATAATTTGCTTCCAATACGTACCAAAGTACTTCCTTCTTCGATTGCTTCGTGGTAATCGTCGCTCATTCCCATTGAAAGTTCTTTGAAATTATTTTCGGAAAAGAAAAAAGTTTGTTTCAATTTTTTGAAAAAAGAATGTAAGCTTTTGAATTCGGAACGAACAATGTTCATGTCTTCCGTCAATGTAGCCATGCCCATTAAACCGCAAATGTTGAGATGATTCAATGTCTTATGCATTCCAGAATCTAAGAAAGCAAAGCATTCTTCTTCGCTGAACCCGTATTTTGTTTCTTCTTTTGCGATGTGGATTTGAAACAGTACATTTATACTTCTTCCGGCTTTTTCTCCATATTTATTAACTTCATGTAATAAATTTACGCTATCGATACTATGTATCATAGATACAAACGGGACAATATATTTTATTTTGTTGGTTTGCAAATGCCCGATAAAATGCCATTCGATATCCTTTGGCAGAACTTCATATTTTCCGGTTAATTCCTGAACTTTACTTTCTCCAAAAATTCTTTGTCCTGCATTATATGCTTCCATTATTGTTTCCGCAGGATGAAATTTTGAAACTGCAATTAAATGCACGTGCGGAGGGAGTTCGTCGTGTATGCTTTGTATTTGTTGGGAGATAGTCATTTTTTATCAGCCGAAAATGGAAAAACATCCATAATCATAGTTTCGGAAACAGATGCGATAGCGTAATCGGCCATAGTGCCTTTCATTCCTTCTTTCAAGACAGCGACAGCTTCTTCAATGTCGTTGGCTTGAGCCAACATTTGAGCCGCTGTTTTTTTCTCTGCTCCACTTTTTTCATCTAAAGCGATAAAGTATACTTTAATTTTGTAATATCTATCTCCATTTTCATTGAAGAAGAGTTCGGCCAGACGTGCCCGTTTGATGTCGGAAATAGTGAATTCACCTGAAATGAAGGGTTTCATTTCTTCAATAATACGGGCTTCTGCTTCGGTAAAAGATAGGGCGTCGACCAAATAAGGTTCGGTTACTTTTTTAGGTGCGCCATTTTCCATGACTTTCTCGTAGGAGACTTTACATTCAAACCAATTCATATTTTTATTTGTTTATTAATTTCTTCTATATATCCTAAAATTTCTTCTTTTCCTTTTTTCTTTTCTGAAGAAGTTATGAAAACAGGAGGCAATTCTTCCCAAGTTTCCAACAATTTGGTTTTATAAATTTCCAGATTTGTTTTCAATTTTCCGGCAGAAATTTTATCGGTTTTAGTAAAAACAATAGCAAATGGGATTTCACATTCTCCCAGTTTCTCTATAAAATCCAAATCTATTTTTTGAGGCTCATGGCGACAATCTATCAATACAAAAAGACAAGTAAGTTCTACTCTTTCTTCTAAATAATGGTCGATGATTTGCTGAATTTTTTCCCTTCCTTGCTTTCCTCGTTGAGCATAACCATAACCGGGAAGGTCTACCAAATACCATTCGTCATTAATAATAAAATGGTTAATCAGTTGCGTTTTTCCCGGAGTTGAAGAAGTCATGGCTAACCCTTTTTTGCCGGTAAGCATGTTTATCAAGGAAGATTTTCCGACATTCGACCGGCCGATAAATGCGTATTCGGGTTTTCCGTCTTGAGGGCACTTACTTGCGTCTGTATTGCTGATGAGGAATTCTGCGGATTTTATATTCATGAAATTTTCTTTTGAAAACAGACAACAAAGATAATTATTTTTATGATTATCGGATGTTGTACCCAAATGTCGGCGAAATCTTAATTTGATGTGCTAAGAAAAATATTTCGCCATTTTTTTTCATTCAAAAACTTTATTACTTTTGCATTAATAAAAGCCCAAAAATTATGCAAGCAACAGGAATATTTATCGAACACAATGCAAATGGCACGCCCACATTTGCCCGTATTGACCTCAATAAATATGGTTCAGAACTCAAAGAGTTTTTTTCAGCCAAAGGAATTTCGGTTGAAAAATCTTGTTATAATCCCAATTTTGTGAAGAAGATAAAATCACAAGAAGGATTGCCTTCTGTTAAAATTAAGACAGAAGATTTATGGAAATAGCCTATAAACCACGTGCAGAAGAAGATATTCAATTCTTAAAAAAATCGGGTGACTTAGTTATACAGCGAAAAATATCGAAATTATTGCGTGAAATGGAAGTTCACCCGGAAACCGGCACAGGAAAGCCGGAAAAACTAAAAGAGAACTTATCTAATTATTGGTCAAGACGTATTAACTTGAAACATCGAATTATTTATACCATTGATTATGAAAAACAATTAGTCGAAGTTTATTCTTTACGAGACCATTACGATGAGAAGTAAAATATCTATAAAATGGACTTTTTACAAATAAATCAAAGAATATTTTCTTTTGGAAAAATGGGAGTGGTCTCAAAAGTCCAATTCATCTATTTACAGATTTAGATTGCTTCGTTGCACTCGCAATGACGAAACACAGACTTTACGATTTGCTTTCTAAGGAAAGCGTTAAAGTTTCTTTAATGATTTCGCCAACTGTTGGATGAGGAAAAATCATGCTATGCAATTCTTCTGCTTTCATTCCTTTTTCTATGGCAATTCCTGCTGTGATGATAATTTCGGAAGCAGGATTGCCCAGGATATGAACGCCAAGAATAGTTTTGTCTTCAGCTAACAATATCTTGCATAAGCCGTTGCCTAATTCATTTTCTGCAACAAACCGGCCGGAGTAGGAGAGAGGAAGCGTTTTAACCTTATAAGCGATACTTGCTTTCTGCAAACTTTCTTCTGTTGCGCCAACTCCTGCAATCTCAGGATTTGTATACACAACTCCTGGAATAGCTTTGTAACTCATTTTCTCGGTTTTTCCTAAAATATGTCCTATTGCGATTTCGGCTTCGCGAACGGCCGTGTGTGCCAATAGGGAGAAGCCCGTCACATCACCGCAGGCATATATATTGGGAATAGATGTTTGCATATATTCGTTCACTTTCAGGCCGGAACCGAAAGTTCCCGGGTTGAGATTTTCCAATCCGAATCCTTTAATAACAGGACGTCGTCCGGTACTGACGAGAATTTTTTCAGCTTGGCGTTCCGATTTTTCTCCGTCTTTTTCGATAATTACAGTGTTTCCGTTTACAGCAATAACTTTGGTATTCAGATGGAACTCAATGCCTTTTTTTGCATATTCATTTCTTAAAATGCCTGATAGTTCTTTATCCATGCCTCCGAGTATTTCATCGGTCATTTCAACGACGATAACTTTTGCACCGAGAGTGTTATAAAAAGAGGCAAATTCGATGCCTATTACTCCTCCTCCAATGATTAAGAGCGATTCGGGATATTCTTTCAAGTCGAGCGCTTCGCGTGAAGTAAGGAAATTAGCTTCGGAAAGTCCGGTTATGGCAGGTATTATATTTTCAGAACCGGTACATATCAATAGATGTTGCGTCTGATATTTTTCTCCATTACATTCGATGGTTATTATGTTTTTTTCGTTTGAAACAATTTTTGCTTCTCCTTGAATCGTTTCAACTCCTGCTTCCTGCATTTTTGCGCGTATGCCTGCATTCAGTTTTCGGACAACTTTATTTTTTCGTTGAATAATTTTGGATAAATCGAAGGTTGGGTTGTCGCTGCTAATCCCATATTTACCGGCATCTTTGATTGTTTGTAATATTTTTGCCGAATAGAGCAATATTTTTGTAGGGATACAACCTTCGTTGAGGCAAACTCCGCCTAAAGCGTTTTTTTCAAACAAGATGGTTTTCAGGCCATTTCTTCCTGCAATTTCGGCTGCGGTGTATCCGGCAGGACCTCCTCCAATGATGGCGATGTTGTAAAGTATGTCCATATAAGTCTTTTATTTTTTTAAACACAGAGGCACAGAGACACAGAGCTTATTAATATTATATCTCTGTGCCTCTGTGTCTCTGTGTTTAAAATATAGTATCATTCTTGGTTGAGATTTTTTAAGTAATTTCTGGCAGCTTCGATGAACGAATCGTCGGATTGATCATAATCCCACGAGATTTCAATATCCGGATCTATTCCCGATTCTATGTGCTCTTTATCTGCATTGAAGTTCGGACAAGCCGAAAACCTGACGCTCCACCCATTAGGCAGTTCGGAAGAAAACGGCAATCCGCTGCCTCCTCCTGTACGGTCGCCCATAATAGTTACTAAAGGGAGCGAGCGCATGGAGCACACAAAGTCATTGGTTGCGCTGTAGCATCTTCTGTTTGTAAGAACCACAACCGGTTTCTGGTAACGAATCCGGGCTGAAGGGTCTAAATATATTGGGAAAAGTTCCGAGAAGTCGTTGTGACCTTTTCCGATTTTGTGCTGAATATATCCGGTAAGAACTCTTTCATTCGTAAAACGGGATGCTAATTCTGTAGAATTGGAAAGCAGACCTCCTCCATTATTTCTGACATCGAGAATGATGCCTTCGCAACCGGCAAATTTGGTTAATATATAATCTAAAGAATTCGGACTTATTCCTAAAGAAAAATCTCCATAATAGATATATCCGATATTATCGTCTAAAATTTTATAATTCATTCCGGAGGCAATGGCATAATCTCTTCCTAAATATTTGTCGATGAGTTTTATATCGAAATTTTCAGGATAATCTTCAAACCAACCCCAATAACGGCCAATATCCCAATTGGTAATTAAATTCACGTGGCCGTCTTTTAGTTCCTGCAACATTTCATTTAATAAATTGAATAATTCTTCATCGGTCATTTTATCATTTATCCGTTTGGAATAATTGTCATGTATTTGATTCCAATCGACATCTTTATAGGAAAAGAAGCAATATTTTTCGTCCATAATTTTCCAGAGAGCTTCAAAATTGCCACGAGGATTATTGTCGTATTCTTCTATTTTCACGCAAGAGGAAAATAAAAAAATAAGAAAGAGCAGCAATATTCCTATGGTTTGTTGTTTGCGCATTTTGAAAATTTCTAACACACAAAAGTATAATATTTTTTAGGGGTTACAGGTGTAATCTAACGAAAAATTACTTTTTCTTTCAAAAAATTGTATATTTTGATTTTTTACAAGAAAAGAAGTATTTTTGTAATATGTAAAAAATAACTTGGTAACTTTGATAATAAAAAGTTGATTATGCGGTGAAAAAGTTGTATTTTCACCGCATAATTTGCGGTGCATTATGTATATACACGAAAAAAATAACTGGACAAATTTTGTTTGGGATAATGCTTTGATTTATCCTTTGCTTGTGAAAACTCGCTATTTACAGGGAAATTTACTCGGTAGAATGCAAAATCTTGGTTTTGATTTTGCAACGGAATCAACCTTGATTTCGCTCACATTAGATGTTGTAGATTCCTCAAAAATAGAGGGAGAATTTCTTAATCCAGAACACGTTAGGTCTTCGATAGCAAATAAACTCGGTATCGAAAATGCCGAATTTGTAACTGTTTCGAGAGATGTAGAAGCTATTGTGAATGTACTTTTAGACGCTACTCAAAATTATGCAAATCCACTTACGGAAGAACGACTTTTCGGTTGGCATAATTCGTTGTTTTCCAACCATTTTTCGGGACTTTACAAAATTGATGTTGCTCAATATCGTTCCGCAGGAATGAAAGTTGTTTCAGGCTCTTTTGGGAAAGAAAAAGTTCATTTCGTTGCCCCAGAACCCGAAAGAATTGGAAATGAAATGTATAATTTTTTGCTGTGGTTCAACACAGAAAATGAACAAATAGACCCATTGTTAAAAGCATTTATTGCGCATTTTTGGTTTGTAACCATTCACCCTTTTGACGATGGTAATGGTCGTATTGCAAGGGCAATTATGGATATGCAACTTGCTCGTAGCGAAAATAGTAAAGTCCGTTTTTACAGTATGTCGAATCAACTTTTTAAGGAACATAAACACTACAACAACCTCATTGAAAAAACGCAAAAAGGTGATAATGATATTACAGATTATTTGATTTGGTTTCTTGATTGTTTTGAAAGGGCATTACTTGCAAGCGGGAAAAATCTTGAAATTGTATTAGACAAAGCAAAATTTTGGGAACTACACAAAGACAAAGGAATTAATGCCCGTCAGCGTTTTATAATCAATTATTTATACGACAATCACGATAAAGAAATTGGGTTTTTGCGCAGTTCTTTTTACGCAAAACTCCAAAAATGTTCAACAGATACCGCTTTGCGAGACTTGAAAGATTTGGTAGAAAAAGAAATGTTAAAAGCAGAGGACGGCGGAAAAAAGACAAACTATTTGATTAACAGCCCTGCAAACGTGAGAATGCCAAAAATACAAACTGAAAATGCCTGCACCTAACAATTAGGGGTTAAACGCAACGTAGAGATAACGGAACGGTTCTATTTTTGTTCTTGAATGCGAATGATTGATTTTATGATTTAGATATGCAACAGGAGTTTTACAAGTAACGTGTAGCTTTGTCTAACTTCCATAAGTATTTATTCAAAAACTCGTTTATAATTTCCTTTCACTTCTTTTTTCCCCGCAACAATGAAAAGCTCTTTAGAAAAACCTATCATAAAGTTATTATTGCAAATGCGAGTGTTGATGTAGTTGATACGGGTTTCGTAAATAGAATTGACATACATAAGCCGTAATGTAATCGAATTAAACGGCGCTTCCAACGACAGATAATTCCGCAGGGTTACTTGGTTATGATAAGAAGAAAAATGTATCAAATCATCATTATTGCCTATCGATATTTCATAATAGGATTGTCCGTATTGCTGGGAAAACATCATTCCAACAAAAGGAGATGTGATTTGATAACGCAACCGGAAAGGTTGGGATTTTATATTGAAAACATAAGATGCTGCAGCCGATAAAGTCAGGTTTAAATGGGCTTTTGCTGTTGCGGGATTATTGGAATTTCTTATATTGTAGATAAACCCCGCCATTCCATTTATCTGGCTTCCTGCAAAAACATTCAAAGCCGGTAAAGGTTTAAATTTGTAATGTAATCCGTAGCTGTATTCTAAAGATCCTGCATATTGAGCGGAGTTACCTGCGTTATTATTTGTCGAAGCAAAATCAATGTAAAACAACTGTTGGGCGGCGATATTTCCATTTGATAAGTTTGTCATTTTCATACTTTCATCCATAAAGCTATATGAATTTCCCGAATAATTCATGGGTGAAAGATAGGAATCATACACATTAGCTTTGCCTAATCCGAGCATAGTAGATCTGTATACCAGCTTTTCCGGTTTATCTTCTTGCGAAAAACAAGAAGATGAAGCAAAGAGCAGCAGGATTATGAAAGCCCAATATTTTTGCATAAGTTTCTTATATTGACCGGTTTAATTTACAAACAACTTCTTATCTTATCAATGACAGTTGTTCGTTACAAAGTTATCAAACGCGAACCGTCTGACAGCTCTTCAATAGCAACAAAAACAGTATCGGAAGGTAGTAATTCTTCTACTTTTTCAGGCCATTCGATAAAACAAAGAGCGCCACTGTAAAAGTAATCTTCGGCTCCCAAGTCATTGGCTTCGCGAATATTTTTAATCCGGTAAAAGTCGAAATGATAAATTAATTCGGCTGTAGTATCCGAACGGTATTCATTTATGATAGCGAAAGTTGGACTGTTAATTACATCCGAAACGCCCAGTTCTTCACAAACAGCTTTGATGAAAGTCGTCTTTCCGGCTCCCATATTTCCTTTAAAAGCAAAAACGGTATTGTCTCCCATCAAGCGAATAAATTCTTGAGAAGATTGGCGAATGGCAGCGAGGCTTTTTATTTCAATTGTCTTCATAATAAATGGCAAAAGGCTAACGGCAAAAGGCAAAGGGCGAAATCGTTTGCCTTTTGCCTTGCGCCATTTGCCAAAATCATTTGGGTTCTAAAGTAATCAATGGCACCATCATTTCTTCCATCGAAATACCTCCATGCTGGAAAGTATCGGTATAGTAAGAAACATAGTAATTATAATTGTTGGGATAAGCGAAAAAATCTTCGTTCAATGCAAAAATGTATTTAGTACTGATGTTAGGAGCCGGCAAGCCAACGCTTTCCGGATCTTTGATTTCATAAACTTCTTTCGGATTATATGCCAGATTCCTACCCAATTTGTAGCGTAAGTTAGTGTTGGTATTTTTATCTCCCACTACTTTAATGGCATTATTTACGCGAATGGTTCCATGGTCTGTCGTTACAATAACCTTACAGCCTTTCGATGCAATTTTGCGGAATAACTCTAATGTCGTCGAGTGACGGAACCACGAACGTGTCAGGGAACGGTAAGCGGCTTCATCGGAAGCCAACTCACGCATCATTTTCGATTCGGTGCGGGCATGTGAGAGCATGTCTACGAAATTGAGCACAATTACATTGAGCTGATATTTATCCAACTGGTTGAAGTTATTCAGCAACTTTTCTCCATAAGCAGATTCATTTACTTTATGATAAGAGAATGTATATTTTTTCCGGAACCGTTCGATTTGAGTTTGTATTAAAGGTTCTTCATTGAGATTTTTGCCCTCTTCCGATTCTTCGTCGACCCATAATTCAGGGAACATACCTTCTATTTGTAATGGCATTAATCCTGAAAAAATAGCATTCCGTGCATATTGAGTAGCTGTAGGAAGAATAGAATAATACAAATCTTCATTGAAAGTAAAAAATTCCGACAACAGGTCTTGTACCACACGCCATTGGTCGAGCCGGAAATTATCGATAAGAACCAAGAAAACCTGTTCGTTATTGTCTAACAATGGAAATATTTTTTGCTTGAATAAATCCGGACTCATTAACGGACGACTTGAAGCGCCCCCAATCCAATCCTGATAATTACGTTTTACAAATTTACCAAATAGCCGGTTGGCTTCCGATTTTTGCGTTTTAAGCAAATCATACATATTTGCATCGGAATTTTCTAATTCGAGTTCCCAGTATACAAGTTTTTTGTAGACTTCATTCCAATCGTTGGCGGTGAAAGAATCATTAATTTGCATACTGATTTTGGAGAAATCCTGTTGGTATCCGGTGGTAGTTGTTTGGGTAATAATTTGATTTTTATGCAGATTTTTTTTGATTGACAAAAGTATTTGATTCGGATTGACGGGTTTAATCAGGTAATCAGCAATTTTACTTCCAATAGCCTGATTCATAATACTTTCTTCTTCACTTTTGGTAATCATTATAACCGGAACGTTAGGGTCGAGTTCCTTAATAACCGACAATGTTTCCAAACCGCTTAAGCCGGGCATATTTTCGTCTAAGAAAATAATGTCGAAATTTTGTTCTTTACAACAATCGATGGCATCTTGTCCGCTGCAAACCGTTACCACTTCCAGACCTTTGTCTTCCAAGAAGAGGATATATGGTTTGAGCAAATCGATTTCATCGTCGGCCCATAAAAGCCTGTCTTTTTTCATCGTTCTCTATATGTTATTATTTGCTTCATTCCTTTTGCTTCGCAGGCAATTCTGATTTTATATATGCCTCCTCCTAATGAAGTACCTATATCTGGTTGTTTTACAAGAGTTTTTTCCAACTGCTGAATTTCAGATGGGAGACTAACAAACTTTTTAGCAAACCGTTTGTAATCAGTATCGAAAATGGAAGTCCTGTAAACTTTGTTTTCAATTATTTTCATAGAGTTCGCTCAACGGTTTTTTTGGTAACTTTCCTTCTTTCATATTTTTAGCTTCTTTTAATCCTTCTTCAAGTCTGACTAAAAATGATTCATCGGTTTTGGAAACGACAAACCTTGCTTTCATCTTTGAAAGCATCTCTTGAAAAAAAAACAGTTCACTTTCCGTTTGAGGCATAATGGTTATTTGGGGTATTTCTACTGCAACTTTCATTTTACACTTCATTTTAATTCTGAATCACAAATGTATAAGATAACGGTTGAAATTGCAAGATAATTGCTTAAAAAATTACTAATTCTTTTCATACATCACAAAAATTGAGATTCCTTTTCCGTGTCAGAAGGGTTGGGCGCTGTGCATTAATTTTTCATAATTCGGTTATCAGACTGCCGGCAATAACACGATGAACATAAATATTATTTCCATTCACAGTATAAAGAATAGCCATCTTTTTATAATTGACACGGCGAACATTGTACCCATATTGCAAGAATGATGAATTATATCTTATCGGATTGGACATTGGACATTGCTCTATCTTTCGAAATACATTATATAAATCGTCATAATGTTTTTTTGCTGTTATTGGCGCATCATAAGTATATATAATAGTATCAATATACAGATCTATATCTTCCTGCGCACTATTTGTAATGATTAATTTATAGTTTGTTGAAATCGACGCCATAATGTTCACTCAGTTTGTTAAGGCCTCTTTTATACGACTCATCAAGTGTATAACCCGAATCGGAAATATTATCTGGCAATGGATAATTAATAGATACCACCTTTGAGTGCTTTTCCAAATCTCTAACAATTCGCCTTCCACTTGGTTTGGTTACGTCTATTTTTGCAGTTACCGTATTCATAACTTCTATGTTTAAAATAATACGACAAATATACATTGTAATTATTACAAATAAAACAAGAAAATAAAAAAATTGGCAATAACAAAAAATTCTACCCTTTTATTATTGACCTGAACTTAAATAATCCTGTCGCCACAAAAGCCTTTCCGGCGGCAAGTTTTGCAATGCTTCTTTTCATCCCTAATCCTGCTCCTGTAAGGTTAGCAGAGCCAATATATGCCACTCCTATGCTATTTTTTGCGATAGCAAACCATTTTGAAAAAATGTAGTTTTATGGCGCCATTTTATCTGCGAAACCAATGCTATTCAGAATGCTGCACAGTGCAATACCTATAAAGAAAATAATAACAGTTACTATTTTCTGATTTGAAATTTTTCCTGCACGGTATAACCAATAACCAACAATCAAGTTCAGTAATCCCCACAATACATTGACAAGAGGAGATGACAAACCTCTCCCCGGTGGATTTGCAAACGGCGAAGGGAATGGATTACCACATATACCTTGCACAAAGTGTGGTACAAAATTAGCGAGAAAAAATCCCGCAAAAAGACACGCTAAATAATTATACCATTTCATTTTCTTTACTAAATTTTCCATTTTTGTCGATACAAAATTAATACATTTATCAGTTCATTTTATCTCAATTTTAGAAGCAAAAGGATGCTTAAGATTTTTGGTTGAAGCGATTTCCGCTTCGGCCGCTCCGATTTTCAATTTTGCTTTTAGCTTTATCGGAATACGATTGTTATCGTCGCTGATCCAAACTTCCATGGATGTTTTGGCTTCTTCAAAAGCCCGGTCAACAATATCCACCTCAAAACGTAAGGTTTTATATTTGGTATTTCCCTTGTCTATAATGCTTTGTCCCATGTAACGCACATTCAATGGCACGACATCTTTTCCGACAAAAGAAGCTATTCCAAATGCGGTTCCTTCCTTTAGTTTTGAATAATCCAGGGTTCTGATGAATATAAAAATACTCAGCATGTCGAATCCCATACTTTTGGCTGTGAGGAGCGTATCGAATTTGACGGCATCAGGCGTGTATTTTTTTGATTGAACGGAAGTTAATGTTGTGGAAAATTTTTTATAATCAATGTCTTCAATATGATTCATTTTCCCTTCGTGCAGGAATTTGCGATGAAAAACAGGAACCAAGGCAGAAGTTGAATATGCAATCAATGTATCTCTCACTTTAAAAGCCTTGTCAACAACACCGCTTGTTTTGAAGGTCAGAGATGTTTTGATTGCAGGTTTCCCGCGGAATGTATTATCTTTCACATCATATTGCGCCGTACCTGCTTTTACCATCATTATTCCATATTTGTAATAGATATTATAATTCAGTTGTTCTCCCGATTGAAAGGGCAAATCTTTCTCTTGTTGCGCCAACAGAACAGGCGAACAACTTAACAAACAGAGAATAAGTCCGGTTCTATGGAGTTTTTCGGTTAAATTTTCGATTATATTCCTCATATTTATCTTTATTCGTTTTTTGTTGCGGTTTGTTTTTGTTGAGTTCAACAGGCTTTTGTTTCTCTATCGGAACTTCATGAATATTCCAAGTATGTTCTATTTCCCAATTTTGCCGGATATCGAAAAATCCGGGGTAATAAAATACCGGTTCGGGCTGTCGATTTTCCTTGAAATTTCCGATGTCCCACTTGCCGTTTCCATTCACGTCGACAATATAACGTAAATAATATTTTCCGGGCTTAAGATTTGAGAATTGAAGTTCTCCGTCTTTCAATATAGCACGTCTTACTACTTTATCCGATGCGTCAAGTAATTCTCCGATTCCGGGAATTCCATCACTGTCTTCAATGGCAACATATAAATGTCCGTAATCTTCTTCCTTTTTTAATTTGAATTTACTTTGTTTTTTATCACTCCATTTTCCATATATGCTTTTAAAAGCGGCGGAATCGATAGTTATTTGGTATTCTTTTCCATAAGGCCATCTTTTATCTACCCAAAAGGATCTTGGGTTGAGACTATCGGCAAGGATGGGGAAATCGCGGAGTTCCCAAAGGGTATCCACTTTTTCTTCTATTCTGATTAGATTACGATCAAAATTCAATAAAGGTTCGGAGAAAGTTATTCTCAGCGTATCGAAAACGTCCATAGAGGAATTTCCCGATATGTTTATATCTAAGAAAACAGATTTTTCAATTTCTCCCTTTTTAGGCTTTGCAACCGGTTTTTTACCTCTTTGATACAACTTTAAAGTATCGGTAACTTCACTTAATAAATTCAGGGAATCGGTTTTCAGATAATCGACTTTTAGTTTTAAAGTATCAATTTGATACACAGTAGAATCACTAATCCAATAAGAAATAGTTTTTCCTCCGTCGGAGATTTCGGGGATATACCATTTTTCCGGTGGTTCTATATTCAGCAAATCGATTTTTGGCAAAGAAGTAACCGGAGCGTTGAATGGAAGCGTAAACTTATGGGGTTCAGTGCGTTCAGGGTGCGTCATATATTGCCTTGAAAAATTCTCCTGAAATAAAAACAATAGAATATCGTCGGGAAGAAAATGTGTAAAAGGAACTTCAACAATAGAATCGTATGCTAATTTAAGCGTATCTTTCCAAATAGTATCCATACGTATTTCGTGCCGGAATGTAGGAATAATCAAGCTATCGTTGAAAGCAACGGCTTCGCCCGGTTGATCGAATTTATAATTCCGGTTCAGGTCGTTGAGAGCAAAAATCCGGTAAGTACCCGGACTCACGTTACGTATCCAAAATTCTCCTTTGTCGTTGGTTTTTGTTGTGCGTTTGAATGGTTCGGTCAAAAAGGCAGAATCATTTAAATTAGTATGTAACCCGATGAGGATATTCGGCATTGGTTCCAGGTTTTCTGCATTTAGCAAACGACCGGAGATAATCAAAGAATCAACTGTTTTACCTGTTGAAAATGCAAAAGAAAAACCTTCGAGCACATTTTGTTCATTATTGTCGACAATTGCACTTGTAAAATCGATAGTGTAAGTTGTATTAGGCAACAAAGAATCTCTTAATTCCACTTTGATTTTATTTCCTTGCGCCCGAATAATTGGATTTTGAATTTGAGGGGGCGTTATTATTACCTTTTCGGAAACATCTTTGAGGGTTATCAGTTCGTCAAAAATAATTTCTATTTTGTTTTTGTCGTAATTAACCGCATGTAATTCGGGTATGCTTGAAACATAACGGGGAGGGTCGACATCATACGCTCCTCCTCCCGGGGAACCCAAGCTGGCACAGGCATACAGGCCGCAAAAGACAAAGCAGACTATTACTGTTGAAAATAAGATTTCTTTTAGCTGTGAGATATATTTATCGAGCATGATCTATTGTTTTGAGCTCACAAAAATACAAAGTTTCATCACACAATTGTTACTTTGACAAAAGTTTATGTCCAATCCGGCAAAAGATACATTTTTTCTTTTCGCAATATTCTTTCTGAAGTTGTATCAATGCCTGTGAATCTCCCGCATGACAGGGAGTAATTCCTGATTTTACAAATTCATTGACTATATAATTGTTTTCCGGTTTAATTTGTTCTAACAATTTCATTGCTTTTTCGCAGATATGAGGTTGGTCTTTTATTTTCCCGTAAGCGAATAAAATAGGAACAACTGTGTTGATGAGAATCACGTTTTGTGCAGATAAACCAATTATTTTTTTCTTTTTGGAGGAGGTTTTTCCGAATAAATAATGTGTTTGCCAATAGTCGTTTAATTCTGATATAAAAAGATTTCTTAACGCTGAAATATCATTTATTTCAAGCATTTGGGAGAAAAGAATATCTTGTGTTCGTATCAGGGCGGCCAGTTGGGCGATTTTGATATGCGGAAAATTGTTTGGTCTGATTCTGAGATTTTTAAAGATATGACTTTCTAACGGTTTCAACATGAATTTTTTTCGTAAAAAATCATACTCTTTCTTCAACGAAAGGAAATAATCATCTTGATTTGCTGCGTTTTCTTCGTTCAATAAGCCTGCTTGTCCGAAAAATAAAGCTTCTACCTGCATCATAGAATCCTTATGTTTCAATATATGCTTTAACGGAATATTCCTTGCCAAGCGTTCGAAAGCATCATTGTTGATGCCAAATCCGAAATTTCGGGATAGTGTGATGTAGAATACTTCTCCCCAATTGTCTTTGTAATCTTTCAGTAGTTTATACAGGTCGTTTGTTTTTCTTTCCAAACGTTCTACCAGCAAGGCATTTATCCAATCGGTCAGGTAAAGTTTGGGTATGTCTTTTATTTGGATTAAACAGGGTATTAAAGTGTTTCTACTTAAAAGATATTCATAATTTTCTTTTACTTTTTCAGGGACTTGCAGTACCAATTGGGGAACAACATACCCATTTTCTGTGCATATCTCCGTATCGGGATGTTCGACAACATGAAGGATTACCGAGTTATAAGCTTTGTCGGTATGATGACCGTGTTTTTCCCAATCTGAAGCGCATGAATGAATTTCGACATTTCCAGCCCAAGTTTCGTGGCCGATTCGTATTTTAGCATTGAAAAAATCAGGTCCGGCATTTGTGTTATGAGTACCGGGATCGATGATAAATACAGGTGTTCCTGTTAAAGTTGTTAATGTTTCGGGATTGTACAATCTGTACTTCCAGACATAATGAAGTAATGTTTCCATGACAATTTTGGTTTTTAAGTTTTGATGGTTAATTATTATTCCCTCTTGTTCCTTTATAATTTTATTCTCTGCTTCTATATCTTTCTGCGTTATACCCTATTGGATTTAGCGACTTATTTAGCTGTTTGTTATTAACTTGTAATTCGGATGTTTATTTGTATGGCAGTTTTGGAATTGAGAACACTACTAAGCATCGCTACGCCTAATTCGGTAAAAACATAAGGGTTACGCCTTAATCCCATAGTTCTCAAAGAGTTGGACATCACAATTTGTGATATCCAATTTTGAAACTCCTGATCTGTTAGCTGAAACATGAAATCTTCCGGGAATCTTTCAATATTACGTTTTACAGCTTGATTTAACGCCCGTGTCTCAACTCCGTAGATTTCTGCCAAGTCACGATCAATCATTACTTTTACACCTCGGATTTCATAGATTTTATTCTGTATAGGTTGCAGGTTCATATTATTTTATGTGTTTAAGATTTTGCAAATTGTAAGGTTTAGTTTAATGCCACAAATGTATTAAATTTGATTTAAAATACAAAATCTCCTTCTTCTCCTTCTCAATCTACTATAAATCGATTACTTACCCCATTTACGTCATACAAATACATACCTTTTGTATATCCTGACACATTGAGTAATATTTTGTCAAATACAGAATCTATCTGTTTGGTTTCTACCAATTGTCCATTAAGGTTGTAAATGCGCATAACTGACATTTCGCCTTGTTTAAGTTGATAAGGCAAAGTAATTACAGAATTTGCGGGATTAGGGTAAGGTGATTGAAATTCGTTTGCTTTTTGATCTGTTACACCTAATGGTGGAGTCCCTGGAAGAGAATAAATATCTGTTATATATGCACCATCTATATTTTTTAGAATAGATAAACGACATTTATTATTAGAAGTTTTATGAAAAGAAGTAGAATAAGTTGATCCGGTATATCCAAAGTCCTTTACGATTGTTCCATTTTCATCGTATAATTTAACTGCATAACGTAAGTTTGGTTCAGCAGATGAACTATAAAAAGCTACCAAAAAAGTTATTTTGTTATCTGTAGTAACAAAATTTTTGCTAACGTTAGATATAGAAAAGGTAGAATAGTTCGTAGGAGGTGTAATGGTTATAGCTTTATATAAAGAATAGTCTTCATTGTATATCTTCACTTCATTTGTTGATGCAAACATAGTTGTATAATAGTTAGAAGTGTAAGTAAGATAATTTCCATACATTACATATCCATCAAAAGTATGTTCCAAATTAATTTGCGCGCTTAATATTTGTGAAAACAACAACATGCCTACTGTTATTATGCTGTAAATCAAATTTTTGTTAGGTGTCATAAAAATTACTTTTAAAAAATTATTACTTTTTAGTGCTTGTACAAATGTAAAGGTATGTTGAATAAGAGGGTAGGGATAAGTTATAAATATTTTGTGTAATCTATGTTCCCCGGTGCAAACAAGATTGCCTTCGAGGGATTGTTTTTGATTATATCTCTGACTAAAGTACTTGATATATGAGCGTATTTGGACGATGAATTAAAAAAAACGGTTTCGATTTGTGCAAGGTCATAGTTACACAGACTCATGTCTCTTTCGAAGCTGAAATCTACCAAATTCCTCACGCCTCGAACTATATATTTTGCTCCTTTTTGGATACAGAAATCAACGGTAAGTCCGTTGAATTCCTCTACAATCACACGGCTTTCTCCTGCAAATACCGATTTTATTATTTTTATTCTGTTTGCCGGAGAAAAAAGGCCTGTTTTTTGAGCGTTAATTCCAACGCCAATGATTACTTCATCGAATAATCCTAAAGCTTTCTTGACGATTTCTTCGTGTCCGATGGTGAAAGGGTCGAATGTTCCCGGGAATACAGCTATTTTTTTCATATCAGATATCTTCTTCAACAACCAGATTATCGATAATAAAATTTTGTCTTTCCATGGTATTTTTTCCCATGTAAAATGCAAGCATTTCTTTTACGGCATCTTGTTTTTTCATTGTCACGGGATCTAATCGTAAATCTTTACCGATAAAGTTTTTAAATTCCGAAGGTGAAATTTCTCCCAGACCTTTGAAGCGGGTGATTTCAGGATTGGGCTTCAGTTTTTCGATAGCTGCAATACGTTCTTCTTCCGAATAGCAATAAATTGTTTCTTTCTTATTACGAACACGGAATAAAGGCGTTTGCAAAATGAAAACATGGTTGTTTTTAATTAAATCGGGAAAGAATTGCAGAAAAAATGTAATGATCAGTAACCGGATGTGCATACCGTCGACATCGGCATCGGTTGCAATAATTACTTTCTTGTAGCGCAAGCCTTCGAGACCGTCTTCTATGTTCAACGCAGCTTGAAGCAAATTGAATTCTTCATTTTCATAAACAATTTTTTTGGTAAGTCCGAAGCAGTTTAACGGTTTTCCTCTTAAACTGAATACAGCTTGGAAATTCGGGTCGCGACTTTGGGTGATGGAACCGCTTGCAGAATCCCCTTCAGTGATAAAAATACAAGTTTCTTCCAAGTCATTTCCTTTGTTGTCGCTGTAATGCAAACGGCAATCCCTTAATTTCTTATTGTGCAGGTTAGCTTTTTTAGCTCGTTCACGAGCTAATTTGGTGACGCCGGCAATGGCTTTCCGTTCTTTTTCCGATTCCAATATCTTTTTAAGCATGGCATCGGCGGTGTCGGAATGTTTATGGAGGTAATTATCCAGCTCTTTTTTGATGAAATCGCCAATAAATTTAGCTACCGAAATTCCGGATGGCCCCATATCTTTTGAGCCTAATTTAGTTTTAGTCTGAGATTCAAAAACAGGCTCTTCCACTTTCACGCTTATGGCGGCAATAAATCCGCTGCGAATATCTGCATATTCAAAATTCTTATTGAAATATTCCTTGATAACTTTGGTTGCAGATTCGCGGAAAGCCGAAAGGTGAGTTCCTCCTTGGGTAGTATGTTGTCCGTTTACGAAAGAATAATATTCTTCTCCATATTGATTGGCATGAGTTAATACTACTTCCATATCTTCTCCTTGCAGGTGGATGATAGGATAGAGTGGTTCGGAAGTCATATATTCATTCAGCAAATCGACTAACCCGTTTTTAGAATGGAATTTCTTTTTGTTATATTCAATGGTTAATCCTGAATTCAGGAAAACATAATTTTTGAGCAGCGCTTCAACGTATTCATCTTTATACTGGTAATCTTTGAAGATTTCCTCGTCGGGAATGAAATTAACTAAAGTCCCATTAGGTTCTTTTGTCGGACAGATAGCGGGATTTTCCAGTATTTGTGCACGATTGTATTCAACCGCTTTGGCTTCTCCGTCGCGGAAGCTTTGTACCAACATATAAGAAGACAAAGCATTGACGGCCTTGATACCCACTCCATTCAATCCGACAGATTTTTTAAAAGCTTTTGAATCGTATTTTCCTCCCGTATTCATCTTGGAGGAAGCGTCGACCACTTTTCCGAGAGGAATGCCTCGTCCGTAGTCGCGAATAGTTACTACTCCCTCTTCAATAGTGATACTGATGGATTTACCGTACCCCATCATATATTCATCTATGGAATTGTCGAGCACTTCTTTCAAGAGGACATAAATACCATCGTCGGCATAAGTTCCGTCACCGAGTTTTCCGATATACATTCCCGGACGGCGGCGAATATGTTCCCACCATTCAAGGGTTTGTATATTGTCTTCTACGTATTCTACCGGGTTGCTTGGCAATTGTGTATTATTGTTTTCTTCCACTTGTTTACAAATGTTTTACAAAAGCTCTTCTTGTTTTATGGTGTTGTGTTTCAAACGATTCCCATTGAGATTGTACTTTGGTATTTATCTCTAATTCAGGATTACTTTCGGCATAAACAAAACCATACTTGTTGAAAATTGGTATTAAATCGGCAAATATCATGGCATTTACGCCTTTATTCTGATATTCGGGAGCAACACCAATGATATATAAGTCCAGAATTTTATTGCTTTTACTATACATTCCCTTCAGCAAATGCACCCAACCGATAGGAAGAAGTTTTCCTTCTGCTTTTTGTAATGCTTTTGATAAACTTGGCAAAGTAAGGCCAAGTCCAACAACAGCATCATCTTCTTCCCGTATTATCAAAGTAACCAAATCCAACCGGAGCATGGGAATATACATTTTTATATAATATTCAATTTGCTTGGGAGACAATTCGGAATATTCATAAAGAGGCTTATAGGCTTCGTTCCAGAGTTTGAACATTTTAGTAGCATAAGGCCATATTTCCCGCGTTCTCTTGAATTTTTTCACTTTAAGTCCGTATTTTTTTGAAACAATATCGGCAATACGTTGGAATCTTTCAGGGACTTCTTTCGGAATCTGTATTTTGAATTCATGCCAATCCTGTTCTTTTTTAAAACCAAGTTTTTCAACATGTTCGGCATAATAAGGATAACTATAGCATGTAGCCATTGTAGCGACTTCTTCGAATCCATAAACCAAAAGTCCTTCATGGTCTAAGTCGGTGAATCCGAGGGGGCCTTGTATGATATTCATGCCTTTTGCCTTCCCCCAATTCTCCACAGCTTTAAATAAGGCTGCGGAAACTTCGTAATCATCTATGAAATCCATAAAACTGAAACGCACGCTCTCATGGTTCCATATTTTATTGGCTCTATGATTGATAATGCCGGCAATCCGCCCTACAAGCGCATCATCTTTGTATGCCATGAAATATTTGGCTTCACAAAACTCGAAAGCCGGATTTTTTGATTTACTCAAGGTCATCATTTCATCGGAAATTAGGCCGGGAACATGGTAAGGATCACCTTTGTAAAGATCAATATTGAATTTTACAAATTCTTTCAGTTGTTCTTCACTTGTTGCTTCAATAATTTTTACAGCCATTGGATACGATTTTTTAGATTTAAAACGTACAAAGATAATTCAATTTTTTTTATACGAATGATTTTGGCGAGGGAGGATTTTAAGATAAACGCAAAAAAAATTATTATCTATTTATAACAGTGCAAAGTTTTCTGAATTTATTTTGTACATTTGTAACATGAAAAAGATGATAAAATGAGTGAAGTAAAAGGCGTTACGTTTAAAAAAGATGCAATGGGCAACAATCGTTATATTCGTACAGATATAATAATGCAACAGTTAGGTGTTTCACAGTATCCTGACGGCTGGGAAAACGGCTTAACTTCAGATGAGTTTTTATCGGAAGCCAAAACAATGCTACGGAAGAAATTTGATGACAGAAATAAAATATCATAGAGATGTTTTGTTGTTTCTTGATGAATTGACAGATATTCTGATTGAAAAGGAATATTTTTCTTTTTATGAATATTCCGCCCAATATATTGAAGATTTGGTGAATTACGTTAAGAATAATATTACAATAAAACCTCATTTTCTCCTCATTTTCTTTAACACAACAACCTTAGTAGAAAAGGATTAACACCCCAATTAACTAACCTAATTACCTTATTGAAAATCAATGTCGTTTAGTTAAGATTGGATTCCTCACTGCGTTCGGAATGACATTTCGCCTTTAGAGGAGAGGGAGAGGGAAAGCAGCGGCTTTGCCGCTGCTTTCCCTCCTTGTTCTTTATAAACACCCGTCATTCCGAACGCAGTGAGGAATCCAATCTTAACTAAACGACATTGTACTGAAAATATAAAAATAAGGTAATTAGGTTGGGGAAAATGTAATATATAATTGGCTACTACTGAGGTCGTTTTGTTAAAGAAAATAAGGTGAAAAATGAAGTTTTTCCTTCATTCGCTATCATTTTATTCTTTCGCAGTTTTGCTAATAAATAAACCTTTATCTGTATAAATTTTTACTAAATAAATTCCTTTCAGTAAAGAAGATACGGATATTTTTTCGTTAAAATTACTTTCTGAAAGCAACAATACGCCTGTTAAGGAGCAAATTTCTACTTTCTTTATCGGCAGTTCCGACTTGATGAAAAGTTCACTTTTTACAGGATTGGGATAAACAGCCATATCATTTGACGAAATGTTTTCAATACTTGCTGGTGCTGTTACCTCCAAAGTTCCATTGACTAATGTGTAGTTGTAGTTTTTGTCATATCCGCCGGAAAGAACTATTTCATAATAACCCGCAATAGATTTTTCATCGGCAGCACAAGTGGCAACAGGCAATTCGTCTAATACTGAATAATTTTCATTATTCTTAAACCCGGAATATGTAAATGTAAAAATGGGATTGGGTTGTCCTTGTGTGCGAGTGGAGTTGTAGGCAGCAATTGTAAGCGGCGCCTTAGTGATTGTCAATGTACCTGTTCCGTAGCTAAAACTGTAATTATCAGCATTTCCACCAGAACCGGTTATTGAATAATCACCAGCATTGCTTGTAAGGTTTGCCACTGTTGTAGCTGTCGGATATTGAGCTATTGAGCTTTGGTCATCGCTATTGACAAAGCCGCTGAATGATATAGAAAACGAAGGATTATCATTGCCGTATTCTCGCTGTGCATTGTCGGGTATTGCCTGAATTTGCCGCTTACCTATCGTGAGTGTTCCACTCTGATAAGTGAAAGAATAATTTTGTGCTGTTGCGCCTGAAGGAACAATCGGATAATTGCCGACATTACTTGTTGAATTAGCGGAGCAACTCATCACAGGTAGAGTTGTCAGAACAGTTTCTGTGTCATCATTTTTAAAACCTGAATATTGACAGTTAAAAGCAGGCGGATTGTCGCCATAAACGGACGAAGCTGACAATGCAGTTACTGTAACCGTTGCTTTAATGATTGTTAATGTACCATTCATCAAAGTGAAATCGTAATTTTCAGCATCACCGCCCGAAAGGACAATCGGATAATCGCCTAAACTACTCGTTTGCGTTGCTTGACAAATTGCATAAGGGGCTTGTATAAGCGCACTTTGGTTATCAGAATTTCTAAAGCCATAATATGTGATTGTTAATTCAGGATTATTTGCACCATAAGGACGGCTCTTGTTATCTGCTACTGCCGTCAAACTGGCTTTGGTAACCGTCAATGTACCTGTTCCGTATGTAAAACTGTAATTATCAGCATTTCCACCTGAACATGTTATAGGATAATTACCCGCATTGCTTGTAATGCTTGCCGTTGTTGTGGCAGTGGGACTTATGCTAATTACAGCATCAGTTTCATTATTTGCAAAACCGGTGTAGGTAAATGTAAATGTCGGATTTGCGCTGCCGTAAGTTCTCGTTGCATTGTTGGGTGTTATTTGAATTTGCCGTTTATTTATTGTAAGTGTTCCATTCTGATAAGTAAAAGTGTAATTTTGTGCGACAGCGCCCGAAGGTATAATCGAATAATCGCCTACATTGCTTGTTGAAGTTGCATTGCAATTCATTGTAGGATATGTTGTTAAAACGGTTTCTGTATCTCCGTTTACAAAACCATTATATTGACAAGTAAAAGCGGGTGGTGTATCACCGTAAAACATTGAACTGTTATTTGCCGTTACTGTTACCTCTTTTTTGTTGACGATAAGTAGAATCTCTTTACTTTCAGATTGATATTCTGTTGTACCTGCCTGCGACGCAGTAATAGTAACTGTTCCTGCTTTAAGCGGAGTAATTGTATTGCCCTGAATACTTGCAACCGTATTATCCGACAACGAATAAGTGATTGCTGCATTTGTATTGTTTGACAAAATTGTTGTTGTCTCTCCATAAATAATGCTACTTTTTGAGGCTCGAATATTTGGTGCTTTTTTCAGTAACGGATAATCAGAAGTACTCGGCATGTACCATGTATTTACAAAATCCCATTGTAAATTATCGGTAATCCATTCTTGTGATTGAAATGAGGCAATATCAATATCAAGTCCTCCTTGTTTCAATGTCATTTGCCCAGAATTTGCTACATATACCTGCATTGTAGATAAGGCATAGCAATTATTCATAGTTCCATTACCACTCCCAATTATTTTACCCATCCATGTACCACTGCCATATGCTTCTGTAGAAACAATAACAGGATTAATAGCAACACTATTTTTAAGTATGGAAAACACATCAGAGTTTCCACATATTCCTCCTAAACCTAAATAACAATAACTTGTGGTTAAATTACCCAAATTATAGCAACTCTCAATTGTTGAACTTGTTATTTGTCCACATATACCACCTCCACATTGATATGAAGTAGTTTGAATAATCGCAGTGTTGTAACAATTACTTATAGTACTTGCATTTGCTTTACCACATATTCCACCTGCATAAGAGCCTGAAATACTGGCACTATTATAACAGTTTTCAATAGTAACTACAGCAGCATCTCCACAAATTCCTCCGGTGTATGAATCAGCCCCGTTGAATATTGATTCCGCATAAATACTCACATTACTGTGACAATTACTAATAGTAGAATTAGAAGCGGAATGACATATTCCACCAACGGCATAAGAACTGCTGTTATAAACAACTGCTATGTTGATAGCGCCACTTACATTCAGATTTTTAACAGTGGCTGAAAAGATACAGAGAAAAATTCCACCTCCGCTATTTATAGAAATCGTATATCCGCCTCCGTCAAAAATTCCTTGAAAAGATTCTGTGGTACTGTTTGAACCAATGCTTGTGGTAATACCATTCAAATTTTGTGTTAACAAAAAATATTTACCTTGCGAATAATTATTACCGCCATTCACAGCAGCAGCCAATGTTTCCATATCAGCTTTTGAAAAAATCAAATACGGGTCATTTTCCGTACCACTGCCGCCACTATAGGTTTGTCCCATCACTTGGCTTGTAAAACCACAAAAAGCAAGTAGCAACATAACGCCAATCAAAAAGTTTCCCCTGCCTTTTCTATTTAATTTTTTCGGACTAACCCCGTTTTTTTGAATGGTCTCTGTTTCCATTGCTCTTTCGTGCTGTTGCATCTGTTTTGAATGTTTTTTCATCTTTCAAATTATTTAAATTATTGTCATTAAAAAAGTTAATTAAATATTCATTTCGGTAAGCAACCACACAAAAAAGCGTGAAACCATTCGTTGATTGCTTATTTACATCGTCAGGCTCTACCAAAACCTTTTAGCACCAATAAGCACGAATAGTTCACGCCCAAAGACGTGAACCTTCGCTGACTTATTCTCGTGCTGAAATTAGGTAGATTTCGACGATGTGAGAATAAGAGCGTTAAGCTCAATTATTTTTTAATTAATATTTTACTTTTCTGTTTCTTATCTGTTTTGTTATTTAATTTGGGGGATAAAATTATTATTATTTTTCAATACTTCAGCTCTTTAGTTGATAAATTGTTTGATATACCCAAATGTCCCGCAGGGACAATACTTTATTAACCGTAGATTTTAATCTACGGCATAGAAACGTGGCACGCCACGTCTCTACCCAAGTCCTGCAAGGACGACACATTCGAGAGATGAAAGTGTCGCCTCTGCGAGGCTATGAGAGGGAGGTGTGTTTTTGCTCCGTAGGTTACGCTACGCTTTACCTACGGTTAATAAAGTGCTGTCCCTGCGGGACGTTTAGGTACAATATTCGATAATCATTTAATCCATATTAGGGTTAAATAAACAATACGTTTATATTTTTTTGTTTCACCTGTTAAAGTATACACTTTTCAAATTAACAAATAACATTTTGGTATGTTTATTTTAAAATATATTTCATTTTTGAAGATATTTCAAATATAAACATTACTTTTGTCGCCTAATAGAATAGTTTTATAAATTAATGTTTTTTGAAAAATGAAAGTACAAGAGGTATTAAATGGCTTAAAAAGAAGATTTCCCAATGAACCGGAATATCTTCAGGCGGTTTCGGAGGTGTTAGAATCAATTGAAGAAGTTTATAACCAACACCCGGAATTTGAAAAGGCAAATATAATCGAAAGATTGTGCATTGCCGACAGGATTTTTACTTTCCGCATCACATGGATAGATGATAAAGGAAATACACAAACTAATATGGGTTATCGTGTACAACATAATAATGCAATCGGGCCATATAAAGGTGGAATGCGTTTCCATGCTTCTGTGAATCCTTCTATTTTGAAATTTTTAGCATTCGAACAGACTTTTAAAAACTCATTGACTACTTTGCCTATGGGCGGAGGAAAAGGAGGTTCGGACTTTTCTCCAAGAGGAAAATCTTTAGCCGAAATCATGCGTTTCTGCCAGGCTTTCATGTTGGAACTGTGGAGAGTAATTGGTCCCGACACAGACGTTCCTGCCGGCGACATTGGTGTTGGCGGACGTGAAGTTGCCTACATGTATGGAATGTATAAAAAATTGGCACGTGAAAATACAGGAACTTTCACCGGAAAAGGAATTGAGTTCGGCGGTTCATTGATTCGTCCGGAAGCTACCGGTTATGGTAATATATATTTCTTATTGCAAATGCTGAAAACCAAGAATATTGATATTAAAGGTAAAAAATGCTTGGTATCCGGTTCCGGTAACGTGGCGCAATATACTTGTGAAAAGTTACTTCAATTGGGAGCTATTCCCGTAACTTTATCCGATTCTAACGGATACATTTACGACCCGGATGGAATTACCCGTGAAAAATTGGATTTTGTGATGGATTTGAAAAATATCCAACGCGGACGCATCAAAGAATATGCAGAAAAATATGGTTGCAAATATGTTGAAGGAGGTCGTGTTTGGGCTGAAAAAGGAGATATAGCGCTTCCGTCTGCTACTCAAAATGAATTGAATGGAGAGGATGCTAAAAAATTAGTTGCCAATGGTTGTATTGCCGTTTCCGAAGGAGCGAATATGCCTTCAACTCCGGAAGCTATTGAAGTATTCCAAAAAGCAAAAATCCTTTATGCTCCGGGAAAAGCTGCCAATGCAGGTGGTGTTGCTACTTCAGGTTTGGAAATGACACAAAACTCTATGCGTTTAAGCTGGACGCGCGAAGAAGTTGATGAAAAACTGAAACGCATCATGTCTGATATTCACGAACAATGTGTGAAATATGGGAAACAAGCTGATGGCTACATCGATTATGTGAAAGGCGCTAATATTGCCGGCTTTATGAAAGTTGCCAAAGCGATGATGGCGCAAGGGATTATTTAAAATAATTTTAATTTTAGCCACGAATTTCACGAATTTACACTTTTTATTTCAATGTCGTTTAGTTAAGATTGGATTCCTCACTGCGTTCGGAATGACGGGCGTTTATAAAGAACAAGGAGGGAAAGCAGCGGCAAAGCCGCTGCTTTCCCTATCCCTCCCTTCTAAAGGCGAAATGTCATTCCGAACGCAGTGAGGAATCCAATCTTAACTAAACGACATTGCTTTTTATTTAGTGTTATTTCGTGAAATTCGTGGCTAAATTTCTATAGTGAAACTACTCGAATTCTACCACCGTTATTCCGGCGCCGCCAAACCTGACATCTTCATCATGATAATTACGAACGCCGGCGCTGCCTGCTAAATAATCTCTCACAACTTGCCGCAAAGCTCCTGTTCCTGTTCCATGCAAAATACGAACCCGTCTGATGTTACATTGTATGGCGTCGTCGATATAATAAGTTACGGCTTGTAGCGCTTCATCGACACGCATTCCGCGCAAGTCGATCTCTGTCTTGAAATGCACCTTTTTTTCGTGCATCGAATTGGAAGTTTGTTCGCTTACGAAAGTATGTTTGGCAGTCGTTTTCTTTAACTGGTTTTTACTTATTTTCTCTAAACGATCCGATTTGATCGATGATTTGATGGAACCGAACGCTACCACTATATTTTTGCCTTGCACGTCCAACACCTCTCCAACCGAATTTTGTCCTTTAATTCTTACCGCATCGCCTACTCCTATCGGAGTAGCAGGTGAATGGTGCACGATACTCGGTGCATGGTGAATCGTGTTCTTTGTGTTTTTCCCTGCACCGTGCACCGTGTACCGTGTACCTTCATCTTCCGTTTGCAATGTTTCTTTGAACTCGTTCAACGATTTACGAATTAGTTTTGTTTGTTCTTTTTCGGCTTGCGCTTCACGTATTTCCCTGATAACATTCTCAATGCGGGCATTTGTATCGGCTAAAATACGTTCGGCTTCAGTTTTTGCTTTGGCTACAATTTCTTTGCGTTCAGCATTTACTTTTTGCAAATCGGATTCATACCGGGATGTCAGTTCTTCCAGGCGTTTTTCTTGCAGACGGATATTTTGGCGTTTAGATTCCCAATAACGCTTATCGCGGACAATATCCTGGAGGTATTTATCCATATTAATATAATCCTGGCCGACAATCGTTGAAGCATCGGCAATAACGTCTTCGGGTAATCCGATTTTTCGTGCGATCTCTATGGCGAACGAACTTCCGGGGTTTCCGATGGCGAGTTTGAAAAGAGGTTGCATCTCATGACGATCATATAACATGGCTCCATTCACAACGCCTTCGTGTTCTTCGGCATAGTGCTTCAGATTTTGATAGTGCGTGGTAATCACGCCAAAACTTTTTTTCCGGTTGAAACGCTCAAGAATAGATTCGGCAATAGCTCCGCCGATTTGAGGTTCGGTGCCTCCTCCGAACTCATCAATCAAAATGAGGGAATTCGGGGAGCAATTTCTGAGGAAAAATTTCATATTGGTGAGATGGGAACTGTAAGTACTCAAATCATTCTCAATAGATTGCTCATCTCCGATGTCGATAAAAATATCTTTGAAAATTCCTGTTTTTGAGTTTTCGTATAATGGAATTAACATGCCGCATTGGAGCATATATTGCAACAGCCCCACAGTTTTCAGGCAAACGGATTTTCCTCCGGCATTGGGGCCTGAAATTAATAAGATTACCCCTAAATCCCCTGAAGGGGACTTTGGTTTTGTGAGATTTTCGTTGTCGTGCGGAAGCACTTCCCCTTTAGGGGTTAGGGGTTGTATTCCCAATTCAATATCCAGCGGAACAACAGATTTTCCTTGTTTTCGTAAAGAAAGAAATAATAACGGATGAATAGCTCTTGTCCATATTATTTGTTGATTATTCTCGAAAACAGGTAATATGGCTTGAATGTCGATGGAAAAAATAGCTTTAGCGCGAATAAAATCAATTTCGGCCAGGAAATTGTATGAATTTAGTATTTCGGGGATTTCCGGACGGATTAAGTTGGTAAAAGCCGTCAGAATACGTATGATTTCACGTTTTTCTTCACTTTCCAATTCGCGAACACGATTATTGGCTTCGACAACTTCGGCGGGTTCGATAAATACTGTTTTTCCGCTGGCTGATTCATCATGTACGATTCCTTTTAGTTTCCGTTTCAATCCGGGAGCTATCGGTATAACCAAACGCCCGTCGCGCATGGTAGGCGACACATCTTTATCGACCAATCCTTCCGATTGAGCAGAACGAAGAATACTTTGCAATGTTTTGGAAATACTTCCCATCGTTTGGTTCAAATCTTTTCTGATGCGGGATAATTCGGCGGAAGCGTTGTCTTTAATTCTTCCGAATTTATCTAAAATCAAGTCGATTTGTTTGGTCAGTTGTGGAAAATCGTGAACGGAAACAGCTAATTCGTTCAAATAAGGATAGTTTTCCCCATTTTCTTCCTTTGTTTGGAAGAAATGAATGATTTCATTGATTGTTTGTAAGGAACGGCGAATGTCGAATAATTCCCGTTCAACGAGATAAGTACCTTCAATGCGTATTTTTTTCAGCGAATCGCGTACATCGAAAAAATGATTAGCCGGAAAACTGTCTTCTTCTTGTAAGATTCTTACAAATTCTCCGGTTTGATGCAATTGTGTATTGATCCGTTCATAGTTATCGGAAAAAGACATGTCTCCGGTTTTTTCTTCACCCAAAGAAGAGAGGCATTTGGCAACAATTAGCTCTCTTATTTTATCAAAACCGATTTTTTGTTCAAAGTTTTCGGGATATATCATTTTACTAATTTGCTAATTTGCCAATGTGCCAATTTAACAATGCGAAAGATTACTGATAACTCTTTTCATTGGCACATTGGCATATTAAACAATTGGCATATTGGTACATTTATTCAAAAATTTCGTCAATACCTTCCGATTTGAATTGCATATATGAGGGATCTGTATAACCACTACTTCCGCTGCACGGGTCTTTGTACTGAGGAGGTACTTCAAACTGTTCCGACTGAGAATAGCCTAAGGAAGGGTCGGCATATATTTTTTGTAGGTATAGGGCGATGACGGGAAGCGCCATACTTGCCGCCTGACCGTCAGCCATACGGTCGAAATGGATTGAACGGTCTTCTCCTCCAACCCAAACTCCGCTAACCAATGAGGGAGAAAAAGACATAAACCATCCGTCGGAGTTGTTTTGGGTAGTTCCTGTTTTACCACCCATTTGTGCTTTTATGTTGTATTTAAAACGTAACCGGGAACCGGTTCCGCCATCAACAACGCTTCTTAACATATCCAACATTTTAAAAGAAGATTCTTCGCTGATTACTTCGCTTGTTTGCGGAGTAAAGGATGCAATGGTATTGCCGTAAGCATCTTCTATGCGGGTTACATAAAGCGGTCCAATGCGGATTCCTCGATTGGCAAAAGTAGAATAACCGCTAACCATTTCGGCTATAGATACATCGCAAGGTCCTAAACATAATGATACAACAGGGTCGATGTCTCCTTTCAGTCCGAAAGAATGTAACATTTTTACAAAAGTATATGGGCTAATCCGGCTCATTATATTGGCTGTAACCCAGTTGTCCGAATTTTGTAATCCCCATTTGATGGATACCATTTCTCCAATACGTGTTTTATTAGCATTCCGGGGAGTCCAGGTTCTTCCACCTCCGATATCCAAAACAGGTTCCACGTGTAATATCTGGTCGCAGGGTGTTATACCTTCTTCCATTGCCAGAGCGTAAAGATAGGGTTTGATGGTGGAACCTACTTGCCGGCGTCCCGTATTTACCATGTCGTATTGGAAATATTGGAAATCTATTCCTCCAACATAAGCTTTAACAGCGCCTGTGTGAGTATCCATTGACATAAGTCCCGATCGTAAATACGATTTCATATATTTTATAGAATCCCAGGGGGTCATAATAGTATCCCTCAACCCGCGCCATGAAAAAACGGTCATTTCTATGGGGGCGTTGAAGTTTGCCCTGATTTTTGTATCGCTCCATCCTTCTTTTTTCAGGTTACGGTAACGGTCCGATTGTTTCATCGAACGGGTCATAATGCTTTCAATGTCGTCGGGTTTTGTACTTTGAGAAAATGGGGCATAAGAACGTCCTTTCTTTTCTTTGGAAAAACGATCTTGTAAATCAAATCCGATGTGCTCTTTGATAGCGTCTTCCGCATAAGTTTGCATCCGGGAATCTACTGTTGTATAGATTTTCAATCCATCGATATGAAGGTTATAATAATTTCCGTTACTTTTCTTATTCTTATTACACCAGCCATATAAGGGATTTGTAGCCCAAGCCAAAGAATCGTCCGAATATTTTTGTTGTTGCTCTAAAGAATAATCACTTTTAACAGGTTCTTGCGCGGTCATAATCGCCCGGAGAAATTCGCGGAAATAGGGCGCTAATCCATCTTTGTGGTCTACTTTATTATAGGAAAGCACAAGAGGCAATGCTTTCAAAGAATCTCTTTCGGTAGCATTTATATACCTGTTTTTACACATTAAATTGAGGACTTCATCCCTGCGTCCTTTTGTTAAGTCAGGTCTTTTCATAGGATTGAAACGGGAAGGATTTTTACACATGCCAACCAATGTGGCCGATTCCTCCGTTGATAGTGTTTTGGGAGTTTTTCCAAAATAAACCCATGCTGCAGATTGTATCCCTACCGCATTATGCAAAAAATCAAATTTGTTGAAATATAAATTGATAATTTCTTCCTTAGTGTAGTATCTTTCTAATTGCGAAGAAATTACCCATTCTATCGGTTTTTGTAACAACCGGTCTAAAAGGCTGTTTGTTTTGGGCGACCACAACAATTTGGCTAATTGTTGCGTGATAGTACTTCCTCCTCCGGCGCTTGATTGTCTAAAAAGTCCTGTTTTTATAATAGCGCGACCCAACGCATAGAAATCAATTCCCGAATGTTTTGTAAAACGCATATCTTCGGTAGCAATCAAGGCATTTACTAAGCTGGGATTAAGTCCATCATAACTTACATAAATCCTGTTTTCTTTTTCCCTACTATAGGTACCAAGTAATACATTATCGGAAGAAATAACCTGGGAAGCATATTTATCAATCGGATTTTCGAGGTCTTGAACCGCAGGCATATATCCTATTACACCTTTAGCGATTAGGAAAAAAATAAAGAATAAGATTACGATTACGGAAGCAAAAACAATCCAAAACCACTTGAAAAACTTTTTAGCGTTGAAATTCGACTTAAAATTTTTTATCGTTTTTTTCATATAAGTATTCCGTATTAATTAATTTGTGTCATATACTTAGTTCAAAAAAATATTTGTAAAGGCGTCTCCATTAATATTTTGGGATTGCAAATTTACTAAATATTCCTTGATAAATCATGTTTTTAATGTAAAAAACCAAACAGCAAAGTTAATAATGCCCAATCATCTGTTACATAAAACTTTAAAATCACAATAGTTACATTTCGCTACTGCTGTAGTTTGACGGAACGGGATGTTTTTGTCAAAAAGTTCAGTTAATTTTTGTATCAATAATTCTTCAAAAAGTGGATATATACGATGAAAATCAGCAATATCTTCTTTTTCATATTGAATAACGGGGGAATAGTCGTCTTTTCCTGCATCTTGCATATAAAGTAACGAAGGAACGACAGGTTTTTCCATTCCATTTTTGATTAATACGGAAGAATAAGTGAAAGTTTGAAAAACATGCGAAGCTCGGTTGTCTTTTTGTGTGAACAAGTCGTTCAATTCTTTGTAGGGTTTGGCGCTTCCTCCGGTTTTATAATCGATAATTTTCAGTACGCCATCTTTTTCTTCCAAACGGTCGATGATTCCTCCTATTTTCAAAACAGTATCAGTCTCGGGCAATTCAAAATCGGCATAAAGTTTTCTTTCCAAACCGTGTATGTAGAAAGGAGTTTGTTTCCTGTCGAATTCTATCAGTCGTTTGAGTATATGCCGGATAACGCGGAAATTGATCAGTTGTTCACCATTATAATTTTTCAGACTTACTTCTTTATTTTTGAAATATTCTTCGGAGAATGCTTTGGAAACCAATTTATCGATTAAGTGAGGATTTTCCAAATAAACATCAAAATGTTCTTTCCGGATTAAAAACGGAGGAAATTGGCTAATGCCGAACGCTGTTTCTTTTGCTTCACCCAAATTACCGATTTCGCGGTAGAGCGATTCTGCCGCACGGTGGAAAATAGTACCGAAAACCGAAACATCTAACTCGTCGTTAAGCTCCTCTTTCGATTGTAATCCTTCGATATATTGTAAATAAAAGCGAAGCGAACAATCAATGAAAATATTCAAAGCGGAAGGAGACAATCGTTGCGCTTGCGGATTTGTTTTTTGGTCGAATTGATGTCTTATTTTTTCCAATAAGGCAGCAGTTTTTGGCGCTTCTACCGGTTGAGGCTGCAACGGTTTAATCGCCGATTGAAGGCTGTAGCGTTTGATATCTATTTGAGAATCAATTAGTAATTGTAATAAAAAGCGGCTTATTTCGGCTTTCCCTGTTTGCGTTTGAGCTGTGTTGTAAACGAAAGTAACATCTTCCGCTCTCTGAATCAAACGATAGAAATAGTAGGCATAAATAGAATCCTGATGTTCTATTGTACTCATTTCAAAATGTTTACGAAGAAATTGCGGAATAAAAGTATTGTCGCTGTTTGTGCCCGGCATAAATCCTTCATTAACGGAAAATAAAAGAATGTGTTTAAAATCCAGCGCGCGAGTTTCCAACATTCCCATTACTTGCAGACCTTTGACCGGTTCGCCGTGAAACGGAACATTTGTCGAAGAAAACAGCTTGCGCATTAAACGTAAAAGCGTTGTTTTGTCGATTTGCAGTTCTCCGGAAATAATCAGTCCCGTTAACCGGTTGATAACTTGGTAGGTTCTGAAAACAGATTCACGGTACAATCCGGAATAGATGTCTTCAACTTCTGTTTCTTTTTCATAAGAACGGCCTATTAATTCGGTTAATTGAAGCAAATATTTAGCCAGATCAAGTGTTGTGTGAGTATATGTAAATATTGTTTTATCTTGTAATACATCTATTGTAGGGAAAAAGATATTTCCTTGCAGCAAAGTCTTTTCAACTTCTTTTGCTTCCGGAAAGATAGCTTGCGTATAAGGGTGTCTTAATACCGGTAAAACATATTTGTAACGAAAGGCTTTACTTGTTTCAATCGCTCCTTTGACCTGCATATCTGCCAACACCTGCAGAAAGCTGCAAATAGGGGTTTGAGTAATCGGAAATCCCATCGTGATGTTTACATTTTCCACTTTATTTGGAGAAATGGAGTGCATAACAGTGGGCAAAATTTGTTCATTGCATAAAACGATGGCAGAATCCGGAGCCTCAAACTCAACGGGCAAATTCAATTCGTTTAACCAAGGAGCAATATAGGCCGATTGCCCGTTTTCGGAAGCGGAAGCTATGATTTTTATTCGAGGCTTTCGGGAGAGAAAATTGTCGAAATTTTCTACCGGCAAAGCTGAGCCGAATTTTTCTATATTTTCCCGGATAAATCTGCCGGCTTCGTTGAATGTGTCTTGTTTCGGGTCGAGGTAGTAATTATCGAAATCCCAGTAAAATAATGCTTTATCTTTAAGCTTACGAAATAGTTTTCCTTCACATTTATTTAAAACATTGAATCCTACAAAAACATAATGTTCATAAGATAAATCAATTTTTTCCTTCTCTATAACCGAACGCATCAGCATACCCGGATAAGCGATTCCTGTTTGTTGCAGCTTTGTTTTGAAGGATTCATAAACTTCTCCAAGTATATTCCAAACCGACCAAAAGGCTGTTTTCAAAGCAGTTTCTCCTTGAAATTTCAGATAACGCCTCAACATTTCGTTTTGAGATTCGTTAAGATGAGAAAAATCATCCCGTAGTTGGTCTAAATCTTGCAAGTTTCCGAACAAGGAACGGGCATTGACTAAATTTTTGTCAATATCGTCGAAATCATTCAACAGGATTTCCCCGAAAAAATAAAATTCATCGAGTGTTTCGGCCGACGGCGTATGTGTTTGCCGGTTATAAACTTCAATATAAATACGATATAATTCACAAATCAACAGGATGCTATCGGCTATTTGCAAGTCGCCTGCTTGTTGGAAAAGGTCGTCGATTGCCAGGTATTGAGGCGCCCAAATCGGATCGTCGGTATATTCACACAAATAATTATTAAAAAACAGACTTGCACGTCTTCCGGGGAAAACTACTGCAACCCGCGACAAATCGTTACCGAATCTATCGATTAAATCTTTGGCAACGAGAGAAAGGAATGGAGATGTTTGTTTGTCCATAGTGTCACACAGATTACACAGATTAGTTTATGAACCAGCATAAGTTTTTAAACACGGAGTTAAAGGAGTTTATTACACGGAGTCACACAGAGTTTTTATATAAAACTCCGTGAAACTCTGTGAATAATCACTCCGTGAAACTCCGTGTTTAAAATAATTCATCATAAATCTGTGCGAAATTTAAAACGGCAAATCGTCATTTTCATTTTCCGGAAGCGGCGGTGGCGGTGGAAATCCAGCCTCTGCAGGCATACTTGCGGGAACCGGATTGGCTGAATTTTCTCCGGCCAATTCTATTTTCCAAGCCTTTACATCAGTGTACCAACGTCCGTTATATTCCCGGCTTTCCACATCGAAATCGATAGTGAGCATGTTACCCTGTTGCAATTGAGCCTGATTGATTTTATCCCCCCAGATGGAAACACATATTTTTTTAGGGAATTGTCCGTCGGTTTCTACGACAATATCTTGTTTTTTCCATTCACCGTTTCTACTTATGCCCGATTGCAATGGAAGTACTTGAAATAATCTTGCGGTTAGTTGCATTTAAAATGATTTTATATGTGATTTTGTAATTAACTTTTTCATGGTAACGCGAATTTTGAAAAGTTATTATTTATACGGAGAATATAAATTCCCTGTGAAACCGGAAGTCTGAATACTCCTTCTCTAAATGTTCCATCGAATACAATTTGCCCTGTTATGTTAAATAGGGAAATACGATTCTTTGGCTTGGATAAAGAAATCTCAATACAATTATCGAGGACACAAAAGCTAAAATCATTCTGATTTTCAAGCTTTTTAGCGCTTGAAGGAGAAGAAACAACATAATCACTCATCCGGATTTTATCTACGTTTATCCCTGAAGGTGATGTATCTCCTTTTTCGATTTTCAAGCGAATATTACCGGTTTTATTGATAGTGAATTGGTATTCCTTCCAAGCTTTTGCAATAAAAGACGGGGCTACTACTTGTTGCCAGGAATTTCCCTGATCGGAAGAAACAGAAAGTTTTAAATAACTATTGTTATCCGTATCATAATAACCCGCCCAAAAGCGGATAACACCTATTCCGTCCGGCTTATCTTCCATCATTTCAATATAACCGCTATTGCCGGTAGGACCTTCCGTCAAGCGGATACGGGCAGATGACCTGTCCCATTTCTGATCTTTTGCATCTTCTCCCATAGTAGCGCCGGCAAAATTCCACGTATGTTGGTAACCGGTATAAATGCCGCCTGCAAATGTTTTGTCGGGATCCCGTTGTTCATAAGATTTTTTCTCATCAAAATCTTCATAAAAGTTCCATGAATCAACTTCATTTTTAAGTGGTTCCGGAGTTAACACTTGTAATTCCGTCAAGTCTTTCAAACCGGGTTTAGCAAAATAATTTCGAAAAAATCCGAATACCAAAATCTCTTTTCTCCAATACTGGGGATTATCATCCAAATTAAAATCTCCGAAATACGAACCTAATTGTATAGGGAGACACTTACTTAAATCTATTTCATTCACATTATCGGCAAGCAAATAAGCTGCTCCTGATCCTGTGCCGAAAGGAGGAGCCAGTTCATAAAAGTATTTATTATTACTATACTCGTTTAATTCCCCTACCACATAGCCTTTTACCCAATATCTGACATTTTCACCTGTTTTGTGCGCTATTGCCTGGGCAATGGTGAAAGGATCATTTTGTGTTCCTGCGCCTGCATACGAAGCAAAAACAAGCGTTGCTATTAAGAGGGATAAAATAAATAATTTTTTCATAAATCAATTCTTTATTAAATTTAGAGTACAATATTAGTTATTTTGAATGACATGAAAAAACTTTGATTTTTATTTTGTCGTTCAATTCTCCGAAATTTTCTTTAATATTGGAATGTGCATTACGATAAATAAAAGAAAATCATACCTTTGCGGGCATGGAAATCGACAGAACAGAAATACTTGAGAAATTAAATCGGAAAGCATTCAATATAATTTCCGAAATTGCCGATGGATTAAATTTAGAAACTTATGTCATTGGAGGATATGTGCGGGATATTTTCTTGAATCGTTCATCGAAAGATATAGATATAGTTTGTGTTGGCAGCGGAATTCAATTGGCGGAACGGGTGGCTTTACGTTTAGGAAAGAATGCCAGATTATCTGTTTTTAAAAATTTTGGGACAGCACAGGTAAAGTATAAAGATCTGGAATTAGAATTTGTTGGAGCCCGTAAAGAATCTTATACACACGATTCGCGCAAGCCTGTCGTAGAAGATGGGACTTTGGAAGATGATCAAAACCGGCGTGATTTTACGATCAATGCACTTGCTTTATGTTTGAATAAAAATCGTTTCGGGGAATTGATTGATCCTTTTGGCGGTTTGAAGGATATGGAGAATTTATGTATCCGCACACCCTTAGATCCCGATATTACTTTCAGTGACGATCCGTTGCGCATGATGCGAGGTATCCGTTTTGCTTCACAATTAGGGTTTTTTATTGATCCGGAAACATTCGATTCCATTGTCAAGAACAAAGAACGCATTAAAATTGTTTCAAAAGAGCGTATTGTTGATGAATTAAACAAAATTGTACTTTCCCCGATGCCATCTTTTGGATTTGACCTGTTGGAAAAAACCGGTTTATTGGAAATTATTTTCCCCGAATTGGTAGCGTTGAAAGGGATTGAAACTAAGGAAGGAATTGGTCACAAAGACAATTTCAGTCACACCTTGAAAGTATTGGATAATTTGGCAAAACATACGGATAATTTATGGTTACGATGGGCTGCCATTTTTCACGACATCGGAAAACCTGCTACCAAACAATTTGAGCCTAAACACGGATGGACGTTTCACAATCATAATTATATCGGTTCAAAAATGATTTTCGGAATTTTTCGCAAAATGAAATTTCCGCAGAATGAAAAGATGAAATATGTGCAAAAATTAGTGCTGCTACACATGCGGCCGATTATTCTGGCCGAAGAAGAAGTAACGGATTCTGCCGTCCGCCGGTTATTATTCGAAGCCGGCGACGATATTGACGACTTGATGCTGTTGTGCGAAGCTGATATTACTTCTAAAAATCCCGAAAAAGTTCGTCGTTACATCAGTAATTTTCAGTTGGTAAGGGAAAAGCTGAAAATTATAGAAGAAAAAGACCGTGTGCGTAATTTTCAACCTCCGATCGATGGGAATGAAATCATGAAAATATTTAATTTACCGGCTTGTAGTGTTGTAGGCGAATTAAAATCGGCTATTAAAGACGCAATTTTAGATGGGATTATTCCCAATGAATATGATGCGGCTTATGAGTATTTGATGAAAATAGCGAAGGGGAAAGGACTTTTTATGTAGTTAAGAGCCACTGACCAGATTCGAACTGGTGACCTACGCGTTACGAATGCGTTGCTCTACCGACTGAGCTACAGTGGCCTTTTAATTTGCCCGCAAAAATAACCATAAAAAAGTAAACGAGCAAATAAAATATTTTATCTCTTAATTATCAGGTTTTACGGATATTCTTTATTTTACCTTATTTTGTTGATTAACAACAACCCGAACTGCAACAACACTCTTGCTTTTCGGCATAAACTGTTATACTTCGGATTATTGCAGGGTTTGTTTTGTAAATTTCAATTTCTTTTTCCGTCAAATAGTTCTTCAAAATATCGTCCGGAATAAAGATTGGCTTCTCTTTCTGAATTGTAATGTTTTTAAAACCTGCCTGTTCGATAAATTCCAAATAATCTTTTTTCTGAATTGCTCCCGATACACAGCCTGCGTACATTTCAGCAGCA
>Ga0123357_10000450_pt1 | contig 39741 bp, 69 predicted proteins | sample TergutEmb28metaG_FD_89873 | JGI IMG/M metagenome (GOLD analysis project Ga0123357, IMG submission 89873) | Embiratermes neotenicus P4 segment gut microbial communities from Petit-Saut dam, French Guiana - Emb289 P4 | ecosystem: Host-associated > Arthropoda: Insects > Digestive system > Gut ...
ATCATAGACGCAGCTGTAAGTCTGCTCACCGGATTCTTCGACGGCATAATAGGCGGCCTGCGTGGTATAACTGAAAAACTGGGTGATTTCTTTGGCGGTGTCTGGGGTGGGATCATGGATTTCTTTGGCGGTGTCTGGGGCGGCATTACCGACTTCGCCGGGGACGTATGGGGGGGAATCAAGGGCTTTATAGGGCTGGCCGAGGGTGGCGCAGCAATGCCGGGCAAGCCGGGCTTGGTCATGGTGGGCGACAATCAGCTTGAGCCTGAAATAGTCGCGCCGCAGTCGATGGTCGCGGAAGCCGTAGCCGACGCGCTCAGGAACGTGGGCGCAGGCGAGGGAGTTAACCCGGCTGCGGGTGAAATAGTTTGGAATGTCACGCTTGAGCTTGACGGTGCCGTGCTGGCCCGCAAGCAGGCAAGGTTTAACGCTCGCGAAATGCTTAGGCAGGGTGGGGGGAGCATAATATCATGACGAACGGGGGGGGGGACAGTGGCTAACGCAATGATCGGGTTCTTTAACGAGGACACCGGGACCTATGAAGAGTTCACGCTGGGCGCAGGCCGTAAGCCGCCGTCAAAGTACAAAAGCGTCATGCAGGAGATAGTGGAAGCTTCGCGTACCGTCACCGGAACGATGAAGAAAGAGCGCATAGCCGAGAAAATGCAGATCACTGTGGAGTGGTCCGCGATCCCGGCGCAGCAGAAAGCTGACCTGCTCAAGTGGACCGGGCTTAACACGTTCCAAGTAAAATATTACGACACCATGACCGACACGATCAAGTACGGCGAGTTTTACAGGGGTAACGATCTGGACGTTAACCCGCTGCGCAGATACGACACGGAAAAAGGCTTTGATTACTACAGTGTGAAGATGTCACTAACAGAGGTCTAAGCATGCAGGCAATGCCGCAGTGGTACCGTGACATAATAGATACCAATCGCCGCAAGATTGATCTGTATATTGACTTCGGCGCGTATATTGACCCGACAGCGCAGCCGGACGCTGTGTTTAGCGGCGACTTTACGCCGTTCTCGTCACCGCTGCAATTGTTTGATGGTAATGAGATAGATGAATCCGACTTTGCGCTGTATGAAGCTGACGGCATAGACACAGCACCAATGCGCGGCATTCTCATGGCACCGAAAGGGCCGATACTCACGCCGCAGGTGGGCGTGTGGACTGGTCCGGTAGGCGACGCTGCCGGACTTATGAACTGGACCATGACGATCACCTTTAGCAGCGTGCACTCGTCCGCGCTAACGCTACGCTTCGGTGACGTGCACTATGTAGACTTTGACGTTATCCATACGGTCGCCGGGGTAGAGACGTATCGGGACGTGGTGCGCGGGAACGATCTAAAGGTATGGATGTCAGACCGTGGCGCAGCGTCATACGACAAGATGCAGATCGTTGTACTAAAGGTCTCAGAGCCGTACAGGCACGGGCGGCTGGTGGAGCTGTCCTTTGGGTCGATGGTCAGAATAAGCACGGCCAACCTTGTAGATCGGTCAAATATCGTATACACAAAGGACCCGCTGGGCGTGACTTCGCCGCCGTCACAGATTGAGATTTCACTGTCTAACATAGATGGAGCGTTCGATATAGATAACCCGGAAAGCAGCTTTGCATATTTACATGAACGTAACCGGGTCATGGCTTCATTTCGTGTTAGCGATAACGTCACCGGGCAGCAGGTCGTTATCCCTATGGGCATATTCTTTATCACGTCTACAGACGGGCAGGCGCAGACCATGAACGTGACGGCGCAGGACTGCCGCACGCTCATTATAGAGCCGTTCAAGGCCACTGTGTTCACTACAGGCGCAAATATTTACGACCAGCTGGCCGCGCTGCTGTTCAACCGCAGCATACCGTTCAAGCTTGACGCGTCGCTACAGACCAAGACGCTGGCCGCGCCCGTGACCGTGAGCGAGCAGTACAGCCTGCTGTCAGCGATCCTATACTGTGCGCAGTTCTATGAAATGGACGTATGGGTGGACCGTGACGGCTATCTTAACGTAGGGCATGCGCCCAGCAACACCTACGGGCTGCTTGAGCGAGACCACGCCTTTAACAATCCGCAGCTGCGTAAGGACAGGCAATATAACGCGCTGCGGCTGCTGTGGAGCGAGACGGAAGCTTACGAGGTCGATCTGCGCATAGAAAAAGAGCAGACGGCCCTGTTGCCGCTGGGCATAGATTCACCGTTCATTAACACGCAGCAGGACGCTATCCGGGTAGCCAATTTCTTGATCCCGCGCATGCTCAAGACCACGCCGAAGTACATAGATAACATGGGCGATCCGTCAATGGACATAAGCGACAAGGTGAAGATGCAGACCCGCTTTACACGCGATCCTGCGCAGCTGCCTGATATGATGGTCACAGAGGTAGATTATACATTCACGGGTGCGCTTCGTGCCCGTGTCACAGGGGTGTATTGAGTTGCCACCAAACTTCACGCTGAAATTTAAAAGATGGATAGGACGCGCCCGGCGCGGAAATAACAAGGCACCGGAACGCTTCACACACGAGGACGCAAATAGGATAAACACAAACGCTAACCAGATCGCCGGGCTTATCGCGCGGCCCACGGTGACGTATGCGACTATGGCACGCCGGGATATGGCAGACTTCGACGAGTTCAACAAAGTAGAAGGGCACACGGCAGACATGGCCGCCGCCAAGTCGCTGACGCTGCCCACGCCGCCAGAAAGAACGTGGGCACCGTTCCGGTCCTTTGCGTTCGGCGACCCGCAGAGGATGGAGAACAATCTGTTTACGATCTATGAAAGCGCAGGCGGCAGCGGGCTACCAACAGATAGCGATAATGTAGCGACTGTACGGCTATATACAAGCGAGTGGCAGGCTATCCCGGAAGGATTCAAGCAGACTGTACTATGTCCTATTGCCGTGCCGAACATGAACGGCGTAGCGTCTTTCTCGACGTGGCTTAACACCGAGGGCGCGCGGCAGGGCCGTAATTCCACGCCTTTTATAAGCGACGTGGGAGCCGGGACAATAACCGTAACTATATACGGAACAAAGCCGATACGAGATATAAATATAGAAGTTCACAAGAGGGTAGCCGTGATAAGAATACTGACGTTACAAGTGGCCGGGTGGGTGCAGCAGACAGACAGCACGTATACGCAGACTGTCAGCGTGGCAGGTGTCACGGCGACGAGTGAGGGCATAGTGGGCTATCAGCAGACGATAAGCAAGGATGCTTTCATTGATGGCCAGATGGCCAAGATACGCGCCAGCGGGCAGGGCGAGGGAACGGTGACATTTAACGCGGTCGTCAAGCCTACGCTGCCGATCCCGGTAGAGATACAGATCACAGACATAGAGGTATGAAGATGGGACTGATAAGCGCATTCGGAGCGGGGAACAGCACGGACTGGCTTTTTGAACAGATGGACCCTAAACTTGCGCTCAAGGCCGACAAGTCAGCATTCGATACGCACAACGCTGACAACGTGCGGCACATCACCGCTACGGAACGTACTGCATGGAACGACAAGCCGACCAACGCGACCTTTAACGCTCACGCAGCGCGTCACAGGCAGGGCGGCGCGGATGCAATAGGACTTGGTAACGGCACGACTGCCGGGCTGTCTACATGGGATTACACCGCTGCCGAGCGCACAAAAGTGGCCAACGTGCCCGCCGATACCAACGCTTCGCTGGCAGGCAAAGCAAGCACTGCGCACGCCGCTACGCATAGGGTGGGCGGTACCGACGCTATAGGGCTTGGCAACGGGACCACTGCGGGCTTGAGCACTAACGATTATACGACCGCTGAAAAAACAAAGGTGGCAAACGTCCCGGCAGACACTAACGCTTCACTCGGCGCAAAGGCAAGCACGACGCACGCAGCGACGCACACCACCGGAACAGATCAGATACCGCTCGGCAATGGCACCACTAAGGGCCTGAGCACGTGGGATTATACTGCCGCTGAGCGCACTAAGGTGGCCAACGTCCCGGACAACACCAACACCGCACTGGCCGGAAAGCAGGCCAGCCTTAACGGCACGGGTGCCGTGGTCATGGCAGGCACAACCGTGTCCTATGTCCCGGTAGAAACTGCGGGGGGAATGGTGGCTAACAACATACCGCGCAGGGACGGCACCGGGCACATTATACTGCCAGCAGCTAACCCGACTACAGATAACCAAGCTGCACGCAAGGCATACGTAGACACCAAGCAGGCGGCACTCAATGGCACGGGCGCGGTAGTAATGGCCGCCGCCGTTGTGTCATACGTGCCCGTAGAAGCTGCGGGCGGGTCTGTAGCGTCAAATATTCCCAGACGTGACGCTAACCAGCTTATCAGTTGCAACAATAACCCTACGGGCGATAACCACCTTGCACGTAAGGGATATGTAGACAGCGTTAAAGGTGGGCTGGGTACCCGCCCGATTCTGTTAAATTCACTCACTACAACGGACGGGCAAGCGTTTACTGTCAATATGACTAACAAGTTTGTCTTGATCCAGTTTGAAATGGCGGGCACTCAGTCCAGAGGATCGGGCGTATTCTATGTAGATAATTCAGTATCTACGTATGTCGTTAATTTCAACTCAGGCGACACGTCGGCCAACGTCAGGCTAACGTATAACCCGACTGGGACACAGCTTAACGTTTATCCGAGGGCACAGACCAGCACGGGCGGCGTGTCAGTGATAACGAATGCTAACAGCAGGATACGAATATATGATCTGACTTAACACGATTGGGCAAAGTAAACAGCCCTGTTACTGCTACGCTTATATAAGTTGGTCAACATAACTTATCTGTGTTAAAAGAGCATAATTGTCCGCATTGCAATGGTATTATATTTGTGGACACATGCGTAACGTGCGACCTTGAGCAGTACCTTGATGTGCCAGTGTGCAAATTCTGCGGCTTGCCGTGGCTCAGAAAAAGCATGGAAGACAGACGCACGCATATACACCAATGCGCGGACAATCCAGACCGCAAAATGTACAAGAAGCCGGGCAGGCCGCCGAAGAGTTAATATTTAAAGAACCCGGCCAGATTTTCATAATGTAATTACTGAGTGCATACTTTTTCTCGGTGATTTCGCCTATGGCAGATGAAAAACCGATGTATGGAACAGGCAGCGTAGTGCACCACGTGCACACGCATGACCACGACCATGACCATGAACATGACCACGATCACGACCACGATCATGAGCATGCAAAGGGTCACGGCTATGGTGGAAATCCGGGAGGACATGGTATGTATGGACTTGAAGGAATGATAGCGGGCTTGTGTGCGAACAAGGGTATTGATCCCGGAATAATCGCACTGATGAAAGAGAAGGACAGGGACGGAATGTTTGGCGGCAGCGGTATGCTGATGATGTTCTTGCTGCTGATCCTGTTCGCCGGGCGCGGCTTCGGCTTCGGTGGCCGTGACGGCCACGACGGCGGCTATGGCGGTGGCTACGGTGGCGGGTACGGCGGTCCGGGAATTGTGAACCAGATCGACTTCAAGACGCTGCTGGACGCAATCAACAATCAGGGCATAAAGCAGGAAATCGCGTTCTCTAAGATCGCGCAGGACCTCGACTGTGACATAGATCAGGTGCGCAATGCTGTGTGCTGCTTGGACAAGGGCGTGGCCCTGCTCGATGGCAAGGTACAGGGCATAAACGGCGAAATAAAATGGCTGGATTCAGACCTGAAATGTGCCATAAAAGAATGTTGCTGCCAGACCGCGCTCAATATCGAACGCTCGACCAACGCGATACAGAAAGATATATTCTGTCTCAGCAAGGACGTAGATAAGCAGTTCTGCGCTACGGATTCGCTCATTGACAGGAGATTCTGCGAGCTTGAGAGGGTCATAGATGCGAAGTTCTGCCAGACCGACAGGCTCATAAGGGACACGAATACGGACAACCTCATACGCGAGCAGAGGGAGCGCATAGAGGACCTGAAAGCGCAGGCGTTCAAGTGTTCACAGGATGAACAGACCGCGAAGATACTCAAAGCCATGCAGTGCGAAGGTGTCAGATGCAAGCCGTTCTGCGGCGAAGATCGCAGGGACGACGGGCTGGACATTGAGCGCAGGCGGCTGGAAGACGACAGGCGCAGATTCGACGAGGAAAGGCGCAGATTCGACGACGACAACAGACGCAGGCACCACAGGCGTGACCGCGACTGCGACGACGACGACGTGCGCATAAACGTGTCGCCCGTGTTCAACATGAAGGACGAGGACGACCGGAAAGACCGCGACGAAAAGAAGAGCGGCGGCAAAAAGCCCAGCGAGTGATCGACGAATGACAGCCAGCGGGCGGCTGTGTAACTATGCCCGCACCTTAAATATCCGGGACAGGATGCTTAACTATGACGAATAACGCTAATGACTTCGACATAAAGAGCCGGAATTACGACCTGCTGACAAAGGCCAACGCTGACGGGCGGGACCTGTCTAAGCTGGACGCTGAGCTGGCCGCACTGAAAAAGGATAACGACAAGCTGCGAGCTGAGCGCGACCAGTTAAAGAACGATCCTAAGCTTTTCGCTGCAAAAGAGGAAATGGTCAAGGACGTGCCAGCGGTCAAGGCCGCGCGGGCGCGTGTAGCCACCGCTGAGATCAATTCACTGCGCAGGTTGCTGTATCAGGACCCGGAGTATAAGGACGCGATAGACGCGCACATAAAGACGGTAGATGAAGAGCATGCCAAAGCAACAGGCGCAATCAAGCCGGAAGTCAAAGCCGAAGAGCTTAAAACGTGAGTTTGAAGCCTACGCGACCACTCCGAAGGGCAAGCGCATAGTGCGGCAGCTCGCTAAAAAGGAGCGTGAATCACGTGGGAAATTGTTGCAGGACCGAGCGTAAAGACCACTGCTGCGGACGCACGGAATTCTGCGGCGGGCACCGTGAAGTGCCGCCGTTCAAGTCCGAACGATACTTTGAGATCGCTAAAGAATGCTGCAAGGTCAAGTGCTGCCGAACGGAACGCAGATAAACCGCTTTATATATTCGCATAACGATAACGGACGCAATGACCGCTGATAAGATTTCTAAGAAAGAGTACGACGCACGGGCCGAAGAGCTTATAGACCTCATTGTAACCAACATTGACGACTTCAAATATCTCATGGCCTACGTGAAGGACAACAAGCCTGAGCTGGACTATCTCATGGACTGGGCAAAAGCTCGCCGCAAAGAATCCATAAAAGGCGACAACAAAAAGAAATTCGACGAATTGCAGACTACACAGCCCTGCACGCTGCGCGCGTGGGATGAAGCGAAGGGTGAAAAGTTCTGCAAGGCCGATCTGCCGCGCTGTGCTACCTGCGCCATTTACTTCAAGGTAATGGGCCGGGAGCTGCCGAAGATCAAAGAAGAATAAGGGACGGGTGCCAATGTGCCCGCGATCACTGAGCTATTCAGCCTTATCAACTTCACGCTGGGCACGTTCATCACCTATGTATCGGCCAAGATCACGGGCGCAGTCATGGCCAAGAAATCGAATGACCGAAAAAGAAGAGGATTGCCTATGTTAGAGCTGGTCGTCATATCAATACTGGCAGGGTGGATTATCGCTATAATCGGCTTCCTGTCACGACCTGCCCGGAACTTAAGAAAATGGAAAAAGAAAGGGTTTAGGAAGTTCAATCGTTGAAGTTCTTGCTTTCGTCCGGGACTTCCGGCACCGCTTCCGGCTGCGGCTCTTCCGCTTTCGGCACTATGTGACCGAGCATAGGGAACCACAGACCCTTAAGCTTAAGCTCTTTTTGATACATGTCTATGTAGAGCTTCACCTTGTCCTGCGAAACGGCGACAAAGAACAGCGTTGCTATGAAGATTATAATCAATCCCCACGGCGACGGGTCCGCAATATACCCGCCCAGTCCCCAGCCGTTCAAGGCTTCGATTGCCACAGCCATTAACGAATACGCAACGGCAGCTATGGATATGAACAAGTACAGATAGGGTCTAAAGAACGGCTCAGGCTCTTCGTTGTCTATCTCTTTCTCAAGATTTGCAAACTTCCACGGCTTCTTAACCACAATGAGACTTGCGATAAAGATTGCTAAAAACATGGTGATCCATACACTCATGGACACGTCAAGAATGAGTAATTCAGACATAATTATGATAACGACATTTAAGTATATAAAAAGGAAAGGGTTTTTGACCGCTGTTTACTGCGGTGCGGGCGCGTTCGGGTCAGCTGCCGGGACTTCGGGCGCGGGCGGCTCAATGTATACGGCCCAGTCGTCCGCTGCCACGTCTGACGTGGCGAGTATCGGTACGTCTATGTACTGGTCGCCCACGATCCTGTAGAGCATGCTGTCACGCCAGCAGTAGCGCACGTCAGGCTTCGCCTGCCTGAATACGATCTTGCCAGCCTTTGCCGCTTCCATCGCGTCAGATGCAGAAAGCCCGCCCACTACGGTGACGCGCTTTACTTTGCCGTCTGCGATCTCCACGTATTGCCCTTCTCCCAGTTCAATGATCTCTTCTCTTTTCTGCATTTTGGTGTCCACCTTTTTATGGATATACTGATAAAGGCGTTTAGGGTATTTAAATACCTTATTCGCTGATTCTTTCAATGTCATACAGTGCGGTCTCCATTTTTGCCTTGTGCTTAGATACAAATGCAGCTATTTCTGCTTTTGTGGCTTTGCGTAAGTACCAGCCTGCGGAATTTTGCTTTGTGTATTCGTTAAACAGCTGGTCCAGATTTATGTAGAAATCCTGTAAGACCCCTTCGCCATCCTCGTATATCACTACCCCGCAGGTGACTGGTGCATTGCGCAGATCGCGGCACAGCTTCACTTTAGCGTCTGCCGGAATCCCGTACAGCCTGCTCATTGGCTCGGTGCGTGCGTCATTGCACGATACCCAGATATGCCCGCGCAGCACGTCAAGCACTGCGTACCCTCGTCCGCACGGCAGCGAGTGGTCGTTACGCTTTGCAGCAGTCTCAAACCACCGTTTGCAGTGCGGGCACCTTGCGGACACTGGAATCACCCGACCCGGTGCCCTTCGGCGCAGAACTGCGGCACGGTCCCGTCCAGCCAGCTCTCAGGCGGTGCCGTGAAGCTGTAGATCGCTGGGTAGATGCTTTCTTTCTTTTTCTTCGTCTCGGCTACAACCATCACGCCGACCATGTGCGCCGGGAACGGTACCTTTACGTACTGATCTCCGTACTTGACCTTGCCCAAGCTGCGCAGCGTGGCGCGTGCGTTGTTGTTCGATTCGATAAAGCCGCCGTCCTTGCTGAGCTGGTCTATCCAGTAGCGCAGCGTGAAGCTTTTTTTGTATGTGATCTCTTCCGTGTCCACTTCGCTGAGCAGGTCCAGCGTGAGATAAAACACACGCTGCCCTTTGTCGTCTATGTCTACCTTTGCGTCTTTGACAAGATAGCAGGCTTCGCCTATGTAGTAAGGCAGGCTGCTGCCTACGCTTACTTTGCTGTCGTCTATCTCGCAGTCGTCCATTCCCGGCGCGGTCGCCGGGTCGTATTCTTCCGTCATTTACTCACCTTTCTTTTTTCTCGGTACTCCCTTGCGGGACTGTTCCAGCTTTATGAACTCGCTGTACTTCGCGTATTTCTCAAGCACGCCGTCAGCGGCCATTGCGTCCTTGTCGAATGACGTAGACGTGTTCTTGGTCAAGTTATATATTGTGCCGTCCGCTGCGGGCAGCTCTTTCTTCAACTCTTCACCCCAGACCGCTGCGCCCTTGATGCTTTCTCCCAGTTGCTTAAGGTCGCCATCAAGCTCGCCCAGATAGGCGGCGGTTATGCGGTCTATCTCGCTCTTGATCTCATGGTACTGGTCCACGTATGCCTGCATAGACGTGTCCACTATCGTGCGGACCTCGCGCATGCAGTCCTCGTCTTTGCTGTTGCCCGGCGTGGGCGGCGGCGTGATCCCGTTCTGTATGAACTCATTGTAGAACGCAGCCGCCGCGTCCATGTACTCGTCTATCTGCGGGTGCGGGTCAACCTCGAAGAAATACACGCACTCGTCAAGCTTGACATTCTGCGGCTTCGCGCCCGGCTCGACCGCTGCCACAATGAATATGATCTTGTCCACTTCCATCATGCGAGCGTACAGGCTTGCCTGTAGGTAGTAATTCAGCGGTATGGCTGCGTTCCCGGCTGCGTCTGTCCACCACTCTATGCGGGCCGTGGTCTTGATCTCCACTATCGCCTTGCCGTCTGCGGTCAGCCCGTCAATGTGGCCGCCAAAGATCGGATGATCGAAATGCGATTTCCAGCTTGAATAGTCGCCGCCAACGTCCTCTATGTCCTCGCCGAATAGGTCTTTAGCACTGTCGATTGCGTAGCCCTTGTCACGCATGAAGTCTATGATCTTCGGCTCAAGGTACCGACCGAGACGCATTTTATCGTTCATCGGAATCTTGTACAAGTCCAGCACCTTGCAGGCCGCCGTGAAGGGCGTACCCCACTCACTCAGGCCCAGACACTCGGCCAGCGTTGTGCCGCTTATCCGTTCCAGTCCGGTGCGTTCCTTAACGAGTATGGACCCGTCCGGCATGACCTCGAACTTGTCTTTTTTCATCGGCTGATCTGTTACGGAATCTTCCGGCGTTGCCACCGGAATGTCCGCTTTCTTTTTGGTCATTCACTCCACCCCCGATATGCCGCGCCATTTGTTGTTAAAGTCTACGGCCTGCTGGCGGGTCTTGAGCAGTTTGTGCTCATAGCTCACTTCGTCGAAGCGCGGCCCGGTGCTGCCGGATTCCATCGCGATCCTGTCAAGTATGCGCTTGCACAGTGTCACCTGCGCGTCACTCATTGGACCGTCAAGACCCGGCATTGCGGGCGGTGCGGCCTTTGGTGCCACGGGCGCAGCTGCTGTCTTGGGTGCTGCTGCCGCAGGCTGCGCTGCGGGCGCGTTTACGGGCTTTGCATCAAGCGGCGGCTGTGTAACCGTCTTAGGCGGTGCGACTGCCTTGGCTGCGGCGGGCGGTGCCGCCGTTACCGGATTCGCTGCGGGCGTTACTGGAACTTCCGTATTTGTTACTGGAACGTCCGGTTTTGTTATTGCGGCTTCGGTTTTTGTCGGTGCGGCGGCCTGCGTCGCGGGTGGCTGGACTTGGTGCCCTTTCAGGTTGTCCTTTGCCTTTGCAGTCCTTTCCGGTGACGGTCCCTTGATTTCTTTCAGCTCTTCGTCCGGGTCAATCCCATCATTGACCATCATGGAATCGGTGAAGTATGACTTGAGCATGGCCGTTTTTGCTTTTTGCAGGGCCTTGTCGCCCGTGTCCCCGGCCTGACTTGCCAGCACCAGCTCTATGTACTCACTGGGCTTATCTATGTTGACCAGCACCAATTTACCCAAGATCGTGGCGTTCACATTTATGTTTTTGATCGCTTCCCCGTACCTTACGTCAGTCTGCTGCATGAACAGCTCTACCCCGTACTTGCAGAGCAGCGGCGAGACTACGCGCTTTATGTCGTCCGTCTTGTAGTAGTTGTAGTTTTGCAGGACGTTTTTACCATCTTTCTCTAAGCCAGCATTGTTTAACTCTTCCCTGATCTTGGAAAGACGCTGATAGAGATTATCCTCTTTGTTGTGTTCCATTTTATCACCAGCCCTTACGGCCTTGAGCATAGAAGGAATGAATGATATATAATGTTTTCATTCCATGCGGTCAAGCATGCTGTCCGGTGTGTCCAGCCCGGCAATCATACGATCAAATAGCTTTTGCTCAAGGGTGCCGCGCGTTACAAGGTACACGTTGGACGTGGGTATCTTGCTGGTCTTTACTGCTCGCGTCCGGCTGCGGGCCTGCTCATGGTTAATAGACGATCCGGTAGGCTCAAAGAAGATAGTGGTATCGGCTCGGTTAAGGTCAATGCACTGGCTGCCGCGCTGATATTGAGCAACAATAACATCATGCTGGCCGCTTTGGAATTTCTGCCAGTCGTATAGGTCTGCTCGTCCGTCGTATGTTACCGGGCTGCGTCCGCAGTCCTCAGCGATCCGGGCGCACAGGTCAATGCTTGCCCTGAACTGGCAGAATATAACTAACGGCTCGTCAGTGCCAAGTATGTAATCAGCTAAAGCCGTCTCTTTCGCTGTGCGCAGCTGCACGGTGCCCGCGTCCGTCTTGATATGACCGCTAACGATCTGTAGCCGCTTGATCCCGGACGTGCCGCCGCCCTGCGGGTCAATATTCCACTTCGTGAAGTTGCCCTTGAGCATGTCGTTATACGCTGCTTTTTCGGCCAGATCGACATAGCGTATATCGTCTGCGAGTATCGGCGGCATGTCGTAACATTCCTCAAGCCGTGCGTATATGCCGTAGTGGTCCCGCAGCTCAAGGGCGCGGTCTTCGTGGTATTTGATTGGTTTTTTGAAAAAGTCACGCTCTTTTATGATTTCAGCGTCAAAGTCTGCCACTTTCGGCCACAGGTCCGGGTCTAAAAACTTGAGCTGCCCATATAGTTTTTCGTATCTTTTGCCGTCCGGCGTGCCTGTCAGTATGACACGCCGCGCTGCGTATTCTGCGATCTGCAATATTGCCCGTGTCTGTTGGCTCGTTCGGTCGCCGAGCGCGTGCGATTCGTCCACTATGACAATATCCCACGGTTTAAGGAACTGGTCACGCGGGCGCACTTTCCGGTGCGGCGGCCTGTGTGTGCCCTTATCCATTTGCATGGTTTTGAATTTCCCGTATGACGTGATCGTAACGATCTCTTGCAGCATGTCCCGGTCCAGCGCGTCGTAACCATCGAACAGCGGCACTTTTTCTATGTTCTGTTCCCACGCGGTTATTGCGCTGGCCGGACAGATCACCAGCGCGTTGTTTACGCTTCCGTCCCGGATTCCCTCAGCAATATAGGCCAGCGGGCACATGGTCTTGCCCGTCCGTGGCTTATACCACAGTGCTACGTCCCGCTGCCGTATCTCTTCAATCGCCCGCAGCTGGTGGGCAGCGAGCTTAAACATGCCGCACCTTCACTTGATAACGCTGGCCCGCCTTGAATCTCTTTATGAATTTCGCCGGGATATAGACCCGGATAACTGACTGCATGCGAGCGGTACGTTTAGGCAGCTGCACGCCGTCTATGGTCAGTATGAGCTTGTCGCCCACGTGTATATTGAAGTCCTCGCATTCCGCGATAGTGAACGATATGTAGCGCAGTTTGTCCCCGTTTTTGAGAATGCGCTTGCTTAATTCCATGTCTCGACATAGACGATAACCATATTAATAATGGTACTATATCATAACCTTATTATGTTGGAATCAAAGCTTAAAAAAGAGATTCGCGAGTACGTCAAAAGTCGCGGCGCGTTCTGGTCCACGGTCACGGGCGGCGTGTCTTCTAAGCCCGGCGATCCTGATCTTATTTTATGCTATAAGGGCCGCTACGTTGCCCTTGAAGTCAAGCAAGGCCGAAAGAAAGCCGAAGCCTTGCAGGCCCACCGTCTACAGCAGATACATGACGCTGGCGGCATGGCTGCGGTCGTCCGGTCAATAATAGACGTTGAACTGGTGCTTGACGCTGTGGACAAGGGACGCAGGCCGGACGGCCCGGTAGACTTCATAAGCGGGCAGAACGTGCTCGGCGTGTATATATGAGCGGTCCCGGCAGGATTTGAACCTGCGAAACTTACCCTTGGCGCGCTGGCAGTTAATCGTGGGCCGCTGGATTACGGGACCGTGTTATAGGTTGTGGACTTTTAAGGCAGCTCCACCCTTCCACCGCTTGCGTTGGGTAACGGTCCCCAGCCGTGCTTTATCCCGCCCTTGCCCACGGCTATCAGCGAATGTCATCCGGTTATAGCGGGACTGATCGTTACACCGGGCTATGCGGCGTTGCCCGGTTTTTGAACGCAGCTGGTAAAGGTGCCGACCCGTGCCGCACTGCGCGAGGAATAGTTAGCTGTGCGCTTTTCACGCCTATGGGTTACATCTTTTGCACGTGGGCTTTCTTTTGGTCTGCGTCCATAGGGATGGGTTGCAACGGGACCGCATAGATCACCACGCCCGGCTAACGTACCTATATTTTGGTACTTATTTATAACGTTTTCTTTGCCCACTGTTCCACGGAACAGTGCCATATTGCGGCCAATATGCACGATATGGCGAAGGACGCGGGAACGAATAACGCGCCCGGCAAGGTCCAATATACATAATGGATCACTGGCGCGTGCCAGATATAGAACGCGAAAGACACGACGCTTAAACATTCGATCAGCCGCAGCGGATTACTGCGCACTGCCTGCCAGCTCAGCTTATCGTTGCCTTTGCGCACGTTGGTATCGAATACATAAATGAACAGCAGCGAAGCGGCCAGCGTGCCCTCTATCGTGTAAAACACACCCTGCCGGGACGTGAATATGCAGACCAGCAGCGCAATGACCGCTATGGCTTGCAGCGTCCGGGATCGCAGCGGCTTGAGCCTGAGCCATGAAAGCATGAACGCGCCAAAGAACACGTCTACGTAGCCCTGAATGTAATGGTACTGCGGCAGCCCGTGGCCTATGCAATAGGTACGTAGAGAGTAACCAACGATCAGCACGGCTATGAACAGCAGGCGGCAGGCCAGCACGTTATCCTTAATGCGCTGGATCGCAAGGCCGAAGACCAACGCGATAATGTACAGCTGCATGAGCACGGATATAAACCACAGGTGCCACAGCGGCGACCCGGTATAACCGAGCGTGAAGGTGAACAATTGCAGTATCTCGCCGGGATCGCTGTAGCCGCTTACGATAATGTAGATCGTGACGAATGCCATATAGGGCAGACCCACAACAAGCAGACGCTTGCGCAGGTAATCCTTTGCAGTGTAGCGACCGGACAGGAAGCCGCGCCCGATCTGGTAGCCAGATAACGTGAAAAACATTATCACACCTACGCCGCCCGCTATTCCTGTGTTCACGTGATTGGCGAAGACGACAAGCAGCGCGAGCACCCGCAGCGCGTCCAGCGGGTCCAGTCTGTTCATTCACTCCACCCGCCTGCGCAGCACCCAGCCGTCTACAGTGTCCACCAGCATGCAGCGCGGGTCACTGGGCCACGGTGGCAGCCTTTCCGGCGCGTCCGGGTCATAGGGCGGCGCATATATCGGCTTAGACGGGTCTGTGGCCCGGTAAGGCCGCTCTTTGCTGCCGTCGCTGTAATGCGGCAGCTTAGGGCTGCACTGCCCGGCTATGATCGACCGAACGCTGCCGCGTATGCGGTCACAGGACGGGCACGGACCCGGCCAGCCGCTTGGGTAGCCTTTCATCTGCCGTATGATCGTAATGTTGGTTATCTCACGTGTCGCGTCCGGGTCTAAGTAGATCAGCAGCCGGGCGGTGACGACGTGCTCATTGATAAGCGAGACTTCCCGGTAGCCGTCAACGTCCCACTTGCTCAGCCACAGCTTATAATGTGTCCACTCGACGCTGCGCGTTATGTCTTTCCAGCTAAAGGTGCTGGTCTCGGTGCCGCTGTCCATAGCAGCGCACGCGCTGCCGTTAAGGCACTCAAGGAAGCGCGGCCAGTCTTCGGGCGGCATGTAATAAGTTACGCGCACGTCGTCGGCCACGTCGTCACCACAGCCCGTTACCGGAACGCGGCGGCACGTAGAACTTCGTGCAGTTCTCGCAGTCAAACATGCCGCCCTCATTATCAAATAGAGGATTGCAGCACTTGCCGCCTTTGTTGTGCAGGCACGGCGGCCTGCTCGGTGACATTATCAGCGGGACGAAGCGCAGAATGATCTGTTGCGGTCCGAAGTCCTCAGCTGCTGCGCCGTCCTCTATCTTTCTGATCTGCACTTCTATATTGTGCTGGCTAAGCTTGTTACCGAGCCGTGCGGCAGCGGCGCGGGTCTTGCACGTTGTCAGAATATCCCACGGGAAGCCAAGCCCGCGTATTTCTACGCGGTAGGTCGCTTTGATTTTGACCATTTAAGACACCTTCTGCAAGTCCGGCCAGCCTGCCCATGCCTGTTCTGTCAAGCTCATGCCGTCGAATATCTTAGCGGTCTCTTCCTCGCGCATGCGCTGCTCGTAACACTCGTCACAGAACACCCATACGCGCCCGGTTGGGCGCATGATCGGGTGCTTGGCACCCGGCAGGCCACAGTAGTAGCAGCAGGGCATTTCAAGCACCACCCGTTAATGTGCGTCCACCAAAGTGGGACGTTGTAACGAGCGTGTCTTTACCGTTCGCTAGATCGAATAGTCCCCACTCATTCAACACACAGGCCGCCTTTCGCGCCTTTGCTGCGGCGGCTGCGTCGTTCTTCGCGCTGAAATAGATATAGATCGGCCCGTTGCCGTTCTGGTCCTTGCAGTCCATGCGGTAGTACTTCACTTAAGCCACCTTCCCGATCTCGGTTATCGTGTCCGCGCCGCACCAGACGTTAAGGCCATCAAGTGCCGTGTCGCTGTGCTGTGCGTAGCTTTTGAACTGGTATGCCTGCTTGCCTGAGTACGGGAATCTTATCTTGAACTCGGTGCGGTCCACAACGTCGTATATCTCTATGAGATATGCGGGTCCTGCGGGTTTAAACCCGTATCTTGCTTGCAGTGCGCTCTTTGCCGTGTCCATTATCAGTTTTTCCATTTTTGTGGTCATGTCTTTCCAACTCCTTACGGTTGTAATGGGAAGATAGCTTAAGCATATATAAACTTTATTATCAATTTGATTATCATTTACCACTCTGTTATGCCTTTTTTGCTCAATTTCATAAAAAACATCCATATTGTTGACGTTTTGCTACGGTTGCCGATCACCGGACACTGACCTATGGCCTTGATAACTTCACTGGCCGGAATCTGGTTTTGATTCCACTTAAAAATCAGTGTCCCGTATGGTTTAAGGACGCGCATACATTCCCGGAACCCGTCGCGTATATCATTTTTCCAGTTATCCGTCAGTACTCCGTATTTCTGCGCCATCCATGTTTTTGCGCCAATTTTATTAAGGTGCGGCGGGTCAAATATCACGGCATAAAAGTGTTCGTCCGGGAACTCCATGCTGCGGAAGTCGCCCAGTATGTCGGGCTTGATATTCAGCACTCGCCCGTCACACAGTATAGTGTCAAGTTCCCGGTTGTCCATGAATATCACGTTCTCATTGTCCTTATCAAAATGGAACATCCGGCTGCCGCAGCAAGCGTCAAGGATCGGTGCGTTTTTCTTCACTCTTTCACCCGGCTACCAAACTCTTCAAGGAATAACTTGCCGCATAGCGGGCAGCAGCCGTAGCTACAGAATTTCTTTAACTCTTTGTCGGTGATCTTGTATTTCTCCACGTTCTTGAACGTCATAGGGCACTCACCCATAAGCATGACTTCCGGCACTATACCACCATCTTATACACGGATTCGGGACGCTTGCCGATCCCGGTAGTAACGTCCACGACTTTAACAAAACCGTACTGCTCAGCCTTGCGCATGGCTGCGCCCATACGAGACGAAATATCCCACAGCTCGCCGCGCTTAAGGTCCGGGAAGAGCTGCCGCACGACCTCGGCGACCGTGCGCGGCTTGCCGTCGCGCATGACTGACATAATGGCAGCGTGACGGTCCATCACTTCACACCCAGAAAGGCCAGCAGTTCATTGAGTATTTCCTGTTTTCCGCTTATTCTTTCTTGAAATCTCTCAAAGTAGTCTGTTAACACATACGAACGTAGTTCTTTCGATAACTCTTCTTTCTTCGCCTTTGCCCACACTTCAATGTCGCCTACGCTTACCAGCTCCGTGAACAGATCGTTACCGTTCATAGCTTCACGTCCTGCAAAGCGGCATTCAGTTCATCCGTCAATATCTTACCTATGCGGTCCTTTGTGACGTTAATTAATACCACACGTCTGGGATCGTCATAGTCTGCCTGCGTAGGATGAAAGCCACCCAGCACGTTGCTGACTATGTTTATCGCAGTTTTTAGACCCGCTATGCGCCCTTGATTGTATGGGTTAAAATCTTCCATAGGTACGTTATTCATAGGTACATCTACCCACGGCTCGTTAGGGCCTGTGCGTATTGAAAGCTTCATATCGCTCATGCCTGCACCAGCCTGTAGACGTGCACCGGGACATTGCAGTGGTTTATGCGCTCGCCGCAGCGTTCCAAGAATCTGTACTTTACAGCGTTGTCCATATACTTCTTTAGCTTGGTCGTGGCCAGCGTCCGCTTGTACCCGGTGATTCCGGGATAGATCAGCTGCACCACGTCCGGCGTAGTGCGTTCCTGCCCGTCTGCCATTATGGCCATTATGTCGTCGTGGCGGCTCACTCTTTCACCGCCTTGTCTGCTATGAGCTTGTCCGCGATATTGCGTATTAATGTGACCGCAGATACGGCTGCGTGAAAGCCCAGATTAGCACCGGGCACGCCGTCCGTGGGTATGGATTGCAGGTCTTTTATGCGCTCGTCACACTGGGCGCGCATTGTGCGTAGACCGTCGCAATATCCCAAATCGTAAAACTGCTCTTCGCGCTCGGTCTCGCACGGGAACAGCTCTATGCGCTTGTCGTAACTGTCGCTCATACATCCACCACCCGCGTGCACTTCCATCTGCCGCCGTATTGTTTATCTATCGCATTTCCAACAGCATCTATTGCGCTTTCTTCATCTTCTGCGCATACCAATACGGTCAATGTCTTTTTCGTTTTTCTATTCTCCATGACCACGTTGAATAGTATTTTTTCATAGTATTCATCAAACGCTGGCACGTTCACACCCGCCTGATCGTGACTTCTATCTCTTCCTTCGGCTCGAATCCGAACTTTGCCGGGATTGGGACAACGGCCCGGTAATTGTTGGCGCGTACAGTTTTTGTAACAAACTTGTACTCGGTGCCGGGTCCGCGCATGATTACGTCTATCTTCATGTCGATCTCGTCTTTGCTGAGTCCGAAGCTTTTTAAATCTGCCCTCAGCTCGTCAATCACATCTGTGTACATGCTCACTTTTTCACTTCCTGAATTGCTGCCAGTATATCGTCGTATTCTTTGACGAATGCGTGCAGGCATGCGTATCTCGTGTCTGGATTGTCGGCTATCGTCTTCGCGCACTCGTCCCTTTTTGCCTTTATCAAGGCTTCAATGTCAAGGTACTTAGTCACACGCATAACGTGCGTGTCCGGCCTTTCCAGCGCGCCAACAAAGGCACACAGCGGCAGCGGGTGCACTGTATCACCGATCAGCCGGGCAAGGTCCTTTGCATACGTTGCGAACGTGTCATAATGCACGTTGTCTATGTCTTCTATGATTATTCTCATTTTTTACCACCGTCCGTTATTCTTTTGTTGTATTCGTGTTTATCAAGGTTCCGGGCCAGTCTCAGCCGCTTGCGGTCCTCGTCGGTCATTTCGCTCGGCTCGCGGTCTTTTATCAATTCGTTGGGCGGGAATATGACGTTAGACTGAATGAACGCACCGTAAAACGTCTCAAGGTCCTGCTTCCAGTGGTGGCCGTAGAACTCGTATTTTGCTGTGATCTCCAAGAACTCGGCATCTGTGCAGCACACGCAGACCCGCCCGCGCGGGCTAAAGGTGTACTCGAACATGCCCTTTTTGCTGTTGATATTGCCCACGGTAGCATACACGATCTGCTCAAGCAGTCGCTTGATGAACGGCACTTCGCTGATCTTGACTTCATGCTGCTTTATCACGTCGTCGCTTATGTCGCTCTCAGTGATCCCGTATTTGTCCATGAGCTGCTTAAGCAGCACTTCGGCGTTCTCTTTCTCGCCGCCTACGCCGCGCTCGGCCAGTGCCTTGATCTTGCGCAGCAGCTCTTTCTTGTCGTCGGCCATATTCATAACCTCACAGATTCACGTACACGTCTCACGCGCTCATACGGTACCCATCTACCGCGCTGCCGTATGTAGATCGTGTACTGCCAGCGGAAAAATACGCTGCCGTGCGGGTACCCGGCACACATTTCATAATCGGCGTGCTGCCGGGCCTGTGCGAGTGTCACAAAGTAGTTATCCCCGCAGTTGCAGGACACCTTGAAGCGTGTGCGCCCGCCTATGTCTTCGTACATCGTTGTCACTTCCTCAGTATCTTCATGTAGCTCAGCGGATCGCTGCCGTTATCGTTGTAGCCGTCTATGCGGTATATCTCGAAGTCGCGCAGATCGCCGCGCAGGAAGTCTTGCAGCTCTTCCGGCGTGAAGTCGAACGTGACCGTGTAGCTGTCCATTTTCTTAGTCTCACCTTCCATAAGGTCGCGGGAAGCGCGGCTTATGGCGGCCTTGAAGTCTGACATTGTGACCATGTTCACCACGTCCTCTTAAACGCTTCATATTCCGCGCTGTAGATCGCGTCAAGGCAGTGCACGGTCTGCTTCGCTACTTGAACCTTCATAGCGCAGAATTTGTCAGGCTTCGGACATATCGGTGCACCGAAGTACGGGCAGTCTTTGGTGTGGCACATTTAAGCCACCTCGTCAGTCGGCAGCTTGAAGGTCTTGCCAGCGAAGAGTGCTTTTACGCGCGCGGCCTGCTGTTCCGTCACAGTCGCGTTAAACGCTGCTGCGCGGGCGTTCATCTGTTCGATCTCGGCAAGTGTTGCCGTTCCCATGTCCTGTATTTTTCCGTCCATGTCTTTCCAACTCCTTACGGTTGTAATGGGAAGATAGCATATAGATATATAAAGGTTATTATCACATTGATAATAGAAAAAGAGAAATAAAGAGTTTATGGTCTTAGCTGTGGGTTTTGATCGTATGGGTCCGGGAACCCTATACCGCCTTTGTGCGATCCTTCGCAGCGCATGGCTTCGCTCCACTTAGACCACCCAATGCCGCATATCTCGCAAGCCCGGACTTCTACCTTGATCGGCATACCGTCAAGGTTGAAACTGTCATGTAGTACGGTTTTGACCATGTTATCATTCTCCGGGCTTAAGCGGGTGCCACTGCATACATTCCATCGTGTCAACGTACAGTTCTATTTTACTGCCGCACCCCTCGCATGTCAATATGGCTGCGTAGTCTTTTATGTGTACCCGGAAGTCCTCACGCCCGCACTTGCATTTAAGATTTTGAACCATGTAATCACCTACATGTATGCGGCCCAGATTGGCATTTCTGTGCGTCTTTCCGTTCAAAATACACTGTGCCGCAGGTGCCGCACTGGTACATTTCCATCTTGCTGCCGTTCACCATGTCTATGGCAGTTTGTACGTTAACGGCTCTAACTATTGGCTGCGTGGCGTGCTGCTGCTCGCATTGGAGTGCAAGCTCGTACCCTCTACCGCTGTGTTTATCGTCGTCATAAGATTTCTGGCATACATTGCACCACCAGACACCTTTACATATTGTGCTTTCTTTTGGCATTTTATCACACTCCAAAGGTGCCGCCCAGCAGTCCCCAGTACACCCAGCCGCCTGCCACACCCATTAGAGTGCCCACGATCAGCCCGGCGTACCACATTATGCGCTCGCCTATTGTTGCCCTTTTTTCTCCCATTTTTTCACCTTTTTCTTGTTCCTTTTGTCCTTTGCGCGCAGATGGTGGTGCAGCCACGTAGAGCCGTTCATGTCGAACATTTCAGCAGCCATTGCATCGTCATACTCGCGCTGTCTGCTCATATCTCACCCGTTTACTACAAAGTCGTTAAGGTCCGTCAGCAGTACCTCTATGTTGGTCAGCTGGTCGTTCTCTTCCTTCGATAAACGCTTTTGCACGATCTCGGCGAAGTCGGCCACCTTGCCCTCTATGGTATTGACCATATCTTCTATTTTCTCGAACTTCTGCGCGGCGTTCATATTTCCATCCCCAGCGACTTCAAGAATGCGGCACTGTCGGCGCGCTGCTTGCGCTGCCGCTGGTCGATCTCATAGCCATCAAGGCGGCTTTTCATCAAGTCGATAAGTAGCCGCATAGACTTGGCCTGACATCTGCGCAACTCGCTGTTATACGTGCCGCCGTGGGCATGTATGAGCACCAGCGCGCTCTCTTTGAAGCTTATGCTGTCCATTATGTCCTCATAGCAGGCTTCCAGCTCGTCCATTTCGTCCTTAAATCCGGCTGCGGACATGTCCACGATCTGCATAACTGCGGCCAGCTTTTCAGCTATACGTTCATTGCGCTCTTTTTTCTTGGCTTCATCCATAGATATACAACCCCTCAGCCTGTGACTTCATGCAGCTGTCACGTGTCGCCTGATCGCACGGGTAATTACCGCAGCTGCCGCACAGCGGTGTCTTGTCGCCTACGGTGCGGGCCTTGATCCTTGCCAGCGCGCTGTTGTGCGTAAGCTGGTATCGGCTCAGCGGCTCGTTAAGCACCACGCTGGTGCTTATGTTGACGCATTCATTGATCTGGTCCGGGTAGTGCATTTCTTGCACCGCGTACCATATCCGCATTGCCGGAACCTTCACGGTTTTCTGGTGCTCTTCAAACCAATCTGTCATTTTCTCGACATACGGGAAGCCGTCAAGCCATGCGTCCATTTCGGTGGCCGTGTTATACAGCCAATCCTCAAGATCGCGGATAATGTCTGCGTGAACAAAGCGGCAATCTGCCATCTTGTAGCAGTCCTTTTGTCGCTGGTGCCAGTATGCTTCAATGTTCCCACGGTCCACGATCTGCACCAGCCGCTCTATGTTCATTCCTCGTATTGTCGTCCGCTTTTGCCTGCTCTCAAGCATGCCGTGCGTACCGTCCAGCGTGAAGTTGATCGCGACCATGTTAATCATTCTCGATACGTGGCGCGAGCAGATACCTTATCTGCGCGTTGCCGCGCGCATAGCGCAGCCCTACCGGGTAGTCGTTATCAAGCACCAGCATGAGCGCATGGCCGCTTTCCGCTGTGGGATTGAGAACCTTGAGAATATCATAAAGATACTCGGTCGGGTACCGGGACGCTCTTACGTGCGTGTCCAGCTGCGGCACGCGCTCGAAGAACTCAATGCGCGCGCTGCGGGCCTTGTCCTTTTTCTCTTGGTCGCTTAGGTGCTCTTCCGTAGAGTATGAGATCACGCCGCAGCCGTCATATCGTATCTCTACGTGGTCACTCGTCTTTTGCCTGCGCATGTATGCTATGGCTTTCTTCATCGTCTGCGCCGAGACGGTGAACTTGCCCATTAGGGTCTCGTCCCATACGGGCAGCTTCGGATCGTTGCCGTTATCTTTCAGCTTCATGCGGTGCCGGAAGGTCTCAGATTCCACGATCAGGCAGCCGTCAGCTATGTGCAGCGTCACGTCTTGGCCTTTGGCCGGGATCAGTGCGCTACCAAGCCTGAGCACGTCCACGTAATACGTGTGCAGGTCTTTGTCCGGGCACCCGTCGCCAATCTCATACGCGGCTGAGCTTTCGCGCACCGCGTTGGCCATGTTTACGTCAGCCTGCATCATGCAGACGTGCGCCGCGTCCACCGTCTTGATCTGTATGCTGTCTTTCGTTAACTTGATCGTGGCTGCGTCCGCTATCGCTGCGAACGGCCTTATCACGTTCAATATATTGTCTGCTTTCGTCTTCAATTTCATTCTATCACCTTTTTCTCAAGTTCCGGGTCGTATATCTCACGGCCCGCCACTTGCATGCGCGCCGCAAAATTTGTACACTCGCCGCAGCCGCAGTACAGCACTGCGCGCTTTGCAGCGCGGGCAGTCTGTCCGCATACCGGGCACTTGTGTATTGGATTGTTCTTGTTTTTCTTGTCCGGGATCGCGTCAAGCTCGGCCATTGTCGTCATAGGCGCGTCACCTTACCGCTGCCGCCGCACTCTTCGCATGTAGAGTTTACGCCATCTATCTCATAGATCGGCTCGCCGCGCAGGAACGGCCACTTGCGGCGATACCCGGCTATGTGCGTCCCAGTAGCGTGAAAATATCGCCCGGTGCCGCTGCACTTTGTGCACTGCTCTTTCATGCGGGCGCCGCCTTTGATTCCCAGACCTTCACACCCGTGCGGGCTTCTACCAGTAGCGCGTCCGTTCCTTTCCACGTCGCGCAAAAGAACTTGATCGCTTCTTTCTCTGTCTTGAAGTGCACCAAATCATAGGTCCAGTGTTCCGGGAACTTGGCCACAATCGCGTACTTCATGCCTTTCCCCTCACAATCGTGCCGTTGGCGTTCACGTGGTAGCGGGTGCCGAACACCTGCGGCTCCACGTACTCTATGCGTGCGCCTATCATCTTGTCCTTGACCTGTGCGACCCATACCCTTAGCTGAGTTAATGCGTCAGCTATTGAGTTGAACGTTGCTATGTTCTGCCCGCTTGCGTCAACAATCTGCGCTTTGGTCATTTAGGCCACCTGCCTGAATCCGTGCATTGTCACATTGCCTATGATCTCGCCGCTCGCGTCCACGAACGTTAATATCTTGCTGTCCATGTTGTTGGAGTATGCTCCGTCTGCCAATATGTTCATGATCTGGTCACGGCCCACGTTAACGTCAACGTGAACTTTGCCGTGCGCTGCGGTCATGCGTATGGTCATGTCTCCGCGTGTGTATATGTCGAATTTCTGCATTTAACATACCACCTTGAACTTTTTGCCCTCGCATACGGACCAGAAATAAATGGTCCTCGGCAATGCCATAGCGTTCTCGGTGTTCAGCTCGCGCAGCTCCACCTTCGCCGCGCCCATGCCATACATGACGGCCTGCGCTGCTTTGTTGCATTCTTTTATGGCCAAGTCCTTGCGGATCGTGGCCATTATCTCATATCCGTTTACGCGGACCTCGTATTTTTTTGCTTCCGGTGTGGTTGACATTTTTAGCACCTTAAGGCACTGTAGGGAATGGAAGTATTTAATGATTTGTCATTCATTCCTTCCTTATAGGTCAGCGAGCACATGGTAGTCTCCCTTGTCGTCTGTGAATACGTAGCCCTGCCGCCGCAGCTCTTCAGCTTCTGCCCAGCTCATAAGGTCGCATAGCGGCACTTCATCCAGCAGTTGCAGCTTATTACGCTTCACGTAATCCTTGTAGACGGACAGCGGGCTGGTGTCTTCGTGCTCGATCACGACGCTTTTAGCGTCTTTGAGCCTAAAGTATCGCTCGCCGCCTGTTGATCTCACCAGCTCCACGTTGGCGTGCAGCTGCACGCGCCGGACGAATCTATCACGCTTCATTATTGACGCGCGGCTCCCGGCTTTGATACAGTATTTTTCATACTCGGCGTAATAATCGTCACGCTCTCTTTCATACGGCGCGTTCTCTTTAACGAATCCGATTATAGGATCGTTATCCTCTTTGAGCTTGTCCAGCTCTTTATCCACGACTTCGGACTGGGTGAATTTTTTATTCGATAGCAGCCGCCGCAGCCCGGCAAGGCCCAGCTGCACAAGGTACTCCATGCCCTCGCGCGTTATCAGCTTCTGCCTGATGTGCGGGTCATAGTCTGCGTCTGTTGGCGAGAATACAGCATTGAACGGTATAGGTATGAACCGGGACATTGCCGCGCCCGTGCTGTCGCGTATACGGCACATTTCGTTAGCCGCATAGATCGGCACCGCGTGCGGCCTGAATTTATAAGGTTTCTGGCCTTTTTCCTCACCTACCAATATCCCGCCGCTCACCAGATTCTTGAACGTGCTGGCCGTGTCTACGTAGGTTTCAGGCATATCATCGTATAGGATTGCGAGCATTCCGTACACTTCCCCGGTCAAAAACCGCTCGCCAAGCTGCTGTATCGGAAGCGCGCAAAAGTTTTCAAATCCGGTCAAAGCTGCCAGCATGTCCATGAATACCGACTTGCCATTATTCCCTGCGCCCGTGAGCACAAAGGCTTTCTTGAACTCAGCTGATCTATAGAAAATGTACCCTATCATTTCCTCAAGCAGTGCGCGTATCGAAGCGTCGCCGCAGCACAGCTTGTTTATCGTCCGGTCGGTCAGCTCATGCTGCGCGTTCTCGTCATAATTCCACGGCACGGTGTTCAAGATCACGTGCGAAGGGTTAGACGGCAGCAGCTGCCCGGTCTCAAGGTCATACGTTCCGTTGGCGAATTTGACATACTGCGGCGGGTATTCCTCGCCGTTCACGTCCGACATGAGAATAGATACGCGGTCCCATATCTCGTTACGCTGCTCGCGGTTGAGTGTTGATATAATATCAAGCATACGCTTCTTTAATACCTCGATCCCGGCTACGTATTGTTTTTTTGTCCGGTCGTAACAGACAATGCGCCCGTTCACCCGGCGCACGTTAAAGTGGTCGATGAATACTTGCGTGAACTCAGGTATCTTTACGCGCTTTTTGTCGTCGAACAGCATAGCGATCTCGGTAGCGTCTAAATCGACAATTTCATACTCGCCGCCGCTCACGTCAGGCATGCTTATCACCTGCCGCGCTCAGACACTTGCTGCATATCGTCACGTTGCCGATCTTATGATAGTCTGCTGTTGCCGTACTGCATGCGCTGCACAGCTTCGGCGGCAGCTCAGGCTCGCGCTTGATTATGATAACGTCCACAGGCTCGCCCGGTGTAAATGCCGTATCGCGCACCGGGAAAGACACCAAGTAAGACGATCCCTGCGCAGTGACGCGCCTGTTAGTGTATGTCTCTGAATACATTGCTGTTACCATTCCTTGCAGTCACGGTAATGTGTAATAGAATATATAGTTAATCTAATCAGTCTAATGGTGTTAATAGACTACATCCCGCCCGGATCAGAAGGGATATTCACGCCGCAGGCGGGACGTAGCGGGCGCGGGTCAGAATCGCCGTAAGGAATGGTAAGACTTTACCCGCGCCCTGCGTACACGCATTATTTCAGCGATATTAATAGTTACTCTAAAAGAGTAACTATTAAAAATTACTATTTTCTCACGTCACTATAAAGAAGTGACTGCATGCGGTAAAAAGTGACTGTGAAAAACGTTATGATTTTGTACTGTTTTTCTATTGTTCTTTATATACTGTTACCACTTGTTACCGCTTAGTACCACTTTTTCACTATTATTAGAGATTGAATAGAAAGAAAGATAAGTAGTATACCCGCGCGTGTAGAAATTTTCCCTTAGATGTTGTGAAAAATGCAGAAGTGACTGTAAAAGCGGTAATAAGTGGCACTCGGTTAAGGTGTTTGCTTAAAAAGATACGGTGTTACGAAAATGTGAAAAATGACGTGCTGCGAGCTATCAAGTTTATCTATGTGAAAAATGATACTAAATCATAATGCCTAACCCAAAAGGAACAGTTAAGAACCTGAAAAAAGGCGACGGTAAGAACTATGGTTTTACCAAAGATACGGCACAGATTCATGGTCGCGCAGGCGGGTTAGCTACGGCACGGATAAAAAAAGCTGAAATTGACCTTGCCAAGCAGTTCAAAAAGATTCTATCTATGCCCATTGACGTGGAAAAAGTGGGTATGATGGTCTCGGCCACGCGGGACAAAGACACGGACGAGCGCGTTATGGGCGACTTCGGCCTGCTACTCATGGACGCGCTGGGAGATCAGGCAAGCGGCGCAGCCATCGCTACAGTCGGGCAGTTCCTTCATTATGTGAAGACAGGCGACCCGCGTATGGGTACGTTCATCCGTGACCAGATCGGCCAGAAGCCGCCCGAACCGATCCCGGACGACAAGACGACTATATTAGCGTCATTCGTCAAGGTCCTTGACGCGCGCAAGAAAGATATGGACCTGACAGACGCAGACGCGGAAGGTGGGCACATTGACAATCCACCTTAAGCCGTTTAACGATCACGTTATGCGCAGCCTGTACGCGCCCAAATGGCTGAATATCTGGGAAGGATCGGTACGTAGCACGAAGACGATAGCGAGCAGCTTAGGGTGGCTAACGTTCCTTGAGCGCAGCCCGTTCCGATTCTTTTTAATGTCCGGCAACACTGTAAACTCGCTGCGCCGGAACGTCATAGACGGCGACTTTGGCCTGCTCGCCCTTGCGCCGGGATCGACGTACTTAAGCAGCAAGCACGAGCTGCACGTGCCCACGAGCAAAGGCACGAAGACGTGTTACTGCTTTGGCGGCGGCGATATTGACAGCCGTAACCCACTGCAAGGGCTGACCGTCGGCGGCTGGTACGGTGACGAGATCACCCGGCAGCACCCGGAGTTTATACAGGAAGCATTTAACCGTTCACTGACCAACCCTGAAAGTGAAAACTACTGGACCCTTAACCCGGACAATCCTGATAATGAGATTTACAGCAATCATATAGACCGCTGGATTTATGCGACCGCGCAGGAGCGCATAGCAGCGGGCGGCGTGAACTATTACCACTTCACCCTTAAGGATAATCCTGTGTACAGCGACGCGGACATAGCAAGGATCGCTGCGCAGTATACAGGCTTTGAGTATGAACGCTATATTCTCGGTCGCCGCGTCGCTGCGGAAGGATTGATATACGCCGGGATCGCGTCAAGGCCGTACATATTTCAGGACCTTAACCCTGCGGACGTTTACGTGCGATACTGTGCTATTGACTTCGGCACTGACCACCCTAACGTTATCCAGATCGGCGGGCCGTTCTTTGAAGCGTCCGGCGTAAAGAACCCGCGCAAGTGGGCAATCGTCCGGGAAGATTACGACGAGCGGAAAGACAAGACGACCGACGACATAGTTAACCGCTTTGAGCTGCTATGTGCGTCCGTCATGGCCGACCCTAAGCTTATGCAGATCGCGATCAGCCCGGACGCTAAGACGTTACGTAACTCTTTCATCCGGCGCGGCTATGCGGGCGTTATAAGCGCGAAGAATGAAGTGCTTGAGGGCCTGAGATTCACAAAAGACTGCTTATATAATGGCAGTCTGATATTGGACACATCATGTAAAGGCACGCGCCGGGAAATGGGTATCTACTCATGGAACCCGAAGCCCGCCGAGAAAGGGAAGGAAGAACCCATAAAGAAATCAGATGATGGATGCGATACAATGCGTTACTTTGCAATGACACACGCGAGGCCCTACCTATGAACGAAGACCAGCCGACTGAATACCAATACCGTACTGAGAGATTCCCGCTTGCCGTGCCGATCATCACGGACGAGCTGGGCGCGGACGGACTGCCGACCGTAGAAGCTCTAAAGGCCGACTATGACATGTACGTGGCCAGAATCCAGCGTTTTGAGTGGCTTGAGCGGTATTATATGGGCCAGAACGCACCGATCTATAACTATGACGTTAGCCCAATGAGTAACTACTGTGAGTATTTCGCCGATTTCCTGACCAATTACATGACAGGAATAGCACCCAGTTATTCTTTTGAGGACGGTGACAAGTACGCAAAAGAGATTATCGGACTATACGCTGAGCAGAACATGGAGCAACAGGAAGCGTCACTTATTCTTGACATGGCCATGTTCGGGCGGGCTTTTCAGCTTGTCTATGAGAATATGGAGAATGAGCCGCGAGCGGTCACGTGCTCGCCGCTGTCTTCATACGTCACCTACAACGATCAGATAGACCGAGACAGCGTATACGGTGCACTCGTCCGGGAAGAGAAAGACAAGAACGGCGTGATAACGTCTATCGTGGACGTGTACACGGCCTACATGCACGTCCAGTATGTCGTCACCGGGAAAAACGAGAACTGGGCGATCTCAGAGAAGCCAATGCCGCACCGCTTCAATCGCGTTCCGTTAATTGAATACGTGCGCGGGAAGTACGGCAAGGGTCATTTTGAAGGGATAATCAGCCTACAGGACGCTTTCAACGCGCTGCAAGAGGACAGGGTAGAGGATAAGCACCGCTTCGCGCTGGCCCTGCTGCTTATCAAGGGCGCGATACTGTCAACCGAGCAGGACGAGCAAAAGGCTAAGCTGCGGAAGCATAAGAAGATCGGGCTGCTGCAAATTGACGAGAACGCGGAAGCGTCATATCTCACCCGGATATTCGACGAGACCAGCGTACAGGTCTTGCAGGATAACTTGAGCCGTGAAATGCACAAGCTGGCCAAGATTCCCGACTTATCCGATGAAAAGTTTGCCGGGAACAGCTCAGGCGTGGCCATGCAGTACAAGCTGCTGGGCACAGAAAGCCTTGCGGGCGAGTTTGCCATAGCAATGGCAAAGGGATTCAGCCGCCGCTGCAAGCTTTACGATGAAGCTATCTATAACAGCACGGCGGCACCTACGTATAAAATTCAGGCCAACGTGTCCAACATGGAAATCAATTTCAAGTACAACGTGCCTATCGACGTGGTTAATGAGATCAACGCGCTCAAGGCAGCGACCGAAGCCGGGATCATGTCACAGCAGACGGCCCTTGATAATTTCTCAATGATAAAGGACACCGAGGAAGAGCTTAAGCGGCTCGAAGAGGAAGCCACAAAGAGCGCAGAACGGCAGCGGGATATATGGAGCGGCGACGAGTTTAACCCGCAGCCGCAGGACGCAGGGCAGCAGCTGGACGATTCCGGTAATCCATTACCGTAATGAGGTACTGTAATGGCCGGGATCGACAATCTGACAAGGAACATAGCGACCAACAGCAGCGACTATTTCCACCGTCAGCTTGCGGCCAACACCCGGCTTATGAATGCGTCATTCGTGAAAGCGGCGGCGCAGATCAATACAGATATGGCCGCGATACTTCACGCATTCCAGTACAAGGGCGGCTTTGCCAGCGCAGCGGAAGCCAAGGCGTTCATGTCGCAGCCCATGACCAAGGCAGCGCAGCAGCAGCTTATCGTGCAGGCGGCAAGGCTGCCGGAACCCATGCGCACGCAGATGTTGACGCGGGCAGCTGCACCCGCATATCTGTACCGGACCACGGCCAAGCAAGCGTTGGCTGAAAGCGTGCGTATGAATGAGATCGCGTTACAGAACGCGGTTAAAAAACAGTCTACGCTCACGTTCTCAAAGGTGGCCGATGAATCCTATATTCGTGCGGGCTATGACATGAGCAGGGCGACCGGGTACGCCGTCACGACCGTGCGGCAATCTGACCGGGCACTTGCTCAGATACTCGGCGGGTCGATCCCGGTAAAATATCAAAAATACTTTGCGTCTGAGTGGGCGCAGCGCGTCAAGGTGGACATGCTGGCAGGTGTGCAGGCCGGAAAAGGGATAAAGGACATAACCAAGTCCATAAGCGCGCTGGGCAGCGGGCAGGAATGGCGCACGACGCGATACGTGCGCACCTTTATGACAGCAGTTAGCAGCGCGGCAGACGATAAGAGCATGACGGACGCAGGCTTTGAGAGTTACCGTTTTGTCGCGACGCTGGACGAGGTTACATGTCCGATCTGCGGCGAGCTGGACGGGCAGGTATTCAAGATAGACGAAGCCGAAGCGGGCGAGAACAGCCCGCCAGTACATCATAACTGCCGCTGCCGTAAGGTTGTAGTATTCACAGAGGAAAAGCTGGCCAGATCGAAGCGCATAGCGCGGGACGAGAACGGACGGAACATAAGAGTACCGGGAAATATGACATACACGCAGTACAAGCAGCAGTATCTCACCGGAACACCTGCCAGCGTCGTAAGCCCGCCCGGTGCAGCGGTAGCCAAGGCAGCGATCCCGGCAGCGGCAGCTGCGCCCGTCGTGGCCAATCCGGCGTATACGTCATCATTCGCTGCCATGACCACGCATAAAGAAGTGCTGGCCGGAATGCAGACGAAGCTGGGAATAAAGACCGTATCGCCCAGTCTCAAGAACATGGAGCTTGATCTGCTCAAGCAAGGAACCGTAACAATGGACCGGATAATGCACGACTTCCCGGCAATACGCGGCCAGATGGACTATATGCAGTTCCGTGCGCTGGGCTTTCCCGGTCAAGCGTCAATGCGCATAAGCGAGCAGCGCGGCATGGTAGAGCTGGGCATGAAGCTGGACAGCAAGAGCTTCACGATACCGGGCAATGCCGCACGCATGGCCGAGCAGCAGTTTAAACAAGGCTATTGGTCTTCGGCCAGTCCGTCCCACGTCTTTGCGCATGAGACCGGGCATATAGTGAATCACATGCTGCTGAATCAGCGCATGATCGCAGGCCGCAGCTTTGCGTATGCGAGCAATCAATACCTGAGCCTTAACCTTGAGATAATCAACACGGCAGCGGCGCGGGTGTCACACCTGCCGCAGTATGCCGGGATGTCACCGAGCAAGATAGCAAGCACGATCTCAGGCCGGGCGCAGGTGGACAGGATGGAAACGATAGCGGAAGCCTTTGCCGACGTGTACGCGCACGGGTCAAAAGCCAAGCCGATCAGCACCGAGATAGTCAAGGTCGTAAAAGAAATGATGAAGTGATAATATGGTGGACATAATGCCGAAGTGGTGGAAATATGCAGTATTCGACGAGGACAGCGGCATGCTGGCAGGCGTGCGTGAGGACGCGCCGAAGTGGGCGAAGGAAGCGTTTATTGCCGACACGGTAGAGCGGCAGGCCGGGATCACGGACGAAGAGATAACGCTTAACTGAGAAAGTATATAAAGAACCCTTCGGGACTTTCTTTATATATTTCCGAAAACACCCACCCAGTTTATTTATGTATTTTCTATTCTGATTTTGACGGCGTGCCTGAAAGCCGAAGCGAAGCAAGAGCACACGCGCGCCGCGTGCACATCCCTGTTAGTCATGTTACTCATGCTAAACGCGGCGGCTACTACATAGCACCGCGCGGAGTGGAGCACGCAGCGGGCAAACACGCTTATGCGGAAGCACGGGCACGCGGTCACAGCAAGGGCTATAGTGCGAGGGTGGCGCACTTGGTCGAAAGGCAACACCACCCGCGCAAGCACCGCAGACGGCGCAAAAGATAAGCTCAGACCTTCATTTTTTAGTTAAGGTATATAAAGAACGTCCGCGATATAAGAGCCACCAATACATGCGGGGTAAAAACATGGCAGACGACAAAGGAGCACCAGATCAGAGCGCAGGCAGAGGTAAGGCAGACCCGGCAGCGACCGATCCGAAAGGCAAGGCCGCAGACCCGGCAGGCACCGATCCCGGCGCAGCTGCGGCAGACGAAAAGAAATTTTCGCAGGCCGACATGGACAAGGCGATAGCTGACAGGTTGGCGCGTGAGCAGAAAAAGAACACGGACGCGGCAGCAAAGGCTAAGGTTGAAGCGGACGAAGCGGCAAGGATCGCTGCGCTGCAAGGCGAGGAAAAGCTGAAAGCGGAACACGCCGCAGCACTCAAGAAAGCGCAGGAAGAGAGCAAGGCGGCGCAGGACGAGCTGCGGATAACCAAAGCCAAGGCTGCGCTGCTTGAAGCCAAGTTAAGCCCGGATTTCGCCGCCGCAGTGGTGGGCGACACGGACGACGCGACAGCTGCAAATATCGCCAAGCTCTCAAAAATGGTGTCCGATGAAGTTAAAAAGCAGGTTGACGATGCCGTACACAAAGGCGCACCCGCGAGTGGGAAGCCGCCAGCACCCGGTGACGACATAAGGGACACGATGTTTAAGGGAGCTGGCATAAAGCAAGAAAAAAAGTAACGAGGTCAGATCATGGCACAGACAAATCCGACAGGACAGGCTAACACGATCCAGAAGATAATGGAGACCATTGCGGAAATGGCTGATAATATCTTCAAGGATACATCAAAGACGGGCATGTGGGCACCCAACGCGGCCCTTGTGCGCGGATTCCAGCAGGCGAAGAAAGGCGAGCTGCCCACCATCACATTGCAGGGGTTGGGCGACTACGACAAAGCAAAAGGCTACCCGGAAGGGTCCGTAACGCTCGAATGGACACCCTACGAGCTGAGATACGACAGGGCAAGATCGTTCTTGCTGGACGCTGTGGACGTAATGACACAGAAAGGCCAGCTTGAATTTTCCTACGTTTTCGGTGAACTCATGCGCACGCAGGTGGTCCCGGAAGTCGATGCGATCAACATAGCAGCGGTGACAAGCCGCTTGATCGCAGACGGTCCAACAGCTAACAAAGAGTACGGGTACACACCCGCGACCAGCTCAATAATCGGCAAGATCGGCACCATGATCCGCAAGGTCAAGAATGCCACGTACATAGACACCGGGCTTAACGTGCTGGTAAATATGGACTACGCGGAAATGCTGGACAACAGCACCGAAGTGCAGAAAACAAGGGATGTACAGTCAAGCGTCCGCAGGGTTGACGGTATCGTTGAAGAGATCAACGGCGTGCCGCTCACGTATGTGTCGAACAGCGTAATGATGTCCGACATTGAGACCAAAGCGGCGCAGGACGGCAGCGCGGGCGGCTTCGCCAAGGGCGCAGCGGACAAGGAACCCGTGTTTATCGTCACGGCACCCGGCTGTGTGAATGCGATCAACGCACACACGGCCACGAAGATCATAATGCCGGAACAGAACCAGACCGCAGACGGTACAAAGGTCATGTTCAGGTCATACTTCGATTGCATAGTGCCGAAGAACAAAGTGCCCGGTATCGCGGCAGTGTTCAAGGGCGCAGCACCCGGTCCGTAAGATCGCTCATAGCACCATAAACTTTTTACTCTTTCCTTATTTTGATAATCAAACTGATAATAACTTTTATATACCTAAGCTGCCATGACTGTATCACAACCGTAAGGAGTTGGAAAGACATGGCAGGAGAACACAAATACGCAATAAAGGGACAGACAACCGTACTGACAAAATCACACCGCGAGTATACGCACGCGGTAGTGTACTTTGAGAGAAAGGCCGCAGTGAATAATCCCAAGTGGGTGCGCATGCACGCTTGCGGGTCCTACGAGCTGGCAGTCAAAGCAAAAGAGACCCACAGGGGACGCAGCTACTACGACATTCTGGAGATCGTGGAGCTTGTCAAGCTCTAAAACCCTTCACGCAAACCTTTTTTCTATTCCTCTTTTTATACTCATACTTCTATTTCGGCTTTATGGTAGACCCGCATACCCATCCTATTGACGACGTGATTATGCTGCGGCAGGAACTTGAACGCTTGCAGCATGAGATTGATATGCTGCGCGGCATGGTGTCCGTACCGATCCCGGTAAGCACACGGCTGGAAAGGCTCAAGCTGCGCCCTAACATGGAGCTGTACAGCGACGCGCTGCTTAACGAGCTGCTGCAAGAATCCATTGAGCTGTGGCTGGACCATACACACCAGCCCACCGATCCCGGAAAGAAGATAGACGGCCAGATACTTGAGATAGCGACGATAAAGGTTAACATGCTGGGCGGCGAAGGGTCCAGCGCAGCGTCAGACGGCAGCATGTCCCGGACATGGGCACTTATCCCGGACGATCTGCGTAACCGCATGAACGGTTACAGGCTGGTGCAGTAATGCGCCCGCTGCTGGCCGCCGCGCAGCCGATCACGATCTTAAAAGCTCAGCGCGTAGAGGACGGTATAGACATTGTGAACGAATGGGTAGAAAGCGGCCAGTTCTACGGCACGCTCATACCTGAGACGAGCGGGCAGACGGCCACAGATCGCGGCCTGCTGCCTGCGTCTACGTTTTTCATGGGGGTTCACGCTACCGCACCCATAGACGTGGGCGACAGGCTGCGGCATGCTGACGTGATCTATGCGGTCCGGTCTGCCCGCAGATTCCCGGCGAGCAAGCAGCTTATCCTTGAGGTCCTGCGCGATGATTGACGGCGACGATAACATAGAAGGGCTGGACGAGCTGGATAGCTACCTTGATGGTGTCAAGGATAGAGTGGGAGATTATGTAGCGTCCAGTCTGTTCTCAATATCTGAACTGATGAAGACCACGGCGGTTATGCTGTGTCCGGTGGCCCTTGAGGACGGCGGGCGGCTGCGGCAGTCAATTGAAACGTTTGTAGACATAGGACACGAAAGTTCCGAGGGCGGCATAGGCACGTCCGTACACTACGCAGCCTATAACGAGTTCGGCACAGGCCTGCGCGGCTCGCAGGACAGCGGCGGGTACCCTGAGCCGGACGGATTAACGTATAACTTATCATGGCCGGGAATGGCCGCGCAGCCGTTCCTGCGGCCCGCGCTTTACGACAATGAGCAGGACATAATACAGTCCATAGTGGACGGCGTGGTGCATGGGGTGCAGCCATGACGATGCTTGACACGATAATGATTAGCGGCCTGCTGGTGCTGCTGCTTTGCGTTCTCGCGGTCGTGGGAATAAAAAAGGTGAGACAATGAAGGTAAGCGAGCTTGTAGATTTAACTAAAGTGATCCCGGAACTAAAGGGCCGCGTATATCACACGTGGCCGCAGAAAAACCCGCCGTTCCCGTGTGTATTGATCGCTTCGATAGGCAGAAATTCGCCGCTGCAATACCAAGGGGAAGAGATAACGGTGGTGCAGACATTCAGCGTAGACGTGTACGCAAAGAAGCCGTCAGAGCTGGAAAAGCTGGTAGAATCCTTAAACGCTTTATATACACGCAATGATATTACGAACATGGGTATGTTTGACGCATTCGATAATAAAGAAGGGACGTACAGGACCAACTTAACCTATCGCGTCAATTCGACAAAACACGGAACCTACAGAGGTGGCTAAATGGTCAATGCAGTAACCGGATTGGACATAAGACTTGAAATCAAGATAGAAGACGAGTGGACGAAAGTAGCCCAGCTAAAGACCGTCCCGGATATAGGCGGCGCACCTGAAAAGATCGACGCTTCACACAAAGAAAGCACAATGCAGGAGTTCATAGGCGGCTTGCAGACATTGCCGGATATGAATTTCGTTTGTATCCCGGAACCGGGCAAGATCGACGCTTCAGACATAATTGCGATCTTCAACAAAATGTCACGCGAAGAGAATTACGAGTTCAGGATAGACTACCCGCGCATGGGCTACAGAGTGACGGGCGCAGGCGAGTTCTACCCGATAATCTCAGGCTCGACGAACGCAGACTTGCAGGAGTTCCAGATACAGATTGTTCCCAGCAGAATAGACAAGCCTATGAAGCTGACCGGAGCGTACAAGATGATCTACAACGTGAACGGCGGCAGCGGGACGGTCATAGACATAAAAAGCCCGTATTCACCCGGCGCGGTCGTGATCGTGCAGGACGGACCCACGCCGCCCGTTGGTAAGGTCTTTGTGAGCTGGAACTACAATCAGGACGGCAGCGGACAGGTCAGATACGCAGGCGAGACGTTCAAGATTTACGGGGACACGACCCTGTACGCGATCTACGTAGACGAGTAAGTGCGGTGCTGTCATGGTCACACTGACTTACAAGGGCGAAGAGCGCGCAGTGCTGCTTGACGTTGCAGCGGGCATACGCATGGAAGAAATGGGCACGGGGATATTCAAGCTCGCGTCTAAGATCGAAGCCGCGCCGGATGGTGAGATACCTATCACGGTGGCCGATCTCAACACGATATTCAAGGCGACGAGTGGCTTAAGCTTGCAGGAATTGCTGGACGACGGCCACGACTTCATGGACCTGTGCAATCTGTCCGCTGACATAATCAAGGAATCGTCTTTTTTCAAAGGGCTGCTGGAAAAAACCCAATTGTCGGGTTCATTATCCAGAAGGACGAGAAAGAAGACGTAAATAAGCATAGCCCGGCTTCACGGATCGCTGCCGCAAAGGCATATCTTAATCTGCCAGCGGACGCGACCCTTGAAGTGCTGGCTGCTGCCGCAGACCTTTGGCTTGAGGTCAAGCGCACGGACTGGGCGAGGGACGCGATCACCGCGTTTAATCAGTCTGTGATTCAAGCCAAGGGCGGCCACGTCCTTGACATGCTGCACGGTATCTATCCGGCAGATGTCATTGACGGATTCAAGCGCGAGGAACAGGAACAGCAGGCGGTGGGCGAAGAGCTGCGCATGATGCAGATCATGGAAGAGCACAGAAAGAGACTGGAAGCGGCAAAGGGGAAGAAATGACCGAGAACGTAGACGCGGCGACTATCCGGGTAAAGGTGAAGGTAGACACGGCAGACGTGGAGCCTGAGATAGACGGCGTAAAGGGCAAAATGCGCGGGCTGGGCAGCGAGACAGGCCAAGCCACTGGCAAGTTTAAGATGTTCTCTACGGTCCTGTCAAAGATGGGCGGCCCTATCGGGAAGTTCGGCAGCGGGTTAAAGAGCATGAAGGGCGGCTTTGCTGGTGCCACTGCGGGCGCGCAGGGCCTGCGTGGCGCAATGACCAGCCTTATGGCTTCAATGGGTCCGCTGCTTATCGTTATGATCGCTGTGGCCGCAGCGATGAAAGCGATCAAGTTCTTGGGCGCGTCCGTGGATGCTGCCGCCGACGCTCAAAAGACCCGGCGTTATTTCTCGGCGGTCTTCGGAGAAAGTACTGCATTCGCACAGAAAAAGGTTGAAGAGCTGGCCCGTGCGTACAAGCTCAACGTAACGGAAATGATGCAGACCACGGCACAGTTTGCACAGCTGTACAGATCGGCGGGCATGGGTGCCGAGAAAGCCGCAGAAATGAGTACGCGGCTTGTCCAGCTCGGCCATGACATAGCGGCCACGAATGCGTCAATCAGCCAAGAGGACGCTATGGCGGCCATGAAGGGCATAGCGCAGGGGAACACACGCGCGTTAAAGCAGCTTGGCATTGCAATGTCCGACGTGGACGTTAAGAACTATGCAATGCAGAACGGGATACTGCGCAGCGGTGAGAGCTTCACGACAGCTAAAAAGCAGCAGGCCCTTTATCAGATCAGTCTTGAAAAGCTCGGCAACACGCAGGGGAATTATGCGAAGAATGCGAATACGTTAGAAAATGCCAATAACAACTTGAACGCTGCCACCGGGGACCTGAAAGAGACTATAGGCTCGTTACTGCTGCCAGTCGTTACTGCAATTAAGAACGCTTTTGCTGAGTGGGTCAAGTGGCAGACATTGATTATCAAGTTCATCATTGACTTTTATAAAGCTCTGTGGAATCTGCTGCGGCCAGCACTGGATGTTATACGCAAAGGGCTGGACGCGATCATTGGCGCGTTCCGCTGGCTCATAGACACAATCAAGGGATTCTTGGGAATCCGGCAGGAAGTCGCTAAGACTTCGGACGACGTGCAGACGGCAGCCGGGGACATGGGCGACAGCATAGAAGAGTTCGGGAACGTAGTAGAGGATGCTATGGGCCTTGCCGGGTTCGACAAGCTTACGACACTCGGAAGCATGGACTTGGGCGACCAGTGGGACGAGTTTGCCGATAGCGTCTTTTACGCCGGGGAAGCTATGGGTGACTTGACCGTACAAACTAACATGTTTGAGACGGCGGTTAATGTCGTCCGGCGCGCTCTTAAGCTCGATGAAGCTTGGAATGCGCTAAAGGGCTTCGGCACATCTACGTGGAACGCGATAAAGGGCGCGGGCGAAGCCGCATGGAATTTCATAGCCGAAATAGGCGGCAAGGCTTGGGAAGGGTTGCAGCAGGTGGCTAACTTTTACTTCGGCCTTGCTGGCAAGGTCTGGGAAGCGATCAAGAATATAGGCGGCGCGGTCTGGAATTTCATAGCCGAAATAGGCGGCAAGGCATGGGAAGCCATAGGCAGTATTGCAGGGTCAATCTGGGACGGCATAATGTCAGCGTTCAATATCGCAGGCGGTGCGTGGGACATATTCAAGGACTTGGCCGGCAGCGCATGGTCTCAGATCGGGAACATTGCCGGGACCGTGTGGAACAGCATAACGAATATCGCCGGGTCCGCGTGGGACGGCATAAAAAGCATATTCACGTCAGTATGGGATAACATTGTAGGCGTGATAAGCGGCGCGTCACCGTGGGAAGCCATGAAGAACATAGCCGGGACGGTCTTTAATGCAATAAAGGGTTTTGCCGGGTCGATCTGGGACGGATTCAGCGACATAATGGGGTCTGTGTTCGGCGAAGCATGGGACAAGGTTGTAGGATTCTTGGCCGAAATAGGCACCCGGATTAAAGACACAATACTGGGCGTGTTCGGCGGGATCATAGACGCAGCTGTAAG
>Ga0123357_10000451_pt1 | contig 39738 bp, 30 predicted proteins | sample TergutEmb28metaG_FD_89873 | JGI IMG/M metagenome (GOLD analysis project Ga0123357, IMG submission 89873) | Embiratermes neotenicus P4 segment gut microbial communities from Petit-Saut dam, French Guiana - Emb289 P4 | ecosystem: Host-associated > Arthropoda: Insects > Digestive system > Gut ...
ATAAACGAATAGGCTATCAGAGGCGTAAATACTTTTTGCCCTGCTCTGCTGCCCGAAGTAAAAGTTTGTTCCCGCAATTTATTTTGTAAATTAACTGATGTTTGGTCAGTTTCCGAATCGGATTGGTACAAAACTCCCATCGTACTGACTACAATTTCCTTGGCTGCCATTCCTGTTAGAAGGCTTACTCCAATTTTCCAATCATAACCCAGCGGTTCTAATGCCGGCGAAATAAAATGCCCAATCCGTCCAATATAGGTATTTTCCATTCTTTGTTGCCCACGATTTTCATTGCGAGGAAAATATCCTAAAGCCCAAACCAGAATAGCAGCAAGCAAAATAACCGTTCCCATTTTGGTGAGATACTGAACGCTTTTACCCCAAGTGTGAGAGCCAATATTACGTAAGGTAGGGATACGGAAAGGCGGCAACTCCATAACAAACGGAGCATCGTGTTTCTTGAAAAAGATTTTTTCTAATAAAATCGCCATCAAAGCGGCAAGTATTACCCCTATCGCGTAAATACTTAACAAAATAAAGCCTTGATTACTTACAAAAAAAGCAGATATAAGCAATACATACACGGGTAAACGCGCACTGCACGACATAAAAGGGATGATGAGCATAGTCAATATCCTGTCTTTTCGATTTTCCAATGTTCTTGTTGCCATAACAGCCGGCACATTACAGCCAAATCCCATCAACATGGGAATGAACGATTTTCCATGTAAACCGATTTTGTGCATGGCTTTGTCCATGATAAAGGCGGCTCGCGCCATATAACCGGTATCTTCCATCAAAGAAATACAGAAAAATAAAATGAGAATATTCGGCAGGAAAATAATTACTCCGCCGACTCCGCCGATAATTCCATCGACCAATAAATCGCGCAACATGCCTGCTTGCATATTGTTTTGTAACAAATTACGCAGTAAGGAAACTCCTGCGTCAATCCATTGCATGGGGTAGTTGCCAAGCGTGAATGTCGCTTGAAACATTGCCCACATAAACAACAAAAATATCGGTATGCCAAGCAGTTTATGCGTTAATATTTTATCTGCTCGGTAACCTTTGGGTTCTTGTTTTTTGACTGCGGACTGATAGGTTTCTTTCAATGCACCACGAATAAAAGCATATTTGGCATCGGCAATGAGGGTTTCGGTCGGTATATTGTACTCTTTTCCCAAACGAATTATTTCTTCTTTCGCTATTTTTATTATTTTCTGTGTACCGGAAAAAGAAGCAATTTGATTTGTAAAGGTTCTATCGCCTTCCAACAGTTTAATTGCCACATATTGAGAGTGGAACGTGTTGTTTATTTCGTGGTGTTTCTTTACTTCCGTTTTTATTTTTTGTATGGAAGTGTTGAGTTCCTCACCGTAGTTGATATGAATGTGGCGCGTGTCGGAAGCATTATCTTCGTAAACATCAATCACTTTATCCAGTAAAGTGCCTATTCCTTTGCCTTTGTATGCTATTACCGGTATAACCGGAATACCAACCATTTCCCCAAAATGTTGATAATCGAATTTATCGCCTTTGGCTATTAATTCATCATACATATTCAAGGCAATTATCACCCGGATGTTCATATCTATCAATTGAGTGGTAAGATATAGATTGCGTTCCAAGTTTGATGCATCAATCACATTGATTACCACATCGGGAAGGTCTTCCGAAAGATGTTTCCTTACAAACAATTCTTCGGGAGAAAATTCCGACATAGAATATGTCCCCGGCAAATCAGTGAGTTCAATACAATAATCCTGTTGAAAAAAACGGGCCGTTTTTATATCGACCGTTACACCGCCGTAGTTTCCCACGTGCTCATGTTTGCCTGTCGCCCAATTAAAAATGGTTGTCTTTCCGCAGTTTGGATTGCCCACCAACGCAACCTGAATGGTTTTTCCTTTATCTCTGATACGTTGTTTTATTTCTTCCGAACAAACGGTTCCTTCATAATTCAGGTTTTCCGGCACATTTGCTTCTTCTTCGTCTGTAATCTCAATCATCGAAGCCTCGCTTTTACGCAATGACACGCGGTAGCCCATCAATTCGTATTCAATGGGGTCTTGCAGCGGCGCTTTTTTGATGGTTTTCACGCGTGTGCCGCGCACAAATCCCATTTCGGTAATTCGTTTGCGAAAAGCGCCATAACCTTTTATTTTGGTAATAATAGCTGTTTCGTTATCAGCTAAATCAGATAAATGTCGAACAATATTTTCGGAAGATATAGCGTAATCCATTGGGAAACTTTTTGAAATGTAAAATTACAAAATAATTTTGGGAATTGGTAACCTTAATAGTATTTCGCCAATTAAAATAAAGATTAAATAAATAAATATTTCTACTCTTGTGTTTCAATCATTAATAATTTTTATTGCGTATGATATAAAAAGCGTGATGGCTCTCTCGAATGTTTAGGGATGAGCCATTTTTTCGATTCTATAACTTTTATAACAATTTTTGGTAATTTATTTTGAATTCTGGAAAACTCAATTTATCTTTGTCTTCAAATATATGAAGTATGAGAATTTTTGTATACAAAACCTTGGTTTATGAATCACATTACAAATGAAAGAGAATATCAGGCTATCACAAAACGTATCGACGAGTTACTACAAATAGTATCCGACGAGAATTATGATACTATACCAGAAGCTATAGAATTAGATTTTCTGTCCGATTTGGTAGAAGAATATGAAAATAAGTATTATCCTATTGCTATTCCAACACTTGCCGAGATATTAAAGCTCCGTATGTATGAAATGGATATTAATCAGGGACAACTTGCAGCAATATTGCACGTGAGCCCTTCGCGCATCAGCGAATATTTGTCGGGAAAAGATCCTACATTACAGGTGGCAAAAGCAATGTATGAAAAATTAAATATCAGTGCAAACACAATATTTGGAGTAAATCCTACTGTGGATTATACTACAAAATATGTTACGGCATAAATGTCTCTCAATATTCAAATCGTCCGTATTCACTTTCAATAATTAGTTCTTTTTTGCCGGAAGTTTCTACAAAGCCAACAATTTGGGCCTCCACTCCATACGATTTGGAAATATCAATTACTTGTTGTGCAAGTTCTTTCGGAAGGTAAATTTCCATGCGGTGTCCCATATTGAAAACCTTATACATTTCTTTCCAATTTGTGCCCGATTGTTCTTGGATTAGCCTAAATAGGGGAGGAGCCGGAAATAAATTGTTTTTTGTGATTTTCAGTTTGTCGATGAAATGCAAAACTTTAGTTTGAGCGCCACCGGAGCAATGTACCATTCCATGTATATCAGAACGCATTTGGTCTAATACGGTTTTAATAATCGGGCTATATGTGCGGGTAGGAGAGAGTACAAGCTTTCCTGCGTCAATACCTAAATCTTCTATTATATCAGTCAATTTTTTCCCTCCGGAATAAACTAATTCTTCAGGAATTGCAGCATCGTAACTTTCAGGATATTTTGTGGCTAAATAATGGGCAAAAACATCATGGCGGGCGGATGTCAAACCATTACTTCCCATGCCTCCGTTATATTCTTTTTCGTAATTTGCCTGACCAAAAGATGCCAAACCAACAATCACATCTCCTGCCTGAATATTGGCATTGTTGATTATATCGGAACGTTTCATGCGGCAAGTGACTGTACTGTCTACAATTATCGTACGTACTATATCGCCAACATCAGCAGTTTCTCCGCCTGTAGGATAAATATTCACGCCTAAAGCAGACAATTCTTCACATAACTCATTCGTTCCATTGATAATTGCAGAAATGACTTCTCCGGGAATTAAATGTTTGTTTCTTCCTATGGTCGAGGAAAGAAGAATGTTGTCGGTTGCTCCCACACAAAGTAAATCGTCGATATTCATAATCAGGGCGTCTTGTGCAATACCCTTCCAAACAGATAAGTCTCCTGTTTCTTTCCAATAGATGTAGGCTAAAGAAGATTTTGTTCCGGCTCCGTCGGCATGCATGATATTACAATATTTGGGATCGCCGCCCAAAATATCAGGAATTATTTTACAGAAAGCCTTGGGGAAAATTCCTTTGTCGATATTTTTGATGGCATTGTGAACATCTTCTTTGGATGCAGATACGCCACGCTGATTATAACGTTGATCGCTCATAGTATTCATTGTTAAATAATAATTAAAGCGATTTACAAAGATGCGCTTAATGAACCTAATTTGTGGGATAAATCATTAAGAGCAAACTTCATTGTTTCCAATTCTGCCGGAGAAAAAGAAGCCGGTTTACCATTAACTACATTTCCATTTACTCTTTGATAAAGCCATGTATCTGTTTTATTGAAATATGTTTTTGCAATATAAACCAATGAGATAGCAGGAAGCATATCCCGAAGTTTTTGTTTCATGGCTAATTGAGTCGCTCTTTCTGCCGTTTTGGTTGCAGATACTACCATTGATTCTGCAAATTGATCCGGATCTTGACTGATTAATTCTCTCATCTGTAAATCAATTTCTTGGCGTTCCTTTTCATTTTTGGCGTTGCAGAATGCTTCTTTTAACTGATTTATTTTATCTATCATAATTATTTTTTTAATCCCCATTTATTTGGAAGGGAGATGATTATTGTCCAATTTCCTTAAGTCTTTCTGTTATAATTTCTATTTGTTCGTCGAAGTATCTTTTTAGTTGCTCCGACCTTGTTGCAACCTCTTTATAATAAGAAAGGTGGAAAATAAGTTCTTTTTCAAGATGCTTTTTTTCTCTTTTTTCTTCTTTACTCAACATATTAATTAGCGGGTTTTGTTTAATAATACAAATGTAATAACGTTTTCCTTATTATATAGTTTTTTGGTAATTATTTTTGTTAGAAGTGAAAGATTTTCTTTACAAACGAAAAAAATGTTTACGATTTCGGTGTCAATACCTAAAAATATAAGATAGGCAGGCAAAGTTACTTTTTAGAGGATTTAGAATCGGTCAATTTCAATAATTCTTCAGCCGCTTCCTTATCATATCCAAGAGAAATGGCTTTTTCGATATCTGAACATGCTGAAGCTTTCTCGTATTGAAGAAATTTGATTCTCGCCCGCAATACATAAGTATAAGGATCTTTCGGATTTAATGAAATCGCTTTATTTATATCCGACATTGCTTTGCTGTTTTTTTCCATTAACAAGTATAATTCGGCTCTGCCTGCATATAAATCAGGATTGTCGGGAGCTTTATCTAAAAGATAAGAATATATTTTCTCGGATTCGTTGTATTCTTTGCGTAATTTACTTAAAGATGCAATACCCATTCTTCCGCTTAGCGTATTTGGATTTATTTCAATTATTTTTTCAAAATCTGCTTGGGCTGCATCGAAATTTTTTACTTGCAAATAAAGAAGTCCTCTTTCATAAAGAGCATCTTCATTGTGTTCTTCAATCCAAAGTAAAGAGGTGTAATCGGTAATGGCATTTTCATATTTCCCCATTTCAGTATATAAGGAAGCTCGATTTGCCAGCAAAGTCACATTGTGTGGAGCTCGGCCTAAAGCTGCTGTGTATGAAGTGATTGCCTCTTCAAACTTTCCAATTCTACGCTGTATGGTACCCAAATTAGAAAGTAGCAATACATTGCGTTGGTTAGCAGGCTCCAATTCCATAGCTTGTATTAAAGAAGTTTCAGCCGATTGAAGGTCGTTTGCATCGATATATTTAAAGGATGCATCGATTAATTCATTATATGTTTGGGCAACAATGCGCTACAAAGGAATAGGAAAGAGATTAGAAAATTGGGTTTCATGAGGGAAAAGTTGAGAGTTTAGGTTGAGTAGAGAAAAGCTACTGCGCGTCATTGCGAGTAAAACGAAGCAATCCAAATCCAATTATGAGTGTGTATTGGCTTGCTTCGCTACGTTCGCAATGACGTTCGCAATAGTTTTCAATTTTAGTTTTATTCAACCGGTCCGGGAGTGATTAATTTGTAACCTTTTCCGTGAATATTGATAATTTCAATAGAAGAATCGCTTTTCAATAATTTTCTCAGCTTGGTAATATAAACATCCATACTACGGGCGTTGAAATAATTATCGTTCCCCCAAATAGTTTTCAATGCGTAATTGCGTTCCAAAATTTCATTGGCATGAGAGCATAAAAGGCTTAACAATTCGCTTTCTTTTGTCGTGAGTTTAGCTGCTTCTTTTCCGTATGTAAGTGTTTGTTTTTGAGTATCAAAAACAAAGTTTCCAATTTTATAGAATGCAACATCTTTGGATTTTTTTCCATTTACACGCCGAAGGATTGCTTCAATGCGGAGCAATAATTCTTCCATACTGAATGGTTTTGTCAGATAATCGTCGCCACCGATTTTAAATCCTTCAAGAACATCTTCTTTTAGAGTTTTTGCTGTTAAAAAGACGATAGGAATATCACTGCTCATTTGTCTAATTTCTTGAGCTAATGTAAAACCGTCTTTTTTGGGCATCATTACGTCTAACAAACAAATGTTGTATTGAGTTCTCGGAAAAGCTTTTGACCCTGCATCTCCGTCAGCGAACAAATCAACATCATACCCTTTTGCTTGGAGGTATTCCCTCAAAAGCATACCTAAATTTTCGTCATCTTCACACATGAAGATTTTCACTTTTTCATCCATAATCATTTTTTTATATAAGGTAAAGTAATAATAAATTTCGTTCCAACTTTGATTTCGCTTTCAACTTTGATAGCTCCGTTCAGGTCTCCAATAATCTTTTTTACATAGGCTAATCCTAATCCAAAGCCTTTTACATCATGTCTGTTACCGGTATGTACCCTATAAAAGCGATCAAATATTTTTTTCAAATTTTCTTTTTTAATACCAATTCCATTGTCTTGTATGTTGATACAGAGTTTTTCTCCTTCATTGTATGTTTTTGCAATTAACATCAGAGGCACCTCTTCCCGTCTGTATTTTACAGCATTTTCCATCAGATTAAACAGCACATTTGTAAAGTGCATTTCGTCTACATAAATTGTTGATTCCGATGCTTCTAAATCGACTTCCAGCTTACCGCCACTTTTTTCAACTCTTAAAGTAAAAGTATGGGCTACATTAGCCAGAAGTTCGTTAGCATCTAAATCTTTCATCTTAAGACTCGTTTTTTTCGAATCAAATAATGACATCTGCAAAACTTTTTCCACTAAAAAACCCAATCGTTTGGTTTCATCCTGGATTATTCCCGATATATTTCCAAACATTTGAGGTGATTTAGATAAATTAGAGTCTTTCAACATTTGTGCTGCCAGGGATATGGTAGAAACCGGCGTTTTCAATTCATGGGTCATGTTATTGATGAAGTCGGTTTTCATCTCAGACAAACGCTTTTGTCTGAATACAATATATATGGTCAAAATAAAAATAAATAAAAGAATAATGGAAAAAGCTACTGATGGAACTATAAACTGGATCGAATTATACAAATATTCCCTCTGTTTTGGGAAATACACCTGTAGCGTGTATAACCCGGAAGGAGGGTCTTTGGGAAATAAAATCTGTGTAAAAATAGTTTCCGCCTCATTTCCTTCAAATTGCGAACTTTTATATATTGCATTTTTATTTTTATCTATTACAGCAAATCGAAAAGGTAGTTCCAACCCATTATTTATTAATTCTGATCTTAAATATATATCTAATTTTCCAAAATCAATTCTATCTTCTATCGGTTGAGAGTGAGCGTTTGTAAGACTACGAACTACTTCATTAATCAAGCTTTTATAATAGAAGTAAGTATTTTGCATAGCTCCTTGCATTTCTTGAGATTTATCGGCAAGCCCGGTTTTTCCCTGACTTGGAGTAATCATCAATATTGGCTGGGTTATTTGAGTAATAGAACTAATTTCAATTTTATCAAATCCATCTGCTCCGGCTATTTGCATATTATTTTTACGGGTAATGATCTGGGAATTCACAATTGCATTGTTTTTAGCGTATTTTCCTTTGTCGAGATTTAATAATTGATCTTCCAGGAATTGTCCGGCTTCATCTAATTCCAACTCTCTTGAAACTTGGTACAGACTTCGTTTTACAGCTTCTTCGAATTCTGTTTTCCGGGAATTTAGAATGATTTGAATATAATTAAATTGCAGATACAATAAACCCGCAAAAGTAAAAATCATCACACTTGCAATCAACCGTATTGTTGACTTTCTCATACGTTAAAATGCTCCCATTTGTTAATTAAACAAATAACGGATGTTTTTGTTTAATATTTGGCCAAAAAATGAAAAAATATTAACGTTAAAATTTAATTCATTTTAACAAAATAGGGATAAGTGGCTATTATGGCTATTTTAAGTTAAAATTAACAATTGAGAATGTTATAATTCTTGGTCGGAACAAATGAAATACTTTATCTATTACTCTATCAAAATTTTTTCAAAAGGAACATTGTTCAATTTTGCTGCATATAAAGGAAATTCGCTTTGATACATTTCTATTGTAAAAGCGCTGTAAATTTTTTGCGCTCCCGACAACATGAAAAAATCGATGAATGTTTTCATATATTCATGACTATTTACAGGATTGACACAATCGATATGAACAGGTTTTCCCGGAAGAGTATATATTCCTTCTATCTCAGACACCCGTGAAATAAATGTTATACTGTCTGATGTCACAAGAATCGGGATATTATACTTATTCTTTAAGTCAGTTAATACTTTCAAACATTTTTTTATGAGAGCTTCTTGCTCTTGCTTCATTAAAACAGGATCGTCATATTCATTAAAATCACCTAATAAAGCTAAAAATCGAAATTGGCATGCTATATATTTTGAGCCGATGGCATTTTTATGATAGTTTATTTCTTTTTCAACGTCCGGATTTAATTTAAATAATTTTTCAAACAACTCTCCCCATTCATAATTTGTTTGATAATATGTATTTAATTCTGAAATAACATTCCGACTTGCATAACAGTGAATTTGCTTTTTTGTATTTATATTTATTAATCGTTTGAACAGATCTGTCCCTATCCAGTTTGCACATTTGGTTTCGAACAAATGATGGCTGACTTTGTCGTGATAACGTAATTTCCAATTGTATTCATTAGGGAGTAAATAATCTGTGAGATTAAATGGATATGTATGATTGATTCTGAATTCAATCCCCTTGCATAAACAATAATGAAATGTTGAAATAATTCCCTTTAATCTATCTGCCAATCCTCCATGTAAAAATTTTCTGTCAAAAACCATTATGAATAATTGTTTATCAGGAAATACTCTTTTTTTCAAACTGAGTCTTTTCAAACTAAATAAAAGATCTCGTTGATTTGCAGATAATTTTTCCAGCAAAAAAATTGTTATTTTTTTTCTACCCACCATTTTTTATATGCAATAATTTTTGTTTTAACACTATAAGTTGGCGATGTAAATGAGCTAATCCAAATAATTTATGTCTGACAAAAAACAACATTATCCGTTTCCCTCCTTTTAGTTTACTCTTAACCTTTCTCTCCTCAGAAAGAAATATATCAGCAAATTCCCTGCGAAGCTTACAATCATTTGTTCCAAACATTAATCCTATTTTGTTCTCCACTTTCATCAATTGAATATCATTTTTATACTTATCCATGAGATTTTTTTCAATAAGAAATGAATCCATAAGCTTCCAAAAAAGAATTATATTTTCAAAATGCATACGCTTTCTGCTCTCTCCCATTATAGATGTTTCATTATAAACATAATGGTAAAAAGGACGATCTATTTTAACAATTTTATTCGCATAAAAATAAATCCTGAATATAACATGTATATCTTCTCTAAAATTTAAGCCTTCAGGTACTCTACAATCTTCTCGGACATATAATTCTCTTTTTATTAATTTATTCCACAAGCTGCCTACTGAAACTTGATTAAGGAGTATATTAAGAACATTTTCATCCCAATTGCTTGATACATAATCTGTCATTAATACTGATCTATCGGAATATTCTCTCATGATATCAGAAACTGCAATATCTGCATCTTCTTTTTCTGCGCACAGATATAATTCTTCTACCATATTAAGTTCAATATAATCATCACTATCAACGACTAAGATATATTCTCCTGTTGAGTTATCAATTGCTGTGTTACGTGCAGCTGCTAAACCACGATTTTTTTCGTGATTAATGATCTTTACAAAAGGTTTTCTATTTGGATATTGCTCAATAACTTTCTGTAATTTTTCAATACTATCATCGGGAGTACAATCATTTATAAAAACATATTCAATATCATCAAAAGTCTGCTGAAACAACGAGTGCGCACAACGTTCAATATAATTTGAAACATTGTAGATCGGCACCAATATAGAAACTTTAGGAGACATGAATCTATTTTCTTAATTTGGTATTATAAATTATCGTATTTTCGCCTGAAACAGCATAATCATAATCGAAAAAGACATCATTTATTGCATTTATAAAAACTTTGAAACAGCCATTCTCCAATCTGTCATGAAATTCAACAACAAATGTTTTCGTCTTTGAAAGCCAATTTTGATAATTGTTAGAAAAAAGTTGTTTTTCACTTGTTTCAATATCAAGCTTTAAAATATCGATTTCAGAAATATTGTATTTTTCTATCAAAAAATCTAACGAAATGGCAGGAGTTGTACCATTTTCAGGATCTTCTTCCACAATCATTCCCCATTTGCCGAGATTAAATTTGTCATAAATTTTGAGTTTTGTTTTCTTATCCCACAATCCGGAATTTTCGCAGAAGATATTTTCGTAAGACAACACATTTTGTTTTAACAACTCAAAATTTTCAATATCAGGTTCAATGCAAATTATTTTTGCATTTGGAAAATGATTAGTCATCAGTATTGCAAATAAGCCGATATTTGCCCCTCCGTCAATAATGATTTTGGGCTCTTTAAACTCAATTTCATAACTGTTTTCAAGAAAAATTTGGTTGAATGTTTGTATATCGGCAAATGTATTTCTTAGTCTGAACTTATATTTAATATTAGGTAATTTTATATTGTTCAAGCATTTGAATTTCAGTTTTATAAATAAAATCGTTCCGTAACCAAAACCAAAATTCATACAACATCGCAAAAACATGGTAAAAAACATTATTATTCTCTCATTAATTTTTTTCATCTTAAATTAATTTATTTTTGTGTACAACAAAAAAGCAATATGCAGTTTCTATTAACTCGGATAATACAACGGAAATTGCGAGAAAAATTATATTTTTTGAAAATAAAATACTCACAATCAATAAAATAGCCAAAGCAATAATTTCTACTAATTTACATTTAAAAACCAGGTCATACCTGTTTAAAGGAACAAAAATAAAGTTGATGTAGCAACCAACTAACAACCATGTATAAAAAGTAAAACTCAGTACAATGGTAAGCGGATATGCCATCAACATACTTTTACCACCTAAAATTAAAACAGCCCAATGGCTTAAAGACACAATAATAACTATAATCAATAGACTCAGTACTCTTTCAATATTCATAATCTTTTTTATTCGCTGTATGCTAAAATTTTGAATAACATTTGGAAATAATGCCGAATTTATACTGTTGATTATCATTCGCGGAATTGAAACAATTTTATTTGCCAAGTCCCATAAAGCGACACTTTCCATATTGAAAAAAGTTCCGAGTATTGTTGTTACAGATTGACCTTTTATTGTGCTAAATGCATCATTCCAAAAAAATGGTGTAGCCTCTGCAAAAAGAGTCTTTAAGCTTGTAAGTCGCACAAAACGAATTTGTATTTTTTCTTTCATTTGTAAATAAAAGAAAGTAAAAAACCCACCTACGAGAGGCAATAATGAAACTATCAACGTATATTTCAGCAAATCGGTAGGCGATTTTATAAAAATGAAAATTAATGGAATTGTTAAAATTCGCAACGTAAGATTGATATAAGTTACGAATTTCATTTTCTGTATTCCCTGAAAATACCAACTTGGAAATAAAATATTAACCAATAATGTAGAAAAAATAATCAGATAAAAAGTGAAATTATCTCTTACAAACGGAATAAAAAGGTGCAACAAAAAAACAATACTTAAACAACAAAAAAACAAACTGATTTTTGCCGTAAAAACTTCGGAAAAAGTCTGACCTTTGACCTTATTATCATTTTGGGAAAGCGATATTTTTTTTAATGCGGGAAAATCAAAACCAAAAGAAATAAAAATAGAAAAAAACTGAATGTTTGAAAAAATATAAATATATGTTCCGTAAGCCTCTTTACCTAAAACACGAATAAGATACGGAATAAGCAACAAGCCAATTAACAAGTTTGCACCTTGCAGAAAAGTCATATAAAAATAATTTTCAGCAACTTTTTTATGTTGTTTTATTTTATCAAAAATCTTCACTCAAAAAGTAGTTTTAATGCAGCAAGTAAAGTCAACACCTGTGTTTTTTCGATAATATTTCCATTTTTATATAAAGTTATTAAATCAGTTTTTAATTCTATATATTTTTCTGCCCTAAAAATGTTTTCTCCAAAATAATTGTCCAAATACTTTTTTACTTCTGGTGTTTGATTATACCAAAGCTGCTCTGGATTCATGCTTTTTTTCCACATAGAGTTTATCAAAGGGATTCGTTTTATTGCGGCACGTTTATAATGATAATATTGTTTGAGCAACTTATTGTTTGTTGGCTTTCCTCCGATATTTTCCCAAGTAAAACCGGCAATATCAGGATGTTTTTCTCTAACCCAGTCAATATAAATTCTCTTTTTATATCTCATTTCTCGAGGAATGGAAAAAGCATAATGCATAAAATCGGGGACAAGGAAGGGCGATGCACTTTCACCTGCTAAATCGAAAAACAGAAAACCATTGTTTATTCCCAAAAATGCACGATTATACATCAAATATATTTCATCGTTTTTATAATTTGATATATACTTCTCAATAATCGGTTTTGCTTTTTCAAACAACCCCATCGAATATAACCCTACAGACAATGGTATATTTTTTTCTTTTTCAGAAAAAATATAACTGCCGAAAACTCCATCACCAATCAATCCTGTATGCAGAAAACCAATATTTTGCAATTTATAATTTCTTAATGCTTCAAAAGCGTGTCCTGCGCCAGAGTAAAGACACAAACCATCGTTAATTTTTACAACATCTTCTATTGCAGTAAGTCCATTTGCCGAAAGATGATAAGTTTGCAAAGACAGATTATAACTTTTGGCTATTTTTTTTGCAATAATTTCATCTGCATAATTCTTTTCGGTAAAACAAATACATTGAACATCGGTAAATTGATTTTTATGAGCAATAAGCGTCGTCATCCTCGAATCAAGTCCACCGCTCAATGTGGATAAGCTTGTAAAATGATTTTCTATATCTTGATTAAATTCAAGATTAACAGCATTTCTAAATTTTTCATCCAATTTTTCAATTATATCTGCTTTTTTATCTTGTGTTTCCACAATGTCATTCAGATGAAAATAAAAATCAGTTTTTATATCTTTATTGCTATCTATACAAAGGTATTCACCTGCTCGAAGTTGCTTTACTTCATTTATTAAAGTCATATTTTCATGCATAAAACCGCTTGTCAGCAATAAATACGCAGCTTCAATATTTAAACTTTTTGCAATTTTCAAATCATTTAACTTTTTAGACAATGTAAATAAATCAGTTGAAAAAACGCAGTAATTTTCGTTCGAAAAATAAAAAACTTTTTTGGAAGCAGAATGATTATTAAAAAGGATATGTTTGTTCTCTTTTTTTAGAAAAATATAACCTGCAAAGTTTCCGATAAATTCCATAAAAAAATCGGTTCTCGTGCAAATTTTTGCAATCAGATTTTCATAATTTTCAACAAGATATTTTTTGTAGAGAATTTTCAGATTTGTGATGACTCCTTCTGTTACTACAAAATAATCATCTGTGTCAACCCAAAGTTTTTCATTCAAAAATCTTTTAGCCGTATTTTGCTCAATACAGACATTAGAAAAATCTTTTTTACGCAAAACATGTTCAACTTGAAAATCAAAAGTTGACTTCCAAGTAAAAGAATTTTCCGAAATTTCTTTATTTTTCGATATTAAAACGGCAAATCCTAACATTTTAAATAATTATTTTTTTACTTCAAATAGTTGAACTTCAATTTTTTATAATTTTGAGACAATAATAATACTCGAAAAACAATTTGCGTTTAGTTTAATTTTTTTACCAAATAATGACCACACACGTTTTTTTATCTTTTTTATAATCGGTAAACTAACTTGTTCTGCAAACGAAAATTCAATATCTTTATATCCACTTATTAAAGCTATTTTAGTCAAGGTAAAAGGCGAAAACCAATATCTGTGATCTGTGTTTATGTTTTCCTTATTACGTTTAATGTCATTTATTGTCGACAAACAAAAAACATTTGGAACAGTAATAATTATCTTTTTGCATCTATCTTTAAATTTTTCACGAATAATTTGTAAAAATTCTACTGGATTATCAATATGTTCAATTATTTCGCCTAATAAAATATAGTCAAATTCTATATTTTGAGGAAAATCCGGTGTTTCTTTTGTAATATCTAAATCATATACATCATTAATTTTTAATGTATTTTTAATAAAATCAACAGCCTCCTGATTATTGTCAATGCCGAAACAATTATTTGTGTTTTCAATTAAAATTTTATGCAACCATCTTTTTTCTCTAATTTTTTTCTCAATCAATGGCAAATGGTCGGCACAACCCAAATGTATAATATTTTTATCTCTGCAAATATCAATAATTTTTTCAATTCTGCTTTTATTTACAAACTTTTCTTTTGAAAAATCTATATCCAATCCTGTGGAAAATTTATTTCCCGTTAAATATTCGTTTATATCATTATTAAATTTCATTTTTCTACTGATTTTAAATAAGTATCAAACAATTTTTTTCCAATATTTTCATAACTATATTTTTTAGCCTCTTTTTTGATTTTTTCAAAATCATATTTTTCGAGATTATCAAGCATAAAATTTACACTTTCGGTTAAATTCTTTTCATTCTTCATCGGCAGTAAAATTCCACTTTCTTTGTTTATCATTTCTCGAATGCCGCCAACATCGCTACTTATCACAGGTTTCCCCATTGCTAAACTTTCCGATATAACAACAGGTGCATTTTCATAATTTGAAAACATCACAAAAAAATCACTTTTAGCAAACCATTCGGCAACTTCCCGAGGTGTTTGTTCGCCCGTAAAAATGAGCATATTTTCAGGAAGATTCAATGACTTCGCATAATTGTAAATTTCTTCGAAATCCACACCAATGCCAATTAAAACTAATTCGAAATCAGCACGTTGCAAACTTAATTCTTTTACTGCTCGTAAAAGTCCTGTAATATTTTTTTGATTGTCCACAAAACAAGAAACGTGTAAAATGCGTTTTTTATTTTTGTTTCTTTCGACATTTACCGGTTCCTCAAAGAAAAAATCATCAACCACATTATAAACTACTTCATAATCACCTTTAATTCCTTGTTTTTGCATTGCTCGTGCTAAATCTTCGGAAACCGGCATAATTTTTCCTGCATTTTTAGCAACAATTTCAGTAATTTTTTTTCTCAGAAATCCGGTATAACTGAAATTTTGAGGTAAATATCTTGTCCAATGCTCAATAATCACGTAAGGAATCTTTTGTGTTTTTTTCATCCAATATGCCAAAACACCACTACGCGTCAGCACATTTACATGCGTAATATCAGGCTTCCCAAAAGTACTTTTCACAATTTTATAACCTATTGCAAAAGCACGTATGTAATTTATTGCTTTCGATATTTTCAGAAATAATTTATTGTGTATGAACGGGAAGTACACATAAATCTCTTTGACTTTTTCAAAGTTTTGCCCAACAATTTCAAATTGTTTAATATTTTCGTCCGACCGCAAGTGCAATACACAGATTTCTGCATAACGTGATACCGCTTCTGCATGTTTTCTTACAAAAAGCCCTGACATCGCATTATAACGATGTGGATACCAAATAGATAAAAAAAGCACTTTCATTATTTAATACAATCATTGTTTCGCAAATATACATGAAAATTATTGATTTACGCACAGATGGATAAAAATCGCACATGAAATTTATAGGGGAAAATTACAACTTATATTTGTCAGGTAAGACAATAATATATATTTTTGCAAATTAATGATGACAATTTTTTTAAAACAGCATATTTTAGCCCCATTGACTTCATTAATTGGACTTAAACAATTGATTAACAGCACCAAAGAGCAAGTTGTCAATGTATTTTATCACACTGTTTCCGATGAATACCTGCCACATATTTCTCCGTTGTATAGATTTAAAAATGCAAAAGAATTTGAACAGGATCTTAATTTTCTACTGAAACATTTTCAACCGATAACCATTGATGATGTTTTATTTCACTCTCAAAATAAAAAACGTATTGAAAAGCCCGCCTTTCATCTTTCTTTTGATGACGGATTGCGGGAAATTTACGATGTTGTTATGCCGATTCTGCGCCAAAAAGGCGTACCTGCAACGGTTTTTATAAACAGCAATTTTGTGGATAACAGGGATTTGTTCTTCCGCTACAAGGCTGCATTGATTGCCGATAAAAACAAGTCGATAAAATCTGATGTTTTGAAAATAAAATACCCTGGACGAAAATATTTAGACGATTTGGCACAAACGTTGAATATTGATTTCTGCGATTTTTTGCAAAAACAACAACCGTATCTTAGTACCGAACAATTGCAAACATTGCAAAAAAATGGTTTCACTATCGGTGCACACAGCGAAAGCCACCCAAATTACAATCTGATTTCGGAAAAGGAACAAATTGAACAAACTGTAAATTCTTGTGCCTTTGTAAAGCAAAATTTTGCAATAAAAAAGTCATTTTTTGCGTTTCCTTTTGGGGCAGAGGGTATCAGTAACAGCTTTTTTGAAAAAATCTACAACGATGTGGATTTAACATTCGGCATTTCAGGCATAAACACTACACACAACGGCAAACACATTGACCGAATAGATATGGAAACTTACGGCAAGAATGCACAAGAGTGTATTTATCGGGCATATATGACTAATTTTTTAAAGAATGCGTTTAACAAAAATAAAACTCAAAGAGCTTGAAAAATTTTGTGAAAGTCAACAATTCAAAAATTTCACAATCAAACCAATAACTCCTTTAAGAGTTAAATCTTATTTGGCAAATCCTCGTGCAAATCAGGAAGATATTGTATTATACATGCTTTTTGAAAACGAAAATTTAATCGGATTCAGAACCCTTCTATCTGATGTCTGTTTCCAAGGAGATACGCCCTTCAAATTTGCATGGTTTAGCGGAAATTGGATTTCTCCCGAATATAGAGGGAAAAAGCTATCAACATATATATTAAAAGAATGTATGGTTGATTGGAAAGAGAAACTTATGTTTACCAATTATGCCGATGTTTCTTTGAACTTATACTCCGGGACACAATTATTTTCCTCTTTAAGAAAAAGAACCGGGCTTCGTTTTTATTTATATCCCGACTTTATTGATATATACAAAAGCAGAATAAATAATTCTTTATTGAAAATCCCTTTATTTTTTCTGTCTTGTATAACTTATTGTATTTCTTTTACAAAAAGCATACTCTATAAATTTGTAAATAAAGATATAAAATATACTGAATTGGACATGCCTGATAATGATTGTTGGAATTATCTCGAAAAATATCGGGATACTTTGTTCAATAGAAAAAGAGATGAATTGGAGTGGATTTTCAAATACCATTGGGTAACAAAAGAACCTGAAGAGAATTATATTTATCCTTTTTCATATTCCGACATTACATACACATTGAAAGCTGTAAAAATTTATAAGAACGACACTTCATTTTCCGGTTTTTTTATTTACTCCATAGTTAACAGTAAAATGAAAATATTGTTCTATTATTTAGCTGAATCCGATTTATACCTAATGACTGATATAATACCGTCGATCGCTCTTAAAAATAAGATTAGTTGCTTGACAATATTAGATAATAAAATAGCTTCAATTGTAAAGAAAAGATGTAAATGTTTCGCTTTTTCAAAATCATATTCTTCTCACATATTCAGTTCGTTCGGGGATTGGGAAGAAAACAATAAAATTACATTTGATGGAGACGGCGATAATTGTTTCACTTAAACCTTAAAGACACTAATAAATCAAAAAACTTATTTGTTTTCACAAATTTCGGATATGGTTTATTTTGAGAACCAAAACTCTCATAATAACGGGCAATATTAGGAATTGAAGAACCTTCAAAATCTAAAACAAACCCAGATTTAGCATGTCGCTGAATAAACATATCTAAAAGGAAAGACATGCTCTGTTTTAATTTTCCTTCTGTAGAAGAAATCGGGACTAAATAATAAAATCTGTTTGTCCATCTGACAAACAGAACACAAGACAAAATTTCGTGATTTCCATTTCGGACATTCCAAATCTCTATTTTCGAATTCTTATCCACTCCTTCGATTAAATGCTGCAAAACATGAATCAAATGTTTGATAGGACGGTCTCCACAATTTGCCATTACAAAATCTATATAAACTTTTTCATCCGTTTGATTTTCAACACTTAGATTTTCCTTCTCTGCTTTTTTTATATTCCTTATACAATTTGTGCTGAATCCTGCTCTTATTTCTTCATGCGAATATCGTAAATCCAATTCATAATTAGAATTGAATTTCAAGCTTGCAAATTCATCAAATACATTTTCTGAATTCAAAAAAAAATTACAATATCGGTAGGGGATTGCTTCAATAAAACAATTAAATACTTCCGATGTCAATTCTTTTAAAGAAAATACTCCCAATTGCTGACATAAAGGAGGCTGAATCGCATATTTGAAAAAGTATTTCTTTTTTACAGGAATCGGCATTACATAATTGTAATCATCAGCCATCAATAACTCCCAGCCCGGAGACGTAATATTTAAATACCAAGACATGGCGTATATCGTTCCTTGCGTAGAATTTTCCACACAAAAATTGTATGCTTTAAAATTTATTTCCTGATTTTTTAGATAATAGATCTTCATAAAACCAGCTGGTCCAATAATCTTACGTATATTTCGATCGCTTCTCTGATTTCTTGTGGTTTAATAAACTCATCTGCCGTATGTGAACGTGATGATTCTCCCGGACCGATTTTCAATGTCGGGAATGGCATTAGCGCTTGATCTGAAAGCGTGGGAGAACCAAAAGATTTTTTACCTAACATAATAGCCCGTTGCACAACAGGATGTTCTTTAGGTATCCACGATGAATTTAAACGTGTGGAACGCGCTTTTATTTCACAACCGCAATTTTGAGAAATAATATCAAGAATTTCTACATTAGAATAACATTCGTTACTTCTCACGTCAACCACAAATGTACACAGATCAGGTATGACATTGTGTTGTGTGCCTGACTGTATCATGGTAACGTTCATTTTTATTTTTCCCAATAAATCACTTTGTTTAGGGAATTCATACATTTTAAACCAATTGATGCAAGGAATGGCTTTATATATGGCATTATCTCCATCCTCTCTTGCAGCATGACCTGATTTACCCCTGACGTAGCAATCCAAGACCATTAGTCCTTTTTCTGCGATGGCAGGATTCATACCGGTAGGTTCTCCAACAAGTCCGAATGTTATGGATGGTAATTCGGGAAGTATGCTTTCCACTCCGTTATTGCCGGAAATTTCTTCTTCACAGGATGCTAAAAAAATCAGATTGTTGGGTTGTTCTTTTTTTGTTAATATAATGAAAGCGTGTAGTAATGATACCACACTTGCTCCTGCGTCGTTACTTCCCAAGCCTGTAATTTTTTCCTCTGATTCTATTGCTTCATAAGGATCAACCGTCCACCCGGAAACAGGTTTAATGGTATCAATATGGGAATTTAAGAGAATGGTGGGTTTATTGGGGTTGAAATCAGGAGAAATAGTCCAGATGTTATTTCCTTTTCGATTCGTGTTCACACAACAGCTTCTCATGTATTTCTCAAGCATATCGGCAACGGCTTTCTCTTCTTTGCTGTGGGAAGGGATCGCTATCATTTGTTTGAGTAAATCAATACTGTCGTAAAAAAGTGAATCTATTTTTTCCATTTTTCACTAATTATCATGCGAATCTGTTTCATAAGCCTTTTGGATGGCCGTTCTTTCAAAAATGATTCTATGTGGCGCTGTTTTTTTTCTTCAAAAATTTCTTCAAAATTAAGCAAAATTCCTGTTTCTTCAACTTGTCCGAATTCTTCATTGATGGCAGTTCCAAATACGCGCATGGTGGGAGACAGGCTCATATAGGCGCTGATTAATGGCGGTATGTTAATTCCGAGTTTGCGAACTTCCGTATTCAATATCTTATAATCGTCTTTATAATTACTACTGGAGAATAAATCTTTCATCTTTTCATAATTTGTCTCCGTTTTCAAAGGATGAATAGGAGTTACAAGATTTTTCTCATCCAAAAAATATTTATTCAAAAAGTATAAGATCATATTCCGGGCTTCAGGATTGTAGGTGTTATACATTGTTACCTTGCCGAAATAATATTGCAAAGAATTGTCTATCACGGCTAAGGCTCCTAATCCGTCCCATAAATTATCTAAAGCAAATAAGCCTTTTGATCCTGATTTACTTGATTGATAATCTAATGAAACAAAAGAGCGGCCTAATTCTACAGTCCGTGGTAAGTAAATGTCGATAAATTCTTGAGAAAAGTGGAACAGCTCGGAAGTAGCTAAATTAACAGGTTGTCCATCTTCTCCGAAAATGACTTCATTACCGCAAAGAAAACGATAACCGCCTAAAATTTCTTCTCTTTCGGGATCCCATACGATCAATTGACGATAAGGATTTTCCATCCTGTCGAAGGCATCAATATCATAAGGTAATCCGGTTCCTCCGCCATAGTATCGAAAGGCAATTTCGCGTAATCGTCCGACTTCTTTCATTAAGTTAGGAGCGTTGTGAGCTGTGAAAATATATATTTCATTGCCTGACTTATGTGTCTTTCTCAATAATTTATCAGGAGTTAACTCCGATTTTATCAATTGTGTTTTTACCTTTGGAATAATATCTTCCATATCATTTTCAGATCGTTATTTTTTTAGTTGATATATTGTTTTTTTGACTTCCTGCGCCCAAGCTAAAGGTGTTTTAGAAGAATCAAAAGATTGCCATGAGATGGGTCTCCCAAAATAAATCTTGAATGTCTTCCCTTTACTTTTAAACATTTCGCGTGGCAAAAATAGCATTTCTATATTAAATTTAATGCCTAAAAGCTTACGAATATTAGCTAATCGATAAAAAAAAGGCGAATTTTTCGCTTCAAAATACACCGGAATAACATCTCGTCGATATTCGATAGCTTTTACTATGAACATTTTTTTCCATTCCAAGTCTTCGATTTCTCCTTTTTGCTTTCTGGAGCAAAGTCCTGCAGGGAAAGTAATGATTTGATTTTCCGAATCAAAAACTTCATTTATTGTTTGAACGCTGCCCTTTGCTTGTGCTCCGTGTTTGTTTACAGGGACGAATATTTTTTGTAAGGGTTTGATAAAATACAAAATATCGTTTACTAAGTATTTGATTTTCCCGTTGTATTTTTCACCTAAAGCTGCTGATAAACAAATACCGTCCAATCCTCCGAGCGGATGATTACTTGCAAAAATAAATCGTCCTGTTTCAGGAATATTTTCTTCTCTTTCTATATGTAGCGTAATTCCAAAATATTCGACAGCATTTTTCATGAAGTCGACCCCTTCTTCTCCATTGTTTTTTTGCAGGAAATCATTCAATTTATCTTGTTCGATTATCCATTCTAATAATTTTACAATGAATCCGGGTATTTTTTTTGATATATCCGGCGCTTTTGTCCTTAGTATTTCTTTAATATTTACAAAGAAAAGTGGCTGTTTAACAGACATATATAAATTTTAAAATATGGCAAAATCTACAAAATTATCGCACAAAGATAACTATTATTTGCCATTTATTCTTTGAAATATACCCGCTTTACTCTTGGAGAGATTGAAGTCAGAATCTCGTATGGAATAGTATCTAATTGATTTGCAATCTCTTCAATTGTGATTTCTTTCCCGAAAATAATGGCGGTATCGCCTTCTTTGGCATTGGAGCCGGTTACATCGACCATACATAAATCCATGCAAATATTTCCGATAATCGGGCATCGCTTTCCATCGATGAAGACGAAACCTTTGCCGTTGCTCAATTTTCTGTCCAATCCATCAGCATAACCGATTGGAAGGCAGGCGATACGTGAATCTCGGTATATCATTCCGTTGCGATTGTAACCGACAGTTTCTCCCTTCTTGCAGTCTTTAATTTGCAAGATAGTTGTTTTCAATGTGGCTACTTGTTGTAATATGTGTTTGTCGGTTGCAGATATTCCGTATAAACCGATACCTAATCTGACCATATCCGACTGATATTGAGGAAAACGTTCGATACCTGCCGAATTAAGGGTATGTTTCATAATAGGGTAGGGAAGTGCATTCTCCAATTGACCGGCAAGTTGTTGAAATAAATTTAATTGATGTATCGTATACTCATCATGCAAAGGAGAATCACTGCCTGCCAGATGAGAAAATACAGAACGAACTTTCAAATAAGGTTGATTATCTAATAACGCAATCAACTGCTGCATGTCTCCGAATTCAAATCCAAGCCGGTGCATCCCTGTATCTAATTTGATGTGAACAGGATATTGGGTTATACCTCTTTTCTCGGCTTCTTTGAGCATGACATGCAATATACGAAAGTTATATATTTCCGGCTCCAAATGGTTGTCAAATAAGGTATTGAAGCTGTTCATTTCAGGGTTCATAACTATAATCGGCATGGAAATACCCTCCTGTCGTAACTCAAATCCTTCGTCTGCTACAGCTACAGCCAGATAATCGCATCCCTGATCTTGTAATGTTTTTGCCAATTCGTATGACCCTACGCCATAGCCGAATGCTTTTACCATACAAATCATTTTGGTTTCGGGTTTTAGCTTTGAACGGAAATATTTAAAGTTGTGGATAATGGCGTCTAAATCGACTTCCAACATAGTTTCATGAACTTTTTCTTCTAATTGTTCTGTAATTTTTTCAAAAGTAAAACTTCTGGAACCTTTAATGAGAATGATAGAATTATGAAATTGATGAATTTTCCCCGATTGTAAAAACGATTCGGTAGAGGGATAAAATTCTTTTTCAATATTGAATTTATCTGCTTGATTTGATAAATCATGCCCAATTCCAATGATGTGTTTGATTTGTTTGTTTTCAATTAATTCCGCTACCTGGTGGTAGAATGTGTCTGTAGGAATACCGGATTGTAGAATATCCGACAAAATCAATATAGATTTCATTTTGTTGTCGACAGAGCGGCGATACATAAAATCCAGGGCAATAGCCAGTGAATTAATATCGGAATTATAAGTGTCGTTGATAAGGATACAATGGTTGATGCCTTTTTTTACATCTAAGCGCATGGCGACGGGTTCGAGGTGTTTGAAAGATTCAAATATTCCTCCCCCTGCCCCCTCCAAAGGGGGATAGCTTGCGCCGGATTTCGATGCAAAATTATCGTGCGTCAGCCTATCCCCCTTTGGAGGGGGCAGGGGGAGGATGGTCCTTGAATGAATTAACCATAAAATAGTTGCTAAACAATGAATGGCATTTTCAACCGAAGCATCATCTTCGAACGGAATAATTATTTCATTTTCTTTTTCTTGGAACCGGTAAGAGATATGAGTGAATTCTTTATCTTTCCTTATATGCTTAATATATAAAACGGCTTGAGGATTTTTCTTTGACCAACCGAATTTTTCAAAAGAATAATCAAGCGAATGAAGAGTTCTTTCAATTATTTCATCGTCGGCATTGTAAATCAATAAATTACTGTTTTTAAACAGTTGCAATTTTTCTTTGCATTTTTCGTCAAGAGAAGTGAAATTTTCCTGGTGTGCATTGCCGATATTGATTAATATTCCGATAGCCGGTTGAATGATTTGTTCCAGATTTTCCATTTCCGAAACACAGGAAATGCCGGCTTCGAAAATTCCAAGTTCTGTTTTTTCATCTAACTGCCAGACAGATAGCGGCACGCCAATTTGAGAATTATAGCTTCTCGGGGAACGGGTAATATTGAATTGGTTGTTTAGAAGCTGGTAGAGCCATTCCTTAACAATTGTTTTACCATTGCTTCCTGTAATTCCAATCACAGGAATATTGAATTGTTTCCGGCGCCGGGCGGTTAATTGTTGCAAAGCCTTAAGCGTGTCGTTTACTTGCAGAAAATTAGCGTCGGGCATTGTTTCTTGCCCGGAAATTTTATGTTGGATTACAAAGTTTCTTACGCCCGATTTATATAATTCGGGAATATATTTGTGCCCATCGTTGAGAGCGGTTTGCAGCGCAAAAAAAAGCGTTTCTTCAGGGTATGAAAGGGAACGGCTATCAGTCAACAAGTAATTGATTGTAGAATTATCAAGGATATTTCCTTTTGCCGCAATTATTTCAAATATTTGATTGATAGTATACTTCATTTTTGCTGAATTTCATGACAAAAATAATGGTTTTACTTTGTTTTTTTATCTATCACCTTATTATCTTTCGATATAGTAAGCAAATAGCGTTCATTCCTGCCCACAATCCGTATATCGTAAATACTATTCCCGTCTTCATCGGTAGTTTTTACAATATTGGATTCATATCCAGGATCCGTACCGAGAGCGTCGGATATTACTTTCTTCAGGTTATCATCCAATCGTATATAAATAATTGCCTCGCGTGTGGTGCGTGAAATTTCTTTTCCGTTTTTATCAAGTATGGCATTGGTTGTGATAGCCGAAGCTTCACTGTTATAATGAGTAAATTGAAGCCGGTAATTTCCCTTTTCGTCCATAGATAATTTATCGACCGCATCTCCGTTAACGTAATCGGAAATGGCTTTAGAAACGGCAGGGTCTATCGGGTTCTTCAGGAAATTTTCCAATGCTGAATAGCCGTCTTTGACAGGGGTATCAATACCCCCGAAACCCATATATCCGGCAGGAACGGCCTCGGCAGACGGCGCTATCATCAGCCGGAAAGCGACTCCTTGAACAGTCTTGTTGTCAAAAGATAAAGAAGGCGTTAACAAATAGCAACCTTGTTGGTCAGGCATGGTAAATTCAAATGCATTTTTTACCGATTGATAAGCGGGAATTGTTATTTCAGCTTCTTGCCGATCTTCAACTTTCCCATCGAGAGAAGTGAACGTAGCAATCAATTTGACGGTTTTATCTTGGTCAAAGTCATTCCACAGTACCATTTCTTTGGTATATTTTCCGGCAGGTTTATACACCGTCCGGTCTTTGTACCATTCACGGGTTTGAAGCATATCGATCGAGCAGCCGACAGGTTCGTTCAGTTCTTTCAACACGGTCAGGTTCGGTTGTGCAGTCAATGAGTCGCAGAGGTTGCCCAGATAGTAGGTATGTCCGTTAAATCGTCCGCTGAGTAACGTAAAAGGCGCCCATGCCTGATACCGGGCGCTACGGTAATAAGTACCCTGGTCGGCTTGAATATCCGCTTGAAGTTGCCAGATAATCGGTTTCGTAAAATAATACAATCCCCAAATGGTAGCGGTACGACTCGTCTTAAAATCTTCTATCGGTTCCGGCAATCCCCATTCGTTAAACCACAACCGGCACGATTCAAAGACCGTAGAGGGTTTTTCGGTTGAACGCGGATTATAAGGAGCCGGTATTGTATTTTCGGAATAACCGTAGTCATGCGTTTCGCGGAAATCGGTTTCTCCCCAATAGCGGGTCGGGTCTAACTTCTTCATATCTGCAAGGATATCCGGAATTCTTACATTTCCTTCATTTTCGTGATCCCAAGAGACAATGGAAGTTTGGTTGATATTTTCCTTAATCCATCCGGTAAACTCTGTAATACATTCTTCACGGTCTTTTCCTTGCGGCGTCTGATCGTGCATGTAGCGCCATTCGTCCTGCAGCATGAGTCCTTCTTCGGAAGCAATCCGGTAAAGCTGGTTATATCCGTGCCCGATGTGTACCCGCATGTAATTGAAACCGTAATCTTGCACTGCTTTACGGACGAATTGACGTATCCAGGTTGTGTCGAACATACATTCCGCCCAGCGGTTATATGCTCTTGTCCAAGCTAAATTTTCGGCGCGGAATAAAATTTTCTTGCCGTTTAATACAACGTCTGTTCCGGCTATTTCTATCTGTCGATAGCCGAACTTTTCATCTTTTGAGTAAACAATTTTCCCATTGGGATCCTTTAAAGTGACGGTTAATACATACATTTTCGGATTTCCTTCTTTGCCCGGAGTCCAAAGAATAAGGTTTTTACTTGGAAGATTTAATGTGATATTCTTTGATTCTGTCGTTTTAACAGTCGTTTTTTCGTTGGCTTCCGCAATGATTTTCCCTTTGTCGGAGATAGCGGCGTTTACTTCATAAACGCCGTTCTTTGGGCTGTCGTTTGTAACCGTTACGATAGCTTCGGTATTTTCATGTTTTACATCGGGAATAATTTGCAGGAAATCAATGAATGTATTGGGGCTGAGTTCTAACATAACGTCATCCCAAATTCCTGGCGCTCGCGTGTTACGCCACCACTCTGCCGAATTTTCTTTGGATGGAGCGGAAGAGGTATTCCAACTTCCCACTTTGACAACCAGATGGTTATTTCCTTTATAATTAATGGCTTTTGAAGCGTCGAAAACGCCGTGGGAATAAGTTGTGTGTGGGTCAAATCCCAAATCTTTTCCGTTCAGAAATACTTGTGCGTTGTATTTTGCCCGAAGATGAATAATGGCTCTTTCGAACGGTTTTGCTTCATTCAATGTAAAATCATAAGCATACCACACGTAATCGTAAGGCACTTTATCTTTCATGAAATTGGCGTCTAAATCTTCTCCTAATGAAGGTTTTGCTTCGGTGATAAGTCCCGGAACGGGAACGGTGGAAATATATTTTTCCGGTTGATTATCGCTAATGGCTACCTTCCATGCGCCATTTAAACTGATTTGTTTGTTTTGAGCGGATAAAGTTATGCAACCCATCCATACAACTGCAAGTAGCAATGATTTATTCATAATTTTTTTTGTTGTTATTTTCGTATGTCAAAAGTAATAATTATTTTTTGTGTTCACACAATATCTTATAATTTCTTCTACCGGAGCATCTTTAAGAATAATGCGCTTATTACGATCAAGGAGATAAAGAGTCGGAATTGCTTTCAAATCATAAAGTTGAGATATTGTTTCATTGTTGTATCCATTGATCCATGATTCCGGATACACAGTTTTTTCCCATACAGATAAATCTTTGTCGGGATAAATGGCAAGAATTTTAACTCCGGGATAACTTGTTGAAGATAAAATATTTTTTACTCTTGCACAATCATGACAGTCAGGATTGTTAAAAAAAATAATAATATATTCCGCTTCAATATTACTTAGTTTATTTTTTTTCCCATTACGTAAAATATATTCAAAATCAGTTGCTATTTCTCCAACCCGGTTCTTAGAAAGCATTGCGAGCCGGGAAGAATAACGCATTTTGTTAGTTTCATCAACTGCCGGTGATTGTGATAAATATTGTAATACGAACATATATAATTCTTCATTACGTATCGGAGAATTGGGATTATAAAGGTATTTGTCAAACAATGAAACAAAGTATCCTAATAAAGCCGGATTATCGTTTATTATTTTGTCGAGAACAATGTCGATACTTGTTTTCCGGGTAGACTGATTAGCCTGATTTAGTGTTTGCAGATATTCCATAAACATTGATTCTATGGCTTCATTATGATTGATCAAATCTACTTTTTTAAAGTCTGATTTGTCCCAAAAATGCAAAGCAAGCGTATCCGGCGGGAAAGGAGATGCAGCAATAGTAGCTGTTTTCTTTTGATGCGTACAGGAAAAGAAGAATAAAACGGCAGATAATATAAATATTAATTTTTTCATTATTATAGTTAAACAATAAGAGGATAAAATAAAATGAGGCTGTCTTAAAAGGCCACGAATTACACAAATTTACACTAATCTAAGAATTCAAGTTCTCTTATACAAAACAATTTGTGATAATTCGTGTAATTCGTGGCTAAATAACTTTTAAAACAACCTCATCAAGAGATCACATTGTATAAAATCAAAATTATTTAACTAAAACTTTTGCAGTGGAAATATTCCCATTGCTTTCCGTTAAACGTACCAGATATATACCGGAATTTAATACTGTTGGCAAAATCGTATTACCGTTAACACAAGCTTTGTCAATCACATTACCGGTCAAATCATATATGGTAGCCCAACCTGCATTTGCCGATACAATCTGTATTTGCTTTCCTATGGCAAAAGCAGCAAATGATTGAGATGAAACGGAAGCCAAACCATTTACTATCCCGGATTCTGTCGGAGCATCAAAAGCGCCGATACAAGGAGGATTTAAACGGGCAATTCCGCGTTGGTCTTCTGTTGGAATTACAAAACCGGCTAAAGTAGCAACACCGGCCTCATAGGCAGCGCCGTCATTACTGATGGCAATCGTTTGCGTAGTTCCTCCATTGTCCTTTAACTCGGCTACACCGCCGGCAAAAATACTTGCAGCAAAAGCAACCGGATTAGTTTCCGTGACAACCGTTGCATCTTTTGTTTGGACGATGCAATTTTGTAACGCTAAGTTTGCACCCATAACATCATCAGGAGTGTTCCCTGCTGCAATACAATTAACCATCGTCGTTGCGCTACCTCCTTCTGCATCTACGCCTCCCCCGGAAGTAGCTGTTGTCGTATTTCCGACAAATGTACAATTAATTACCTGTGCAGGATCTGATGCAAGCGGACTGCTGTAAAGAGCGCCGCCGGTACCTGTTGCTGTATTGCCATAGAAAGTGCAGTTAGTTATTACGGCATTGCATCCGGCAATGGATTTACTGCTACCGGCTGACACCGCGCCTCCCTGCGTTGCTCCGACGTTATTGATAAATGTGCAATTTTCAAGGGTTAAAGCAATATCCTGTGCGGCGTTGATAGCTCCTCCATTTCCACCGGTGCCATTGCATTCTTCAAAAGTACAACCGTTGAATGTAACATGTGTAACTTGAGTAAACTGGCTATGTCCAAGATTAAATGCGCCGCCGCCGCTACCGCTGGCTTTATAGAATACCATATTATTGAAAATCATGTGCATAGCGCTGTAGTCAGATGAATGGGAACGATATATACTATTTCCGGCAGCGCCCTGGCTACCGTCTATCACAATCGGATTTCCTGTTGCTTCGTTAATACCATTAATAGTAATGGTTGTTCCTTGATAATTCGTGAAAGTAGAACTGGTACCACGTGATAACGTAGCGCTCAAAGCAATTGTATCCGTACCGGAAATATTGAATGCAATAATATCTCCATCTGCGGCATGCCCAAATGCATAACCAAAGCTGGCTTCATCAGTTGCATCGCCGGTGTTTGTGGTGATAGTCCATATCGTTGATTCTGCTGCAGGGTCATCAAAAGCGCCAATACAAGGAGGACTCAAACGGTCAACTCCACGTTGGTCGGTAGCTGGAATTATAAAATCATCCAAAGTAGCAACACCTGCTTTATAAGCAGCACCTTTTTGGCTGATTGCAATCGTTTGTGTATATCCTCCATTATCCTTTAACTCAGCAGCGCTACCGGCAAAAATAGTGGCTGCATAAGGAACCGGATTTGTTTCATTAACAACATTGACATTTTTTGTTCCAACTATGCAATTTTGCAGATTTATATTCGCTCCTGAAACATCATTGTCGGCAGTATTTTCGGCTATGATACAATTAACCAGGTATGTTGCCGAATTACCAACTGCCATTACTCCTCCTCCATTGGGAGTAGTTCCTGTTACTTTGTTTCCAACAAAAGTACAGTTAATTATCTGTTCAGAAGTATTGGCATTCGGGCCGCTACGGAGAGCGCCGCCGTCGGTAACCGCTTCATTATTGTAGAAAGTACAATTGATAATTACGGCGCTGTTATCGGGATCGGTAGTGCTATGTCCGATAGACAAGGCGCCGCCCTCACTGGCAGACTTATTATCCATAAATGTACAATTTTCAAGGGTTAAAGCCGTTCCCTGTCCGGCATTCAATGCACCTCCGTTTCCACTTGCTTCACATTCGGTAAAAGTACAATCCTTGAATTTAACATTCGAAACCTGAGTATGGGTACTGTGTCCAAGACCAATAGCGCCACCGGGGTTACCAGGGTTATTCCCTTTGTAGAATACCAAATTATTGAAATCGATATTCATAGGACTTGCATCATTTGAGCGGGAGCGATATATACTGGTAGTTATTTTTTCGCCGCTTATTACCATCGGATTGCCTGTCGCTTGGTTGATACCATTGATAGTAATACTAGTTCCCTTCTTATCTTCACGACGTTCCAATACAGCAGTTAAAACAATCGTATCCGTTTCGGCAATATTAAATTCAATAATATCACCATCGTTAGCGTTACGAAACGCATTTCCAAGAGCACCGGCCGGAGCAGTATATCCTCCGCCATCAGCCGTTTCTATTAACCAAGTTGTGGCAGAAGCGCTCAAGCTTATACCAACAAAAAACAAGAACAATAAGAATAATTTTTTCATGATTTCATTTTTTTAATTATTAAAATATTGAATATTGAATATTTATAGAGTTACTCTTCCGAGTTTTTGACACAACGAACAGAAAGATAATTAAATTTAGCTAAAGGAAAATGCTTTACTTCAGATGAATTACAGGTAAAACCTCTATACCAGGCATTGGCGCTTGCACTCCAAAAATTGGCGTCAAAACCTATCCCGTATACAGACGGTAAATTAACGGTAGAACCTCCTGCAGAAACATAAGTACCCGTATCAGATCCTCCCGGCAACACTGAAAATTCGCTATTGTTTACTCCTGCAACATAACCTTTGTCCTTATACCAGCCGTCCGAAGTTTTCATTGCTGTTCCCGCACTTTTGTTCCCGCCTAAATTGTTTATTAAGACTGTCCATTCGTCATCAGTAGGAACATGCCATCCATTCGGACAAATACCTTGCCGCACTCCCGGGTAATCGGTAGTTCTGTTTTGAGCATTTGACTGGCTTGATTCACCCACTACCGCAGCCCATGTATACAGTAATCCCAATTTTGAACGCTGTTCCGAAGTTAAATTGCCGGAATATGGCGTAATGGAATCACTTACATCAACGTAATAAGGTCCGTAGTTTGTCGTACTTTGCGAACTTGGTCTTGTTGTGACGGGAATTGCTATGCCGGGGCGTTCGCTTTCCGTATCATACATTGTGCATCGCAAATTTTCTGCCATCCACCATTGATTGCCAATTTTCACCGTATTGTATGAATTACCTTGACAATCAGTTACTGTCCCCGTATCTGACGGGGTCAAAGACAATTCCTCGTTCTTGCTGCAAGAGACAAACAGAAACGCCATTAATAACACAAAAAGTATTTTTTTCATTTGCATGAATGTATTAATTATCTTTTACACACCGAACAGAAGTTGCATAATTTTTCACTTCGTTGTACGTCATCACCACATCATCACTACAGCTGAAACGACGGGAAACTACACTTCGAATGTCGGAACCGGTTGAACTTAAAAAATTGGCGCTGAATCCTAAACTTCTTATATATCTACTTCCTTGAGCATAACCTGCCGGAAGAACAGCAAAAGCCGGATCGCTTTTTGTCGAATCATTATTCTGAAACCATCCGGTAGCAGTTTTAAATCTTCCATCGCTTTCATTCTTAATATAGTCGATAACAGTCGCCCATTCCTCACCGGAAGGGATATGCCAACCGTTCGGACAAATTCCCTGTTGTTTTTCGACAAAAACGGTATCCACTTGCCCGTCGTTCAAACCCAAAGCGGCTGCCCAATTATAGAGATAACCTATTTTTGCACGTTGGTCATTTGTCAGGTAGGCAGAGTAATTCACGCCACCCGGAGCATAGATAGTAGTTTGAGTAATCTTAAAACAATAGGGAAGATAGGTTATGGACGCAACATTTGAAACAATGGTATTACCTGCTTTTCGGCTTTCTGAATCGTAGGTTGTACATTTCATGTTTTCGGCCATCCACCATTGATTACCTAATTTTACGGTAGCATACTCGTTTCCCTCGCAATCTGTTACGGTAGATTTCTCAAAATCAGTTACCGGCAGTGGCGCTTTCTCACAAGATGCAATGGCAACTGCTACACATAAAAGGAAAAGCTGTTTTTTCATCTGTTTATCCTAATTCAATTAATACACAAATTTTCCGCGAGCCGTTACTCCGTCAGGAATTTCTACTGTAAACAGATATACTCCGTTTGATAATCCTGCCGGCTTAAATTCAGCGGTTTGTCCGTTGATTATAACCAATTGGTTGAAAACAAGCGCTCCTGCAGACGAATATATCGATACTTTTACCACCGGAACAGATGAACCAAATGTCATATTCAATGTTTTAGCATTACCGTCGAACCAACATTTGATAACATCACTGGTATTGATAGGACTGATTCCGGTATCATCATAAGGCGTCCATGCTCCAAGATAAGTTCCTCCCACACCGGCTGTAGCGGCAGGATTTGATTTTAGATACGAAAAATTATACGGAGCTACCGTTCCAAGATTATCACCTTTGTAGTCGGCTATTCCGGGCGCTGCCGCTAATGGTATTTCGCGACGAATAAATGTCTGTTGATCTATGGGTATAGGACCGCCAAAATTACCGCTTGTCCATAAATATTGATAGAATGGCAATACTGATGCGGGCGGATTTTTAAACGGTATAGCATAACTTAATGTATCGGAAACTTCTACCAGTGCGGGATCTGCATTCATATAATTATATCCCGCAGAATTAAGGATGTTGCTTCCGGTTAAATAACGCTTGCCCGGATTAGGATCCGACTGATTCAACTGATCAAAAGCAGGGTCTCTGTAGAAGAGATTATTTTTGACTTCCACTTTCGTCAAAAAGTCGTTAGGCGATGTAAATGTAATAAAACTGCCTACTCCTGTAGTAATCCCGTTTAATACTAAATTATAGAAAATATTATTTGTAACGCTTCCATTTTCTGCTACTCCGACATCAAAAGCTGATGCAGAGCCAAAAACGGTATTATGGTCAAAAACAAGTTCATCAATTTGAACAGCTCCTTGCCGCAATGTCGAAGCTGATATGCTATAAAACGTACAATTCGAAACTTCAATACTCACGCCTTTAGAGTCGCGAAGATCAATTGCCCGGGCATTAGCTATATTCGTATAATCCACAGCGTTTCTGAATGTACAATTATTGACTTTTCCAACGAATGGAGTAGAAGTATTCGCATTCACATTATCAAAACGAAGGAGAGCAGCCGAAGACGATCCGTCGAAATAACAATTTTCAAACTCGAATGAAGTGCCTCCACCGTCCAAGATACGAATAAGACCTCCTTTGGCTGCGCCGGTTCCATATTCTATCCCATATAAATATAAATTTTCGAAGCGCACATTAACACTTGATCTTAAAATATCCGTGCTGGGCGTTCCTGTAAGAGTAATAGGAATAATAATAGCACGCGGACCCGCTCCTGATGTACGTACAACTACAGGAGAAGTACCAAAATTACAAGTTCCATTAATAAAGTAAATTCCTCCGGGGGTTAATTCGTAAATGGCAGAACCATTTGCACTGAAAGCATCTCTTAACGCTCCATTACTTGGATCATTAGGGGGAACGGCGTCGGGAGCCACCTTAATAACCGGCAATGAACTCCACCAATCTGCTGCATGCGTAGAAAACGTCCCTATGCACAGCATCGTTACCAAAGCAAAGTAAATCTTTTTCATACATTTTTAATTTATTTGTTAAACAAAAATAATTAGATAATAATCAGTTTTTAATATCAATTTTTACGCCGAGATTCATCCCCATCCCATAGTATCCTATGGATGTATTGAAACCTGTGGCATTCATATAACCTTTATCGGGAGTGTTGAAAATATTAGTCATATTGAAATAAAGACTAACCATCTTACCGATTTTTTGTTTCAACTGCAAATCCCAACGGGAAAAAGCCTTTGTCGAAGTTTTGTCATATCCGTCCGCACGTGTTTGAGCCGTTGTCAATACATCGCCTTGATATGCGTAAGATACGCGGGCGGAAAAACCCTTAATATCATATCCTAATGAAATATTTGCCAACAACGAAGGTTGCATCAGCAATCTGTCGACATATACCGTATCCACATTGATAACTCCTTCTGTAGTAGCACGAGGAACAATATTATAGTACTCGGAACGTGATTTCATCATAGAAATATTACCGCTTAGCACAATGCCTCGCAAAGTTTTTACACTTTGGGGTAACCAGTGAAAATTGGTTTGCCCTTCAATTTCAATCCCATTAATATATGAATCTCCCGGATTGTTGAGAGGATATGTAATTGTATATCCATTATAGGTATTCTCCAACCCAAAAACACTTGGGTCTGTTGCCGTACCCGGTGTGATTGCTGCCGTGCGTTGATAAATAAAATCCCGAATATTCTTACGAAAAGCTCCTACTGTAAATAAACCATATTTATTACTGAAAAATGAGAAGATTAAATCGTAATTTTCACTCTTCGAAGATCTTAGCTTGGTAGTGGTGTAGTTAATTTGCTTTACTGTCGTGTAAATCTGCGTGCGCGGAGCGAGATAATTGTAATCGGGACGTGAAATGGTCTGCGTATAGGCTAAACGAACGTCGAACCATGGAACAGGTTTTACTTTCAAATGAATTTGAGGTAATACAAACAATTGCGTATTACTTGCCCACTGTTTCGTTAAACTGACTAAATTCACATCATCGTCTATATTATCGGAGATACCTTCGCCGCTCCACGCCCAATAGTGAAGAGTTTGATAGTCCAATCGAACGCCGGGAATGAAAGTAATCATTTTTCCTATATTAATCTCACCCATCAAATATCCTGCATAGATATCTTCGCTGCCTGCATATTCATCCTGTACTTTGGAATTAGGAGTATATTGATACAAATTCCCGGAAACCGTATTATTGCCGCTAAAATCAGGCACTATCATAGGATACGGATTATTATAATTAAAAAACTGTTGTACCTTATTCCGGTCAAGCGCATAATTTATATTTAAATACGGACTTTCCCCATTGAGAAATCTTGGAGCGCTAAAATTCGGATCCAGAAAACTCATTATTCCGATTAGTGCAATTGTAGAAAAATCCGGTTCGTACTGGAATCTGTCCGGCACAACAGCTACAGCGCTACTCCCTAATCCGGTATTATATACTTGCGCCGACCATCGATCCGATACTCTATTGCGGTCTTTCGCCCGCCATTTTCCTCCCAGTTTAATATTTCCGCTCACTTGCTTGTCGAAGAAACTGAAAGGTATTTTATAATCTAATTTGGCGCTCCATTCCGATTCATTGTTGTGGGTAGCCAAATATATTCCTTGACGGAGAAAGAATGCCCGAATGTCCTCACTTGTATTAGAAGGATTGGTCGCTTCAAGCGGATCTAAGTAAGATGCTGTTCCGGGATCAACAAATCCCTGTCCTGTTTGCCTGAATTGAAGTGTGTTAGCATTGGGTGTTTGCGATTTGGTTTGGGAATAAGAGGCAGCCCAAGTCAATTCTGTATTTCCCAGAATGTGTTTTCCGTCGAAAGCGCTTGAAACCATATAGGATGTCGGATTAGAGCTTGTTTGTTCATACCGCAGTTGATTTGGACTGGTGTCATCTTGTAATAAATAGGTTTTACGTCTTTCAAAAACATCGCTACTGGTTTGACTGTACATATTTACCATTTTAATTACATGGCGCGGGTTGAAGCGATAGTCGAAAATAGCGCTGCCATTGTAACGATTACGTCGTGTGGAAGTAGCACGAAGGCTTTCTTGATCGATTTGAGGAGTATTGAAACCATTAGGATAATAATTCACCGTTAACCTGTCTGAACTGCGGTCATAACTTTCGATATTTCCGGTAAGCATTACTCCCAATTTTTTGCGGAAGAAACGATCATTGTAGAATAGCGTTGCTTTATAATTGCTTATTTCTTGTATTTGTCCACTGTAACCTCCTTGTGCCGATGCCGTCAATTGACGATTTGTATCGGCTTCTTTTACCAATAGATTTACCGTACCGCCCATACCGTCGGCGTCCTGATCGGCAGTGTTGGCTTTAGACACTTCAATTCCACTAATAATATCGGGCGATATAAGATTTAAATCCGTACTTCGATCCGTAGCGCTTGAAGCAGGAGCTACCACTCCGTTTACGGACACGGTACTGTATTTAGGATCAAGCCCTCTAATAATTACCTTCGAACCTTCGCCTCCGTCTCGCTGTACCATAATACCCGGCAAGCGGCCTATTGCATCGGCTGCATTGGCGTCGGGAAGCTCTTTTATTTTATCAACCGAAACAACGTTTACAATACCAAGAGCATTCAACTGTTGATTAATTGCCCGTGCCTGACCTCTTGCCTGCCCTGTTATCACAACTTCTTTTCCCTGTATGGCTGTGGGGGCTAATTTTGCATTCAATTCCATTGATTTACCTTTAACGACAGTAACAGGCTCCAATTTAGTTTCATAACCGACGTAAGAAAATTCAATTGTTTGTGAACCAACAGGAACCCCTATTATAGCGAATTTACCATTAATATCAGCAGAAGTTCCGATAGTTGTTCCCTTTACATCAACAGAAGCATAAGGTAGCGGGTTATTAGTTTCATCAAGGACTTGTCCTGTAATTGTAGTTTGTTGAGCATAGATAGTAAAACCTGAAATCAAAAATGGCATTACTAAAAATAATTTTTTATAAAAATTGGTTTTCATGTTTTTATGACTATTTTTTATAATATATACTCATTTTACTTTAACACATTGTTCATAATTTTTTTCGGCGGTTGGAGTAAAATTAAATTTGTAGCAAAGTTAACATTTTTTTCTCAAAAAAAATTTTTTTTTGAGAAAAAAATGTTAATTGTTATTGTTCCATATTTTAAATCGAAAACGCATCAAATCCGCCATCAACAATAGCAAGGGTGCCTGTTACAAATTTGGAAGCGTCGGAAATTAAATACTGAATAGTTCCGAATAGTTCTTCCGCTTCGCCCAGACGTCCGAATGGAGTGTGATTCATTACCGATATGGCGCGAGCGGTTGGACTGCCGTCGGGATTGGTCATTAAAGTACGGTTTTGTTCTGTAAGGAAAAACCCCGGACAAATGGCATTTACACGAAATCCTTCTCCAAACTTTTGTCCCAATTCACCTGCCATATATTTGGTGAAATTTGAAATAGCCGCCTTTGCTACTCCGTAACCGCATACGCGAGTCAATGGACGAAGAGCCGACATCGACGAAAAATTCACGATTATACCGGCTTTGTTTGGAATCATCGCTTCAACAAATACCATTGTCGGAAGAACAGAACCAAACAGATTTAGTTCAACCACTTTTTTCAAAGCATCCATATCCAGATCGAAAATAGTTTTATCCGGAGCAATAGTAGCTCCCGGCATGTTTCCGCCGGCAGCATTTAAAAGTACGTCGATGCGTCCGTATTTAGCCAGAACTGCTTCCCTGTTCTTTATCAATACTTCTTTATCCAATACATTGGTAGCCAGAAACATAGCATCACCGCCTGCGTCTTTAATATTTTTCACAAGACTCTCGCCTGTTTCGGCAGCCCGTTCGAGATCGAGTATGACCATTTTGGCGCCTTCTCCTGCTAAATAAGTAGCTATTCCTTTCCCCAAAATTCCGGCTCCACCCGTAAGTACTACAACTTTGTTTTTAACACTAAATAAATTACTCATAATTGTTATATATTTAATTTGTTTACGTACACATATTGCCGGCAAATGTAAGAAATAAAATTAAAACTCATAGATGTTGTAAGCAATATATTGTCTCCTGATAATTAGTTACTTAAAAATTCAATAAGTTTATTCGTTTCAACTGCTGACATAAACACTGCTCCCATGCCGCGCGGATCGTTCGGCAAGGTTTTTTGGTTCATGTACGATTCAGCGTCAGATAGTATTGAAGTGCTTGAGCAAATTCCGCTTACGACTCCGAGTGAGTCAATGCGTTTTTCAATAGCATTCCATCCTCGAAGGGCATTATCTGCATATTTCTTGTCTATCCATCCTTCCCTCACGGCGCGGGCAATTGTCATCACAAAAATGGCAGTAGCAGAAGTTTCCTTGTAGGAAGAAGGCATATTCAAAAGTTGATGCCACATTCCATCCTCATCCTGATATTTCACAATGGTTTCGAGTTGCCTGCGATGAATATCGAGCAGGGTTTGATATTGAGGATGATTTTTTGGAATATTCAGCAACGCTTCCGAAATTGCCCAAGCTATCCATCCGTTTGCCCTGCCCCAAAGAAATCCGGCATGTTCTTTTTTAGTTTCGTTCCAACCATGATAGTATAAGCCTGTCGGTGCATCGTAAAGATATTTGTCGAAATTTGTAATCTGCTTGGCAGCTTCGTCGAAATAATGTTCGTCACCAGTTAGGCTACCATAACGCACCAGAAAAGGTACGCTCATAAAAAGATCGTCACCCCATATTGTCCATTTAGGTTCCGGACGTACAAATGTTCCATCTTCAAGCCGTGTTTGCTTTTTCATAACGTAGTCTGCAATTTTATTTATAAGCGCTCTCGCCTCAACAGAACTGTCTCCATTAACAAGCCATTCGATAAGTGGCAACGCCGGAGCCGAGCTGTCGTCGAACATCGCCATCCGGAACATCCGGTAGTTCTGTCCGCGGAGGGAATTTTGTTGATAATATTGCTTCGAGAAAAGAAGAATGTTATCCACGGAAAAACGACAGTATTCCCGTGCAAAATCGGCGTATTTTTGGTTCGATGTCGCTTCGGCGAGAGCCATCAACCCAAAGACGGTGGCGCTGTTGGCATAATTCCACTCGGTATAGGGCTGTTTTGTAAATACCGCCCCATCTTTGACTTTAAGCTTATATTCCTTAAAAGCTTCCGGCACAACTTTACCCGCATCGGTTTCGTATTCTTTGACCTGATAACTCACGTTTTTCTCCGGAAATCCATCCTCATCTACAATACCTAAGGATAACCCCAACGATAATATTCCGGCGCTTTTGATTTCAACTTCATTCTCGCCTTTTTTAAGCGCAACTTTAAAATATTGTTGAAACTCGTATCTATCGTAAGCTATTTCGGATGGAAACGGCAACAAACTTGCCGATACATCAGCGATAAGTTTTCCGGTTACGTAAACCTTGGCGGGTCCAACAGAATTGATACCGGTGAGGTAAACCGAATCGACCGGCGCTATTATTACCCCTCTTGCAGTAATCTTATCACCTGAACCATATTCCGGACAATCAACAATCAAGGGAAACACCAGTGGCTTTTGGGTAACCTCTATCAACTCGAATGAAGCGTCGGAAATCAACCGGTCGGCACAACGGCTTGCAGCGTCGAGCGGCTTTATTTGTCCAATGATATTTTGGTGAAATAATAACAGTATAATTAATAAAATCTTGAAAATTTGCATAATTTTCTCAGGGCAAACGCATCAAAAAAATCGTAACTCGTTAGTTATCAACAATTTTTCTTTGCTATTGTTGATAACTATTTGTTTATAAGCACTATAAGGTAAGATTTGTTTTTTAAGTTTGTATAAAT